>Ga0307305_10000189_pt1 | contig 19800 bp, 16 predicted proteins | sample ER_DNA_186_FD_194512 | JGI IMG/M metagenome (GOLD analysis project Ga0307305, IMG submission 194512) | Bulk soil microbial communities from the East River watershed near Crested Butte, Colorado, United States - ER_DNA_186 | ecosystem: Environmental > Terrestrial > Soil > Floodplain | place... | reverse complement strand
AACAAACGTTGCTCCACTTCCACTTTTGCGAGCACGCCAATTTTGTAGAGACGTTCCGCTCCTTCGGCATTTCTCTTTGCGCGTTCCAATTGTTTCTCCAGACGCGCAACGTCGGCATCAGGCAGCGGTTCATCCGAGAGGTTTTGCTTTAATATCGGCGGCTCGATATCGAACGCCTCCGGCTCTTCGGTTTTATTCCCCGGCGACTGACCCCCAGCGGGCGTCAGTATCAGCGTAGCGAGAAGCGCGACCGGCAACGCAACTCCGCGGATCATGCTGCGAGTTTATCACAAAACTTCAAGCGTTGACACGATTGGCTGCGATGTGGTGGAACGCGTTGTGCTCAACACGTTGGAATACGGCTCTGCCGCCTGGTACTTTGCGCGACGATTATTTAGGCATCGTCTTGAGGACAAGACGATCCACCCAGAATTTCTGAAATTTTTCTTTTCATCTGTCGGCTTCCTTCATACAAGACGGCCCCGGAGGAGTTTATAAATCCGGTTAGTCGTCACGTCCTGCTCGGCATCGCTGTTTTAGCATTCATCGTTCCACCGGTATCGGCTGATCTCTTCCCGGCGTCCGGACCCGTTGTTTCAGGGAAGACGGCGCGTCTGCGTTTCGGTCGTGCGGCTGCGCCAAAAAATTCGCCGCTCGCAGTGAAACGCGCGATCTGGGCGGCCAACCAACTTCGCTCAAAGCCGTATCGTTACGGTGGCGGTCACAAATCGTTTGATGACCGGGGTTACGATTGTTCGGGCACGATCTCCTATGCGCTCGGCGCCGCCGGGTTGCTCCCTTCTCCAATAAGCTCAACCGAGTTTCGCAGCTACGGTGAGCGCGGTCCTGGCAAATGGATCACCATCTATGCGCGAGAGGGCTATACTTTCGCCGTCATTGCAGGATTGCGACTCGATACGACGCCGTACGATCATTACACCGGAAAATGGGCGCCGCGCTGGCAAGCCATTTATCGGCCGCCACGCGGCTTTGACGCAAGGCATCCAATTGGATTGTAGGGCTTTGTTGCGCTGGATCAGCCGCTGACATCGATTCTCGCACAAAGGTCACAACGATTCACAACGTTTGCCTGTCATGTCGAGCGGAGTCGAGACATCTCTAAGCATCAATAATCAGAGATTCCTCGACTTCGCTCGGAATGACAAATAGCCGTTAGGACAACAATGACGATTGTGCGACGGATAAGGAACGTGGATATGCGAATCGTCTCTTCAGTTGTTTTTAGGAATGCGTTTTTGGCAATTTTGCTGGTGGTGTCTTCCGCGTACGCGCAGGAAAAGAATTATGTCACTTCCGAGCAAGTTACCAAGGCCATTCAAGAACTCGAAAAACTCGCGCAAAAGCAAATTCAACAAAACGCGGTGCCTGGAATTGCCATCGCGGTCGTATTTCAGGACAAGGTCGTGTACGCGAAAGGATTTGGCGTCCGCGATGTGAACACAAAAACTCCGGTTGACGCGGATACGGTGTTTCAGCTCGCGTCGGTTTCCAAACCGATTGGCTCAACTGTGGTCGCTGAGCTGGTCGGCGAAGGAAAGATTACCTGGGATTCAAAGCTCAGCGTGCTCGATCCCGGCTTCGCGATGTTTGATCCGTGGGTCACGCGCGAAATCACCATCCGCGACATGTATTCGCACCGCAGCGGTTTGCCGGATCACGCGGGCGATCTGCTCGAGGACCTCGGGTTTACGCGCTCGGAAATTTTACATCGCCTCCGGTACCAACATCCCGACAGTAGTTTTCGTTCGCATTACGCCTACACAAATTTCGGAATGACCGAAGCCGCCGTGGCCGCGGCAAAGCCGTATGGGGCCGAATGGGAAACGCTCTGCCAGGAAAAATTATTCAAGCCGCTCGGCATGACTTCGACCAGTTCGCGATATGCCGATTTTGTGGCGCGCTCAAACAAGGCTTTAGGACACGTGCTGGTTGACGGCAAATGGGTGCAAAAGTTCAAGCGCGATCCCGACGCGCAATCGCCTACGGGCGGAGTGAGCTCTTCGGTAAACGACGTGGCGAAATGGCTGCGCCTGCAGCTGGGGAATGGAAAGCTCAATGGCAAACAACTCGTTGACGAAAAAGCGCTGGCCGAAACGCATCATCCGCAGATGCGCACAGGTTTTAATCCGTTCACGGACTTGCCGACTTTCTACGGCTTGGGATGGAATGTTGGCTACGATCAGGAGGGTCGGTTGCGCTTGAATCATTCGGGTGCGTTTGACCTCGGGGCGGCGACTTATGTGAATCTCGTCCCGGCTGAGCGACTTGGCATTGTCGTTCTCACCAACGGTTACCCGATCGGTTTGGCAGAGGGATTGGGAACGATCTTTGTGGATGTCGCGCTATACGGCAGGTCTACACAGGACTGGTTTACTCTTTACAAGCAGGTGTACTCAAATCCGGCAGCAACTGGCACTGTACTCGGCTTTGATTATTCCAAACCGCCGGCGGCACCAGGCCCTGCGCTGAAAAACAGCGTCTACGTGGGCAAATATGCGAACGATTTCTTTGGCGAGATCTCCATCATCGAAAAAGACGACGGACTCGCGATTGTCGAAGGCCCGCAAAGCAAAATCTTTCCGATGAAACATTATCAGCGCGACACCTTCACGTATCAGACCGCAGGCGAAAACGCGGTTGGCGTAAGCGGCATCACATTCACCATCGGTCCCGATGGCAAAGCGACACAGCTGCTGGTGGAAAACCTTAACGCGCACGGCGAGGGAACTTTCAAGCGCGTTCCAAGACCAGAACGCACGGCACAGAGTACGGCGCCGGTTCCGACGTCAGGTAATTTTGCCGGTCTCATCGATATCGGCGCTGGCCGCAAGATGTATCTCGAGTGCCGCGGCTCGGGCAGTCCGACGGTGATTCTCGAGTCCGGTTACAGGAATGACGCCGATATTTGGAGCGCCGAGCTTGAGCCCGGAACGACGACCGTATTTCCGCAGGTTGCCAGGTTCACGCGGGTTTGCGCTTATGACCGTCCTGGAACGTTTCTCGATGCAGATCATTTGGGCCGGAGCACGCCCCTGCCTATGCCGCGCACCGCACGCGACCTCGTTTCCGATCTTCATGGGTTGCTCCAGACGGCGCATGTCCCCGGACCGTACGTTTTTGCTGCGCATTCCTTTGGCGGCATCTTTGCCCGGTTATACGCCAGCACCTACCCTAACGAGATTGTTGGAATGGTTCTGGTTGATGCGCTGTCCGAAAAGGTGAGGACCGGTCTCACACCTGAACAATGGAAGTTGTATGTGAATTTTGGATTTACGAAGCCGACGCCCGGCCTTGAAAAATATAAAGACATCGAGACGCTCGACGTAAACGCCAGCCTGGATCAGATGGAAAAAGCTGCCAGCGCGGAACCGCTCCGTCCCATGCCTCTCTTTGTTCTGACGCAAGGCCAACCGTTCGACCTCAGCCCATGGCAGCCGTTGCCCGCCGATTTCCCCGGAGCACTGGACAGGGCATGGCACGCGGCACAGGATGCGCTGGCAACACTTGCACCAAACGCCAAGCACAGGATCGCGGCGAAAAGCGCGCATTATATTCAAGTTCAGGAACCACAACTGGTGATTGACGCAATCAAGCAGGTTGTGGAAGCAGTCCGGAATCCGTCCACGTGGACGACTGCGCCTTAATCGGTGATTGCATGTTATTGGAGCCCGGAGGGCGGGTATTAGAGTTTCTTTGGTGACAGACATGAACAATTTCGGTTTCACGCCGGCAGAGCTGCGGACATTGCGCTCTTTCAAAACACCAGCCGGCATTCAGAAATTTCTCGACGGTTTGCCTTACAACCTCCGTTACACCGCGCGATCGCCGAAAAAAGTCCTGGACGATCGCACCGCGTCCTGTCTCGAAGGCGGAATTTTCGGCGCGGCCGCACTCCGCGTTCTCGGATTTACACCGCTGATTTTCGATTTGGAAGCGGAACAGGACACGGATCACGTCGTCGCGATTTTCAAAGTGCGCGGGCACTGGGGCGCGGTGGCGAAATCCAATTTCACCGGCTGCCGTTATCGGGAACCGGTGTATCGCAGCCTGCGCGAGCTAGCCATGAGTTATTTCAATGTCTATTTCAATCTGCGCGGCGAACGTACCCTGCGGCGGTACTCGCGCCCGGTGAACCTAACGCGATTCGATCATCTGCACTGGATGAGCACGGATAAACCGATCTGGTTCATCGCCGAATACCTCTGCGAAATCCCGCACATCTCATTGCTCACACCGGCAATGGAAAAGAATCTCACCCGCCTCGATCGCCGCACGATGCGGGGTGAAATGGTCGGCCATAGAAAGAAGGAGTCGTCACTGTAGAGGCAGGCGTGTCGCCTGCAATTGCAATGAGCTCACGCACTTGGCTGCCTAATTCGCGGCTTGCTCACCTGGACTTGTTGCGGCGTTTTCGAAACGGCGCATTTCACTACCAGCGCGACTATTTCGATTCCCGGTTCACTGATGTTTTCTCGTCAGACGCAGTGCGATACTGGAGTGTGCAGCTTCATGCGAGTTCAGGCGTTTTTTCCTTGAGTGGTACAAATCGAGAGGCATTGAGGTGGAAATCGTCGAAGAACCAGAGACCTAACCAAGCGCTGGTTCTACGCAGAATGGGTTAAGACCGGGTTCTGGATCGCGTTTGTTGCTGCGATGCTCGATGTGGCTTTGGCGTTTGTTCTTACTCATGTTGCTTTTTCAGACGCCGTATTCTGGCGGATTCGCACCGGAAAGAGCATTTGCACAGGTATTGGCGTCGGAATGCTTTTGTTGTTCTTCTTGAGCGGCGAGGCAGTTCGCGGACATCATCGCTGGCGCGAGCAGAGGAGAGCTTCGCGTGCATCTAAAGCCGGAACCGATAAGACCTAACCAATCGCTGGAGCCAACCGCTGGCCGTCGTAACGCGCCCATCTGATTTCATGAAACAGTTCCGGGTGTTTGCCACGTCCGCTGCCGCCGGCGGTGGCTGAGCTTCGTCTCGTTAGATGTATTCATTGTGTCGCTGATAGAGATTATTTGTGAGATTGCGGTCGATTTGGTCGGCGGAAACGTATCTTGGCGTTTTTATGTCGGGCTTGGATCGGGCGTCGTCGCAGCTGGGGGTTATTTTTTTTCATGTCATACTCACCATGGCGGCCTTGGTTAGCAGGAACAGTTTTCGTCGTTGGAGGGGTAGGGGGAATCGTTTGGGAAAGCCGCCGGTGGTCATGAGCATCAAATCTGCTGCCACTCGTTTCGTCTGCCGAAGCGCTGGAGCCAGCCACGGGCTGCCTTAGATTCTGCTTGCGTTCAGAGACGATGAGTTATCTTTTGGGGTCATTCGGTGGAAAGGAGCAGGATAATGAAGTGTCTCTTCGCGATCGCGGTTCTCCTGCTCGCGGCCTGTGGCTGGGCAGTTGGCGATGTGGCCAGCGACGAGCGCGAGTTGACGCAACTCGTCAAGGACCTCAATGCGGCTATCATCAAGCCGGACATCGCTTTCCTGGAGCGGGTTCTGGACCGGGACTACGTCCATTACCGCCCGCACGGGAACGTCGAGAACCGGGCGCAGTACTTGGAGGATCGCAAGAGCGGCCGCGTGGATTTCGACTCGCTGGTCGCGGATGAGATCAAAGTCCGCCTCTACGGGGATACTGCCATCGTGACCTATCGCTCCACCGCCAAAGGAAAGGACCAAGATGGAGCGATAGATGAGCAGCGCCGCTGGACCCGCGTCTTCGTTCGGCGGGACGGGCGCTGGCAGCTGGTCCACTCCCAGGGAACAACGATCCAGAAGCCCTGAACGGGCCTGGTCTTACGTGAAATCTTCGATGCCTTCACAGATCCACCGTGGAGCATCATAAGGTTGGCGCGTCTAACAAATTGGAAGCATGCGAACATGATTTCTCGCTCGCGTGGTCGCTGATCTTAAGTCTCGTTAGGCAAAGATTGGCCGCCTGCGCTAAAGCTCCGGCGCGGCGGAGCGCGTGAGATGACTATCGACGAGTTTCGAAAGGTGGCGCTGGAAATTCCCACCGCAGTCGAGCTGTCGCACATGACTCATCCCGATTTTCGTGTTGCCGGAAAGATTTTCGCATCACTCGGTGTCCCCGACGAAAGCTGGGGCATGGTGAAACTCACGCCAGAGCAGCAGCGCGGATTCGTCGAGAAGGCACCCGAGATTTTCAAACCGTGTACCGGCGCATGGGGCCGCGCGGGCTATACGAATGTTTATCTTGCCTCCGCGAAAGCGAGCATTGTGCGCGCTGCTCTGGATGCTGCGGCAAAGAACGTTGCCTCAAAAAAACAGAAAACGCCGAACGTCCAACGTCGAACATCCAACGCACAATGAATCCGGGCTACAGAGCGGTGTGGAAAAATGCGTTCTCGAACGTCGGCTGGAACGGGCCGGGCTCGGTGTCGCCGATTCGAAATCGGGGACTCACCTCGAATTGAGTGGCGCAATGAATTTCGATATCGACCTTGCCGCATTTTGCCAGTGACGCGCGCACCGTCTCCAGCGCCAGCGCGGGCGTGTTGCAATCCCGGCTGAGATGTCCGAGCACAACGCGCTCGATTTTTCCTGACAACAACTCCTCGATCACGCCTGCCGCCGCTGTGTTCGACAGATGACCGTGCCGCGATTGGATTCGCTGTTTCACCGGCCACGGCCGATGCGTGTCGTTCTGCAAAAGTTTTTCGTCGTGATTGGTCTCGATGACCAGCGTTTGCACCTGGCGCAATCGTTCCACGATCAATTTCGTTACGTATCCGAGATCGGTGACGAACCCGAGGCTGCCTGAGCCGGCGCAAAAAACGAACCCGAGCGGATCAACCGCGTCGTGCGGCACGGGAAATGTCTGCACAGTGATGTCGCAGATCGAAAACTCAGCGCCGGTTCCAAAGATACGCCAGTTGCGATGCTGTTCGACTGAGCTGTCGCAACGAACTGCTTCTGCCGTCAACGCATTGCAGTAAATCGGCACATCAAATTTGCGGCAAAGAACTTCAAGGCCACAGATGTGATCACCGTGTTCGTGTGTGAGAAGGACACCATCAAGCTGCTCCGGCGTGACGCCGCAATGTTCCAGACGCAACACCAATTGCCGCGCGCTCAGCCCGCCATCGACAAGAATCTTGCAATGATCGGTTGCGATGAGGGCGCTGTTTCCCGCGCTCCCGCTGCCGAGCATGGTCAAGCTGAACACGGGTCTTAAGGTATCCGCGTGATTTCAGTTTGCGCAAACGGAAACAATGAGAATGACCCGCCTTCGCTCAGGCTTCGGCGTGGCAGGCGAAGCACGAAGAATTCTGGGAAGCGCACGGCTCGACATGATGCGCACGCAGAAGTACATTCGCGTCGGTTGAAAGCCAGGGTTTTCATCTTCATCGCGCCAATCACCGCGTTGTTAGCAGGCACGGGCTACGCTGCGTCGCCGGATGTGCCTGCTGCAGACAGCAGCGCGCTGGATTTCAAGCAATGGGGCCTGGTTGCGATCCAGGATGGCGGGCGTCGCAAACCGGTGGACACATTTGCAAAAGAAACGCTGATCCGGATCACAGGAAAATCCACATACACAGATAAGAGCGCCAGGAGATGGCAGCCGAACGATTTCGTTTTGTCGGCGTTGCTCGAAACGCGGGACTGGAAAAACGAGCCGATGGTGCTCGTCTCATTCGGCAAGCTGAAAGAACAACTCGGGCTCGATAAAACGCAGCGGCGATTTTCGTTTGCCCAATTGGCCGGGTCAGCTGAGCTACAGCGGCTTGCGAACGAGGCTCAGGCAGCCAAGCGCGTAGAAAAACCGCTCGACCGCGTTCAACAGGAAGCATTGGGCGTTAGTGATCGGCTTACGGTTTTTTCCCATGTCTTGGATGGAAGCGCATTGCTGATCATCCCTGCTCCGACAAACGAAACGGACACGTGGGTTGATCCATCGGGATGGTCGAAATATTACTCCGAAGCGCAATTTGCCCCGGTCCAGGCTCAATTGCAGATACTCGCCACTGCTTATGTCAAGGGCGATGCATTTAACTTCAGCCGCGGCGCTAATCAGCTTCGCGAAAATTTGCGCGAACTGAGCCCATCAATTTATCCGCAGGAACGACAGTTACGATTGGAATATTTTTATAATCACTTCGAGAGCTTTTACCGCGCCATCTGGTGTTATGGAATTGCGCTCGTAATTCTCATCGCAGCACACTTGCGCAAACACGGACGCGCGTTGCAAAACATCGGCGTCGCCATTGCGCTCCTCGGTCTCACGTTTCAAGCAGCTGGGATCGTGATGCGCTGCATGATTGCCGGCCGACCGCCGGTGACCAACATGTATGAATCGATCATTTGGGTGTCGTTCGCCGTCTCATTTTTTGGGATGATCTTTTTCGCGCGTTACCGGGCGCCTGTATATTTGTTGGCGGCATTGCCGGTCACGCTCATCGCACTTTTGCTTGTGCATCAAATGCCGATCGCCATGCCATCAAGCATCGATCCGCTGGTCCCAGTCTTGCGTGATAATTTCTGGCTCACGGTTCATGTGCTTACCATTACTTTGAGCTACGCGGCATTCGCGCTGGCAATGGGGTTCGGACATATCCTGCTCTGGCGATATGCGCGCAATCCCGCCGCGGCGCGCGTGGATGCGCCGATGCATTTCTGGCTGTATCGCGTGCTCCAGCTCGGCGTGCTACTGCTCGCCGCAGGCACAATTCTCGGCGGCGTGTGGGCAAATTATTCCTGGGGAAGGTTCTGGGGCTGGGATCCGAAAGAAACGTGGGCGCTAATCGCGCTGCTTTGTTACATCCTGGCGCTGCACGGCCGGCTCGCAGGTTGGTGGACGCAATTCGGTCTGGCAGTTGCGAGCGTTGTTTGCTTTCTCGCGGTGTTGATGGCCTGGTACGGCGTGAACTTTGTTTTGGGCAAAGGTCTGCATAGCTACGGATTTGGCATTGGCGGCGAAACGTACGTGGCGATATTTGTGCTTCTTGATCTTTTATTCGTTGGGTTTGCGATCTGGCGATATCGCACCAGCAATTCGGACGTTGCTGTAGCAGACGAAATCCAAGGTGAACGCGTAACGGCTTAGGTGCGAAAGTGGCTATAGTTTACCGCGGTCAGCGTCCGCGGCTACAGGTTCGCGATCAGAGCGTCAATAAACTCGCGGGGCGTTTCAGCATGAAGCAGCGCCGATCGCGTCGAGTCATCTTTTAGCAGTCGCACGAGCGTGCCGACGCAAACCAAATAATCGTTCACCAGGCGTTCCGGCACACCGATGAGAAAGATCAATTGCGCACGTCGTTGATTTGCGCCGATTGGAATCCCGGCACGACTGCGCCCGATGGCGACCACGATTTCCTCCACCAGATCGGTTCGCGCATGAGGAAACACGACGCCATTTTCCACTACACTGGGGTGCGCGTGTTCGCGTGCGAGGACTTGTTCGAAGAATTTGTCTGTATCGGTGATCTTCCCATTGTGCGCGAGCAACTGAATAATTTCGCGCAGCGCGTTCGGCAGTTTGCGTGAGCGCAGCCGCAGGATGACCTCTTTTTCATCCAGCAGCTCGGGGAGCGCGATAGCCATTAGTGACAGAGATTTATTGGATTATGCGGCAAAGCCAGTTAATCAGTTAATCAAGCAACCGTGGCAACTCAAGACACAACGGTAGCTCCAAAAGAGGAGCGGACGGTCTCCTTCCAACGGAGCCTTTACGACCCCGGCTACGTCAACGCGATGTCGCATTTTTATCGCGGCGAAATGGGACGCATCATGGTTTGGCGGCAGCGGCTGGACATGACCACCAACTGGGCGATTACCAGTACCACCGCAATTATCACCATCGCCTTTTCTACTCGCGGAGTGCCGCACATTATTTTCTTTTTCAATCTGGCCATCGTTTGGGTGCTGCTCTGGATCGAGGCGCGCCGTTATCGTTTTTACGACGCGTTCCGCGCACGTGTCCGCATGCTCGAGGCGCATTTTCTTGTCCCCATGGTGATGGAAAATCGTGACCTGCTTCAGGGGGAATGGAAAAAGCTGGTCTGCGAAGATTTGATTTTGCCTTGTTTCAAAATCAGCAAACTGGAGGCGATCGGGAGACGGTTAAAACGCAATTACATGTTCATTTTCATTCTGATCCTGATTGCGTGGCTAACGAAAATATTTTTGCACGCCAGCGCGCCAATTAACGATGTCGTCTCCTTTTACCATGCCCTGCGCATCGGCCACATCCCGTCGTGGCTGGTGGCGCTGATCTTCGCCGGCACCTTTGTCAGTGTCATTTCAATCACCATTTACGTCAGCAAACGGTCCTCCGGCGAAATCTCTGAATTCGGCACGCATCGCTCGTTGTGGCGGATTTAAGAACGTGATCAGTGATCCGTGATCAGTGAACAGTAGAGATTACTGAGCGCATGTCCGATCACCGATCACTGATCACCGATCACTTCGCGGAGCTCTGCGAAATCGTCGCAAAGCTGCGCGGGCCCGGGGGCTGTCCATGGGATCGGGAGCAAACGCACGAATCGCTGTTGCCCGCATTGATCGAAGAGGCCTACGAAGTGACGGAGGCTGCGCGCACGAACGACGACGCGCATTTTCGTGAAGAACTCGGCGATTTGCTCCTGCTGGTGGTGATGCACGCGGAGATCGCCCGTGAAGCTGGACGCTTCGAAATTGGCGACGTCGTTCACGACATCTCAGATAAATTAGTCCGGCGGCATCCGCATGTATTTGGAACCAGCGACGCGTGCGATTCCGGCGCCGTGCTCAAACAATGGGAAGCGATCAAGCGCGCAGAGAAAAAGGCCGACTCACATTATCTCGCCAGTTTGCCCAAAGCGTTGCCCGCGCTTAAGCGCGGACAAAAAGCGCAATCAAAAGCGGCGCGCGTGAATTTTGACTGGACCGAGGTGCGCGAAGTGACCGCGAAAGTGGAAGAAGAGCTTTGCGAGATGAAAGAGGCGATCGCGTCCCAAGATCGTGCGAGAACCGAAGATGAGATTGGCGACGTGCTCTTTGCAGTCGTCAATCTGGCGCGGAAATGCAAAATCGACGCGGAAAGCGCGATGCAAGGCGCTACTGACAAATTTGTGACGCGATTCAATCGGTTGGAGGACGAGCTGAAAGCGCGCGGCAAGAAACTCGGCGATGTGGATCTGGAGGAAATGGATGCGATCTGGGAGGAGATTAAGAAAACGCCGAACGTCCAACGCTCAACGCCCAATATCTGAACTTCTGAAATTCGTATTCGACGTTGGACGTTGAGCGTTCGACGTTTGCTTCCGGGAATGCTTCGGCGATATTCCGCGTCCCGATGAATTTGTTGATCAATCTTTGTCTGGCGCTGTTCGTGCTCGTGTCGTTGATCATGGCGCTGGTGATCCTCATGCAACGGCCAAAGAGCGAAGGTCTGGGCGCAGCATTTGGCGGCGGGGTCACCGAAAATATTTTCGGTGCACAAACGACCAACGTGCTGGTGAAGTTCACTACATGGATGGCCGGAATTTTCTTTGCGCTCACGTTGGGGTTGTCGATCCTTTACGCCCACAGGAGCACCGCCGACAGCGCGTTCCGGCGCGAGCTGATGAAAAAGCAAGCCGCTTCGCAGAATTCGCCTGCACCTGCGGCAGGAAAATCCTCGCCAGTCTCGTCGCCCGGAAATACGCCGGTTCAAGCTTCACCAGGTACTTCCGTTGCGCCTGATTCTGGCGCGGGCGTATTACCCGCGGACACCACGACGCCAGCCCCTTCGCCAGCGTCAACTGTACGACCAACGCCAAAACCTTAAGACCGGCCTTTCTCAGAAAGCTACCGGGTTGCAGAGCAGATCAGTTTGACTTCACGAGCGTCGTGAAATCAAGCAACCCCATGAGGTTGGTGCGACCAAATAGCCATCGGGGCTCGTGATCCTGCAACCAGCACACGCTGAGCACAAATCGGCGTGATACCAGACCGAATCCGGGCAACGGCGACTCTTCCCGATTCGAACTGCCATGGTATTTTTTGGGCTGAAATCATTGAGGAATCAGTTTATAGGAATGTGAAATCGCGCAATACTAAGATTGACAATGAGCTACGAATTCCGGCAGGGAGAAACTCTGGGCGACAATCTTCGCCGGATTTGCCGTAAACAAATTGAGGGCGCCCTCGCCGTCGCCAAGGGCGAAACCAAAACCGACGACACGCCGGTACACGAAACGCGAAAGCATTTGAAGAAATCGCGCGCGGCGCTGCGGCTGGTGCGCAAGGAGATCGGGCGCGGCCTCTACCGGGCACAAGACCACGCACTGCGCGACGTCGGGCACCTTACCTCCGAAATTCGCGATGCCGAAGTTCGTTTGCAAACGGTGAGGGAACTTCAAGAAGTCACGAAGCGCGATGGCCACAGTACCTATGGAAACCTCGAAGTGATGCTGACCTTGGAACTCGAAAATTTCATGGCGGCATTCGCAGAGTGGCAAACACAGGCGGGCCCGTTGCTGGAGCAGGCGATCTCAGCCGTCGATCGCTGGAGCCTCGAGCAATTTAGCTGCAAACAACTTCGTCGAGCTGTGCAGGCGAGCTATAAGCGGGCTCGGAAAGCGCTGGCTAAGGCAACGGCAGATCCGACAACTGTAAATTTTCACGAGTTCAGGACCAGGGCGAAAACGCTTTGGTATCAATTACGGATTCTCCGGCCGGTCAATGGGGTCGTGTTAAAGAGCCTGAGCGACGATCTGCGTTCGTTAGGCGATCTGCTCGGTCGTGCGCACGACTTGAGTTTTCTCGGTTCAAGATTGCGGAGCGAACATGGAAAATCGAAATGGCAGCGCGAAGGTCAGAGGTTGCTTGCCGTAATTGAAGTTAGCCAGATCGATCTGCAACGTGGCGCGGCGGAGCTGGCGGAGCATTTCTTTGCCGAGTGCCCCCGCGATTTCGGTTCTCGCGTCGCCACCTGGCTCCAGGACTGGGCAGGCAAATCATCGCACTCGCTGGCAGAAGCGCTTGTCACTTAGCCTTGCGCGCGATCTTTGGCGGGAAAAGCCAGAGAAGTTTTCCTTCTTCGGACTCAGGGTCCACATCGACCAGTGCAACGCCGGCTTTGGAAAGTTTGAGCGAAGCGCCGGTTAGTCCCGAAACCACCGTCGTAAAGTCTGGTTCGTGGCCGACCAGCATCAGTGTTTTTGCGTGGTGTCGTTTGAGCACAGTCCGCAACTCGCTCATCCCAAATCCGGGCGCGAGCAATTCATCCTTTCGCAATTTCGCCTTCAGGTAATCCGCTGCGATCTCAGCTGTCTGCGATGCGCGCGGCAACGGGCTGGTCATGATCAAATTCAGCCGCACATTGAGACGTGCAAGAAATTTCGCCACGTCGCGCATTTCTTTTTTACCGAAATCGGTGAGCGGGCGCTCATCATCCGATTTTTTCCAATCTGGCCAATCGGCCTCGCCATGTCGAAGGAAATAAAGTTGCATGTCGATCTATACGCCTCGTTACATGATCCGCCACTTCGCTCGCTGCGTACGCGGGTCGATTTGCCAAAGGCGAACACCACCAAGAAAAGCATTTCGGTTATGTCCTGGCTCAATGCCGCTCGGAAGCTCGTCGAACTTCTTCGCGCTCCCGCCGCCAAGGACGACATAATCCGCAATAAGCGATTTCTTCAACGATAGGACGGCCCGAAGCACTTCGCGTTTCCACGCTTTTTCGCCCAGCTGTTTCATTCCCGATTTCCCAAGATAATCCTCGATGATGTCACCGTTGCCGTAAGGCAAATCGCCGAGCTCCAGCGGGAGCACGCTTGTTTCCCAAATCAATGTCGATCCCAGCCCGGTGCCCAGTCCGAGAAACAACATGCGCCCGCCGTGGAAACTGCCGAGGGCCTGCATGGCTGCATCGTTGATGATGCGGATTGGTCTGCCCAGCGACTTCTCGTAATTAAACCGTGTCCACCCCGGCCCGAGATGTTTGGGTTCGCTGATGATGCGCCCATTGCGCACTGGCGCTGGAAATCCCATGGAAATGAGGTCGAAGCTCCAATCCCGAAGCAGCGTTTTCATCTGAGCCACCATTTCGCGCGGCGTCAGATCCGGACCCGATTTGAATTTGCGCTTTTCGAAGCGCGAAATCATCAACTTCACATTCGAGCCGCCTACGTCGATGACGAGAATTGGTTTCTTCACGGCTGCTCAGGCCTCGCTGCCGGAGTCGAGCCTTCATGCATCACGCTGATCGGAATTAATTTGTCCGCGCGGGCTTTTTTCTTTGAGCCGGAGAGTCTTTTTGTGCGTTCGCGCGACACCTCCCGAAATTGCCACTGTGCCTGTCGGCTTGGTTCCGGACCTTCGGGCTTCAAGCGCCGGTAGGTGCCGTCCGGCTGCAGCTCGCGCGCCTTCACCCGATCGTGGAGAACCGTTGGAATCACGTCGTTGACGATCTGATCGCGTAGTGCGGGCGTCTCGATTGGGAAAGCCACTTCGATCCGACGGTAGAAATTGCGCGGCATCCAATCCGCGCTCGAAAGGCAAACCGAAGGGTCTCCAGCGTTTTGGAAATAATAGATGCGGCTGTGTTCCAGAAACCGGCCAACGATGCTGATGACGCGAATATTCTCGCTCAGCTCCGGGATTTTCGGGCGCAGACAACAAATTCCACGCACGATAAGATCGATAGTTACATCACTACATGAAGCTTCATACAGTTTTTCAATGATCTCTTGATCGACCAGCGCATTCAGTTTGGCGACAATGCGGGCCGGTTTGCCCGCGCGCGCATTGTCTCGCTCGCGCTCGATCAATTGGATGAGACGGCTGTGCATGTCGAACGGCGCGACCATCAATTTTTTCAGGCCGGGATAACCCGCTAAGCCGGTAAGCGTGTTAAAGACGGTCGCCACTTCCTCGGTCAACTGCGGTTCGCTAGTAAGCAGGCTGAAATCGGTGTAAATGCGGGCCGTGCGCGGGTGATAATTGCCTGTCCCGAGATGCACATAATGCCGGAGTCGATCCGCATCGCGTCTGACGATGAGCAGCGCTTTGCAGTGCGTCTTCAAACCGACCACACCGTAGATGACGTGGGCGCCGGCTTCTTCGAGGCGCCGCGCCCATTGAATATTCGTCGCTTCATCAAATCTCGCGCGAAGTTCGACGATCGCCGTGACCTGTTTGCCTGCATTCGCCGCATCGATTAGCGCCTCAACGATGGCCGAATCGCCGCTGGTGCGATAGAGCGTGATCTTGATCGCGAGCACTTGCGGGTCGGTTGCCGCTTTTTCGATCAATTCGACAACCTGATCGAAGCTGTCGTAAGGATGATGCAGTAGCACGTCCTGACGTCGCAACACTTCAAAAAAGTCAACATGCGGCGGCAACGCAGGATCACGCGCCGGTTGAAACGGACGATCCTTGAGTTTCGCAAACGCATCGTTGGTAACCAGCGGCGCGAGGTGCGTCATCGACAGCGGACCGTTCAGTTTGTAAGCGTCGGCTTCGGATAAATTGAAAAATCGCAGGAGCAACTCGAGAAAATCCTTCGGACAATCGGCTTCCACTTCGAGGCGCACGGCATTGCCTCGGCTCGAGCGCCGCAGTTCCTGCTCGATCGTGCGCAAAAGGTTCTCCGCTTCCTCATCATCGATGTAGAGATCGCTGTTGCGCGTGACGCGAAACGCATGCACGCCATCGAGAATCAAACCCGGAAACAATTCGCCGATGTGCTGTTTAATGAGTGAGGCGAGATAGATATACTCCCACGGTTCGTCCGCGCCTTTGCCCCGGGGCAGCAGGATCAATCGCGGAACCACCCGAGGCACCTGCACGATGGCGTGCAGCGGCTCGCCACGACGACGCGTTTTTGCCCGAACCAGTAAGTTGTGGCTGCGGTTCAACAGATGCGGGAACGGATGACTCGCGTCTACCGCCAGTGGCGTGAGCATTGGGAAAACTTCCTGCAGAAAATAACGGTGCGCCCACGCTGCGCGTTTCGCCGGTAAGTCCGCGATTTCGCGCACGTAAATCCCATTCTTCGCCAGCTCCGGCAGCAACTCGTTGTTCCAAAGCGCATATTGCTCCGCCACCAATTGGCGGACTGTTTTCTGGATCCGGTCGAATACCTCCGTGGGACTTAACCCGTCAGCACCGACACCGCTTGTCTCGCTCTCAATCTGTTGTTTGATCCCGGCGACGCGAATCTCGAAGAACTCGTCCAGATTCGAACTGACGATGGTGAGAAACTTAACGCGCTCGATGAGCGGTTGTCTTTGATCCTGCGCTTCTTCGAGAACGCGGCGGTTAAACTCGAGCCAGCTCAGCTCGCGGTTGATAAAATTTTTCGGGTCGCCAAAACGCTCATGCGCGGATTGTACGATCTTCGGAACCGCGATTGCGCTGCTTTCTTCTTCGGTTCGAGCAGTGGCCTGAGCGTCCGCCATCTCTCAATGATCGGCAATCACCTGCGCATACGCAATGCCCGCCTTGTCAGACGGAAGCCGCGAGGGTTTGATGCCTGATGTCTTCAGCGGCGGCAGCGTAAACGGCATCCTCGGCAATATTCGTAGCATGGTCGCCCACGCGTTCGAGGCAACGGCCGATAAATATCAGATTCAGGTAGCCTCGCAGTTGCTTCGGATCCTGCGCCATGCGTTCGACCAGTTTGTGGCTGGCCATGCGGTTCAATTCATCCAGCTTTTCATCGCGTGGAACCACAGCGCGACCAAGATCAACATCCTCGCGCACGAACGCGTCCACGCTGTCCTTGAACATCGACATGGCGTGCTCGTACATTGGCTTCATCAGTTCGACTTCAGGCAATGGCGGATGTTGATTTAACTTCCGCGCGCGCCGCGCAATTGTTGTCGCTTGATCAGCCATGCGCTCCAGATTCGAAGAAAGTTTCATAGCGGAGACGACGCGGCGCAGGTCCGAAGCGACTGGCTGAAAGCGCAACAGAATATCAACTCCGTCCTTATCGATCTGTTTCTCTAACTGGTCGATCTCCTCGTCATCGGCGATTGCATTTGCGCAAATGTTGTCGTCACGATTGACCAAACCCTTCATCGCCCGCTCGAGGCTGCGCTCGGTCAGTCCCGACATCATCAGCACATTATTGCGCAGCGAAGCGAGTGCTTCGTCAAATGTCCCAAGAATATGTTTTGGTATAACCATGTCGATCTCAGCTATTGTTGCTTCCTCTGGCCTTAATCATGCTCTTGCTCTCATACTACGCGACGCGTCCGGCGGGCGCGCCTATCAATCATCCAAAGCGTCCGGTGATATAATCTTCGGTCTGTTTCTGGCTCGGGTTCGTGAAGATTTTCGTTGTCGATCCAAACTCGATCAGCCGTCCGAGATAAAAGAAAGCGGTGTAATCAGAGATGCGGCCGGCTTGTTGCATATTATGGGTGACCGTCACGATCGTATAATTGGTTTTAAGCTCGTAGATTAATTCCTCGATCTTCGCTGTGGCGATGGGATCGAGCGCCGAACAGGGCTCATCCATGAGGAGCACTTCCGGCTCGACCGCGAGCGCGCGAGCTATGCAAAGCCGCTGCTGCTGGCCGCCGGATAGACTCGTGCCCGATTTGTGCAGATCGTCTTTCACTTCGTCCCAAAGAGCAGCCATGCGAAGCGATTTCTCCAGGCGCTCGTTCAGAAACTTTTGATTGCGAATACCATTGAGTCGCAACCCGATGATGACGTTCTCGCCAATCGACATGGTAGGAAATGGATTGGATTTTTGGAAAACCATGCCGACTCGGCGTCGAACGATTGCAGGATCGACATTGCTCGAATAGAGATCCTCTCCCTGAAGGAGCACTGTGCCTTCCACTCGCGTTTTGGGTACAAGCTCGTGCATGCGATTGAGGGAGCGAATGAAAGTGGATTTTCCACAACCGCTCGGCCCAATAATCGCGGTTACGGCATTGGAGGCGATATCGAGCGTTACGTCATCGATGGCGCGTTTCTCTCCGTACCAGATCGAAAGATTCTTTATTCGAAACGTGCACGCTGACACGGCCTCTTCTGCACGCATCGGCTCAGCCGGCTGATCGACGCGATCCATCACGCTTCGCTCAGGTGTTGACATTACTAAATTATCCATTCGCGAAGACGCTAAACAACAGACGCTGAACGCCCTCGAGTTAGAATTCTAACAATTACGTTAACGCAAAAAACGCCAGTGACGAGCACCAGCGCGCCGGCCCATGCCTGGCGATGCCAGTCGTCATAAGGTGAGATTGCGTAGGTAAAAATCTGCAACGGGAGCGCTGCGATCGGCTGACTCAAGCTGTGATTCCAAAAACGATTGCCGAATGCCGTGAAAAGAAGCGGTGCCGTTTCGCCACCCACGCGCGCCAGTGCGAGCAGGATCCCAGTGATGATGCCCTTGGAGGCGGTCTTCATCACAATGTGCACAATCGTTTTCCACTTGCTGACGCCAAGCGCGAGGGCGGCCTCGCGATACCCATTCGGCACAAGCAGGATGACTTCTTCTGTCGTGCGCAAGATTAGCGGAATCATGATCAGGCTTAGCGCAAGACCGCCGGCGTAAGCCGAAAAGCCTTTGAAGCGCAACACGACTAGCCCGTAAACTACTACGCCCCAAGTGATGGATGGGACTCCATTGAGAACGTCAGCCAGAAATCGCAGGATTAGATTGATCCGTGCCGAGCCATACTCGGCAAGGTAAACTCCGCCCAAAACGCCGACCGGAATCCCAATTGCGCCGGCCAGCGCGAGCAATTCCAAAGAGCCGACAATTGCGTTCACCATGCCGCCACCAACTGCTCCGACCGGAGCTGGCAGTTTGGTGAAAAAATCCCAGTTCACCGAACCAGCGCCGTTAACGAGGAGATGAAAAAACACCAGACCCAATGGGGCGATCACAAGGATCGCAGAGACGAACGCGATCGTAGATGCCAGCGTGCTTTTGATCTTGCGCCAGGTGTGATTGGATGCTCGTTCGAAATGCATTGCTATTGTACAGCACGTGTTGCTGATGCTGTCGTGATCGTGCGCAGAAGCAATTGGGCCAAAAGATTCACGAGGATGGTTATTCCAAACAGGACGAAGCCAATTTCAAACAGCGCCTGGAGGTACATGTCAGTCGTCGCTTCTGTGAACTCGTTGGCGAGCACGCTGGCGAGTGTATATCCCGGCTGAAACAGTGATGCGGCGATCTGCGGTGTGTTGCCGATCACCATTGTCACCGCCATCGTTTCCCCGAGAGCGCGTCCCAGCCCGAGGATCACTGCGCCGAACAAGCCGTTCTTGGCGTAACTCAGCACCGCAATCCGAGTCACTTCCCAGCGGGTCGCTCCGAGGGCGTAAGCCGCTTCGCGCTGCAAGTTTGGAACACTGCGGAGAATCTCCCGTGATACCGAGGTAATGATCGGCAGAATCATAATCGCGATGATAATTCCACCGGCAAGCATGCTGGGACCGTACATTGGCCCGGTAAAAAACGGGGTCCACCCGAGAAAACGTTTGAGCACCGGAAACGGATATTGCCGCAGCCACGGGATCATTACGAAAATTCCCCATAACCCAAGGATCACGCTCGGAATCGCCGCCAGCATTTCAATTAACGAAACGAGCGGCTGCCGAATCCAGAGCGGCGCGAGTTCTGTCAAATAAGCCGCCGTTGCGATGCTCAACGGCACGGCAATGAGCAAGGCAATGAGGGAAGAAACTAGCGTTCCGTAAATAAAGGGCAGCGCGCCGAATTGTTCCGCGACCGGGTCCCAGGTTGATGTGGTGAGGAAATGGAAACCAAATTTTTTGATAGCGAGCGAAGATCCAATCCAGAGTTGCCAGCCAAT
>Ga0307305_10000185_pt1 | contig 19995 bp, 15 predicted proteins | sample ER_DNA_186_FD_194512 | JGI IMG/M metagenome (GOLD analysis project Ga0307305, IMG submission 194512) | Bulk soil microbial communities from the East River watershed near Crested Butte, Colorado, United States - ER_DNA_186 | ecosystem: Environmental > Terrestrial > Soil > Floodplain | place... | reverse complement strand
TTCAGGGCGGCCAGGACCAGGCACAAGAGTGAGTTGACGCCCCCAACATTTGTTCTCGCGCTTCTCTGTGCCACCTATGTCCTGACAATTTGGCAAGCGCGCTGGGGATACTTCTTTGTACTGGTCTTCGCGTTGACGCTGCCGCGTTTGCTCGAGCCGATCAAGTCGGGTGGGGCCGTTTGGATCGCATTTTTCCTATCGATCTTTCCGATTTTGCGCGATTGGGATGAAAGGCTTTGGCCAAGCGAAGCGGAACTCTCTCTCCGCGTCGAACAGCGCAGCGAATTGGTACAGTTGCGTGACATGGCACTCAGTTTGCGATCGTCAGAGATTCGCCCGTTCCTTGCGCCGTGGTGGCTTTCACCATCGATCGCGTATTGGTCCGGGCAGCCCGGGATAGCTGGAAGTTCGCACGAAAGTCTGGACGGCATCGCGGACAGCGCGCGATTTTTCCTTTGCGACGATTGGCAAAAAGCACGGCAAATTCTGGAGAATCACCGAACAGCGTGGGTTATTGCGCACAATTCCGAACGTGTAGCGCAAAACTCGGTAGAAGTTTTGAGTCAGGCAGCGCCTGCGCACCCGCTGTGCCGCGTGCTGGATAGGACCCCAGGCCAGATGCCGCCTTTCCTGATTTTCGCTGCGCAGAATGGGACGTGCAAAGTGTACCGCACTGTTGCACAATAAAAAATTGCGCGCTGAAGCGAGAATTCGTTGACATATGTTGACGACTGTCCCAATACTACCAGATGCTCAAAAGATTCGTCCCGCAAAAGCCGATGCCGCCGGTTAGAGAAGAACCACGGTTTTCGGGTATAGATGACAATAATCATCCCGCGAATGGCGAAGAACCAATAATAACCTCAACAATCATCGATAAACCAAAACCTATGGCAGATCACGGTGGCAAAGACATCCTCTCGAGCGATGTCGAAATCAAAGGCTCGATCAAGTTCCAAAAGGAACTTCTCATCGACGGGAAGGTCGAAGGGGAAATCAATTCTGACGGTGTCTTAACGATTGGTGAAAACGCTGACATTCGCGGCGAAGTAAAAACCAAATCGATCACTGTCTATGGCAAAGTGCACGGCAACATCACAGTGGCCGAGCGTTGCGAGCTAAAATCAAAATGCACATTGCAGGGAGATTTGAAAGCAGCGCGACTTGTCATTGAAGAGGGAGCGACTTTTATTGGCAAATCCGAAGTCACCAGTGGCTCGATTTCCGCGAAGTCGGCGCCGGCCCGCCCGGAAGTCGTGCGGTCGAGCGAGCCAATCAAGGCGGCGTTCGGAGGGCGCTGATAAAGGAAGGGATCCAGGGGTTAGCGTCCGGTGGCCAGTCCGTCACCTGCAAAAGTCAGTCTTGAATGCCCGCACTGTGGCTTCAAGCAGATGGAGTATGCAGCGGCGAAAAGCTCGATTTGTCGCCAATGCGGTCGCTACTTCTCTCCGTTTGCGCCGAAACCTGGCCTGAAGCTGCGGGTTCGCGAAGAAGCACCCCCGCCGGCGAACACTTCCATCCTCGGCAAGTTTGAGGATTTTTGGAAACGGCAGCACAGCTCTGTTATCGAGTGTTTCGAATGTAAACGGAAACAGCAGGTTTGTGGCAGCGCCACTTCCACAATCTGCCCGTCGTGCAGCGCGCACATTGATCTGCGCGACTACAAAATCACGAGCGGTTTCAGCCGCACGATTCGGACACGAGGGGACGTACACCTCACGGGCAAAGGCGATCTGGGCAGCAGCAGTGTGGTTTGTCGGTCCGCCTTAATTGAGGGCAGACTCCGAGGCAATCTGCATTGCGACGATACTGCGACGATCAACTTCGCAGGGAAAATTCCGGGGCGGATCAGCGCGCGGCGCGTCGTCGTCGAGCGCAAAGCCGATATTCATTGTTTTCGACGGATTCAGGCGGAAAACATCGAAATCAAGGGAAGGATGTCGGGAGAGATCATTGCCCAAACCGTGGAGATTCAAAGAAAAGGCGCACTCGAAGGCGATGTCACAGCGAGGGCAATTTCGGTGGAAAAAGGCGGCATGTTTTCCGGTCAGCTTGTGATCGGCCGGGCTGACCTTACACAGGGAGAACTGTTGCAGGAACAGAAACCGAACGTCGCGCCCATTCCAGAGAGCGATTTTTCGGGGGTCGACCCGCGTCCCTTGCCCGCGACCTAACAGCAATCTGCTCCATGCAAAGACTGCATCCACGCAGTCCGTACGAGAAACTTGGCGGCCATGTGCATCTGCCGCGTTTGATCGACAAAGCCAGGCTTCATCGCGAGGGCCTGCTCAACGGCTACAACTATAAAACCGTCGGGTTCGACAAGCATCTGCTGGCTTTCTTAAAGATTGACGGCGACGCGTTTGAAGAAATCGTCAACAGACTGGATGAGGATGACGCAATTCTAAAGTGGGTGCAGACAAACGGTGCGCGGCATTCTCCCGAAGCAATTGAACAGTGGAACCAAGCGATGATTTCACGGCATCCAGATACGGCTGCTAAAAAGGCGCGCTTTCTCCACTTTCTAAAGGAGGCCGGTGGCGAAGGGCGCAGAGATATTCGGACTTATTTCGATCTGATCGAGTTTGACGAAGGACGATTGAAATGACGAAGCACGAATGGCGAATGACGAGAGAAGCTCGAATTCCAAACGACTAAAGCGCCAGCGCGCTTTCGTTATTCGGCTTCGTCATTCCTTCGATATTCATCATTCGGATTTCGTCATTAACGATCACGTTTTGATCGTCCTGAGAATCGCGTCCGCTTTCTCCAATGTTTCTTTGCTTCCGATATCGAGCCATTTCCCCTTGATCTGGTACGTCTTTACTGGTTTACGCGTGTAGAGCCATTGCACGAACCGGCCCGGCTGATCGGGGTTATTGCCAGCTGCAAGGTACGTGGTCAGGAGAGAGAGGACCAAAGGCGAGTAATAGTAAAGGGCGATTGCAGCCAAGGTTCCGCGCGGCTTCTGTGGTTTCTCTTCCAAGTGAGTAATGATTCCATCGTCGTCGATTAAGACATTGCCATACTTTTTGATCGCTTCGCGATCGCCCACGTCATAGACCCCGACCGTTGCTTCGCTTCCTTTGGCGCAAACCACAAATCCCTCGAGTGATTCAGTAAACAAATTGTCGCCGGCGATAATGAGGAGGCTGCTTTGGCTCAAGTTCTCGCGCGTGACTACAAAATTGATATCTCCAATTGCTCCCAGCTTATCGGCGTCGCTCTTGGAGCCATCGTTGACAATTTTGAATTTGAATTGTGGATGTCGATCCTGATAGCGCTCGCTCCAAACTTGGAAGTCAGCAGCGAATTTGTCATTCGTCACTACATAAATGGTCTCCAGGTCGGGAACATCCTGAAGATTGTCTACCACCCATTCAATAATCGGCTTACCGCCGACGACGAGCAGCGGCTTCGCTTTGTTGAGCGTTAGTGGATAAAGGCGTGTTGCATATCCGGCCGCGAGGATTAGAGCGTTCATAAGATTAAGAAAACAAAACTGTGCGCGCTTCTTACTACTTCGATTTTGAAGCGCCTCCACCCAGAATCGCATTTTGAAGACGCTGCTGGATCGCCCTGATGCGATGCGGATCGGTAATCTTGGCACGTGTGGAACGATCCACGACATACAAAGTATCAATGGCTGCGCCGGCCTGCGTGTTGATGCGAGAGAGCGGGACCAAAAGATTTTCGCGGTCAAGGCAGGTCAAGACGTCGTAAAGCAAGCCGAGCCGGTCCGGTGCCTGAATCTCAATAAGCGCATAAACCGGATGCGTTTTGTTATCGATTGCAATCCGCGTCGGAAATTCCGTTCCTGTCGTAAGATGATGGCTTTGGCGCTTCGCTTTTTCGATTAACGGAAGGAAATCAAAGCTCTCGTCTTCGAGCGCTCGCCGCAAAGTTTGCTCTACCTGCGTAATGTCGCGCTGGTGAGTGACAGATCGTCCGCTGGTGTCACACACACGAAAAACGCACAGCACAACGTTGTCCCCCGGCGGAAAGATATCAGCACTCAAAATATTTAAAGGCACAACTGAAAATGAGCCGGCCACTTTTGCCAATAGCCGTTCACGCTCCCAAGTACAGAAGATGACAACACTGTGACCCTGTTCCGGAACGGCCTTCCATTGGATTGCCGGAGCCAGCGGAAAATCTCCTCCGACTTTCTCCAGAAACGACCGGAACAGTTTCAGGTGCTCGATAATCTTGGGGAGGTCGCTGGCGCGAAAATAATTGTCAGGCATGAACTCAAAATGAGCTTCAATCTCTCCCGCAAAATCAGCGGGAAGCTTTGCGATTACCGAGGTCTGCAAACTCTCGCGCTCGACCTTTGTTTGTTCGTAGTAAGACTTTTGGTCCGCCAGGCACCGAGAGGTCTCGTGAAATAATTCCCATACCAAAGATTCTTTCCAATCCGACCACCCCTCTGCGCTCGTACCCTGGCCGTCCGCAAGAGTAAGCAGCATCAGCGCGTTTAGATTTTTCTGATGCTTCACGATGTGGGCGAAGTCTGTTACCGTGGCTGGGTCATCAAGATTTCTTTGCTGCGCGATCATGGAAAGAGTGAGGTGATGATCAACGAGCAGGATCAGCGACTTCCGCTGCTCGGACGACAACTGCAGACGCGCAGCAACACGCTGGGCAAAGAGCGCGCTCGCTTCGGAGTGCGGCCTCGCGCCAACCGCTTTGCCGCTATCGTGTAAAAGGAGCGCGAGATAGAGCACAAATGGATCCTCCAGTTGCTCAAAAATCTTGCGATAAGCAATCAGCTTCGGGTCATTCGTCTGCGCCAGAGCATCAAGTTTATCGACGCAGACCAATGTGTGCTCGTCGGCCGTGTAACGATGCAGAAACTCATGCTGCACCAGGCATGTAAGCTGTCCGAATTCGGGAATGTAGCGCCCTAGAAAATCGACCCGATGCATCATTCTGAGAATGCGACCTACTCTCCCCTTTTGTGAAAGAATGTCCTTGAAGATCGCGCGCGGTCCGCGTGCATACTGATACGTGCGGGTAACCTGGCCGAGGCTTCGGCTTAGCAGGTCCTCGAGCTCCGGGCTCAGATCCAGGCCGCGTTCCTGCGCGATTTCAAATGCTCGCATCATCTGTTCGGGGTCTTTGCGAAAAAGATCGCGACGCGCTGGATGCAACTGCTTGTTGCGAACAAAGAAAAAATCTCCCACGGGAGTTTTGTGCATTCGCATCAGCGGAAGAAAACTAAACAGAGAACGGGTCTTGCTTGTGACATATCCGCTTACAAATTGCTCCGTAATGCGTTCCGTGACCCGGAAGATATTTCGCGTGTGCTCGTAATAATCCCGCATGAGCGCCTCGCTGCGGAGCTGACCGTTCCCAGAAGAATAATCGAGCCGTTTTGCGATCTGTTCCTGCAAACTAATGTGAAGAATGTCGGTCGCGCGTCCCGTCGCGTAATGTAAAGCGGTGCGTAAACGCAGGAGAAAATCGTACGCCTTTTCTATCCGGCGCTGGTCGCTTTCGCTCAGCCAGTCTTTTCCCACAAGCTGGTTCGTGCTCAGTGAACCCTCTTTGAAATAGGTCATCCAAAGAAGGTTTTGATAATCGCGCAGGCCGCCGCATCCACTTTTCAGGTTCGGTTCCTGGAGATAGACACTGTCGCCGAATTTCTTGTGCCGGGCGACCTGATCCTGCATGCGCAGTTCCACGTATTCTCGTTCATATCCGTTGACACACTTCGAACGAAATTGCCGCCGAAATTCCCGCGCCAGCTCGGCATCGCCCGCGAGAAACCGCGATTCCAGCATGGCAGTCTTTGTGCGCATATCCTGATTTGCTTGAGCGACCGCTTCTTTGATGGAGCGCGTGGAGTGTCCAACCTTGAAACCGCTGTCCCATAGAAGATAAAGAACTTGCTGCACCATCTCCTCCAGATGTGGCGAAATCCCCTTCTTTTCCTGACGATGCAAAAGCATCACGTCGATGTCACTAAACGGGTTGAGCTCGCCCCGGCCATATCCACCAAGAGCGACTAAGGCAAGTGGGACTTTGGCGGCCCCGTTGCCGCGAGCAGAGGTTGTAGCAGCCCCGAAAACATACTGCAATAAAACATCAACCAGCTCAGCACGCCGGCCACAAATTTCACGGCCACCGCCGCCCGCCTGGTGTTTCAGGCGCAACCGATGCTCCTCGACCTTGAGAAACTTTTTGTAAAGTGGAAGGACTTCAGTTGGACGTCTGGTACCGGTCGCCGCAAGACTGCTTGCGGCGTGCGCCAAAACCTGCTCCAGATGATGGGACGTTCTCATCGGCAATTCGGATTGCTGTTCAATCTAAAATTGGATCTTCAAAATCCAAATCCATCTCAGACGGAGAAGAAGCTATTGGTCGGTGAAGACTCCTTTACCCTGGCGACGATGCCTTATGTCCTGCCGAGGTTCAGTACTTCAAGAATGAAGCGACCGGTGTCGGCTCGAGCTGCTTACGGCCATGGAGGAATTCCAACTCAATCAGAAACTGTGCTTCGATGAGGCGTCCCCCCGCTTTGCGAATAAGGACAGCCGCAGCCGCAGAAGTCCCGCCCGTGGCCAGCAAATCATCTACCAGCACAATTTGTTCCCCCGCGTTAATAGCATCGATGTGCATCTCCATTTCCGCTTCGCCGTACTCGAGCGAGTAACTGGCGATCTCAGTCTGAAAAGGAAGCTTGCCCCGCTTTCGGATCGGAACGAAACCGACACCAAGCTCATAGGCCACCGCCGATCCAAAGAGGAACCCGCGAGCGTCGATCCCAACGATCTTATCAACCTTTCTCCCGCGGCAACGATCCAAAAACAGATCGATGGACGCATGGAAAAGAGCGGGATCACTTAAGACCGGCGTAATATCTTTGAATACGATACCCTTCTTCGGAAAATCGGGCACGTCGCGTACGGCGGCGCGTAGTCTTTCAACTGTGTCCAAAGCCATTCGCCGCGAATGCTAGCGGGCTGTTATAAAAGGTCAATCAGGGGCTCGCAACGGAGCACACCTGCCGCCCTCCTTTCTTTTCTTTTTCCCTTTTCTAAATCCAGCCACGGCACCCCATCCGGAAGAACGAATGAAGAGGCAGAAAGGAAGAAACAAATGAACCCTCAAAAATTAACTCTTACTGCGATCGTGACTACGTTTCGGGCTTTTACCAAACGCGCAGGTGGTCAGGCCGCCTCCCCGATGGCGGCTATCCTGACCTTACAACCGCGGAGGGAACCAACACCCTTAAAAACCCTGCTCTGATGTTGCTGTAGCCGCGCCTCTGCTCACGGTGCCGAAGCCGCGCGAAAAGCAGGTGAGACACGCGAGGCAAGTTGCCTGCCTCGCACCACTTCGCCGTAGTACAGCGCAGATTGCCAAGCAGGGAGCCTGCTCTTACAGTGGGTTTTCTTAGAGTGGATCGCTATCTTCTCATCATTTCGACAATCTGTTTTCTCGCGGCGGTCGTGCGTACCGGGATCGCTTTGCGCGCCGGAGTTTTTCGACCGGGACAATTTAATTTTCTCGCGATTGGACTCGGCTTTGTTTTTCAAACGGCGTTTTTGTCGATCCGCGGTCATGCGCTGGGACGTTGTCCCCTGACGAACCTGTTTGAGGTCTTTATCTTTCTCGCTTGGTCGGTAGCCCTCATCTACATGCTGTTCGGCCCAGCCTACCGTCTCTCACTCATGGGCGCGTTCACGGCGCCGCTGGTCGTCCTGCTGCAAGGCCTCGCGTTGATTGCGCCAATCGATGTTCGTCATCCAGTCAAGGTGCCCGCCAATTCTTCGCTGGAATTTCATGCATCGGTTTCGCTGGTGGCCTATGGCGCCTTCGCACTCGCCTGCATCGCCGGGGTAATGTACCTGGTGCAGGAGCGCCAACTCAAGACACATCAATTGCGTTCGATTTTTTATCACCTGCCGCCGCTCACTGATCTCTTTGCGGCAATCACCCGCCTGCTTTGGTTGGGTTTCATTCTATATACCGCCGGGATTGCCAGCGGCTTTTTTACGGGGCGACCCTTGCCACACGTGCAAGTAGTGGCTGCGATTGCCGTTTGGTTGCTTTATGCAGCGATCCTGCAAGGCCGGTATTTTCGGCGAATCGCACCAAAGCGAGTTGCGGCGCTTTGCATTATCGGATTTAGCGCGGCCCTGACTCTTCTCTGGGGAATCACGTTCTCGGCACAAACGCACTCCGGTCCATGAATCTTTTCTGCATCGGCCTCAGTCATCACACTGCAAATGTAGAAACGCGAGAACGTTTCGCCGCCGGCGCTGGCGCGGAATGTACTCTTCGCGCCGCAGGCTGCGCCGAAGCGCTGGTGCTCGCCACCTGTAACCGCGTGGAAGTCTATGGTGCGTCAGACAAGCGCGTGTCAACGGATGAGATTGCTAAATGCTTATTGCAAAACGGTGAGGCCAGTGACCGCGGCCACAGTAGCGCGTTGCCGTTCTACCGTTACGAAGCTGAAAAGTGCGTACAACATCTGTTCCGAGTTGCATCCGGACTCGATTCGATGGTCGTAGGCGAGACAGAAATTCTGGGACAAACAAAAAAGGCTTATCAATCTGCGCGCGCGTCTGGGGCGGTTGGCCCCTGTCTTCATCGGTTGTTTCAACGGGCCTTTCGTGTGGCGAAGCAGGTCCGCACGCACACCGAAATTACGCGTGGGTCGGTGTCGGTTGGCTCCGTTGCGGTTGATCTGGCTCAGAAAATTTTCGGTGAACTTGGCAATTGCAAAGTCTTGGTTTTGGGAGCCGGTGAAACGAGCGAGCGCACAGCACGCGCGCTCATTTCCCGAGGTGTCAGCGATCTGCGCGTGAGCAATCGCTCAAATGATCGCGGCCAGGAGTTGGCACAACGAGTAGGTGGCCAGGCGGTCTCGTTCGATAAGTGGCCACAGCAATGCCGCGAGATCGATATCCTGATTACATCGACTTCTTCGGAAACTCCGTTACTGGCCCCAACAAATCTGGGACCCATGTTGGCCAATCGCATCGATCGTCCGCTTTTCATCATCGATATCGCCGTTCCGCGCGATGTCGATCCCGCAGTGAACGAAATGGAAGGCGTCTATCTTTATGATATCGATGCATTGCGGTCTGTAGCGGAGCAGTCGCTGGCAGTGCGCCGGCGGCAAATAGCTTCTGCCGAAGCGATCATTGCCGAACATGTCGCAGATTTCCTCGAGAAGGTTTCGAATGAACTGAATCGCGTCTCGCGGATCACCGGGCATCCACCGGTCGGTGACAGTTCATTACACGCATCGCAGCTTTAGGGAAGCAGGCAGCTTCCCCTATCCACTATCGCGAACTACATTCCGCGATGACGAGAAAAATCATCCTTGGCACGCGCGGCAGCGAGCTGGCACGTGCGCAAGCCCGGTTGGTTGAAAAAGCAATTCAAGCGGCGCAACCGAACACAAAAATCGAAACAAGAATCATCATGACACGAGGCGACAAAGCCAGGCTTCTTGAGCGTCAAGCTGGTCGCAAAGGATTGTTCACAGCAGAAATAGAGCGGGCTCTTCTTGGAGGCAACGTCGATGTCGCGGTCCACAGCGCAAAAGATCTTCCGAGTGAAACAAACCCGGACGTAGAAATTGCTGCGGTTCTTCCTCGCGGACCGATGGATGACGTGCTGGTTTCGAAACATCCGGGCGGTTTCGCTTCGTTGCCGCAGAGCGCCACCGTCGCCACAGGCAGTGTGAGAAGGAAACGCCAATTGTTGTGGAAGCGCGCAGATCTCAAACTCATCGACCTTCGCGGAAACGTTCCAACACGATTGCGCAAACTGACCGATAATAATTGGGACGCTATCGTGCTGGCTCGCGCAGGGCTTGCACGGCTCCGCCTATCGCCTTCTGATCTCGAGCTCAGCTTCGAGGGCAGACAATTGTCCATTGAAATCCTTCCAGCAGACATTTTTTTGCCTGCAGGTGGTCAGGGAATCATTGCGCTCCAAGTTCGAGCTAATGATGAAAACATGAAGGCGATCGTCGATCTCGTGAACGATCACAAGACATTGCTTTGTTTGCGAGCAGAGCGAGAGTTTCTGCGTTTGTTGCACGGCGACTGTAATTGTCCGGTGGGCGTGCTGGCGACAATTGAGGGCGACAAGATGAAACTGAGGGCTCAATTGTTTACTGATCAATCAGCAGCACCACGGGAGACTGAAGTGGAAGGTGTTCATAATGAGCGCGACCGTCTAGCGATGCAGCTATTGAATCGATTGGAAGCACCAGTCTCCGAGCAAGACTACGGGTTACCAGGTTGAGCATGCGTAAGACTGGTAAGGTTTATCTCGTTGGTGCCGGACCGGGCGACCCCGGCTTGGTAACATTGCGTGCCAAGGAGTGCATCGAGAATGCAGACGTGATCATTTACGATCACCTTGCAAATCCCGAGACGCTCGGCTGGGCGCGGGACGATACTGAAATCATTTATGTCGGCAAAACGCCTGGCGAATCGCGGAGCAACCAGAATGAAATTAATGCGCTGCTGATCGAGAAAGCGCACGAAGGGAAGCAGGTCGTTCGGTTGAAGGGCGGGGATCCCTTCGTGTTTGGTCGAGGCGCTGAAGAAGCGCAGGCGATCGCAGAAACAGGTATTCCATTCGAAGTTGTGCCCGGAATCACCTCATCCATCGCCGGGCCAGCTTATGCAGGTATTCCCATGACGCATCGGGCGCACAATTCACATGTGACATTCTTTACGGGACACGAAGATCCGGCGAAAACAGAAAGTGCAATCGATTACGCAGCGCTGGCGAAACTTGGCGGGACCCAGGTAATGTTAATGGGCGTGGAACGCCTCGGGTCGATCACGAACGAAATGATGAAGCACGGTGTGCGCGGCGATTTGCCGGTAGCGCTTGTTCGCTGGGCGACTACTGGGCAACAAGAAACGCTCACCGGCACGCTTCACGATATTGCTCAAAAAGCAGTCGCGAATGGTTTTGCGGCGCCTGCGGTCGCAGTATTTGGAGAAGTTGTCGCGTTGCGAGACAAGCTCAATTGGTACGAAAAACGGCCGCTCCTTGGCAAAAGAATTGTCGTTACGCGGACAAGAAAACAAGCCAGCGTGTTAAGCAGCAAGCTGCGCTCGTTGGGAGCTGACGTTATCGAACTGCCCACCATTCGCATCGAGCCGCCGAGTGATTTACGCGAATTCGCAGAACTTGTGCAGCACGCGCACATTTACGACTGGATTGTGTTTACCAGCGCAAACGGCGTTGAGGCTTTTTTAAATATTTTCTTCAAACTATACGATGATGCGCGCGAAATCGGCGGCGCCCGGATTGCCGCCATCGGTCCGGCTACGGCTCAACGGGTGAAAGACTTTCATCTGCATGTCGACCTTCAGCCGAAAGAATTCGTTGCTGAGGACATCGTGCGGGAATTCAAAAAGCAGGGAAGCATCGAAAATTTGAAGATTCTTTTGGTGCGCGCGGAAAAAGCGCGGGATGTACTTCCAAAGGGGCTCTCGGCCTTGGGAGCGATCGTGGACGAAGCATTCGCATATCGCACCGTGCCCGAGACACGCGATACGAGCGGGGCGCGGCAACAACTAGCGAAGGACGGCGCCGACTTAATTACCTTCACCAGTTCTTCAACCGTGGAAAATTTTCTCGCCTTGGGGCTGCCCTGGCCGAAAGGAATGCAAGTTGCCAGCATTGGCCCAATCACGTCTCAGACTGCGCGCGACAATGGTTTGAAGGTCGAAGTCGAAGCAAAGCGCCACGACATTGACGGTTTGGTAGAAGCAATCGGCAACTTCTTTGCCGGAAAGGCTGCTCCAAAAAGTCAAAAGTTGAGTGGTTAAAAAAGTTAAATTGGGCATCCGAAACGGCTTTACCCAAACAACCTTTTAACTTTGTAATATTTTAACTTTTTAACCTTGTGGATTAAATCGGAACTTGGTTCGACCGCGCTTGGCGTTGGCTTTGGCTTTGCGGCGATGCTTCTGCGAAGGCGTCTCGAAGGCACGCAAACGGCGGACCTCCTCGAGAATGCCCTCGGCATCCAGCTTGTTCTTCAGCCGCTTTAACGCGCGATCGACAGGTTCACCTTTGCGAACGATCACTTCTGGCATCAATAATCACTCCTGACTTTGAGATAGGCTCCTAATCGGCGAGCGGGAGTCTACTCGGGCGGGGCGACCCCGTCAAATCTGCTCGAAAAAAGGGCCTCCGGGATCGGCTTTGGGCGCCCAGACCCAGCAGTAGGGATGGGCTTGGACTTCAAAAGCGGCTCAGCGCTGGGCAAGAGGATTGGCTGCTGCCGCTTTCTCGGTAACCTCGCGTCGCAAGGCCGTAGCGCCACCGCCGCGGGCGCGCGTCCACCACAGCACAATAGGTGAGGCGATAAAGATGGAGGAGTAAGTGCCGACAACCACGCCGATAATGATGGCGAGCGAGAAGTCGCGTAGCACCGCGCCTCCAAACAAAAACAGGCAAAGAATCGGGATAAGCGTCACCGTGCTTGTAAGAATGGTTCGGCTCAGCGTCTGGTTAATGCTCGAGTTCATGATCTCCTCGATCGTCCCACGCCGACCGCTGGCCAGGCCTTCCCGAATCCGGTCGTAAACGACAATCGTATCGTTGATCGAATAGCCGGCGACAGTGAGCACGGCGCCGACGATGGTGAGGGTCAACTCGCGGCCGAAGAGAGCGAACACGCCGACAGTCATAAGCACGTCATGCAAAAGCGCGACAATCGCACCTACGGCAAAGGAAAGTTGAAACCGGAACGTTACGAAAATCAAAATACCCAGGATGCCCAAACCGAGCGCGATTAACGAATTTTTTGCCAGTTCACCACCTACTAGCGCACCGACGCGTTCCGAGCCTTCCACTCTAAAACCAGAGCTTGGCAGCGTCTGCATAACTTGCTTTTCCACCTTGTCGCTGGTGTTCAATGGCGTGCGGATGGTGATGTAACTCCTGCCGACTTGCGTGGATTCCTGGATGGAAGCGTCAGCAAGCCCGATTGGCGTGAGCGCACCGCGCACCTGACCGATATCGATCTTGCCAGGTGCACTCAAAGTGATGAGGTCGCCGCCGCGAAAATCGACGCCAAAGTTACGTTCGCCGCGTTTGTAAAAAGCGAAGGCGCCAGCCAGAAGCAGCGCGAGCGAGCACATGCATGCAATAAAGCCTTTGCCGAGGAAATTGATATTTTGGGCTGAAATCAAGTGCAGCATCGAGATGCGTTTCAGTCGTCCCGTATCGACAAACCAGCCGAGGCAATTCCGCCCCACAATGAGCGCGGTGAACAACGAAGCCAAAATCCCGAGGCTAAGAGAGATGGCGAAACCTTTTACCGGGCCACTCGCTTTCCAAAAAAGAATCGCTGCTGTGATCAGCGTCGTAACGTTGGCGTCGAAAATGGAGCTGAACGCTTTCTCGTACGCCGTGTTCAGCGCGACCTTGAGCGATTTCCCAAGCGCCATTTCTTCGCGCAATCGCTCGTAAATCAGCACGTTCGCGTCCACCGAAAGGCCAATCGTCAAAATGATGCCTGCAATGCCGGGCAATGTAAGGACGAAGTGGAACATCGTCAGAGCCCCGACGAGCAAAATAAGATTGATGATCAAAGCGAGATTTGCGATGAGACCGGGAATTTTGTAGTAGACGGCCACGCAAACGAGCGTGATGGCCAGTCCGAGCAAGCCGGCGAGAATGCTCGCGCGAATCGAGTCCAGTCCGAGAGTGGGCGAAACGCTGCGCTCTTCCTCGATGCTCACCGGCGTTTGCAACGGATTCTCAAGTACGCTCGCCAAGCCGCGCGCTTCTTCCTCGGTAAATCGGCCAGTGATTTGTGCGTCGCCACCATAAATGGCGTCTTGAATCACGGGCGCAGATTGGATCACGCCATCAAGCACTATCGCAAAGCGATGGTGAACGTTCGCAGCTGTAATGTTCCCAAACTGCTTGGCGCCCTCGCTATCGAACCGCAAATGAACTACCCAACCGTCTCGTTCGTAAGAAGCGCCTGCGCCTGAAACGTGATCGCCGGACAAGTCGGCTTTCTTTTTTACCAGCAGCCGTTCTTCAACCGGCTTTTCCCCCTCGCCCTGGTGCTTATGCGTTTCGATCCGAAACTCCGGTGGAATGACCTGCTTCCCCTCGTCGATTTCGCGCAATCGTTCACCGTTATCTGGATAAACCAGGCGGAACTCGAGCTTCGCCACGCGCGACAGTTGATCGCGCGCTTCCTGGATCTTAGCCGTGTCGAGACCGGGAATCTGGACCAGAATCCGATCGCTGCCGACCGGACTAATAATTGGCTCGCCTCCACCAAAGTAATCGACGCGCTTCCGAATGACCTCGACTGCCTGATCGAGCATTCCCTTGGTGACTTCTTTATCGCCACCTTTCAGCCGGATGAGAAAGGACGTGCCGCCTTGAATATCAAGGCCAAGCGCGATCTTTTTCTGCGGCGGCCAGATAGTGACAATGCTGGCGACCACAAGCAACAGCATGAGCGTCATGGCCAGCAGACGTTTCCGCAGCCCTTGATCGGTGGCGAAATACCACCCGAAGAGGACGAGGATGGCGAGTCCGGCAAGAAATGTAAATGCAGGGCTCATTCCGGTTTAGCGATTTAACAATTTAACAAATTAGCCCTCTTTCAGCACCGTCGCGACAGCCGATTTCTCCATCTCTATCTTCACATTGTCGGCTACTTTCACCACCACGGTGTTCTCCTTCACATTCGAGATTAGGCCGTGAATGCCAGCATTGGTCACGACGCGGTCCCCGGTTTTCAAACTCGAAATTAACTGCTGTTGCTGTTGCTGCCGCTTCTTCTGCGGCCGGATCATCACAAAGTACATGATGATGAAAATGAAAATCAGCGGCACAAAAAATGAACCAATGCCGCCACCCGGCATCTGTTGAGGAGCCGCGCTTTGCGCCTGAGCAAGAAACATCTGGAACATATTTAGAGTTGGAGAGCGCACCTTAAACGCGAAAGCGTCCGCCGCAATCGTTCTTTCGCGCCACTAGTATTATGAGACTGATACTGGCGCAGAAGGGCTATTCATCACAAGGAGCAAGCGGCCAAGCTGCCGGAAAATTGGTGGAGGTAAGGGGATTCGAACCCCTGACCTTCTCATTGCGAACGAGACGCTCTACCAACTGAGCTATACCCCCGAGCCGATGGTCTGCAAGCTAGCATGACGAAAAAATTCGTCCAGCAAGCCACAAGATTGTCGCCACCGGGCCGAGCGACTTAATAGGAAATGCGGAAGTCGGCTGGAAGCACCGCACTGGCGCCCATCGTGCCCTCCGAACCATATTCGGCATCTGTCACGCCAACATTGGTTGACGGCGCTGGAATTAGCTGCTGCCCCTTCGCTTTGAGGGACTCGTTTAAGGCGGGCAGGTCCTCGGCAAGCAATTGGTCAAACTCTTTTGTCACATCACTTAATTCCCGCTTGAGCGCATCGATATATGCGATCTGGTATCCGCCAGGTTTTCCTTCGTAACTGAGAATCGCTCCGTAAAGCTGATCGGTGTGTTCTCGCAAACGCTCTTCGCCGGTGATCGCTCCTCCTTCGGTCGTTGCGACGATTTTTTTGCGGACACCATCAACTTTCCCGTCGAAATCGGAGATGTTCTTGCGAAGCGGATCGCCTTCAGGTAACGCTCCCCCGCTCTGCGCCAATGCCTTACGCAAGGAAACAATGCGGTCCGTTAGCGCGCTTTCCTCGTCAAAGAGCGCATGGACGTTCATCGCAGCATCGAATTGTGCCTTGCGATCCGCAGCGCTGAATTTGGCCCGGCGATCGAGACCAACCGTCAACTTAGTCTCCGAAACTTTGCCAGCCTTGGTGAGGCGCACGGTGTACACGCCCGGCACCAGCCGTGGGCCTCGTACTCCCGCAAAGGCAATCTGCGCGGCTGGTGGCACGCGCGGTGGTTTCATACGCATCGGCCAGGTCACGCGATTCAGGCCGGGGCGTTTGCTTGCTGGCAATTCATCGACAACTCGGCCCGAGGAATCCAAAACTTCCAGCTTCAACTTTCCAAACAGATGACGCTCGCGCTGGTAATAATTGATCACGGCAGCGTCAGGCGGATTATCGCCAATAAAAACTGCGTCACCGGGGGCCCATCCGCCTGAACCTTCGATCCGCTGTTGCACAGGACGCGCTGAAACGAACGCAACATCCTGCTTCAACAAATCCGGCGTCAACGCGCGCAACGGAGTGATATCGTCAATAATCCAGATCCCGCGCCCATGCGTTGCAAGAACCAGATCGTTATCGCGCGGCTGAATTGCCAGGTCTCGAACCGCGACTGCGGGAAAATGGTTGCCCTTAAATTGCGCCCAGTTTTTACCACCATCGATCGAGACCCAAAGTCCAAACTCTGTGCCGAGAAACAGCAGATCCGGCTTGACCAAATCCTCCTTGATTACATGAGCGTATCCACGAACACCTTTGGCGTCCTGTGCGCTCGCAAGCGGCGACCAGGTCTTACCGTAATCGGTTGTTTTGAAAACATACGGCGTCATGTCGCCTAAAGTATGTCGATCAAACGCGGCGTAAGCCGTGCCGGCGTTGAAGTTGCTTGCCTGCACCCAGCTCACCCATGAATTTTTTGGCAAACCGGGAACATTGCCGAGGACATTGGTCCACGTCTTGCCGCCGTCACGAGTAAGTTGAAGATTGCCGTCGTCTGTGCCAACCCAGATCAGCGATTTATCCTTGGGCGATTCACTGATCGAGTAAATCGTGGTGTGCATTTCTGCCGAAGAATTGTCCACCGTGACGCCGCCCGATTGCTCCTGTTTCTGTTTTTCCGGATCGTTGGTTGTCAGATCCGGCGAAATGCGTTCCCACGTTTGGCCGTGGTCGCGCGAGCGAAATAGAAACTGAGCGCCGATATAAATCGTCCCCTTTTCGTTAGGCGAGAGCGCGATTGGCGTATTCCAGTTGAACCTGAGCTTTTCCTTGTAATTCGGCCGTGGCTTGATGTTGCGAGCTTCGTGCGTGTTGCGATTTACTCTCCCGATCTCGCCACCTTGATATTCGGCATAAATGTAATCGGGATCAGCGGGATCTGGAAACATCCAGAAACCATCGCCGTTGTACATGTTTTCCCACTGCGCATTGGTAACGCCGCCGGGATATTGCGATTCGCCGACAAAAGAGCTGTTGTCCTGCAATCCGCCGTAAACGCGGTAGGGATCTTTGTCATCCACGCTGACGTGATAAAACTGGGAGACCGGCAGGTTTTCAGCTTTCCACCATTTCGCGCCGCCGTTGTAGGAATACCACATCCCGCCATCGTCACCCGCGAAGACGACCTGCGTGTTGGTCGGATCGATCCAGACGTCGTGCACGTCGCCATGCATCCCGCCGAATCCGCCGACCACCGCGAAACTTTTGCCTCCGTCCTCACTGACAATCAGCGAGCCATCAGTCTTAAATATGCGGTTGGGATTTTTTGGATCGACAATCAGGTTCGCGAAGTAGAACGGCCGCCACACCATCCACTGACTCTTATCTCGCTTGTCCCAGGTCACGCCGCCATCGTCGGAGACAAAGAGCGCGCTTTCGGGTGATTCGACAAACGCATAAACGCGCTTGGGATTGGAAGGTGCGATTGCCACCGCAAGGCGCCCGTACGGTTTCTTCGGGAAACCTTTGTTGCCCTCCGGCGTGATCTCCGTCCAGGTATTGCCGCCGTCCGCAGAACGAAATAATCCGCTGGCCGAAGGCGCTGTAGGACTCTCGCCCCCTGAACGATACTCCCATCCTTTGCGCCGGAAATCCCACATCGCTGCGAACATGACGTCCGGGTTCGCCGGATCGATTGCAACATCGGTGCATCCGGTCGAAAGATTCGGTCCTTTGAGGACTTGGTTCCACGTTTTGCCGCCGTCAGTGGTTTTGTAGAGGCCGCGATCGGGCGAATCGCTCCAGAGCGCTCCAGGCACCGCGGCAAAGACCGTTTCGCTGTTCTTTGGGCTCACTGCGATCTTCGCAATGCGCTCGGATTTTTCCAGACCGGAATGCGTCCATGTTTCGCCGCCATCGGTTGATTTGTAGATTCCGTTCCCAATCGAAACACTGTTGCGCGTCCACGATTCACCGGTTCCCACCCAGACATTTTTCGAGTTTTTTGAATCGAGCGCGATTGCGCCGATCGATTGCACGGGTTGTTCGTCAAATACGGGTCGATATCGCGTTCCGCTATCATCGGATTTCCAGACCCCGCCACTCGCTGCGCCGACAAATAGCGTAATCTTGCCAGCTGGCTCGCGTGTCCCCGCAAGCGCTGAGATGCGTCCGCTCATCGTTGCGGAACCTATGTTGCGTGCGCCGAGGCCAGAGATGGTTGCCGATTTGAATGGCGCTTCCTCGGCCCAACAAGAAATTACGCAGAGAAGCAGGAATGAAAGCGATGCGACGACGCCCCCAAAAGCACTACGTGCGAAATGTAAGGAGACGTTTGTTCCTTTTTGCGAAAGCTCGCCACAGGACGAGTCCGTCCGACCCCCGGAGTTTCGGAGTGCGCACGCGCTCTCGCGCCGCTCGTGGTGATTCAACGTCCTCATCTATTGACAAGCGCTTTGGTTGCGGAAGACTTATTTGGAAGCCGGGAAGTGAAATATCGCGTTATCCACCGGCACATTGGCTTCGACCTTATCGATTATGATCCTTTGTTTGTCAGGCGCTCCCTTGCCCCCGACCTCAATTGACGTTGGAACGAACACGCTGCCCGCTTTTTCATAATCGCCCAGGTCGGTCTCTACTTGTTCATACGCGCCGTGTCTCGTCCGTTGCGTTAACACCCGAATCTCGAGGAAATGGTCGGGATCCAGATAGACAAAACTTACGTCTCCGTTCTTTCGCGTCACTTTCAACTTGTGCGCTGGAGTTCCATCGACGTCTTCGGTTCCGAGATATTCGACCGCGTTTTCTTTCGCCTGCCAATCGACCAATGGCCCGTCCATCTCCGCGTCTTCCACGAGCGCTTTGACATCATCAGCCGACATTCGTTCGGGATCTCTGCGTCCAAAGAATGGTGAGACTCTCCACCCTTCCTTGCCGTCGTACGCCTCGATCTGAGTCATTCCCTGAAGAGACGCTTCAGTGCGCACATCGTCAGGACGTTTCTTGACCTGCATAAAAGCCAATTGAATTTGTCCTTCTTGCACAAGCAGCTTGCCACTAAGCCGCAGGGTTCCCAGATCGCGCAGGGCGCTCGCGCCGCCCTTCGCCTCGATGTTCTTCGCCACCAATTCATCAACCGTCGGCTGACTTTTATCTTGCGCGAAACCTTCTGACACAACGAGTGCGGCGCAGATGAAAGCGATTAGAAGTCGCAAAAGCATATTAAGATTAAGGACGAATAGGAGACACCGCAGCGGCACCAATGTTCAAAGCAGATGGAAAAGCAAGCCGTTCTCAAAAAAATTGTAAATGCAATAAGGCAATTTTCGTGTCCGGAATTGCCAAACCGATTAAAGTTCACGCCGAAATAAATCGTGCCTTCAATCAAAAAAAACAAAATCCAATCCGCGACGAATGCGACCGCGGCTTCGCGGCGTTCTGCTGCAGAGAAACGGCAACATAAACCCGGCAAAAGAAAATCCAATCCTCCGTGCGTCTCTGTCGTGCCCGGCTCATGGCAGGTCAATAGCGGCATTGTCCTTCTGTGTATCGTCGCTACCGCGGTGCTTTACGCGGGCGATCTTCATCTGGGCTTTTTCAGAGTTGATGACCAGCAGTATGTCGTCAGCAATCCGTGGATACAGGGAATAACCTGGAAGCATCTCACGCAGATCTTATTTAATCCTTACTACCTCAACTATTCCCCCCTTCATTTGTTATCCTACGCGTTTGATTACGCGGTTGGCGGCTTGAACGCACACGCATTCCATCTATCAAGTAATCTCTGGGCCGGAGTTATTGCTGGTTTTGTGTATCTCGTTGCACTTGCCCTAACACAGGAACGCAGAACTGCCATCGTTGCTGCTTT
>Ga0307305_10000181_pt1 | contig 20314 bp, 23 predicted proteins | sample ER_DNA_186_FD_194512 | JGI IMG/M metagenome (GOLD analysis project Ga0307305, IMG submission 194512) | Bulk soil microbial communities from the East River watershed near Crested Butte, Colorado, United States - ER_DNA_186 | ecosystem: Environmental > Terrestrial > Soil > Floodplain | place... | reverse complement strand
ACACCGGCCCCTAGAGGGTGACGCCGACGAGGACTGGTTCGGGGGCGAGCGAGACGCCGAACGCGTCGCGGACCCCGTCCCTGATCTCCCGGGCCAGCGCGAGCAGCGCGGCGGTGCTGGCCGTGCCGGCGTTGACCAGGGCGAGCGTGTGCTTGGCCGAGATCCGGGCGCCGTCGCCCGGGTTGTAGCCCTTGCCGAACCCGGCCTGCTCGATCAGCCAGGCCGCGGGCACCTTAGCCAGGCCGTCCCCTGCCTCGAAGTGCGGCACCCGGGCCTGCGGCCCGCTCCTGGCCCGGGCGGCCGCCTCCACCGCGGCCAGCGCGGGCGCGTCCAGCACCGGGTTGACGAAGAACGAGCCGACGCTGCGGGTGTCGGGGTCGGCGGGGTCGATGACCATTCCCTTGCGCTGCCTGAGCTCGATGACCGCCGCCCGGGCCTCGGCGCTCTCCACCTGGCCGCCGACGGGGACGCCGAGGGTGGCGGCCAGCTCGGCGTAGCGGACCGGAGCGGACAGCACCTGCACCGCCAGCCGGAACGTGACGCTCAGCACCACGAACCGCCCGGCGCCGCGGAACCGGCTGGTCCGGTAGCCGAAATCGCACCGCTCGTTCGGTATCTGATGGACGTCGCCGGTCACCCGGTCGTAGACCCGCACCGCCGTGATCGTCTCGGCGACCTCCTGGCCGTAGGCGCCGACGTTCTGGATCGGGGTGGCCCCGGTGAGCCCGGGGATGCCGGACAGGCACTCGAGCCCGGCCAGCCCCTCGGCCACGCTCCGGGCGACCACCGCGTCCCAGTCCTCGCCGGCCGCCACGGTCAGCACGCCCGGCCCGCCGTCCCGGCTGACACCGCGCGTCGCGACCTGGACCACGGTGCCGTCGAACCCCTCGTCGGAGACGATCAGGTTGCTGCCGCCGCCGAGGATCAGCAGCGGCTCGCCGGCCGCGTCGGCGGCCCGCACCGCGTCGATGATCTCGTGTTCCGTTTCGGCGTGGACGAAGGCCCGGGCCGGGCCGCCCAGCCGGACCGTGGTGTAGTCCGCCAGTTTCACGGGGGTTCCAGGGGGTCGTCCCCCTGGGCCAGCACTGCCGGGAGGCGGACGACGGCGTGCGCGCGCGTCAGCACCTTCGCATCGCCGGACCGGGCGGTGATGTCGACCGCCACCTGGTTGCCGTCGAGCTTGCCGGTGACGACGCCCGCGATCTCGACCTGGGCGCCCTTGTCGTCGTCGGGCACGACGACCGGGGCGGAGAACCTGACGCCGAACTCGGTCACCGCGGCCGGGTCCCCGGCCCATTCGGTGAGGTACCGGCCCGCCAGGGCCATCGTGAGCATGCCGTGCGCGATCACGTCGGGGAGGCCGACCGACGTGGCGATCCGCTGATTCCAGTGGATGGGGTTGAAGTCGCCGGAAGCGCCCGCGTACCGGACCAGGTCACGCCGGGTCACCTGGTACTGCCGCGGCGCGATCTCGGCGCCCTCGTTCAGGTCGTGGAAACCGGGGCTCGCCATCTTCTCCCCTACGCGCCGCGCTCGACCAGGGTGGACCGTGCCGTGCAGACGTGCTCGCCGTCCGCGGTCCGGATCTCGGTGACCGTGGCCATCGTGGTCATGGTGCGGATCTGCTTGATCGACTCGATGGTGGACTGGGCCACCACCACGTCGCCCGCGTGCAGCGGGCGGGAGTGAGTAAAGCTCTGCTCGCCGTGCACGACCATCGCGTAGTTCACGCCGAGCTCCGGATCGGCCATCAGCCGGGCATTGGCGCCCGAGGTAATGACGATCGCGAAGGTGGGCGGCGCGATCACGTCCGGGTAGCCTGCCGCCTGCGCGGCGGCGCGGTCACGACACAGCGGACTGGAATCGCCGATCGCGGCGGCGAACTCGGCGATCTTGACCCGGCTCACCTCGTACGGCTCGGACGGCTCGGAGGTCCGTCCGGCGTACTCCGGGTTGATGGCCACTAACGAGTCTCGCGGTGCGGCCGGTGGCAGCGGCAGTTCGGGCAGAACTTCTTCAGCTCGAGCCGGTCCGGGTCGTTGCGCCGGTTCTTCCTGGTGATGTAGTTACGGTGCTTGCACTCCTGGCAAGCCAGCGTGATCTTCGGCCGGACATCGGTGGCAGCCACGGTCGAGCCTTTCTCATCGTTTAAGGATTGAACGAACAGTAGCGGAGGCCGGACTTGAACCGGCGACACAGCGATTATGAGCCGCTTGCTCTGCCTGACTGAGCTACTCCGCCATCGCTAACGGAGAAAGGTTACCCGATCTTCCGTTCCTCGCGGCGCGTCGGTCCGCTTTGACCACCGCCGTCCGGGGCAGGCAAGATCGTGAGCGTGAGCATACTGGGCACCAGGGTCATCCGGACCGAAGACCCCCGCTTCCTGACCACCGGCGGCGTGTACACCGACGACATGCGTCTTCCCGGCGCGTGCCACGTCCACTTCGTCCGTTCGGCCGTCGCGCACGCACGGATCCGCTCCGTCGACGTCAGCGCCGCGCTCGAGGCGCCCGGGGTGATCGCCGTGTTCACCGGCGCCGACCTGGCCGATATGCCGGTGCCGCCCCCGCCCATGGCGGGGATGATCAACGGGGAGATGGGCCAGCCGCTGCTGGCCGCCGGCGTGGTCCGGTACGTCGGCGAGCCGGTGGCCGTGGTCGTCACCGAGCAGCGCTACCAGGGCGAGGACGCCGGGGACCTGGTGGACGTGGACTACGACATGCTGACGCCGGTCATCGACATGACCACCGCCGTGGACGAGGGGGCGCCGGTGCTGTTCCCGGCGGCGGGCACCAACGTCGCCGCCTCGTTCGGTGACCGTGCCGCGCTGGCCGCGGACCTGTTCGACGGGTGCGAGGTGGTCGTCTCCCGCACCATCGTCAACCAGCGGGTCGCGCCCGCGCCGATGGAGACCCGGGCCGCGGCCGCGTCCTGGGGCGAGGACGGCCGGCTCACCGCGTGGATCCCGAACCAGGGCGCGCAGGGCACCCGCTCCTCGCTGGCCGGCATGCTCGGCATCGACGAGGCCATCCTGCGGATCATCACCCCGGACGTGGGCGGTGCGTTCGGCGCTAAATTCGGCGCCGACCCGGAGCACGGGGTGGTCTGCTGGGTCGCCCGCGAACTGGGGCGGCCCGCGCGCTGGGCCGAGACCCGCAACGAGAACCTGGTCGGCATGACCCACGGCCGGGCCCAGATCCAGACGGTCACCATCGGGGGCAGCCGGGACGGGACGGTCGGCGCCTACCGGATCGAGATCCTGCAGGACTCCGGGGCCTACCCGAGGTTCGGCGCGTTCCTGCCCTTCCTGACCATCTTGATGGCGCCCGGGCCCTACGCCTTCCCGCGCGCCGAGGCGGTGGCCACGTCGGTGGTGACCAACACCACGCCGGTCGGCGCCTACCGCGGCGCGGGACGCCCGGAGGCCACCGCGGCGGTGGAACGGGCCATGGACCTGTTCGCCGCCGAGATCGGCATCGACCCGGCCGAGGTGCGGCGCAAGAACCTGCTGCCCGCGTTCACCGAGCCGCACACCACCGCGTTCGGCGCCGTGTACGACAGCGGCGACTACGTCACCGCGCTGGACCGGGCGCTGGCCGCGGCGGGTTACGAGGACCTGCGGGCCGAGCAGGCCAAGCGGCGCGCCCGCGGCGACCTGGTCCAGCTTGGCATCGGCCTGTCCTGCTACGTGGAGATCACCGGGGTCGGCGGCGAGGCGGGCGGGGCCAAGGAGAACGCCACCGTCGAGGTCCACCCGGACGGCAGCGCCACCATCTTGACCGGAACCTCCCCGCACGGCCAGGGCCACCAGACCGTATGGGCCATGCTGGCCAGCGAGGAGCTCGGCATCCCGGTGGACCGGATCGCCCTGAAGTGGGGTGACACCGACCTCATTCCGGAGGGCGGCGGCACCGGCGGCTCGCGCAGCCTGCAGCAGGGCGGGGCCGCGGTCCAGCAGGCCTCCCGCGACCTGCTCGACGTGGCCCGGCAGCGGGCCGCCGACGAGCTGGAGGCGTCGTCAGCGGACCTCGTCTTCGACGTGGGCCGCAGCGCGTTCGCGGTGGCCGGGGACCCGGATGCCGCGGTGCCGCTGGCCCGGCTCGCTGAGCATGAGCGGCTGTTCGTGCGGGCCGTGTTCACCGCGCCCGGCGCCACCTTCCCGTTCGGCGCGCACGTGGCCGTGGCCGAGGTCGACACCGAGACCGGCAAGGCTGTGCTGCGCCGGGTCGTCACCGTCGACGACGCTGGCACCGTGATGAACCCGCTGCTGGCCGAGGGCCAGCGGCACGGCGGGATCGCCCAGGGCGTGGCCCAGGCGCTGCTCGAGGAGGTCGTCTACGACGCCGACGGCAACCCGCTGACCTCGAGCTTCGCCGACTACGCCATCGTGACCGCGACCGAGGTGCCGACGTTCGAGCTGGCCGACATGGAGACGCCGACCACCTACAATCCGCTCGGCGCCAAGGGCATCGGAGAGGCCGGCACGATCGGCTCCACCCCGGCTGTGCAGAACGCGATCATCGACGCCGTGGCGCACCTCGGCGTCCGGCACATCGACATGCCCGCGACCCCACAGCGGGTCTGGGAGGCAATCCGCGCCGCGTCCGCGTCCGCGTCCGGGCCGGGCGGGTCCGGTTCGGGCGGTCCGGCCTCGGCGGGCTAGCCCGGGCTGAGGACGGCGGTCGCGGGCCGCGCAGCCCGGCGGCAGCCCTCCGTTCACTCGAGCCCCAGGCATCGCACCGGCATCAGGGGCAACGCCGTACATCCCATCGGCCGATGGGATGTGACCCCTGCCCGTTGAGCGGGACAGGGGCGCCACGTGCCCTGGCGGCGCCCCCAAGGGGCGGCTTCGTCCCTCTTGTCGCTTATGGGCGCGGATTATCGTGGTTGATTCGGGCTTGGCGGTTGTTTGGGGGGTCTATCGTGCACCCGATCAACCACGTAGCCCCGATCAACCACGATAAACGGAGGGCACTCCGTATCGCGTGGCATTAGTAGCGTTCTGTGACGGCTGTGACGTCCAGGGGGCCGACGCGCTCGAGGAGTGGTGGAACCGGGCGCTAGCCGGGGCGGCCAGATCGGACTTAGAACCCTCCACAAAAAACTGGAGACCAGCGACCCCCGACGTCACAGGTGATAGGCGTACTCGCGGAATTCCCAGTCGGTGACGTAGCGCTCGAAGCGCTCGATCTCGTTGCGCTTGTAGGTCAGGAACGAGGAGACGAAGTAGCCGCCGAGGACGTCGGCGAGCTCGCCGTCGGCCTCCAGGGCGTCAAGGGCGTCGCCGAGCCGCATCGGCAGGATCTGCGCCCGGTCCGGGTCGTAGCCGTACCCCTCGAGCTTGTCGCCCGGCTCGATCTTGTCCGCGATGCCCAGGCAGACGGCCGCGCCGACGGCGGCCATGGCCAGGTAGGGGTTGGCGGTGGCGTCGCCCAGCCGGACCTCCATCCGCGCCCCAGGCCCCCGCTCCGGCGGCACCCGCACCATGGCGCTGCGGTTGTCCAGACCCCAGTCGATCAGCCACGGCGCCAGCGTGTCGGGGCCGAACCGCTTGTAGGAGTTGACCGTAGGGTTGAGCAGCGCGCTCAGCGCCCGCGCGTGCGCGAGCACCCCGCCGATCGCGTGCCGGCCCAGCGCGGACAGGCCGTCGGGTCCGCCGGGATCGCCGAATACGTTCCGCCCGGTCTCGTCGTTCACCGAGACGTGCACGTGGAAGCCTGATCCGCCCTCGTCGTTGAACGGCTTGGCCATGAAGGTGGCCATCAGGTCGCGCTGGCGGGCGATCTCCTGCACCGCGGACTTGAGCCGGAACGACCGGTCGGCCGCATCGACCAAAGGCGAATGCGCCAGGTTGATCTCGAACTGGCCGGGCGAGAACTCGTGGTTGGCCGCGGTCACCTGCAGTCCGGCGTCGCGTAGCTGCCGGAGCATGTGCAGCAGCAGGCCCTGCGGGTCGCCCTTGCGGCCGACCACGTAGACGTTGCCAGGGTCGTCGGCGTAGCGCCGCCAGCGGCCGTCCGGCGCCTGCTGGCACAGGTAGAACTCGAGCTCGGGACCGCAGGCCAGCTCGTAGCCCAGCCCAGCGATCCGCTCCGCCACCCGCCGGACCACGGTCCGCGGCGCCTCGGGCGCGGGCGCGCCGTCCGGCGTGAACGCCTCGCCGATGCACCAGGCCGCGTGCGGCTCCCAGGGCAGCGCGGTCAGCGACGACAGGTCGGGGACGACGTGGATGTCGGGCAGCCCGGCTTCCAGGCCGCCATCAACCGGGACCACGTCCCCCATCGGGGAGGTGTGGTAGACGGCGCGGCAGAACGCCAGGCCGTGCTCCATGGCGGCGGGGAGCACGTCGAGCAGCACGTCGCGGCCGCGGTCCACGCCGATCAGGTCGGGGTAGGACACCCGCACCACGTCGACGCCCTGCGACCGCAGCCGTTCGCAGACGTCGGAGACCGAGGGGCTCTGCGGCACGGCGACATGCTAGCATCGCAGATCGTATGGACACAAACGATCCGGGCAGGAGCGGGTGTGGCTGAGGTATCCGGGTTCTTCTACCCGCGGACGGCCACCGGCCGGTCCTCGCTGCTGCCCCCGCCGCCGTGGCACTACTCGGGCGACCTGCTCACGGTGGAATACCGGACCGACCCCGCGCGGGTCGCCGAGCTGCTGCCCGGCCCGCTGCAGCCCGCCCCGGAGGACCCCGGCGCGGTCGCGCTGATCTGGGCCGACTGGCAGTCCTGCGGCGACTCCGGGGACGAGCTCCTTGACCCGGTACGGGCCCAGTACCGGGAATGCTTCGCCGTGGTCCGGTGCGCGTTCGAGGACCGCATCTACTCGCGCTGCGTGTACATCTGGGTCGACGCGGACTTCGCCCTGGCCCGGGGGCTGCATCAGGGCTACCCGAAGAAGCTCGGGTCGATCCATCAGACGAGAGCCCACCCGTTCGGCCGGGCCGCGCCCAGGATCGGCCCGGGCGGCACGTTCGCCGGGACCCTGGCCGCCGCCGACCGCCGGCTGGCCCAGGCGGTGGTGACGCTAGCCGAGCAGGCCCCGGCGGCCGGGTTCGTCAACGCGCACCCGATGGCGCACCACCGGTGGATGCCCTCGATCGAGAAGGGCGCGCCCGATGCCCTGGACGAGCTGGTCCGGTCCGGCAGCGCCAGCGTCGAGGCCGGACCGGCCTGGTCCGGCGAGGCCACCCTCGAGCTGTTCGAGTCGCCGACCGAGGAACTGGCCCGGCTCGAGGTCGGCGAGATCATCGGCGGCTACTACCAGCAGGTAGGCGTCACCTGGGACGGCGGGAAGGTACTGAGGTCCTTATGAGCACCGCGAACGTGGCCGGGGCAGCCGTCGACACGCGGCACTGGATCGGCGGCCGGCGGGTAGCGTCCGCCGCCGTTTTCACCGACCTGTCCCCCATCGACGAGCAGCCGCTCGCCGAGGTGGCGCGCGGCGGTGAGGCCGAGGTGGCGGCCGCGGTGCGGGCGGCCGGGGACGCGTTCGGCGGCTGGTCGGCGACGCCGCCTAAGGACCGCGCGGCGGTGCTGCACGCGATCGCCGACGGCATCGAGGCCCGCGGGGCCGAACTCGCCGCGGTCGAGACGGCCGACAACGGCGCGCTGCTCCGCTCGCACCTAGCCAGCGTGATGCCGCGGGCCGCGCACAACTTCCGGTTCTTCGCGGACTGGCTGGGCGAGCTGGACGCCGGGGAGCTGGAGATCCGCGGCCACCGCGAGGAGGTGTCCTGGGCCCCGTCCGGGGTGACCGCGGTCATCACCCCGTGGAACGCGCCGCTGATGCTGGCCACCTGGCGCATCGCGCCCGCGCTGGCGGCCGGGAACACGGTGGTGGCCAAGCCGCCGGAGTGGGCGCCGCTCACCGCCAGCCTGCTCGCCGATATCACCCGCGAGGCGGGGCTGCCGGACGGCGTATTCAACGTGGTGCAGGGGCTGGGAGAAGAGGCCGGGGCACCGCTGGCGGCGCACCCGGACCTGGCCCGGGTCTGCTTCACCGGCTCGGTGGCGACCGGCCGGTTGGTCGCGGCCGCCGCGGGCGCACAGCTCACCCCGGCCTCGCTCGAGCTCGGCGGCAAGTCGCCGCTGATCGTCTTCGCCGACGCCGACCTGGATCTCGCCGTGCGGCACGCGGTCGGCCAGTACGACAACGCCGGGCAGGTGTGCCTGGCGGGTACCAGGTTGCTGGTCGAGGCGCCGGTGGCCGGCGAGTTCCTGGCCAGATTTACCGAACGGGCCAGGATGCTACGCCAGGGCGACCCGCGCGACGACACCACCGATGTCGGGCCGAACATCACCCGGGAGCACCTGGAACGGGTGGACGGCTTCGTCCGCCGCGCCGTGGCGGACGGGGCCAGGGCGGTGCTCGGCGGCGCGGTGCACCCGGAACTGGGCGGCCTGTACTACCAGCCGACGCTGCTGACCGGGGCCGCGCCGGGGTCCGAGATCCTCACCGATGAGGTGTTCGGCCCGGTGCTGACGCTGCAGACCTTCTCCGGCGAGGCCGAGGCGGTCGCGCTCGCCAACAGCACTCGCTACGGGCTGGCGGCGACGCTGTTCACCGGTGACCGGGAGCGGGCTTCGCGCGTCTCGGCCCAGCTGGTGGCGGGGACGGTCTGGGTCAACTGCTTCTTCGTCCGCGACCTGCGCGCGCCGTTCGGCGGGGCCAGACAGTCGGGCATCGGCCGGGAGGGCGGCTCCTGGAGCTTCGACTTCTACGGCGACGTGAAGAACACCGTCTACGCACCGGAAGGATGGCACCGTGGCTGAAATGGGTGACGTGGCCGGAGCCGGGCTCCTTGCTCATGTCCCGACGATCATGCTGCCCCGCGCCGAACGCCTCAAGCTGAACGAGGGCAAGGAGATCAGCCTGGTGCCCGGCCTGGAGCGGCTGCGCCGCGAGGTCTTCGAGGTCCTGGACTACGACACCGTGGTGGTGCTGGATTCTCACTGGCACACCACGGTGGAGTTCGTCGTCGCCGCCCAGCCGGTCCGGGCGGGACTGTTCACCTCGGACGAGCTGCCGCGCGGGATGTGCCGGATCCCGTACGACTGGCGCGGGAACCCGGAGCTGGCCCAGGCCATGGCCGCGCAGGCCGATAGGCACGGGACCTGGATCACCGCCATCGACGATCCGTGCCTGCCGGTGCACTACGCAACCGTCAACCTGTGGAGCTACCTGGGCCGCGGCCTGGACAAGCGGTGGGTCTCGGTCAGCACCGCGCAGACCGGCGAGACCGAGGACTTCCTCCGGGCCGGCCGGGCGCTGGGCGCGGCCATCGCGGCCACGAGTTGCTCGGTGCTGCTGATCGCGTCCGGCGCCATGTCGCACACGTTCTGGTCGCTGCGGGAACTGCGAGCGCACGAGGCCAGCGACCCGGCCCACATCAGGACCGCGGCGGCCCGCGGCGCCGACGCCGAGCGGATCGCCTGGCTGCAGGCCGGCGACCACGCACGGGTGATCGAGACCATGCCGGACTTCGGTAAGTACCGGCCGGAGGCCAGGTTCGGGCCGTACCTGATGATGATCGCGGCGCTGGGCGAGGGGGCGGTGGCGGCACCCGGCCAGGCCTACAGCGAGTACGAGAACTCGGTCGGCACCGGCCAGATGCATATCTGGTTCGACCGGCCTGCCGGGGGCTGGCGATGACCGAATACCGGCGGATCCTGCTGGACGGGGCGAGCGCGCAGGTCGTGCGGGACGGGGACGAGCTGGTCGCCGGGGACGGGCGCCGGGTGGCCGTCGCCGAAGCCGTGCACCTGCCGCCGTGCGAGCCGACCAAGATCGTGGCGGTGCACCTGAACCACTCCAGCCGGGTCGCGGAGTTCGGCGCCCGGCTGCCCGCCGCGCCCACCTACTTCCACAAGCCGGTCTCGGCGCTCGTCGGCCATGGCGGCGCCGTGGTCCGGCCGGCCGGGTGCCAGTACCTGAACTACGAGGGCGAGGTCGCCATCGTGATCGGGCGCGCGTGCCGGGGGATCACCCCGGAGCAGGCCGGTGAGTACATCGCGGGCTACACCATCGCGAACGACTTCGGCCTGCACGACTTCCGTGATACCGACGCCGGCTCGATGCTCCGGGTGAAAGGCTCCGACACGATGGCGCCGCTCGGCCCCGGCCTGGTCACCGGCTGGGACTCCCGCGGCAAGCATCTGCGCACCTACGTCAACGGCGCGGTCGTGCAGCACGGGTCCACCGACGAGATGCGCTGGGACATGCACTACCTGGTGGCCGACATCGCCCGCACGATCACGCTGCTGCCCGGCGACGTGCTGCTGTCCGGCACCCCGGCCAACTCCCGGCCGGTCCAGCCAGGTGACGTGGTGGAGGTCGAGGTCGACGGATTGGGCCGGCTGAAGAACTACATCGTGGCGGGCCCGTTCGGCATTCCTGCGGACTACGGCGCCCAGCCGACGGCCAGCGAGGAGGTCCTCTCGACCGCGCTGGGCGGAGACTGGGAGTTCCGCGGCATCCGGCCTCCGGCCAGGAGCTGAGGCCCGGTGCACACCTTTCCGGCCGTACCATCGACCCATGCCCCGCCGCTTCGCGATCGGTAGCGCCCAGGACCTGGTCCAGGCCGAGCGCGACATCCGGGCGCGCGTCGGCGACTCCGAGCTCGACTTCGCCGCGATGGCGGCGGTGTCGAACATCTACCGCGCGGCCAACGCCATCCGCAACCACATGGAGCAGCAGGTGCTCGCCGAGGAGGACCTGTCCTGGGCCGCGTTCACCGTGCTGTTCGTGCTGTGGATCTGGGGCGACCAGCAGACCAGGCACCTGGCGGCCGAGGCCGGGGTGACCAAGGGCACGCTGACCGGAGTGCTGAAGACCCTGGAAAAGCGCGGCCTGGCCCGCCGCCGCGGCCACGACGCGGACGGCCGGCTGGTGCTGGTGTCCCTCGAGCCCAAGGGCCAGGAAGTCATCGAGCGGCTGTTCCCCGCGTTCAACCGGGGCGAGGCCCAGGTCAGCGCCGGCCTCACCGGTAGCGAAAAGGACCAGCTCGCCTCGCTGCTCCGGACGATCATCCGGACCGTCGAGGAAGGGGACTAGGCCTGGAAGTGGGCCACGGCGGCATCGTCCCAATCCAGGCCGTTGCCGGGGACGGCGGGCAGGTGCAGATGGCCGTCCCGGACCTCGAAGGGGCGGGCCAGCACGGGATGCGCCCAGTCCTGCCATTCGAGCCACTGCCCGGTCGGGGTGACCCGGAGCAGGTGCCCGGAGACCTCGGGGTACAGGTGCGAGGACATCGGCAGGCCGGTCACCTCGGCGATCGCGGCGGCCCGCAGCCATCCGGTCACCCCGCCGATCCGCATTAGGTCCGGCATCACCAGGTCGCAGGCCCGGGCGCGGATGGCCTCGTACATAGCCAGCGGACCGTAGAAGTTCTCCCCGAGCATGACCGGGGTGGCCAGGTCCGCGGCCAGCCTGGCGTGACCGTCCAGGTCGTCGTAGCGCAGCGGCTCCTCGATCCAGCTCAGGCCCTCCGCGTCCAACGCCCGGCACCGGTCCAGGGCCTCGCCGAGGGTGAGCCCCTGGTTGTAGTCCGCGACCAGCGTCACGTCGTCGCCTACCGCGGTTCTGACCCGGCGGACCGCGGCGAGATCATCGGCCGTTCGGTCCCTGCCGACCCGGACCTTCAGCGCGGTGAACCCGCCCTCGGCGAGCAGTTCCAGCGCCTCTTCGGCGACCCGCTCCGGCGGGATGAGGCCCAGCCCGTTGCTGTTGTAAGCGGGGAGCGGGGCCAGCGTGCCGCCCAGCAGCACGGCCAGCGGCAGCCCGGCCGCCTGGGCTAGCGCGTCCCACAGCGCGATGTCGAGCCCGGCCACCGCGGCCAGCGCCAGCCCCTGGTATCCGGCCAGGCCGAGCCAGCCGCGGGCACTGGCGTACGCCGCGGCGGGCGAGACCGGCTGGCCGCGCAGCGCGGCACCCATGTCCTCGAGCACCGTCCTCAGGGCCGCGGCGGCGCGGCTCAGGTAGGGCGCCAGGTAGCCGCGCCCGGTGATGCCCTGCCCGGTGGTCACGTCGATGAGCAGCAGCGGCCACCGGGAAAAGTCCCCCACCTTGGTCGCCAGCGGCCGCCGCAGCGGCACCACCACCGATCGCACCGTCACGTCCCGCACTGTCAGTTCAGTCACGTCAGCCTCCGAAGACCACGTCTAGCTCCTGAAACCGGCCGCTGGCGTCTCAGTTGGTGCCATGATGTACGGTGCGCGTGGGGGAGGTGAGGAGGCGTGCCGGTGGCGGAGACACCAGGTTCTCGCGGGCTGTACGGCTTCGACGCCCGGGTGGCCCACCCGGCCCGGGTCTACGACTACTGGCTCGGAGGGAAGGACAACTTCGAGGCCGACCGGATCGCCGGCGAGGAGACCATCGCCGCCTATCCCGCCATCCGTGCTTCTGCCCGGGCCAACCGGGCCTTCCTCGCCCGGACCGTGAGCTACCTGGCCGCCGACGCGGGCATCCGGCAGTTCCTCGACCTCGGCACCGGGCTGCCCACGGCCAGCAACACCCATGAGGTGGCCCAGTCCGTCGCGCCGGACAGCCGCGTCGTCTACGTCGACAACGACCCGCTGGTGCTATCGCACGCCCGCGCGCTGCTGACCAGCAGCCCGGAGGGCGTCACCGCCTACCTCGACGCCGACCTGCGGGACACGGACCGGATCCTCGAGAAGGCGGCCGACACCCTGGACTTCGGCCGGCCGGTCGCCATCATGCTCCTGGCCATCCTGCATTACATCCCCGACCTCGCCGAGGCGCGCCGGATCGTGGCCCGGCTGGTCGACGCCGTCCCGTCCGGCAGTTACCTGACCATCTCCCACGCGGCCAGCGACATCTCGCCCGAGGCGATGGCCGAGATGATCAGGCGGATGAACGAGCACCTGGCCGAGGGCAACCACGTGGGCCGCACCCGCGAGGTAGTCGCGAGCTTCTTCGACGGCCTGAACCTGCTCGACCCGGGCGTCGTCAAGGTCACCGAGTGGCGCCCGTCATCCGCGGTCGAGGCCGAGGGCCCGACCAGCCTGTGGGGCGGCGTCGCCCGCAAGCCATAGCGCACTGGCCCGGCCGCGCCTCCGCGCGTGTTCCCGCGCGGTGGTGGCTCACCGTGGCGAAAACCAGTTGAACGACGTCGTGCTGTGACGGCATGGTGGTGTCATCCCCAACCAATGGGGACGGTACTGACGGGGCAGGTGGGACCGAAGCGCAGTCCGGGGTTTTGCGCTTCTGCGAGGCGTTTCCGCGGAAACGTCCGCGCCGGTCTCGTCGCCCGTCCATCCGGGGGGTTCCCGTTCGTCGTCTTGATAACCGACGGGCGAGGACGTAAGGACGTGATGACGATGATGATCTACGACATGACCCTGCAGCACCAGGCCGAGCGCAGGATGAGCGCGGCCGAGCAGCGGCGGGCCGACGAGCAGCTCGGCCGGATGGCCGCCCGGACGTCGGAACTGTGGCGGCGGGCTACCCGTCCGTTCCGGCTGACGGCGGGGCAGCGCCCCGGCTACGCCCGGGTGACGGCATCGAACGCCAGAGGATGATGAGCACGCTGGGCGTCGAGGTGACCTCGGTCGAGCCGGGCAAGGTCGAGATGTCGCTGCGGCACGACGACCGGTTCACCCAGCAGCACGGGTTTCTGCACACCGGCGCGGCGGCGGCCAGTCGGCGGTCTAAGCGTACAAAGTGTACACTTTGTAGTCATGGACGAGTCTTACAGCCTGACGTCGGCCCGGACTCATCTGGGTGAACTGGTCTCCCGGGCCCGGTATTCGCATCGTCCGGTCGCGATCACTGAGCACGGCAAGCCCTCGGTCGCCATTATCAACATCGACGACCTCGCCGACCTCGAGGACCGGGCTGCCCTAGCCGCCCACTACGCCGCGCGGCTGGTGGGACGTAGCGGCGTTCCGCTAGCTGACCTGGATACCGCCCTAGACCGGGTGGACGCCGACGACGCTCGATGAGCCTCACCGTCGTCGTGCAGGAGACCGCGCTGCGCGCGCTGGCCCGGATCCGCGCCGAGGACAAGGAAGCCTTCGCCTCGATCAGGCGAGCGCTGGCGGCGCTGGCGGAACAGCCGCGTCCTGACGAGGCGGTGCCGTGGGGAGGCAGCGGGATCTACCGCCTGCGCTTGCCCGGCATCCGGATCCTGTACGAGGTGGACGACGACGCGGCGATCGTCTACGTCATCAACGTTGCCGTCACGATGTGACAACCGACTGGGCGTTTCCGCGGAAACGTCCAGCCGAGCAGCGGCGGCCCACCCGCCCGACCCGGGCGCTGCGCGGCCTGCGGGCCTCCGGTGTCACAATCGGCGGGTGACCGAATCCTCAGCCGAGACGACCGAGGAGATGCTGGCCCGGGTGCGGGCCAGCTTCGACCGCCAGGGAATGATGAGCACGCTCGGCGTCGAGGTGACCTCGGTCGAGCCAGGCAAGGTCGAGATGTCGCTGCGGCACGACGACCGGTTCACCCAGCAGCACGGGTTCCTGCACGCCGGCGCGGTGGCCTCGGTCATGGACACCGCGTGCGGGTTTGCGGCGTTCAGCGTGATGCCGCCGGACGCCGCCGTGCTGACCGTGAGCTACACGATCAACCTGCTCGCGCCGGCGGCCGGGGAGCGGTTCACGATCACCGGCGAGGTGGTGCGGGCGGGCCGCACCCTGGTCGTCTGCCGCGGCGAGGCGTTCGCCGACGGCGACAAGCGCCCGTTCGCGGTCATGCAGGCCACCATGACCGCCCTGCCCGGCCGTCCCGGAATCACCGGCTGACCGCCGGCGTCGATGAGCGGTAACGTTCCCGGAACGGTCCGGGCGTACTGTCAGACGCGTGAGGAAAGGCGTCGTGACCCGGGCGGCGTTCTGGCGTGCCTGGTCAGTATGGGCTGTCACCATGGCGCTGACCGCGACCGCAATGACCTCTACCGTCCTTCGGCCGCTACCCGCCGAGCTGGTTAACTTCAGCGGGAACGCGCTGGACGGGGCGGTCGGGATCGTGTTCATCGGCGCCTTTGCCACGGTCGGCGCGCTGCTGGCCTGGAAGCGGCCGGAGAACCCGGTCGGATGGCTGCTGTCCGCGATCGGCCTGGATTACGCCATCGCGGTCTTCAGCGTGTTCCTGGCGCACTTCCCCCGGATGGTGACCCTGGCCTCCTGGCTGGGCTTTCTGTACCTGCTCGGCTTCGGGCTGTGCGTGCTCGTCGTGCTGCTGTTCCCGACCGGGACGCTACCCTCCCGCCGCTGGCGGCCGGTGGCCTGGGCCGCCTGGGCGGGCGTGGCCGGGTGGGTGCTGGGGTGCGCGTTCGCTCCCACGATCGTCACGATCAGCCCGGCGACACGGAACCCGGTCGGCGCGACTGGGTCGGCCGGGGACATCTTCAAGGTCCTGGCGGCCGGCGGTGCTCTGCTGTTCGTCGTCACCGGCCTGGCGGCCGTGCTGTCCCTGGTCGTCCGGTACCGGAGGGCCCAGTCGGCCGAGCGCGCGCAGCTACGGTGGCTGGTCTACGCGGGCGCCCTGATCGTGGTGGCGGTGGCCGCCTCGCTGCTGATCGAGCCGGTCATGGGGGCGAGCAACTCGGCCAACAACCTGTCGAACGCGCTGGGCAGCGGAGCCGTGGCGCTGGTCCCGGTGGCCATCGGCATCGCCGTGCTGCGGTACCGGCTCTACGACATCGACCGGATCATCTCCCGGACCGTGGCGTACACGATCGTCACCGGCCTGCTGGTCGGGGTGTACACCGGGCTGGTGCTGCTAGCCACCCACGTGCTCAAGGTCCACGGCCCGGTGGCGGTGGCCGTCGCCACGCTGGCCGCCGCGGCCTTGTTCACCCCGGTACGACGGTGGGTGCAGAGCCGGGTGGACCGGCGGTTCAACCGGGTTCGGTACGACGCCGACCAGATCGCAGCCGCCTTCGCCGCCCGGCTGAAAGACACGGTCGACCTGAGCGCGGTCCGCGACGACCTGACCAGCATCGTGTCGGGCGCGCTAGAGCCGGCCCACGTATCGGTATGGATCAGCCGTCCCCAGGGCCGGCCCTGACCAGGCAGCTGCTGACCAGGCAGGTGCGCGTCGGCGGCTAGTGGTTGCGCAGCGCCTTGACCAGCTCAGCCTTGGTCATCGTCGAGCGGCCCTTGACGCCGAGTTCGCGGGCGCGCTTGACCAGGTCCTCCTTGGACCAGTCGGAGTAGGACGGGCTCTTCCCGCCCTTGCGCCCGACCTGCTTGCGTGAGCTCCCGGCGGCCGCGTTCGCGATCCGGGCCGACTTCTCCTCGCTGTTCCCCTCGCGGCGCAGCGCCTGGTAGGTCTTCTCGTCCTTGATCTGTGCTCTAGGCATGGCCCTGCCCTACCCCGTCCTGACCAGGCAAACGTCCGAACTCCGCGAGGGCGAACGCGGCCAGCTGCTCGTCCAGGCCGCGGGCCCGGGCCGAGCCGAGATAGGCCGGCTGGCACAGTCCGGCCCGGAGCACGGCCAGGCGCTGGCCCTGGACCGCCGTGCGCTCACCAGGCGGCAGGGCCAGCACGGGCCCCAGGGCCGCGATCGCGGCGTCCAGTGCACCCGCCCGCAGCCGCGCGATGGCCAGGTCGGTGTGCGCGAGCATCCGGCACCGGCGGCTGTGCTGCTCGCCCGGGCCCGGACCGGCCGCGTACAGGCTGGTGGCGAGCTCTAGTTCGCCGGCGGCCGCTTCGACCGCGCCCGCCTCGGCCAGGACGAAGCCCGCGTAGTAGGCCTGGGTCGCCCGGGAGAAGCCGAACTCGCCGCCGATCTCGAGCAGCTCGTCGTGGTGCTCGCGGTCCCTGGCGTCGCGGGAGGCCGCGATGGCCTGGCGCGCGCGGGCGGCGTCGCCGCGGCGGGCCGCGGCCAGCCCGCCGAGCAGGTGCAGCTGCGCCGCGCCCTGGCCGTCGGCGAGGAAGCTGAGCCCGCTGCGGGCCAGGTCGGCGCACTGCTGCGGGTGCCCGCTCCAGTAGGCGGCGTAGGCCGCGCACAGCCGCAGCCGGGCCATCAGCGGGCGGTGGTCGATGCCCGTGGCGTAGGCCCAGCCGGCCCTGGTCAGCTCGCCGGCCGCCTGCGGGTAGCCGAGGTTGACGGCGGCCGCGGCCATTAACGCGGACAGGCAGCCCGCCAGCAGGTAGAGCTCGGCGGCGTCGCGCGGCCACTGCCGCCGGCCGAACGCCTCGGTGATCCGGTTCCTGACCCGGCGCATCTCGGTGAACAGGCCGAACGTCTCACCAGTCAGGTACTGGACGGCCAAGCTAGCAGCGTCGGCGCGGAACTGCTCCAGGGTGGCCTCGCCGATGCCGCGCTGCTCCACGCCCTCGGCGTGCGCGCTGCCTTCGTGCGCGGCCATCAGCACCTCTCGCCTGATCGCGGACGCTCCCCTTTCGGGAGGCGTCCCACCGTAGGCGGAGGCGGCGGAGACCGCCGGGCCAGTGTCGACCATGCCCGGCGGCAACGCGGTGCCGAACTGACTGAACGGGATGCCGAACGCGCTGCAGTACAGCAGCTTGTAGCGCTCGGCCGGGGCCACCGCACCGCGCTCCCAGCGGTAGATGTTGTGGCTGATGTTGTCGGTGCCGGGCAGCGACGTGTCGCCCCGGGCCCGGGCCGCCCTGATGAGCTGGCGGGCCAGCTCGGTTCTCGTCCAGCCGCGATCCTCGCGCTGCCGGCGCAGCCAGGCAGCGAGTTCGGATGACATAGGGCGCAATGGTAACGGAAGGCAATTCGGCCAGAACACGCCGTGTCCGGCACTGCAGGATTGTGGCCACGTACAGTTGTCGGGAGTTGTCGAGAGTTGTCTAGCGCTCGGCGGCGATGCGCAGGGCGGTGGCGACCAGCCGGTCCGCCCGGGCCCGCGCGGCCGGCTCCTCGCGGATGGTATCGGCCAGGAACTGGTCGGGATCGGTGCCCGCCGCTACAGCCTCCCGGGCACCCAGCGAGTCCAGCCAGCGCTTGAGCTGCGGCCCGTCTACTTCGGGGTGGAACTGGACGGCCAGGTGCCGCCCGGTGCGGAAGGCCTGCACGGCCGCGTCGTTGCGGGCCAGCACGGTGGCGCCGTCGGGCAGCAGGCAGCGGTCGCCGTGGAACTCCAGCCAGGGGCCGGCCGGGACCGCGTCCTGGTCGGCCGACTCGACCGTGTACCAGCCGATCTCCATGCCCGCCATGGCCTCGACCCGGCCGCCGAGCGCGACGCAGATCACCTGGGCGCCGAAGCAGATGCCGAGCACGGGCACGCCCGCCTGGTCGGCCGCGCGGATCCAGGCCAGCTCCTCGGCGATCCAGGGATCCGGGTCGTTGACCGAGCTGACCGAGCCCATCACCACGATGTGATCCACGCCGCCGATCCCGGGCAGCGCGCCGTGGTCGGGGAACAAGTGGACGTCCAGCGAGGCGTCACGCGCCTCGAAGGCCTCGGCGATGAAGCCGGCCGTGTCCACGTCGTGGTGCCTGATGACGAGCACTCGCATCGCGGTCAGCCTCCCTGCGCCGTTGCGGAGCTTTTCGTTTGGTGCCAAACTATCTGATTATGCCCCGTGGTAAAGCTCAGAGCACAGTCGATCTCACTGATCTTGACATGTGGGCCCGCGCGGTGCCATACGGGGAGTTCGGGCGGCTGCGGCGGGACGCGCCCGTCGCCTGGTCTGCGGACGAGGGTTCCGGCTTCTGGTCGGTGAGCAGGTACGCGGACATCGTCGCGGCCAGCCGCGACGTGGCCACGTTCTCCTCCTCCCGCGGGGTGTCCTTCGAGGATCCGACCGACGAGGACATGGCCGCCCGGCGCACGATCATCGACACCGACCCGCCCGAGCACACCAAGCTGCGCAAGGTCGTGGCGAGCACGTTCTCGCAGCGGGCCGTCGCGGTCTACGAGCACTTCATCACCGGGCTGACCGCCGACGTGCTCGACAGACTGCCGGCGCCCGGCGAGGCCTTCGACTTCGTGGACGCGGTGGCCAAGGAGGTCCCGATCCGGGTGCTCGCCCAGGTCATGGGCCTGCCAGCGGCCGACCTCGACCTGTTCATCGACCTCGGCGACCGGCTGATCGCCAACACCGACCCGGAGATCACCGACGTGGTCTGGGGCCGGGACGACACCGACGCCTACCGCCGGTTCCCGTTCCGCAGCCCGTACGGCAAGCGGCTGTGGGACCTGGGCCGCGAGGTGGTCAAGGACAAGCTGCGCGAACCCGGCGACGACCTGCTGTCGAAGCTGCTGCGCGCCGAGGTGGACGGCGACCGGCTCAGCGAGACCGACCTGGACAACTTCTTCTCGATCCTGGTCGTGGCGGGCAACGAGACCACCAGGATCGCCATCGCCCAGGGGGTGCTGGCCTTCTGCCAGTACCCGGAGCAGTGGGACCGGCTGCGGGCCGGCCCGGACCTGGTCGAGGCGGCCACCGACGAGGTGATCCGGTGGAGCTGCCCGACCCACTTCATGCGGCGGACCGCCGCCGCTGACACCGACCTCGGCGGGGCGCGGATCCGGGCCGGGGACAAGGTGGTGCTCTGGTACGTGTCCGGGAACCGGGACGAGGCCGAGTTCGCCGACCCCGACGCGTTCGACGTGGGCCGCAGCCCGAACCGGCACCTGTCCTTCGGCCGCGGCGGCCCGCACCTGTGCCTGGGCGTGCACCTGGCCCGGCTGGAGGTCAAGGTGGTGCTGGCCGCGCTGGCCCGCCGGGTGAGCCGGTTCGAGCTGGCCGGCGAGCCGCGCCGGATCCGGTCCAACTTCACCAACGGGCTCAAGGCGCTGCCGGTCCGGGTCACGCCGTGACCCGGATACGCATCGTCCTGATCCTGACCGAGAACTGGACCATGCGGCCGGCACCGGACGTGGCCGACCTGGTCACGTTCGCGGTTGAGGCCGAACGGGCCGGGCTCGACGCGGTCATGGTCAGCGAGCACGTCGTGCTCGGCCCGTCGGCGGACGCGGCCGGGCTCCCGGCCAACCCCCGGGACTACGCGCTGCCCGGCAACCAGGACCCGGCCACCCCGTGGCCGAGCCCGCTGGTCCTGCTCAGCGCGATCGCCGCCGTCACCACCAGGATCCGGCTCGTCGCCGGGGCGCTGATCAGCCCGCTGCGGCACCCGCTGAGTACCGCGAAGGACCTGGCCACGCTGGACCGGCTGAGCGGCGGGCGGCTCGTGGTCCAGCCCACGGTTAGCTGGCACCGGGACGAGTACGACGCGCTCGGCGTGCCGTTCGGCCAGCGCGGGGAGATCCTGGACGAGCAGCTCGAGATCTGGGCCGAAGCCTGGAACGGCTCGCCAGTGAGCCATAGCGGGAAGCATTACTCGTTCGGGCCCATCTGG
>Ga0307305_10000180_pt1 | contig 20336 bp, 13 predicted proteins | sample ER_DNA_186_FD_194512 | JGI IMG/M metagenome (GOLD analysis project Ga0307305, IMG submission 194512) | Bulk soil microbial communities from the East River watershed near Crested Butte, Colorado, United States - ER_DNA_186 | ecosystem: Environmental > Terrestrial > Soil > Floodplain | place... | reverse complement strand
GTCGACCGCGTCGGTCGCCCCGCAGAGCGTGTTCGCGGGTGATGCCGCGAGCATCACCGCGGCCTTCACGACCAGCGCGACCACGACCGCGCTGGTCGGCGTCGAGGTCTACACCCCGCAGGGCGCTGCGCTCGTTTTCCAGAAGTGGTTCGAGGGTCAAACGTTCACGCCGGGCGAGCCGCGCTCGTATCCGGCGACGTGGCAGGTCCCGACGACCGCGGCGATCGGCACGTACACGGTGACGCTTCGGGCGTTCGCACCAGGTTGGAAGACGCAGCTCAGCTCGCAGGATGCGGTCGCGTCGTTCGTCGTGACCGCGCCGGTCGCGACCGCGCCCGCGGCGACCGCGGCGCCGGCGGCAACGACGGCGGCCGGAGCAGGGACCACCACCGGAGCCGATCCGGCCGCCGCCAACGCGAACGCGAACAGGAGACCCACGCCCACGCCGACTCCGACTCCCAGCTTCACGACACGGGCCAGCGTCGCGCCGACGTCGATCAATCCGAACGGTTCGGCCGGGGTCAGCTCGCAGTTCACGAGCGCGACCGCCACGACCGTCAACCTGATCGTCTCGATCTACGCGCCGGGCGCGTCGCTCGCCACGTACCAGCAGTCGTTCAACAGCCAGAGCTTCAGCGCGGGTCAGCTGCGGAGCTACGCGGTGACATGGCTGGCACCGGCAGACGCTGTACTCGGGACATACCGCGTGGGTCTCGGCGCGTATTCGACGGACTGGGTCACGGAGTACAAGTGGACCGACCCGGCTGCGACGTTCGCGGTCGCAGCACCTGCACCGTCGCCGACCCCGACGCCTGTGCCCACCGCGACACCGACACCGACAGTGACCGCGACCGCGACTGCGACCGCGACAGCGCCTGCGACCGCGACGCCAACACCGACCGCGACGGCTACTTCGGCCGCGACGGCCACGCCGACGCCTCTGCCGACCGCGACGCCAACACCGACGGTCGCGCCAACACCAACGCCGACACCCACGGCAACTTCAACTCCCGTACCGACACCGACGTCGGCGCCCACGTCGGGCAACCTGATCCTCAACGAAGGATTCGAGAACGGGAACTGGAGCTGGGCGATGGATCCGCACGCGATCGTTGACACGACCACGTCGAACGCGCGCTCGGGCACGAGCACGCTGAAGCTGGTCGCCACCGCCGCATGGCAGGGAACCTCGCAGCTCGTTCCTGTCGCGGTCGGGAGCACGTACACCCTCAGCGGCTGGGCACGCTCGACGAGCGGGTCGGCCTACATCACCTTGATCAGCTTCAACGCGAGCGCGGTCGAGATCGGCGCGCACACCGACATCATCCTGGCGGGCACGGGCAGCTGGAGATGGTCGAGCGTGTCGTATGTCCCGCCGGCGGGAGCGACTCAGGTCTGGGTCGGGATGCAGAGCTCCGGCAGCGGAACCTTCTGGTTCGACGACCTGAGCCTTACCGCCGGCGTGGCACCCGTGCCCACCCCAACGCCGCTGCCGACCACGACACCGGTGCCGACGGTGACGCCCGCGCCGACGCCCGGCGCAGGCCTCTCCGGCCTTCACGTTCAGGGCAACAAGCTCGTCAATGCGTCCGGCCAGACCGTCGTCCTGCACGCGATCAACCGCGCCGGCTCGGAGTACATGTGCGTCGGTGGCGGCGGTGGCGGTGGTGGCGTCTTCGATGGACCGTTCGACCAAGCCTCCGTCACGGCCATGAAGAGCTGGCGCGTGAATGCCGTGCGGATGGGGCTCAACGAGGACTGCTGGCTGGGGATCAACGGCGCGCCTCAGGGGTACTCGGCCGCGACGTACCAGACGGCCATCAAGAACTATGTGAATCTCCTCAACTCGAACGGCATCTACGTGATCCTCGAGCTCCATTGGAGCGCGCCGGGCACGCAGCTCGCGACCGGACAGCAGCCGATGCCGGACCTGGATCACACGCCGACCTTCTGGTCGCAGGTCGCGAACGCCTTCAAGGCGAACACTGCGGTCATCTTCGAGCCTTACAACGAGCCGTATCCCGACGGCGGCGCCGCGAACACGACCGCGGGTTGGACATGCTGGCGCGATGGAGGTACCTGCAGCGGCATCTCCTTCCAGGTCGCCGGCATGCAGACCCTCGTGAACTCCATCCGCGCGACCGGCGCCACGAACGTCGTCGCGCTGGGCGGCCTGCGGTGGAGCAACTACCTCACGCAGTGGCTCGCATACAAGCCTGGCGACGCGACGGGCAATCTGGTCGCCGCGTGGCACACCTACGACTTCAATACCTGCAACACCGTGAGCTGCTACGACACGACGGTCGCCCCGGTCGCCGCGGTGGTCCCGGTCATCGCGACGGAGATCGGCACGGATTCATGCAGCGCGACGTTCCTGAACACGCTCATGAACTGGCTCGACGGGAAGGGGATCGGTTATCTCGCCTGGCAGTGGCAGGGTCCACCTGGCTCGTGGTACAGCACCGCATGTTCCGAGATCACGCTCATCTCGGACTTCACCGGCACCCCGACGACCTACGGCCTTATCTACAAACAGCACCTCGCGATCCTGCCGTGAACGGAGTCGTGCTCTCCTAGGGATCGCGGCAAGGCACGGATTCAGGGCAGCGCGCTGAGGTGCGTCTTGTAGATCTCTCCGTAAACGGTCGGTGTGCCGGAGTAGTCGGATATTAGCGTGATCTCGGAGCAGATGGGGCTGAACCACGACCCCGCGTTCCAGGTCCAGGCGAAATAGCCGATGTCGTGCGCGTCGAGCCACTTCATGAGCGAGTTCATGAACTCCTCGTCGCACGAGTCGGTGCCGATCTCCAGCGCGATGACCGGGACCTTGGCCGCGACGGGCGCCACGGTCCCGCCGTAGCAGGTCACGACGCTGCACGCGTGTCCCTGGTAGACGTGCCAGGCCGCGACGAGATTGTTCAGCGGATCGTTCGGTGCGTACGTGAGCCACTCCGAGAGGTAGTTGCTCCACCGCAGGCCCCCGAGAGCGATGACATTGGTCGCGCCGGTCCCTCGCACCACGTCGACGAGCACCTGCATGCCCACGGCCTCGAAGGGGACACCAGGGCAGTGGCCGCCGTCTCGCCAGCAGCGCCACGCAGCCGGGCTATCGGCGCCGTTGTCCGGAAACGGCTCGTTGAAGAGGTCGAAGATCACCGCGGTGTTCAACTTGAACACGCCTGCGACCTGCGACCAGAACGTCGCGGAATGGTCGAGGTCGGGCATGGCTTGCTGACCGATGGCGAGGTTCGCTCCGGGTGCGCTCCAATGGAGCTCGAGGATCGCGTACAGGCCGTTCTGATTGAGGAGGCGAACATAGTCCTGGATGGCCTGCTGGTACGACGTTCCGGCGTAGTCGTCGGTCACACCGTTGATCGCGAGCCAGCAGTCCTCGTTAAGCGGTATGCGTACCGCGTTGGCGCGCCAGCTTTTGATCGCGGCGACGGAGGCCGCATCGTCCGGTCCGTCGAAGATGCTGCCACCGGGCGGGAGGCCGCCGCCGACGCATTTGTATTCGGTCCCGGCGCGATTGACTCCGTGGAGCACGACTGTCTCGCCTGCGGCATTGACGAGATGCTTTCCTTCGACGTGAAGTCCCGGAAGCGTATCGTCCGCGGTCGGCATACGCGGCGCGGAGAGCGCAGCGTGATCGCGAATACCGATGGGCTCGGCCGATGCGGCTGTGCACGAGACTGCGGTCAGCCAGATCACGACAGCGAGGGTGCGCGCGGTCCGCCTCATCACGACACCACGTGCTGCACGTTCTCGCCACCGCGCGGCATTGGTGATGGCAGCAGCGAGGCGAACTCTCGCCGGCGATGCCACAGGAGACTCAGGACCATCGGCACCTCGACGAGTGCGGGTAGCGGATCATCGAGGGCGAAGACCGCCGCTTCCACCGGTGGCCGGAGCGACCTGAGGTACGCCAGAGGTGATAGTCGACGCCGCCTCATCTCGAGCAGCGCCATCGGAAGATCCGTGACCGTGTGCACCCAGCGGACGCCGGGCGTGCCGCGGACGCGCCGTGATGACCGCCCGTTTAGCAGCTCCCACATCAGGAAGGGGAAATCGACGCCCGCGGCCCGGCCGACGGAGTGCCAGCCCCAGATCCGCGGATTCACGTCGAGAAGCTTGTAGCTGCCTGACCGCGCGTCTCGCTTGAACTCGATCTCGACCAGACCCTCGAAGCCGATCGCGGCGAGCAGTCGTTCGGCGAGCTCCTCGACCTCGGGGAGGTCGATGGTCTCCACGAAAGTGCTCGAGCGCCCGAAATCGACGGGCCACTGCCTGAGCCGTCGCACCACGAGCGATGCGACCGGCCTGCCGGACGCGCGGCCAGATCCACACAGCGCCGCGTACGACACCTGGCTCTCGCCGCCGCCGCCGACGAGCTCCTGCACCATCACGAGCGCCGGATCGATCAGCTCGCACGCCTCGTCGTAGCGCCGGATCAGCTCCTGACGGTCGTCGACGCGCCACGCCTTCGCCGCGGTCAGCGCGTTCACGTCCTCCTTGAACGCAGGCTTCACGATGAGTGGGAAGCGGTGGTCGATCGTCTCCAGATCGCCGCGACCCTCGGGTCGATGCGTCCAGGGATGATCGATCCCGAGCTCGTCCGCGATGCGATACGTGAGTCGCTTGTCGTGGGCCCACTGGACGACACTCCACGGCGGCGTCGTCAGTACGTAGTGCTCCGACAGCGCCGCGTGATGCCGTGCGATGAGCGCCGCTTCTTGATCCTCTCCGGGGATGAGCGCCCAGCGCTCCAGGTGATGTTTGCGGCTGAGCTCGATGAGGAACGCGAGACGATCGGCTTCGGCGCCGCGCGGCCACGCGAACGTCCTCCGCGCGTATCGCGTGACCCTGCCCAGCCAGTGATCGCCCGCAAGGACCCATACCGGGACGCCGTGTCGCCCCAGGCTCCGAATGAGCCCGAGCTGCCGGTACTCGCTGCCGATGACCACCGCACCCGCCAGCGGCAGTCGCGGCGTCACATTCACCTTGCCTCGAAGACACGACCGGCGCTGAAGCGGTCGATCGCGGCGCCCGATGGTTTCGTGATGGATCGCACGAGCGAGCGCGCCGCGAAGTCGGTCCCGGAAACGAATCGAACGACAGGACCGAACGCCTTGGCCGCCGGCGCGCCCATGAAGTACAGGCCGGGGATGGAGGATCCGAAGCCGCGGTCCAGCAGTGGGTATCCGTCGACGAGGTGCAGCGATGACAAGAGCGGTGCGAGAAATTCGTAGCGCGCGACATTGATGCGGTAACCGGTCGCCAGAAGCAGATGGTCGACCGCGCGGTCGCTGCCATCACTGAGGCGCACGCGCAGACGGTCGCCAGATCGGGTCGCGCTGACGACCGAACGTGCGGTGGTGATGGTCAGGCCGCGGGCGCGCGGGCGCAGCCAGCCCGACGCCGCGGGGGCGATCGAGCGCATCGCGAGCCCACGTTGCCAGCTGATCGGAAGCCGCGTGAAGATGGGCGGTCGACCGGCGATGTGCCCGAGGAACGCTGGCCCGACATCGGTCCGCGGGAACAGCAGCGCGCGAAAACGTCCGAGCCGGTGGCTTCGGCCGAGCCAGCGCTGCGCCCGAGCTCGCTGCACAACTTCCACGTCGGCCCCGGCTTCGAGGAGCAGCACGGCGCACTCGATCGCGCTCTGCCCGCCCCCGACGACGATCACGCGAGACCCCGCAAAGCGCGCCGGCTGGGCCAGGTCGCTCGAGTGGCTGCAGAGATCCGCGGGGAGACCGTCGAGCTCCGCTGGTCGCCTTGCGAATGGCGAGATGCCCGCGGCGACCACGAGCCGTCGTGCCTCGATCGGCTCGCCATCGTCACAGGTGACACGGAAGCCCTGAGCGGTGCGGGTGACTCGTTCGATCCGACGAGGGTCGAGGTCGGGAACCGCACGGCTCTGGTACCAGCGTCCGTACTCGACGAAATCCGCGAGTGGGGTCGGCCGTGCCACGCTGCGACCTCGCGATCGTTCGAAGCCGTCGAGCGTCAAAGCGGAGTGCGGATCGGAGATGTGCGACGCGTCTCGTCCGCTCCGCAGGAACATGCCCTTCGGCATGTGCTCATCCCAGAAATCCATGGCGCGGCCGAAGACCTTCGCGTCGACGCCTGCCGCCCGCAGGTGCGCCGCCGCGGCCAGGCCGTAGGGGCCGGCACCGATGATCACCGTGTCGCACGCGTGTCCGGTCATGCCCGCCTCCCTATCCATGCGGACGCGTTCGCACCCGTCCACAGCGATCTGCGTGTCTCCCAGAAGCGCAGCGCGAAATCCTGCAGCGTGAGTGCGTCGACGTCACCCGTCACGGCCAGCGCGCTCCGCGCGCCGCTCGGCCAACGCCCGAGCCGCACCAGCGGACCGGCCGCGCCCTCGATGGCGCCGAGGACCTGCGTCTCCGTCCACTGCGGCCCCGACACATCTACGTGCGCGCCGTAGCTCGGCGCATCGTCAGACACCTCGAAGGGCAGACCTTCCTCTGTGAGGAAGGCATGAACCCCCGCCGGCGTGCGTCGCGACACACCGACGACCGGCACTCGCGTCGCGTTTGTTTCGAACTCGTGGCTCGAGGAGATCGCATCGCGACCGTGCCAGGAGGTTCGCGCGACGTCGAGCCCACGTACGAGCAGCGTCGCATCGGCATCGGCGTCCAAGCGCACGCGGTAGCGGTCGTCGCCCGCTCGGATCACGTGCAGCTTGAAGCCGCGTCGCCGGAGCCACCATTCCGCGATGACGCCGAGCGTCGCTATGAATACGACAGGGCGGCGGCGGCGAGTCTCAGCCAGCGTCTTCCGTAGAGCCGCCGCGAGCTCGAAGATCCGTTCCGGATGCAGCTGAATGGTGAAGAGATCGCCAGCGGCGTAGGTCAGATCGAGGATGTGGAGCCATTCGGCGGCGCGTTCCGACTCGTCGAGCCCGAGCCGGTCGAGCAGGATCTCATCGTCCGGGATCGCCACCGGTATGTCGACGAGGCCGTCGCGCATCTTTGGTCGCACCGCGATGCCGCGACTGTCGAGCGCGGAGTACAGCTGGAGCGCACGTCGGTAGCTGGGCATCGCCTGCATTCGCCCGTCGTCTCGGAGCACCGGGAACGCGACGGCCTGGCTGCAGTGGTAGCTCATGCCCAGCTCGCGGAGCACATCGAGCGTCGCGTCGTTGTAGAGGAGGTAGGGCCCACGGAAACCGACGGGCGAGATGCCGGAGCGACGGAAGATGTCGATCGCGCGCGCGATCGCCTCGCGCTGCTCGCGCCGGTCGAGCGCGGCGTGATCACCGTGCACCAGCCCGTGCAGCGCAAGCTCGACTCCGCGCTCGGAGTACGCCCGAAGCAGCGAGGGATGACGGGCGAGGACGCACGCGGTGGTAGGCCAGGTGGGCTGCACACCCAGATCGGAGGTGATCTGCTCGTACCGGTCGAGACGTCGCGACATGGCCGACGCGGTCGCACCGAAGCGCGCCAGGACTCTCCCCGCGCGCTGCATCGAGCCAAGGGAGCCACGGCCACGCAGACTCATCGCGACGTTCATGCGTCTTCCACCGCCTCGGTGGCGAGCGCCTGCCTGCGGGCGTGCGCGTCGGGTCCAGATGCGAGTGCCTCGACGAGGTCGAGGTAGCGCCGGCGTTGATGGACCCAGCGATACGGTCGCTGGACATCGGTCGCTCGCTGGACGAGCCGCTCGCGCAACGCTGGATCCGCGTGCAGCTCACGGATGGCGCGCGCGAGATCGTGCTCGTCCTCGGATGTGAAGAGTTGAAGGCTCGAGTCGTCGAAGTACGCCTCGACCGCCTGCGTGCGCGAGACGATCGCCGGTGTACGCATGGCGATGAGGTCGAACATCTTGTTGGCGTGCGTGAGATCTCGGAAGGCGTCGCGTTTGGTCGGCACGACGCCGGCATCCGCGGACGCGATGGCGGCAACAAGTTCCGATAGCGGAACGTAGCCCTGACTGAACGAGACGTGGCGCTCCACGCCGAGCGTCACTGCGAGCGACTCGAGGGTCGGTCGGAAAGTGCCGTCGCCGAAGATCCTGAGGTGCAGCCCCGGGATCTCGTCCTTCAGCAGCGCGACGGCTTTGATCGCGAGGTCCGGCCCGAAGCGCTCCTCGAGCGTTCCGTGGAACATCAGGACGAAACGTTCTGCCGACCGAGCGGAGGGGGGGAACAGCTCGGGGTCGAATGTCTCCTCGTTCGAGGAATTCAGAATGACCGTGACCTTGTCCGGCGCGGCGCCGCGTTCGACGAATCTGCGGCGCATCGGCTCCGTGCAGGTAATGACAGCGTCGGCGAACCGGATGCTGGTCTGCTCGACCATGCCCAGAAGCCGCACCAACGGGTGGCGCACCGAGACGCCGTATTTCGTGGAGAAGAACTCGGGCATGCACTCGTGCAGATCGAGGAGCACTCGAGCGCCGAACAGCCGCGGCAGGATCGCGGCGAAGACGAGCGAGTCTGGGATGGTGTTGACCTGGATCAGGTCGTAGCGGCGGCGGAGATGCAGCGCACCGGCGAGCAGCGTCGCCGCGAGGTGGAACGCGCAGAACTCGAAGAGGTAGCGGGGCGGACTTCCACGCCGGCGTGTGATGGGCAGTCGGTAGATCGAGACGCGACCGAGCCGCTCGATCCGAGGCTGGCCAGGCCACATCGCACAGATGAGGTCGACGTCGTACCCCGCGTCCGCGAGGGCCGTGACCTCGCGGCTCACCCGCGGATCGCGTGGGTAATGCCCTTGCCGGATCAAAGCGATGCGTGGCATCAGGCCACCTCCTCCTGCCGCGCGAGCGCTATCGCCTCGGCCGCCGCTGCCGGCGCTCGCCGTCTGCCGAAGAGCGCGCCAAGTGCGCGGAGGTCCTCGGCCGAGATCGCTCGGACCGCGAGCAGGGCCACGCCGTAGAGAGCGAGCGCCACCGGCACCGTCGCGAGAATGGGTCGCCCACCTGTCACGTCCACCAACGAAGCCACGACGATCGCGGCGATCGTCGCCTTCATGGCTACGCGGAGGCTCTCGCCGCTGAGCAGGTCCCGCGGCATCGACCAGACCAGCCAGGCCAGCTGGCCGACCTCGGTCAGACCGATCGTGGCGGCAACGGCGTCCTGCCCGAAGAGCGGGATCAGGGCGAGGTCAGCGAGCGGATTAAGGATGACCGCGACGATCGCGATCGCAATTAGCCGCCGCTCCTGATGAAGGGCGAAGAGCGAAAAGATGAAGACCGCATTGACGTACAGGAACGGAAGACCGAGCGCGAGAAGTCGCAGGGAGCTTGCGGCCGCGGCGTACGTTTCGGCTGGATACAAGGACGTCACGATGCGCTCCGCCCATAACACGAAGACGAGCGCGACCGCGATACCGGCGAGCGTCAGGAATGTCAGTGCCTTTTCGATGACCATCCGAAGCTCGTGGCGCGAGCCGAGCGACAGCCGGGAGAGGATGGGGTACAGGACCACTCCCGCGACGATCGCCGGGACGATGGCCGCGGCGCCGAACAGCCGGAACGCCGCGGCGTACCAGCCCACGTTCTCGGCCGGCGCCAAGCGCTCCAGCAGGATCATGCCGACGTTCGAACAGAACGTTGCCGCGATGAACCATGAGCCGAGCGGGACCGCGCCCCGGAAGAGGCGCAGCGCACCCCTCGCCTCGACACGCGGCCGGACCCATGGCCGGTGACGGATCGGGATGACGAGCGCGAGAAGATTCACGAGGGCGCCGACGACATACGCGCCGGCGATCAGGGCAAGGTCCGCACCGAGCGCCAGCATCGTGATGCCCAGACCCGCGACCGTGAAGCGCTGGACGACCGAAGCGACCGATGGGAGAAGGAACTCCTCCTGACCCTGCAGGTAGGCGGCGATCGTCGTGCTGACAGAGAGGAGCCCGGTCGAGATCGCGAGGACGACGATCGCGTCCCGCAGCTCTCGGTCATAGCCCAACACGAGCGTCGCGAGCCACACGCTGCACGTCGCGAGTAGCCAAAGTCCGCCGCGGATCGCCATCGTCGCGGCGAGCGCGGCCTCGTGACGGCCTGCGCGCTGGGCGACGGTCCGGCTGAGCTGCGCGCCCAGCCCAAAGTCGATGACGAACGTCAGGAACGCCGCGTACGAGAGAGCAAGGGAAAGCTCGCCGAAGCGTGCCGGACCGAGGTAACGCGCCTGCGCGACGGTGAAGACGAGGGTGGCTATCCACATCACGGCGAACGCCGCGGTCACGACGGAGATGTCCCGCGCGGCCTTGCGGAAGATCGTCATATCGCCGCGACCCGCGTCGAACCCAGCGGCCGAGCCGAGACGCTCGGTGCGAAGAGGAACGCGCATGCGCCGAGCACCGTCCCGAGGACGATCATCGGTCGAGCGTGCGTCAGACCCATGTCGACGGACGAGAACGCGACCTGTATGGCGATCAGCGCGACCGGCACAAGCGTGAGCACGCGTTGTCGCGGGTCGCGGATCCGTACGAACATCGCCGAACCCATGAGGATCACGCGCGCGACGAGGAACCAGAGCGCGAATCCGCCGAGCGGTCCCGCCTTCAGCCAGAGCCACAGGAGCGCGTTGTGCGTGATGTACCGCCAGTACTCGAATACGTAGGTCATCGACGGCGGCTGCTCGTGCTGTACGTAGCGCCCGCCAACACCAACGCCGGTCAGCGGTAGCGCACGGATGGTGAACTCTATGTTGCGGTTCTCGATGAGACGCCAGTTGTCCGAGCTCTGGTCGCGAACGCTCACGGAGGTCGGATCGAGCGCGGCCCGAAGCGTGCGTATTGGGAGCGCGAGCAGTCCCTCGTCCTGCTCCCAGAAGATACCCACGTACGCGCCGACCGTGAGCGCACCCGCCGCCGCGAGCAGCAGCCCGCGTCGCGGGTTGGCTCTGATGAAGAGCACCGCCACCACGAGCAGCGTCGCGCCAAGCGCAGCAAGTCCGACGCGTCGCTGGGTAAGGATCTCCGCACCGAGGATCAGGGGCTGTAGGGCGAGGAGCGCGTACGCGAAGCGCGTGCGCACACCGAGCGCGAACATCACCAGCGCGAGCACGACCGCGAGATCGAAGAACACGACGTCCTCATGCCCCGTGACGGCTTCGAGCGCATAGGGGAGGGTGAGGGACTCCTGATAGTTCAGGATCCCCTGCAGGGCCTTGACGCCCACGAGCAACGCGAAGATCCACAGCAGCAGAGCGAGCTGCCCGCGCTGGCGGAGGAGGCTCGCCGCCAGGAAGTACATCACGCACATCTGAAGCGGGGACCGAAGCTCTGTGATCGCGGCATCCGCGTTCCACGAACCGCGCGCGATGGCTACCAGCGTGCCGATGACGAAGACCGCGCCGTAACCGGCGACCGCCCATCCGAACGGGCCCATCCGCATTGCGTGCCTTCCCATGGCGTGCGAAACGACGAGCGCCACGGCACTCAGCATCAGCAGGACGTCCGCCGGGCTCGCGTGGAGCGGGATCGTGGTGAAAGTGTCGAAGCCTTTGAAGAAGTGCACTTGCTCGGTGATCGGACTGAGCCCGGTGATCCCCGCCTGCTCGAACAGAACCGCGCCGGCGAACAGCGTGTACACGCCGATGGCAGGCCGGACGAACACCAGGAGCGTGGTGAGCGCGGCGCCGAGCAAGCCGAAGACCAGCACCCTTTCGTCGAGAGCGACGACGGCGACCGCATACGCACCGGCAACGGCCAAGGCAGCGGCGACAGCGGCCATCCTGAGCCGCTGCGCGCTCACTGCGTAATGGTCGCTATCTCGCCAGCCTGAGCCGACGCTCAGCACACTCATCGCAGTACCACCACGACGAACTGCACAGCGACCATCGCCGCGGCAAGGCTCGCGGCGACCCATGATCGCTGCGCGCGATCACCGGCGAAAACGCCGACGAGCGCGCAGGACAGCAGGAAGAGCGCGGCTAGGGCCGTGTATGCGGTGTAGCTCATGTCCGAGCCGCCAGCATCCCCGCGGGCAGGGCGGCGGATGCCCCGATCGCGCGGTTGATCACGACCTGGGCCGGAGCCGCGAGTCCGACCGTGGCGAGCGTCTGGCGCACCAGCGGGAAAGGCGTCGCGGCCTCGCGCAGGACGACGAAGATCTGGTCGAGCAGCGCCGCCCAGGGCAGAACGAGAGACTCACCGACGAGCGCGGGAGGCAGATCCACGACGACCGTTGTCGACGCCGGGATCCCCTTCGCAAGGAAGGACGACAGCGTTCGAAGTGTCGGCCGCGCCGTCGCGACGTCACCGATCGGGAGGAAGTGCAGTGGTGATCCGGAACGACGCTGTGCAACGGCATCGACGGTCGCGCTCCTCGTGAGGCATTCCGCGAGACCCGCAGCCGACTCGAGATGCGCGTCAGCGGTCAGCGACGGTTGAAGCCAGTTTCCGTCGATCAACAGCACGCTTTCCTGACGAAGCGATGCCAGAGCCAGAGCTGTGCCGAGTGCGACCGTGCTCACGCCTTCGCCGAGCACCGCGCTGGTGAACCCGATCGTGCGCAGGCCGAGTGCGTCGACGCGACCGGCGATCCCGTCGAAAGCGTGCATGACCGCGCCGTTTGCCTTCACGCGCCGATGTCCTTCTGACCTAGCTGGCCGTCACCGAAGGCGATCGCCGCGAGGCGCATCCGCAGGTCGCCCTCATCGTGTCGCTTGGTGCCCGCGATGCGGGGCACGGCCGCGAAGACCTTCGCCGGCGCGAGACGCCGGACGTCGGCCGGCGCTCCGACGCGGTCCGCGAGCAGTGTGCCGGCGATCGCAAGGAACGCCGCGAGCATGAGACCGGATGCCAGCGCGACCGCGGCGAGCATCACCGCCGACCGTTCACCGCCGCTGGGAACGGATTCAGGCCGCGGCTGATCGACGATCTGGAACTCCAACCCACTGACCTCGAGAAGCGTCGGTGCGAGGACAGCGCGGTCCATGCGTCCCTTGAGGTCATTCAGACGCACCTGGGCCAGGTCGAGTGTGAGCCGAAGCTGCGCGCGCTCGTGCTCGTCGATGTCGCTTACCGGCTCCTCATGCCCGGCGACCCACGCGTCAAACTTTTGCTGCGCGTCGCGAGCCTGCGCCTGCGCGACGTCGAACTCTCGCTGATACAGGGTGCTCAGGATGCTCGAGGAGTCGACCCGTGCCTTCGCCACGCGCTCCTCACGCACCGCGAGGGCAGCGCTCACCATCTCGAACGGCGTGGTGGGATCGTGCGCGGTGAACGCCACGCTCATCAGGTTCGTTCCAAGCGTCTGAACTCGGAAATGCTTCCGCGTCGTGTCGAGGAACTTGCGTTCATCGGCGGCGGCGGCGAGATCCGAGCGGAGCGACGTGCGCTCCACGACATCGCGGACGAAGCTCCGCGTCTGCAGCAGCTGGGTGAGGAGCTCGGTCTGCTGAGATGCGGCGGTGTTGACGAGCGGTATGTCGGGCTGATCGGCGATCGATGCGGCCATCTCCGCGGAGGCCTGCAAAACCCAGATGGTCGCGTGCGACTCGTACGTCGTCGCATATTCGTCGTAGGCAGCGGTCAAACCCGCGCTCCAGATCAGCGCACACACGGTGGCGAGCAACCAGCGATAGCGGCGCGCGGTACCGAGGAACTGCTGCACGCCTTGCGACGCTAGCCAGACCTCATTGACGAGGTATGAGTCGTTCCATTGACTTTGCCGGTCCGAGTGCTCGCGCATGACGCGTCTGCTGGTCGGCCCTCAACCGGGCGTCCAGCCGCCCTCAATGCGCAACCCCGCAAATTCACGTTGGGCAACAAGACAGACTGGTGCAGATCCTCTTTGTGACCAACGAGTTCGTCTGGCCCGCGGAGCGGGGCGGACGCGTGCGCACGCTGTCGCAGCTGCGTGTGTTGGCGTCGCTTTCGGAGGTCGAGCGGATCCGGCTCTTCGCGCTGCGAGAAGAGGACGTTCCGATGGAACACCGCGAGGCGCTGGCACGCGACGTCGGCAAGCTGGACGTTCTCGAGCCGGTGTTCCATCCGATTCACTTGTTTTCACACAAGCGATACATCCCGCGCGTGGCTTGGCTCCGCGCCACGCAAGGGGTGCCGTACCTCGCTGGGAAGTGGGACGGACGCGCCGTGCGCCGGGCGCTCGAGCGGGAGCTGCTGACCCGGCCGTTCGATGCGGTGTGGCTCGATCATCTCGGGATGGCTCGCTACCTGGGGCTCGTTCGACGGCTGCAGCCGCAGGCGCGGGTTGTGTTGGACCAGCACAACGTCGACTCCGACATCTGGCGGCAGTTCGCTCGGCGGCAGCGCGGCCTTTGCCGGCTCGTCGCGGAATCCGAGTGGCGCGTCGCCCAGCGATTCGAGCGCGACACGCTGCGCGCGGTGGATGCGGTGAGCGCGATCTCGCCCGACGATGCACGCGCTTACCGCGAGCTCGCCGGTGTTGCGGCGGTGAGCGTTCCCCAGGTGGTGCCATTCGTCCGGCGGCCGTCCGGACGCCGGGACGGTTCTGAGCCCCTTCCGCGCTTCGGCTACGTCGGCAACCTGACGTGGCACCCGAACGCGCGCGGCCTCGAGTGGTTCTTCACCTCGGTGTGGTCGAAGGTGCGCGAACGCCTAGGCGACGCGACGCTGGAGGTGGCGGGCTCCGGCCTCCCGAGCGACGCCCATGGCCTGCCGGTGGCGCCGCGCTCCTGGTGCGCCCCCGGAGTGACGACGCTGGGATTCGTACGGGATCTCGCTCCGTTCTACGAGCGCTCCACAGCGCTGATCGCTCCGATCCTCGGCGGATCCGGCGTGCGCATCAAGCTGCTCGAGGCGTTCCGCCACGGCGTTCCCGTCGTGACCACTCCGGACGGAGCCGCCGGCCTTCCGATCGTGTCGGGCCGCGAGGCTTTCATCGAATCCGAGCCGTCCGCGTTCGCGGCGCGTCTGGTAGAGCTCGCATCATCGCCTCTGCTGCGGGCCCGGTTACGCGAGGCAGGCTACTCATTCCTCGAACGACACCATTCGCTCCCGAGGGCGCAGAGCGAAGCGCGAGCACTGCTCGGGAATCGTGCGATTGAGTCGCTGTTGATGTCGGCTTGAAGCCGAACCGCGAAGGCAAGCCGTACAGCGCTAGGGTCTCCCAAACCATCACGACGACACAACAACATTCCTCAATTCGCGGACCGTTTCATGGTCGCCGTGGCGGCAGAGCCGATGTCCATCTCGACGACCATGTGGTCCGACGTCTCGGCGACGAGCGCGTCCGACTGGTCGGTTGGAGCGCGGGCAATGATCGGCTCGCCTTCGCGCTCTGTCGCCACCGGAGGTCTCGCGTTGTCGTTGGGCGGTGCGCGACGCCGCGAGCTCGCGTACGCCGCCACCAAGCGCGCGCTCGATCTCTTCGTCGCCGTCGTTCTGCTCGTCATGCTGCTACCGCTCTTCGCGCTCATCGGCCTCGCCGTGCTGTTCGACAGCGGCGCACCGATCCTCTATCGAGCGGAGCGCGTTGGTCGCTTCGGTCGTCCCTTCACGGTCGTGAAGTTCCGCTCGATGCGCCCGAATGCGGACATCACCGCGCACATGGCGTTCGTGCGTGAGCTGTTGCGCGACGCTACGAGTTGCTCCGTGTACAAGGTGCCCGCCGATCGCCGCATCACGCGCGTCGGTGCGTTCCTCCGCCGCACGAGCTTGGACGAGCTGCCCCAGCTTTGGAACGTGCTGCGCGGCGACATGAGCCTCGTCGGGCCACGTCCCGACGTCGTGTATGCCGTCGCGGATTACGACGACTGGATGCATCGCCGCCTCATGGTCAAGCCCGGTATCACCGGTCTATGGCAGGTGAGTGGCCGTAGCCGGCTGAGCCTGCGCGACATGTATCGCCTCGATCTGAACTACGCCTCGACCGCGTCGTTGTCTTTGGATCTGTCGATTTTGATGCGCACCGTGCCTGTAGTGCTCGGTCGCGATGGAGCTGCATAGTGCTGAAGCAATTCGCTCTGACGATCGCGTTGTCTCTCGTCGCGACCACAATCCTGCCGGCGGCATCGATCGGTGCCGCGCAGCCCGTCACCGACGAGCTCATACAGGCGGCGCCTGCGGCGGTCGGCAATCCGATCATCACCGAGAACGGACGATCGGGCTCTAACGAGTGGCAGCTTTCCGGTCCGGTCGCCGATGACGCGAACGGGCAAGTCAAGGGATATGCGTCAGCCACGAGCGTCAACCAAGGGCAGAGCCTGACAGTGTTCGTCTCCGTCAATCCGGCGCAGACGTTCACCATCGACTTTTTCCGTTTGGGTTGGTATGGCGGCCTTGGCGGACGGCTTGTCCGAAATTCCGGATCTCTGAACGGCGTTCACCAGGCGGACTGCGTTCCCGACGCGACGACGGGACTGATCGAGTGCGGTTGGTCTGGTAGCTACACGCTGACGATCCCAAGCACCTGGACCAGCGGCGTGTACCTCGCGCTGCTAACGAATGAGCAGGGATATCAGAACTACGTCGTCTTCGTCGTCCGCGATGGCCGGCCGGGCGCGTTCGTGTACCAGCACGGCGTGAACACAGCTGAGGCGTACAACAACTATCCGGACGACGGGAACACCGGCAAGAGTCTTTACGACTACAACAGCTACGGCGCCAACACCCTCACCGGGACGAAGCGTGCGGTCAAAGTCTCTTTCGATCGACCCTTCGCGAGAGAAGGCTTCGGGGACCTGTTCTTCTGGGAGCTCCAGCTCATCCGGTGGCTCGAGCGATCCGGTTACGACGTGACGTACACGACTGACGTCGACACGCACGTCAATGGTGGTGCGCTCCTGAGCGCCAAGGCGCTCTTCTCGACCGGTCACGACGAGTACTGGTCGAAGCAGATGCGCGACAGCGTGGAAGGGGCTCGGAACGGCGGCGTCAGCCTCGCCTTCTTCGGCGCGAACGCCATGTTCTGGCAGGTGCGCCTCGAGTCCTCCACCTCCGGCGTCGCTAATCGGGTCATCGTCTGCTACAAGGACAGCGCCCTCGACCCGATCCAGGGACCGACGACGACGGTGAACTTCCGTGCGCCTCCGGTGAACCGGCCGGAGCAATCCCTCATGGGCGTGATGTTCGCCGCGGAAGTCCCGTGGGGCAGCAACCTCGGTTACGTCGTCAAGAACAGCGCGCACTGGGTCTACACGGGCACCGGTCTCAAGGACGGAGACGTCGTCCCGGGCATCGTCGGCTACGAGATGGACCGCTACAAGGCGGAGTACCCGCCACCGAGCAGCACCAACTGGACGCTGCTCTCGGAGACGCCGTTCAACGACGATCTTGGACGCCCGGATCTCGCGCACTCATCCATCTACCAGGCGCCCAGCGGAGCGTGGGTCTTCGCGACGGGAACGATGTCCTGGAGCTGGGGCCTCGACGACTTCGCCTACGGCGTCTCTGACGCCCGGATCCAGCAGACGACCGCGAATGTCCTGAACGGCTTCCTCGGTGGCCGCCCGCTTCTGAGTGACGTCGCGGTCACCGCACCGACGACGGCCACGGCTGGTGCTCCGTTCAGCGTGAGCCTCGCGGCCCTGGATGCGCAGGGCAACTCCGTGACCCAATACACCGGACCGGTCCACTTCACCGGCAGCGACACATCGTCCGGTGCGGTCCTACCGCCGGACTCGAATCTGAGCCGCGGCGCGGGAGCATTCTCCGTGACCCTCGCGACCGTCGGACCGCAGACGATCACGGTGTCCGACGCGGCGAACTCGATCACGAAGACCGTAAGCGTGAATGTCACGCCAGGCCCCGCCGCCGCGCTCACACTTGCGACGCCGGCCTCGGTCAAGATGAATCAGCCCTTCAACGTGACGCTCACCGTCAAGGACGCCTTCGGCAACGTGGCGAGCGGCTACCGCGGCACCATGCACTTCAGCACCAGCGACATATCCCCGCTCGTGAAGCTCCCAGCCAACTACGACTTCACCGCGGCCGACGGTGGCGCGCACGTCTTCTCGGTCACCCTGCAGACGCCGCCCAGCCAGACCATCACCGTGGCGGATGTCGCGAACAGCTCGCTGTCCGCCACCAGTGGCGCGATCGCCGTGACGCTGGCGCTTCCGGTATCGCTGCCATGACGACACTTGGTCGCTTCCTGATAGCAATCGTCGTCGCAGCGCCACTCGCTCTGCTCATCGCGGTCGTGCCCGCGCCATCGGCGGCACTCGCCGCCACGAACCCGATCGTCTCTGAGAATCAGCTGCCCGGTTCGAACGCCTGGCGCCTCGGTGGATTCCCCGCCGACGACGCGACCGGCCAGATCAAGGGCTACGCCTCCGCCACGAGCGTTTCACAGAACCAAGACATCACACTCCACGTTTCGGTCAATCCGGCGCAGACGTTCAGTGTCGACTTCTTCCGCGTGGGCTGGTACGGCGGTCTGGGCGCACGATTGGTCCAGCACGTCGGGCCGATCGACGGCGTCCGTCAGCCGGACTGCGTGCCAGACGCGAACACCGGCGCGATCGATTGCGGCTGGACGGCAAGCTACGCGCTTACCGTCGGTAGCTCATGGACGAGCGGCGTCTACCTCGCGCTGCTTACGAACGCGCAGGGTTACCAGAACTACGTCGTCTTCGTGGTGAAAGATGGACGGCCGGGCGCGCTGATCTATCAGCAACCGGTCAACACGTATCAGGCCTACAACAACTATCCCGACGATGGGCGTGTTGGAAAGAGCCTCTACAACTACAACAGCTATGGCGCGAACACTCTCGGCGGTGACCGGCGCGCATTGAAGGCCTCGTTCGATCGGCCCTACGCGCGCGAAGGGTCGGGAGACTTCTTCCTGTGGGAGATCGAGCTCATCCGCTGGCTCGAGCGATCCGGCTACAACGTGACGTACACGACCGACATCGACACGCATGCGAACGGCGGCGCGCTCCTTAACAGCACCGGCTTCCTTTCGACCGGGCACGACGAATACTGGTCGAAGGAGATGCGCGACGCTGCGGAAGGCGCGCGCGATGCGGGAGTCAGTCTCGCCTTCTTCGGTGCGAACGCGGTCTTCTTCCAGGTCCGATACGAGGCCTCCGCTTCGGGTGCCGCGAACCGCGTCATGGTCTGCTACAAGGACCCCGCGCTGGATCCAGTTCAGGGGCCCACGACCACGACCAACTGGCGCTATGGGCCGGTGAATCGACCCGAGCAAGCTTTGGTCGGCGTGCAGTTCACCAATGACGGGCCCTTCTACAACAACGCGCCTTACGTCGTGACCAACAGCTCGCACTGGGTCTACGCGGGCAGCGGCTTCCGAGACGGCGACGTGGTCCCCGGGATCGTTGGCTACGAGATGGACCGCTTCATGTCCGAGGCACCCGGCCCCAACACGACGAGCCAGACGCTGTTGTCGGACTCGCCGTTCACGAGCTCGGGCGGCCAAGCGGACCGCTCGAACGCGTCCATCTACCGCGCCGCGAGCGGAGCCTGGGTCTTCGCGACTGGGACCATGTCTTTCAGCTGGGCGCTCGACGCGTTCGATCACGGTCTCGCGGATGATCGGATACAGCGGATGACCGCGAACGTCTTAGGTGCGTTCCTCGCGGGCCCGCCCGCGGTGCACGAGCTGAAGGTGACCGCTCCGGCGACGACGACTGCCGGACAGTCGATGACCGTGACGGTCGTGGCTGCGGACGCTCAGGGCAACCCGTTCCCGCAGTACAACGGGACCGTCCACTTCAGCACCAGCGATACCTCGTTGGGTGTGATCCTTCCCGCGGACACGACTCTCACGAACGGCCAGGGGACGTTCACTGTCACGCTGGTCCGGGCCGGGCCACAGACGATCACTGTCTCTGACGCCGATCCGATGAACAACCTGTCGACGACAAAGAGCCTCCTCGTGTACGGCGGGCCGGCGAGCCGCTTCGTCCTCTCCACGACGACGCCTTCACCCACCGCGGGTGCGGCGTTCTCCTTCAGCGTCATCGCTCAGGACGCGTACGCGAACACCGATGCCAGCTATGCCGGCACGGTGCACTTCACAGCCAGTGACACCTCTGCAGGCGTCGTGCTGCCGGCGAACACGACGCTCAGCGGCGGAACGGGGACCTTCTCGGCGACCCTGACCCGCGCCGGTGGACAAAGCGTGAGGGCCACCGACACGGTGACCGCGAGCATCACCGGTGCGCTCGACGTGAACATCCAGCCCGGTCCGGCCGCCGCCCTCACCCTGGCGACGCCGACCTCGGCGAAGATCAACCAACCCTTCAACGTCACCGTCACACTCAGGGACAGCTTCGGCAACCTCGCGACCAGCTACCGGGGCACGGTGCATTTCAGTACCACCGATATCTCCCCGCTGGTGAAGCTGCCCGCGAACTATGCCTTCACCGCGGCCGACGGTGGCGCGCACGCCTTCTCGGTGACCCTGCAAAC
>Ga0307305_10000179_pt1 | contig 20360 bp, 23 predicted proteins | sample ER_DNA_186_FD_194512 | JGI IMG/M metagenome (GOLD analysis project Ga0307305, IMG submission 194512) | Bulk soil microbial communities from the East River watershed near Crested Butte, Colorado, United States - ER_DNA_186 | ecosystem: Environmental > Terrestrial > Soil > Floodplain | place... | reverse complement strand
GTCGGTGCCCGTGAGCATCGAAGCGAATAGTTGGAGTCCGGCCGTGACCGCCAGCGTGAGCCGGATCACCTCGGGACTAACCTTGATCATCATTGCCCCTACCTTCGATGTGATCGCACCGCGTTGTCGAGCGTCGGCAACGGGCTCGGGCCGTGCCCGTTCGACCCGTACCACCCCGGGGGATACCCGTGGTCGCGTTCCTCGTGCCTGGCCTGCCACCGCTCCTGATCACGACGGTACCCGCGCACCTCGGCGATCAGTCCGTCGATCCGCTGGCCGAGCGTGCGCCCGTACACCCAACGAACCATCCTGACGACGCCCATGGCTACCGTCCCCATCCCGATCAGCGCTGCGCAGATGACGCTGATCTGTGCCCAGCCTGCCCATCCTGCCACCGCATACCCACCCCGGGATCGAGCCAACCGGAGCGAGGTCTAGGCATCCGGCGCCGTGCTATCTCTTGCGGTCCCAGGGTGGCCGCGCGAGCCCGTACGCGAGCGCAGCCACCGCTACTGCCAACACCGCCCACACGGGCGCCCACGGCTCGCTCAGCGCGCGCCATATGGCCATGATCGTAACCCCTCTCAGCCGATAGGCCAGGCCCCCACCAGCACCGCCGCGACCGAGAACGCGAGCCCCGCGCTCACGATGTTGAACCGAGAACGCGCCTCGAACACGCCGATCGCGAAACAGACGAACGCGAATACCCACAGTACGAATGCCAGAACGTCCATGGCCGGATCGTACGCCTAGGGCATGGCAACGATGATCGCCACCGCGGCGCCGGCCACTCCGACGAGCAGACCGAGCGCGGCCACGCCGAGCCCGATCCACATCCCCCAGCCGGCGCCCCGCTCGCGCGTATCGGCCACCTGCGTCGTCTTGCCCACCTGCTCATACTGCGCCCGGCGCAGATCCTCGACCGCGGTCCGCAGTGGGTCCACCGCCTGTGAGATGGCCGCGAGTAGCGAGGCGTTGTCCTGCGCGCGCGAGACCCGCATGGCCTCGGCCGTGGCCGCCAGCGCGGTCGCCAGCGCCGCCGCAGACTGCGTGCTCACCTCGGCCTGCGTGCGGACCGCCGCGACGTCCACAGCCCGGATGGCGTCGATTCTGGCCGCCTCCTGCTGGCGCGACTCCAGCCCGTGCGCCGCGCGCAGCGCCATGATCTCGCGGATGTGCACGGACTCCTGCGTGCGTAGGTCGTCCTGCCGGCGCTCGATCGCCTCCAGCTTGGACGTCAGCGACGCGAGTCCGGCCTCATTGAGCGCGATCACGTTGGCCGTGGGGTCGACCGCGGGCGCGCCCCGATAGTCGACCCCTACACCCGTCCGCGTGCTATCGCCGTAGCGGTGCCGCCCCCGTCCACCCGCCACGGCGCCTCGCTTAGTCCTCGGTCCGGTTGTGCAACTCGTCTGCGACCGCCTCGGCAATGGCCGCCCGAGACGCCGCCGCGACCTCGACCACCGCGGCCACCGGGACACCGCTGGCGAGCGCCGCCTCGATGCGGGCGAGCGCCTCGGCGTTGACCTTGCCCTGAGCCTCGGCCCGGTCGAGCAGGTCATTCGCCTCGCGGAACCACGTCTCCCACATGATGAACGAGTTCGTGCCGCCGGTCGGACCGGGCGTGCCGTCGACCTCCGCGAAGTCGGTGCGATGACGGAAGTTCGGCACCCCGTCATCGGTCTTCATCAGATCCTTGAACCCGTCCTTGGTGATCGCCACCACGGTCGCGTCTGCCATGTCGCCCTCCATTGCGTCCGTAACCATCGCCGAGAACACGTCCCACGGGAAGTTGGGACCGACGTCGGTGTGCGTCCCACCGTCCTCGGGGTATGCCGCGGTGATGGTTCCATGATCGTTGTAACCCTCGTACTTGTACCGCTGGTCGGCCGGCGCGTACCACGCCGCGCGGGTCTCGGCCACGCTCAGCCGCTTGTTCGGTAGGTTGTGCGTCTTCAGTAGATGGGCGACCAACTCGGCCGTCGTCTGCAGGGTCGCGCGGCTCGTGGCGTCGAGCCACTGCGCGCGGGTCTGCGCCGTCCCGCACATCTCGATGTGGATACCGAGCGCGTTGCCCTTGGGGAACGCCGAGTAGGAGGTGTCCTCGTCGTGCACCTCGCACAGCGCCGGCCCCAGCGAGTCTGTGAAGTAGTGGCACGAGGTGCCGTCGGTGCGCGTCTTGTCGTACGCGACGCCGTTCTCGGCCGACGTCGGTCCCTCGCTGCCCGCGGTGTAGTGCAGCGTGACGTACCTCAGTTGCCGCGCCCGCCCCTGGCCGTACGACCGTGGCGGACCAACCCACTTGATCGAGAACGTCATGCGCTCATCCTCCCCCAGCTACTTCTCTTACGTCGCGAAAAAAGTCTCACAGATACAGGTCGACGATGACGATTCCTATCCCGCCGAGCGCGCCGGCCACCGCCGCCTGTGATGCCTCATTGTGCGCGCCCGAGGCGCCGCCGCCGTACGGCCAGCCGGCCAGCGCGCCCGCGCTCGCCGTGGTGTTGGACTCGCCGCGCCCGCCGCCGTACCCGAGGCCCGAGGCGCCACCCATCGCGTCGTTGATGCGGGTGCCGGCCGTGTGTCGGCCGTCGCTACCGTCCGAGCCCTGAACAATCAGATCGCCCACCGAGCCCGTGGTGACCGAGAGCCCGCCCGAGCTACCCGTGGTGGTGCCCGAGTTCGCAGCGCCACCCGCGAGCGCGCCGCCATTGGCCACGCAGAGCGTGCCGAACGACGAGTTCCCGCCGACCCCGCCCGTGTTGTTGCCGGCCGCGCCCGCGGTACCACCGGCGCCCACGGTGACCGTCTCAGACGCCGCCAGCGACGTCGCGAACACGAACGCCTCGGCGTAGGTACCGCCCGCGGCGCCGCCGCTCGTGGCGCCCTCTCCGACACCCGTGGCCGCGCACCCGCCCGAGCCGCCGCCGCCGCCCACGCACCGGACCCGGATGGCCTTGAGTCCCGGATAGCTGCCCTTGCTGAATGTCCCGCTCGCGGTGAAGTACACCGTTTGGCTGAATATGTAACTGGAGTTCAGGCGCGAGACGTCGCTCGCGCGCGCTTTGTTCCCCGCGACGATAGCCACGCTCTCCCCCTCAGGTTGCTGCCAATACCGGAATCAACGGCTGAGCCACTTCCACCCGGTCGTACTGTGCGTGTGCGGTGGCCGTGGTGCCGCCGACGCCGCGCGACGCGGTGAGAGTCTGGTGACCACCGTCGCACAGCAGCACGATCGAGCGGGTGGCCGCCGCGCCACCGCCGGTCACGACGAACGAGCCCGCCGGTACGTCCACCTCGGTCGTCTGGAACGCGTAATCCCACACGAACCCCTGGTCGTCGCCCGCGGTGACGCTCGGCTCGCTGATCTCAGTGAACGTGGTGCCGGTCGCGACGTACGTGGCCACCGACGTCCAGTCATCCGCGCGCCACCCGATCGCCAGAATGAGGCGCCGGTGGTGGCGTGGCCGCATGGGCGCCCCCGCGATGTCGGCCGCCGATGCGCTCGCGTTGGCCGCGTAGGAGAGAACCACCTTGGTCGCGTCGAGCGGCAACCCGCGGAACGCCGAGATCTGCGCCTGATAGTCCACCGTCGCGCCGCCCGCGAACGTGATGCCCGGCGCGGTGAACACCCCGTCGTATGTGCGCGCCCACACTCGCATGTTGGCCGGTTGGTTGCTGATCGAGTCGTCGGCCACCAACGTCCACAGGGCGCTACTGATCACGGGTGCAGTCACCGTGGGGATGATGTTGCGGTTCACCGCGACCAGAAAGAGCGTGTCGCCTACGGCGATGCCGGCCGGCATACCCGGCGTAGCCGGACCGACGCCGGTGCCACTGACCGCCGCGCCGACGCTGACGAACGAGCCCGCCACGTCGGTCACGGCGGACACGTCGATCTCTTCTCCGTGTAGCTCGGTGCGAGCGGGGAAGAGCCGTAGGCGCATGTTCGGGGTGAGGTCGTCGGCCGCCGTTGTCCACCATGGACCGCCCCCGGCGTCGACGTCGAACGACGTCGCGCCCGAGGTGACCGCCGCACGCAAGGTCGAGCCGTCGGAGAGGTATCGGCCAACCGCCCCGAGGTCTCCTGCATCGCTGGCGTACTTGGCTACCCGGTAGGCGTCCGCTGGCGAGTTGGTCAGCCGCGCGGTGAAGTCGAGCGGGGTGAAGAATCCACTGACCCCCTCGATGAACACGAGCCGGTCTTCCGGCGGGCTCGGCGAGGGCGCGCCCGTGAGCGTGGCCATCGGCCCGAACGTCAATCCGCTGAACGTCGAGATCAGCGAGCTCACCCCGGCGTTGGCAAAGTTGATGAACAGGTCGGGCCAGCGGGGTACCTCGATCGAGTCACGGTTGGTCCGCCAGCCGGCCTGGCTATCGACCGTCGTATCGCTCTCGACGTTGGCGACCGTCTCGTCGTCATAGAGCCCGTTGTACGTGACCCCCTCGGAGTTGCGCACGGTGGCCGAGATCCCGTTCGGCCGGCTGACCGTCCACTGGTTGCGGTACAACGCATCATCGTCGGCCGCCTCGGGGGGCTCGCCGAGTTGGCCGAACCCGATCGAGATGGCGGACGTGGCATTCGTGCGCGCGTCGGTCGGCTGGTACCCGAGCCCAAAGTCGGCCTGATAGAGGAAACCAAGATCAGTCTTAGCGCAGTCGTCGAGCACGTCGAGCGCGGTCGCGCTCGGCTGTGGACCCATGGCCACCGTGGTGCCGGACTGCGCGCTGAACCGGATGCCCTCCTCGGTGCATATCCGCGTCATCCGGGCGACCGCCGTCTCGCCGACGAAACCGTTCGCAATCTTGTACGTGACCGGAGCGGCACGCTTGGGGGTGAGGAACGCGAGGTGAGACAGCGACGTCGGTCCGTGAGTGAGATCCTGCCACCCACCCGCGAACCCGCCCGGGATGCCGCCGATCGCGTCGGTGTAGAACGTCGACGACGCCTCGAAATAGGTGGGCGCATACAGCGTCGCCGCGGTCGCCGCGGTCGACGTTCCGCCCGGCCCGTTGGGGTCGACCGTGACATCGATGTTGGCGCCGTTCTGCGTGAGCGCCAGACGGAACGACACAGGCTGACCGTTCACCAACGGCGGGGCGATCGTGACCACCTCTTGGATCGTGCCCGCGGTGAGGTACCAGACCGAGAACCCGTACGTGCCGAACGGGTTAATCGAACGCAGGAACACGTACCACTGCTCGATCGCCGAGCCCGGCGTCTTCAGCGTCATGATCGGGTACATCTTGGTGAAGTCGAGCGCGGGCAGCGCCTCCCACCCGATCGTCACCTCGACTTCCCACGAGGCGACCGGGATCGAGGGGATGCCGGTCGAGCCGAACACCGCGGCGCCCGTGGCCGAGACGTCCGCCGCGCCGGCCGAGCCGAGCGTGGGCAACGTCTCCCCGAGAGCGACCGCACCACGCAGACGCAGCGGTGGGCCATTGGTGACCGCGCTCGCGATCGTCTTGGCGTCGGACCCTTCCTCGATCGGCCAATATGCGGTAGGCAGCGCGGCATCCCACGTCCGGCGCAACGGGCTCTTGACCACGGCGCCCTGAGCGAGCCGGCGCCGCACCCCGGCAGTCTTGATCTTGGTCGTCTTATCGACGCGCGAGATGTCCCACCGGTTCGGCCACTCGGTCACGAACTGCTTGACCGGGTACCACGTGCCCTCGCCAGCGTCGAACCCCGACCGCAGTGGCGTGTTTTTGGAGAGGCGCCCATAGTAGGCGCCGCTCGGGTTGTGCCGGCTGAACCGTCCGTCGCGGTTGTCGAACACGAGACTGGCCGCCGTCTCGTCGGTGTTCGACCACTGGTCGGCGCGCCCGGTCTGGTAGTCCACGCCGGCCGCGTGACGCACGTAGGCCGTGACGTCGGTCCATGACCACGTTGCGGGATCGGCCGTGAGGTCGGCGCCGAGTGCGATCTCGGTCTTGCACGCGAGCCGCGTACCCGGAGGGTTGAACGTGATCGTCACGCGAGGCCCCCGTCAGCGAACGTCACGCTCGTGCCGCCGTCGCCGCGGATCACCCGGCGCAGCCACCGCCGTAGCTCGGGGTCTCCGCCGTCGAGCCGGAACACCACATGAGCGACGCCGCCCATGCCGAGCCCACCGCCGCGAGGCAGCGGCACGATCGCCTCGTCGCGGCCACCCTCCCCGGCCACGAGCGCAGTCCCGCCCGGCCGAGCCCGGACGATGCCGCCCTTGGCCAGGTACGGAATGTCGGGAATCACGTCGTCGACGTCGAACCCCGCACCGCCGAGGAACGACGGCAGGTGCACATGGATCCCGAAGTCGAGCGCGTTCCACCCGCGGATCAGCAGATTGATCGCGCCCTTGAATGACGAGACCAACCCGTTCCACATGCCACTCGCGATGCTGCTGATCTTGGATTTGATGCCGCCGATGAACTTCAGCACCTTGCCGAAATAGTCGACGACATTGTGATAGACCCGTGATACTCCACTCGTTATCGAGTTCCACGTGCGGACAAAGAATCCGGCGAACGGCCCGGCGAACCACGCGCCAACGCCTTTCATGAATCCCCACACGTGCGACCAGATGGTCTGGAAAAACTTTGTCTTGGTGGCGACAAGCACAATGATGGCGATCAATGCCGCAACACCGATGATGATCAGTCCGATCGGGTTGAGCGACATGGCGATGTTGAGCGCGATCTGTACGGCGGTGTACGCCTTGACCGCAGCGTTGATTACCCACACCACGCCGATCAGGGTGCCGATCACACCGACAACAATCAGGATGGTCTTACCGTTGCGGTCCATGAAATCGAGGACAGAGTGCAACGGTCCGGTCAGTTTCATGAGAGCGGGCACGAGCATCCCGCCCACCTTTTCCTCTAGTTCACCGAACTGATTCTTGAGAATCGCCGCCTGACCGGCCGCGGTCTTGCCCTCTTTCTCGGCGAATCCTCCGACCCTTTGTGTCATGCCGAACATGATCTGATCGAAATTCTTGCCCGTGTTGCCAGTGTCTTTGAACCTAATGCCAAGCTCTTTCATCATCCGGCCAGAGCCCATCAGGCCCTTGCCGAAAGCCGCGGTGGCCGCCGGTAAATCTTTACCGGTCTTGGCGGCGTAGTCCTGAATGATCGGGATCGCCGCGGAGATCTGCTGTTGGTTGAGGTTGAACGTAGCGAGCAGCGCCTCGGCACTGGCCGATGCGTCGTCGTCAAACCGAGTCTTCTGGGCGAGCGCGGTATTGAGATCCTGCAACTCTTTGATGTTGCCGTGCGCCAGTTTCGGCATCCGGGCGAACGCGTCGCTCAGCTTTGCCTGTGACTTCTCCGCGTCGCTGTAGGCCTTTACCGAGTCAATCCCGAACTTGATCGAGGCCACGCCGATCGCCGCGAGCGAGGCTATGGCGATCGTCTTCATCTTAGAGAAATGCTTGCTCGCGTTGTCTTTGGCGATGATGTTGAACACGAGACTCGTATCGCTGGCCACCGACTCACCCCCCTAGGACGATCCCGCTTGTGCGGCCTGTGCGCGTGCCCGCTCGCAGAAGTCGCATAGCTGCATCTGCTCGGCCACCGTGAGCCGCCGCCACTCCCACGGTTTGATGCCGGCCACCTCGGCCGCCGTTACCCAGTTGAACTCTCGTCGCTCGGCGAGGGCGCTTTTCCCTCGCCCTCGTCCACCTCCCGGCCGGCGCCGGCCACCGCGGCGAGCCGTTCCTCTTCCTCGCCGATCGCCTCGGCGAGTTGCTTATCAATCGCCATGAGCACACCCTCGCGCTCCTCGGCGGTGTCCCATTCTGCGCGCTCGGCGTCGCCGCGCATGGCGGTCAACTCGGATACGTCGAACGACACCACGAGTTCGCCGGTGTAGAACTCGGGCAGATCTTCCAGCCGGTACCCGGGGTGAGCGAGCATCCGGAAGTACCACAGCAGGATCCGCCGCGCCTTGATCGAGCCGCGCATGACCGCGACCGAGAACTGTTCCCACGTCGAGCCGAACCGCCGCTCGATCATCTCTGCGTGCGCGCCGAGCACGCGCGCCGGATCGAACTGCCAACGTCCGCCGTCACCGCTGACCGACGGATCCTCAGGCTTGTACTCCACCCACATCGCTAGCCACCACCCCTTGTCTGTACCCGTAGCTTGATCCTACGGGCCGTGTCCTCCATCGCCGCCAGGCACTTTGCCTGCGCGTCGGGGCGCTGATCACGCATGACGTCGTCGAACCAGTCCGGCACACCGACCTGCGTCACCCACACCTCTTTGTTGCCGTACACCGGCCGGCGCCACCCGCCCCGCGCGTTCGTCCGCTTGGGCGCGTGCTCGAACCCTCGCGGCATCCCCTTGCGCTTTGCCTTGATCCGCACGCCGGTCGCCCGACCCGAGTAGCGCACCTCGCCGACGATGCGCCGGGCGATGGCCGAACGTAGCGGCTCGCCGTCGTGCTCGAGTCCGGCGCTCGGCATGCCGGTCGCGGCGCCGCGTGCCTCGCTCACGATCGGCGAGATGATCCCCTTGAGTTCCTTGGTCAAATCCTTGCGCAGCGCCTTGCCGTCCGCCTCGGCTTTCATCGCCCGACCGAGCGCGGCGAGCGCGTCGGCCTGCACCGAGACAGACATGCTCGCGCCGGCCACTGAAAGCCTCGCCTACGCCTCTGCGCGAGTGATGGCACCCGACGTAGGCCACGTGATCGACTGCTCGGCCACGTCGCCCACGGTGCCCATGATCGGCTGCAGTTGCTTGATCAGAACGCTGCCCGTGTACTTGGGGTTGTTGACCCCGACCGCGCTCTGTGTGGCGCGCGACTCGTAAGCGATGACCGAGCCGAACACCGCCCACAGCAGATCATCGAGCGTCGCGTCGACGTAGCTGTTCTTGAACGTGCACGAGACGTTGCCGCTCTTCAGGCCGCCGACGACCTCTTTCCACCCGAGCGAGGTGAAGACGGTTACGTCTTTCTCCTCGACCTCGGCCGTCACTTCGATCTTGCTCATGTAGCTGTGGACGAGACCCGGACCGGTCAGGTTCAGGTACGCCGCAGTCAGAACCATTGCGGTCATTACGGGCCAACTCCAATCGTGACGACAAAGAGGAACGAAGGGTTCGTGCCGCTGATCGTCCAGTCGGCGCGGAACCAATCGTCAGTGATCGGGCCGGCCACCCGGGCGAACTGGTTGCTGATCGCGGTCGCCGCGGTGAACGTCTGCACCGTGACGGGGCTCGGGAACCCGACCGCGTTGTCGGACTGCACCCGGACCGTCAGCGTGGGCGATGCGGTGCCGGACACCGAGATCACGTGGAGGGCACAGTAGAGGTAGGACGCAGCGCCGACCGCGACGTTCTGTACGGCGGTGCCCGAGCCGGTCGCGGTCCGCGCGGTGGTGTAGTTGTGCAGGGACCGGCCACGCACGAGCGGGCTCGTGCCGCTGGCGTCGATGGTCCATGGCGCGACCTTGCCCACCTCGCCGAAGAAGTTGTACTTGGATTGCATCGCGTTACCGACGTACACCCGGTCGCCCGGCGCGACCGTGGCCGGCGCGACCGACCACGCCTCGGCCACGCCCTGCGCGGCCCACCGCGAGGCATCCACCGCGCTCAGGTCCGACGCGTTCCACTGGCCGCCGCCGGCTAGCTTGAACCCTTTCAGCGAGCCGATGCGCTCGTGCCACCCGGCGCTGAGAAAGTTGGTGGTGTCTTCCTCGTCGCACTCGCCCGACAGTTCGATGCGGTTGGACTGGCCGGACAGGTGCGCGCCCCCCGCAAAGATGCGGCAGTCAGTCAGGATCATCGCGCCCCCTCACCCGATCACTAGGATTCGCAACCTCGCGCCGTAGAACGGAGTGTTCCCTACGGTGTACAACCGGTACCCGTCGACACTCTCGACGTTAAGATCATTGCAGAGTCCGCCGAGCGTCTTGTCCGCCTCGATCGCCCCGATGAGATCATAACTGCCACCCTCGCTGAGCAGTAGGTCAAGCGCCTTCTGCCCGGCCTCATCGTCAGCGTGGCCAGTGAGCACGGTCGCCGTGACGTGATACCCGCGAGTGTTGCCGAACGTCCGCTGTCCGCTGGCCGTGCGGTCCATCTCGATCTCGCCGGGGTAGAACGCGGGGGGTTCGATCTTGGTCGGGGTGAACCCGTAGCAGACGAGTTTGCCGATCACGGGTAGCACGATCGCCGCGGGCGCGTTGCCGATCCGCAGACGCAGCGTCGCGAGATTGGTGATCATGCTATGCCGTCCAAGACATAATCACCGATCATGGCGCGTACGTCGGGGTCGAGTCGGCTCACGCGAGCGATGCCCCACTCGGCGTTACCGAGCACGCCCTCAGGCGAGTTGCGACGGGCGAACAACCGCGACGTCTGCAAGAGCGCCGCCTCGCTGATGGTGTCAGGGATGGCCGGCCACCCCCACCGCTCGGTGACCCGCGCGAGCCGGCCGCCGGCCCACCACGCCGCGCCATAGGAACGTAGCTCGCACACGGCCTGCATGTTGCCGGGCGCGTTACGGTCGCCGTCCTGCCCGCACGGGGTGACCGCGCTGGCCGCCACCGTGGTCCAAGTGGTGCCGTCCATGCTCGTTGCCAGGGCGAGATCCGTGGTGCTGGCGAGGTCGTCGACGTCGAACACCCACTCGCCCGTACACCGGTCGTACCGGCCACGCTCGGCCACGGCGAACAATCTCGCCGACACATCCTTGTCCCGGTAGAACCGCCGCCGCGGGAACCCGCAACGGTTGTCGATCCCACGGCTTGACCCCGCGATGGCCGCGATCAACAGGTCATCCTTGTCGGGGTCGCCTTCCGGCAGACCGCCGCACGCCTTGCGCGCCATGGCCAGGCTCGTGTACCACGTCGGACTCTTGGCGCTCACCTCGACGTCGCCGTACTCGACGTCGATCACAGTCCCGCTCGCCGTCCACTGCCAGAACCATGCACCCGCCGCCGTGAGCGTGAACGTGGCGCGATAAGTGCCGAGCGCGGGGCTCGTGACCGCCGGCGTACTCGTGACGCCTGACGGGCTTGTGACGGTCAGCGCGACGGTAGCGGCGACAGGGTTGCCATCGGCGTCAACGGTCTGGTACTCCAGCCGCATCGCGTCGCCGAGATCACGAACCGCCATCGCCGCTCACCCCGCCCCTAGTCCCACCGTGCGGGACGCTGCCCGCACGCTTGCACGTCGAGCCCGCGTTGAGCGCACTCGGTCACATCGAACCCCGCGGCGAGCATCGCCTCGGCCAGGTCGCCCGGCGACACGTTGCCGTAGTACTCGCCCGGTGTGATCGGCGTTGCAGCGATGCCAGAGTGGGGCGCGCGCCCATCGCCCGCGCAGGTGAAGATGACACTACCGCCCGGCCGGCACACCTCGTAGCAGGTCGCGACTATTTCGCGCCACGCCTCGACGTGCTCGAACACCTCACAGCAGATCACCACGTCCCATACCTGCGGGGTAGCGCCGCCGTTCGTCGTCGGCCGCCACGTCCGCGCATCGGCCACCACATCGACGTCACGCGCCGCTTGGATGTCGACCGTGGTAAACCGACCGTTCGGGAAGAATCCCCGGATCGAGCCGTTGAGGTTGCGCCCCCCGATGTCCACGATGTTGACCGGCGCCAGCGTGCCGAACTGAGCGACGTACTCGCGCACCGCCTCATGCATCGGGCACCGCCTCGATCTTCAGAAAGACCGTGCTCTGATTGGCGAAGTCGACCGGCCGTGCATCGGTGAACATGTACGCGGCCAGACTGCGCCGCGGTCGCGCCGCGGGAATCGGATGGCCGTGCCACGAGTGGTCCGACGTCTCGAATATGACCGTCCGGTTGAACTCCGGTGCGATGTCAGCGAACATCGTCCGCCGATCGGCCCATAGTTGCAGCCGGCCGCCCGGATCCTGCCAATCATCGTTGAGGTAGGTCAGCACGTTGAGGCGCCGGAACCGACCGGTCTGCGGTGACACCGAGAAATCGGTATGCACGGCGAGGTACCCGCCCGGATCAATCAGGTGGTAACCCCCGCCAACCGTCTCCATGGTCAGGCCAGGGATCCCGAACGCCTCGGCTATCTCGTCGGCGCGGCTGGCCAACAGGCCGAAATACTCCCGCGTGCGGTCACCCCAGAGCAGTAGACCGCCCTGGCTCTTGCTCTCGCGCGCGTTGGCGAACCGCCCCCAGCGCGGATCTTCCGGCTCGGGGAACTCGTTCGACGCAGCGCGGAGCAACTCCTCGGGCCACCACCCGTCGATGACCACGTGTCGGAATGGCTGCTCTACCACGTCAAGCATCGGGCACCGCCTCGTCGAGCGCCCCGCCGTTGGCCACGCAGAGCGTGCCGAACGACGAGTTCCCGGCCGGCTCGGTCTCGAGTTTTTCGGCCGGGTAGAACGAGGCCATGAACCGCTTCTCGAACAGCGCGCCGTCCGCCTCGGCGGTCGACTGGCCGAGCCGGTACGTGTCGTCGATCGGAACCGCGAGCGAGGCGATCGGGTGGTGATGCTCGATGATCGAGCCGATCGCCATCCGCCACTGCCCCCGTTGCTTGGCCGCAGCGACAATCTCATCGTCGACGAACTGATGCCCGTACCCCTCGTGGCACACCACGCCCGGACCGTCCCACGAGGCGCCCACCTGCTCGACATACTCGCGCCGGATGAGTGGGTGGGTGGCGTGCTCGCCGGCCATGACGCGCGGGTTGGTCAGGTCGTTCGTGCCGATCACCGCGGCCGGGTAGTCCCGAGCCACGCCGAGCGCGTGGTCCAACCATCCGGGGTAGAACCGCACGTCGTCACCCACGAGCAGCATCCACGGCTCTCGCCCGCGGCTCTGCCGATAGGCGAGGTTCACCTTGTGCGCGAACGTGGCCGGCCGGCCGCCGAACGCGTCACCGCGCATCGGGTTGCAGACGGTCAGCGAGTCGCTCTCGCGGAGTACCGAGCGCCACGCCTTGATGTTGTCGACGTCGCCCAGGTCGGCCATGACCGACACCCGCGCGAGACCGGTCGACGCGATCAGCGAGGCCATGAATCCCTCGGCGTTCTGTGGCCGGCCGCGGGTGGGCACGATCACCTCGACGCGCTCGCGCGCGACGGGCGGTAGGTAGTGCTGCCAGAAATCCGCCTCGCCGAGCCAAATGCTCTTGTGGTGCGTGGTGCGCACGCCGGTGTACACGTGCACCGGGATGTCGAGCATGCCGAGCCGAGCGCAGAACGAGAGATCCTCCGAGAGCACCCCGTCCGCCGCCGCCATCCGGTCGTACCACGCACCCGGAATCTCCTCGAACACCCGCCGGTGGATGACGATGGCCGCGCTCCCGGTCGCCTTGCAGCGCACGAGAGAGTTCACGGGGTACGTGTTTCGAGCCCGGAAGCGACCGGCCTCGAAATCGAAGATGGTCGACTGTGGCCAGGCACGCATGCCGCCCATGCCGTCGTCACTGATCTCGCGGTTGGCGAAACACAGCGCGCCGACCACCGGCCGCTCTTCCACGTCGGCCACCGCGAGCAGCCGGTACGGCGCGTCGGGGTCGAACCCCATGTCGGTATCGAGGAACAGTAGCCACTCCTCGGGACCGGCGAGGAACGCCTCGGCTACCCGGTTGCGCGCCGCCGCGAGTCCGTCGGTGCCACCGCGGGTGTCGATGAAATTGGTAATCAGTCCGTCGTGCGCGTTGTCGAAGTCGATCATGCGACGCAGGGACAGAACGAACGACGCGCTCGCGTTGTTCTGATGGACGTACGCGACGCAGACCGAGCCCGGCTTATCCACGTGTCGAGCGCGGCTTGCGTGCCGTGCTGGCGTCGGTGGTGCGCGGCTTGCCGGCCTTAGGCTTCTCCGCCGCCTCGACGTCGCCGATCGCCATGTTCAGCGTGGACGGGTCGACCGTGGTGCAGAGCACCCGCGGTACCGCCATGAAAAACTCCGGGCGCGCCTTGACGAACGGGTCGCGAGCATCCCACACCTGGCCCTCTTTCAGGTATAGCGTGCGGCCACCCCACCCGACCGAGGTGGAGCACTCGGCGAACACCACGGGCGGCACGCCCTGCGTGGGCGCCTCGGGGTTCTCGATCGGCGTGGCCGGCTTGTCGTCATCTGCGTTCATGATCGAATCCCTTCCGAATTACCGGATTGCATTATCGGTAATTCGATAATCGTGGACGTGTGGACGGATGAACCGCGGGGCGCCCGCCGTCCACAACAGGCGCCCCGCGGTGTCTTACGTGTTGACCTGCACCCGGAACGCGTTATCCGCGACCGAGTCAGACCCGATGCGCGCCCAACCGAGCCGGCCGCGCGAGAGGCTAGGCAGGTTGTTCGCCGTGGCGAACAGGTGCTGAACCGTCTCGAACGTCATGCCCGCTCGCTGCGCGATCACGAAGTTCTGGAAGTCACCCACGACGAGACGCGACGCCGCGCCGGTGGTGGTGTTCAGAGCCGGCGCGTAGTCGCTCAGGTACACCGGCCGACCGTTGATCTTGGAAATGCCGTCGGCCGACAGGTCGACCGTGAAGTACGCGGACGACGAGCCCGCGGCCGCCGCAAACTGACGGATCGCCGACTCGACCGAGACGGACATGAACCACGACGCCTTGTCCCGGAACCGCTTCTGAAGAGCGTTCCACGTGTTGAACACGTCGACGCCGCCGAACGCGCCGTCGGTGGTCGAGACCACCTGAACCGTGGTGCCACCCGCGACGATCGCCGGGAAAATCCCCCACGGCTCAGAGGTGCCGGACCCGGCCGCGGTCTTCAGCGCGATGAGATCGAGGTAACCCTGTTCGAGCAACCGCTGAATCTCGGTTGCCCAGTTGGGATAGTCCTGCGCGATCTCGAACGAGTACGGGATGAACCCGCGCGCCGCGTACGCGGTGACGGTCGGCTGAGCGAGCGCGGTCATGTCGTCCGAGACCTCGGCCGCCTCGGCGTCGAATGACCACGACGGCGCGACGGACGACACGCCCTTCCAGATCTGGTTAGTGATCTGCTCGACTCGCGAGATCCGCAGCAACGGGATGTCAGCCGCGCCGCTCGTGAGGATGATCGTGGGGTCGATGACGATCGGCACGCCGAATCCACCCGCCGTGGTCGTCCCCTCGGACGCCGCACGCTGCTCGCCCGGTGCGTCGCTGAGGTAGTACCGCATCTCGTGGTCCTGGAATGCGGCCACCGCACGCGACTCCTCGGGGGTCAGCGCAGCGCCGACGCCGTGGTTCGCGTACTTGGTGAACGCCGACCGGTAGTACGGGTTCTCAGTGACGAGCATCCGCTCGGCGATGATGTCGCCGTCGAACCACTTGGAGCGCTTGCCGAACATGCGCTCGATGCGAGCCTGATTCTCCTCGGAGACGAGACCCTCGCCGCCCCGGCCGTTGCCGGCGCGTTCGAGCATCCGCATGGCGTGGTCGCGGCGCTGGCCGCGCGAGAGGTTGCGCACCTCGTCAGGGTCAGGCGCCGCGGTCGAGCCGTGCGTGGGTGCCACCCGGCCGCCGCCGCCGTTGCGCTCGTGCGCCTCGTTGGCCCGCGCGGTGCGCTGGTCCGCCTCTTCCGCCTCGCGGATCTGTGAGGCCATCTGGTCGATCTCGGCGATGAGGCCGATCTCGGTGGCGTTGTGCGAGCGGTGCTCGGTGAGCGCCGAGTCAAATCCTGTCTGCTCTTCCGGGGTCAGGTCGCGTGCGCCCTCGGCGCGCGCCTCGGCCGCAGCGATGATGCCGTCGGCCAGTGCGCGGGACGCTGCCCGCGCAGTCTGCGCCGACTCAAGCCGCGCCTGCAGCGCAGCGAGTTGACGCCTCAGAAATTCCAGCATCGTATGCCCTTCCGCCTATTCGGATGGTCTTGGATGCTGCTCGCCTCGTGGGTGGTGCGCGAGGTGGTGCGGGATGCCTCCCGCCCGGCGTCACGTCCGGCGCTCTCGGTGTGCAGCGGTTATGTAGTTGATCGAGATGTTACCCCATGGATGGGTGAGTGCTCACGCGTCGAGCATCGCGAGCCGAGCCCGCGCCAGCGAGAGCGAGGAACCGCGGCTCGACGTGGCCCCGCCCTCGACCGGCGCGGGGGTCTGGATATCGAACCGTGCGCTCAGACGCTCCCACAGCGTGCGTGCCGCGGTGTCGTCGAGCCGGTCGAGATCGAGCGCGCGGGTGGCCGCCTCGACCGAGGTGGCCGGATTGGCGCCAAAGTTGACGACGCTCACGTCACCGCGGTCGATCGAGTACTCGGTGATCCGACGCTCGGAGTAGTCCGGCGACCACGACTGACGAATGATCTCGAACGCGAACGACATCTCGTCGACGGCGCCGTCTTCCATCGCGATGATCATGTCGCGCACGTCGCCGCGCTTGGTGTTCACCTCGGCGTCGATCGCGAGCCCGGTCGAATCCTCGGCCAGGGTCAGCGAGCCGGCGCGCGTGTAGGCCATGGACAGGCCGGCGTGGTTCAGGAGTAGCTGCGTGGCCGGACCCTCACTGAGGGTCTTGGCGCCGGCCGCCGCGCCGACCACCTCGTCGTACTCGCCGAACATGTCCCACATCGTGTAGGGGTGTTCATAGACCGAGGCGTACCCGCGCACGCGCATCGCGCTCGGCTTGCCGGCCACCGCGCGCACCTCGAACACACACGGGTAGGCGCGGCGCACGCGCACCCGGCCGGCGTCCCGCGCCGATACGTCAGCTAGCTTGATCGTCACGCTGCGCCCCCTCCCGCGCCCACCGCGGCCGGCGTTCCGGTAGCGGTCTTGCCCACGTCGCCCTCGCCAGCGTCGGGCTCGGGCGCCCCGATGGCGCTCAGGGGTTCGTCGCCCCACTCGACTGGCTTCATGTCTTCCTTTTCGCGCACCTCGTTCGGCGTCGTCCACTGTCCCTGCAGCGCCATCGTGTACGCGCGGAACCGCTCGATCGTGGTGGTGGAGAGTAGTGCATTCCGGTTCAGTTTCACATACTGCCCGCGTGGGGTGAGCGAGGACAAGAGACGATCACACCGGTTGAGCCACTTGTTCAGGGTGTAGACGAGCAGGTGCAGCGACCGGCCCTCGACCGTCGCGTACGTCAGCGACCCACCCGAGTCGTACCCCAGCACCTCGGGCACGCCCGGTCCGTAGATCCGCGCACACTGCGCCGCGGTGAACTGATTCGTTTCGAGGAACTGAGACTCCTCGGGCGCGATCGACAGAGCCTGGTACTTCCATCCCTTGCCGAGCACGGCCGGCTCACGCGTGCCGCGGATCGCGTTCATGAACTTCGACTTGACGGTCTTGGCGCGAGGCTCGCTGATCTCCTCGTCGTCGTTGGTGAGCAGGCCGCTCGGCGTCGCGTTGTTGGTGAAGTAGCTCGCGCCGAACCGCTCGACCGCGATCGACAGACCGAGCGTGGTGGCGTGGTATTGGATCGGGCTCAGACCGAGCACGGCGCCGGGCCACGGGTAGACCCTGCGGTGGTACACGTTGCTCGCGTCGGGGACCGGCCGGCCGCCGAGCGTCCAGTCGATGCGACCGTCGACGCGGTCGGCTGACACCTGTCCGGGGTCGGTCAGCGCCACCTGCATCGGGAAGCCCGAGCGCACGTCGCGGCCGATGATCTCGCCGACGAGATTACCCGTCAGTAGCCACGAGATCATTCCCTGCCACATCCAGTCCTCGACGCCGTGGCCATCGCCACCGGGATCGAGCACGTTGGACGGAGGGTCGAGTTGCTCTTTACTCTTACCCTTCCCGCGGAACACATCGACGGGTAGCTCACTGGCGAGCGAGGCGAGCAGGTCGATCGACGACCAACAGGCCACCGCCTGCAGCGACGCGGTGGGCGCGGAGAGGTCGACCGCGGAGTAATCGGTGGCCATGCTCTGCGCGTACATGGGCGGCGTCACCATGGCGTACGTCGCGCGCTTCTCTTTCGGGCGCGGCCACCAGACGCTCACGGCATCTTCCTATCGATGATCAAGAGCCACGCCGTTGCTGCCGCCCACGCCAACGGCTGCCAGACCTGGGCTGCGAACACCACGGATGTGATGATGGCCGCATAGCCCGGCGCGCCCCGCAGGCTCTTGCCTACGACCTCGGCCGCGCTGCCGGCAACCCGAGCCCACCCCGCGGTCAGTCGCGCCTTAGCCGGCAACGTGGCTGCCCTGTGAACCGACACCGCCACCCCCTGCGCTCACCAAATGTTATCGACCGGATCGGACCGACCCAAGATCAGGGGCGCGCGTACATGATACGTCCGTCGGGCCAGCGTAACAGCACACCACGGAGCAATATCAGATACCGAGTTACGGCGTGCCCAAGCGAACGCGTCGCCGAGCGGCCGACTCTGCGTGCCCTCGATCGCCACGTTCAACGGCGCCTGATCGATGTGGCGCACCTTGCCAGCGCGCACATCGGACGCGATGTCGCCGCACGCGGTAGCTACGTCGGCCGCATCCGGCACGTACAACTCGCCGCGCTTGGGGCGCTCGGGGTCGGCCGGCCGCCCGATGCCGGCGCGAATCAGTAGCTCGGCCAGGGTCTTGCCGCCCGGACCCTTGATGTCGAGCCCAAACCCGAGCGGATCCCATAGCTCGCGCAGACGCAGGAACGCGCCGACCACCCACTCGTACCCCGGTCGGTGGTCGATCACCTCGATGTGGCCGAGCCCGTCGGCGCGCGGCGAGTACACCCCGATCGCAGCGTGGTCGCGTAGCGGGGTGACGTCGGCCGCGAACGCCGACTCGACGCCGCGCCGCGAGCGCACCTCGACGCACGCCGGCCACTCGCGGGTGGGCACGTTCGGATCGAGCGGCGGCGTCGACTTTCGGGTGATGTTCAGGAACGCCCGGTCAAAATCCTCGGGCTGTTTGCGCAGCGCCTCCAACTCGCCGCGAACTTTGGCGATGGTGGCCGTGTGGTGCCACACCCCGTCGGGGTCACACCGGCACGGCGGGTTCGGGCACACGGCCGGCATGTTCGCCAGCCACGTCGCCTCGTCGTCACGGGGCGCCAGCAACACGCCATCCTTGTCGACCGGCGCCGACCACTCGGTGTAGAGGGTGCTCGGCCAGAGGATCCCCTCGGACCGCCAACCGTCCCTCTCGAACTCCCGCCAGAACTCTTCAATGATCTCGCGGCCGGCCGCGCGTTTCTCGTTCAGCGGCACGCTCGCCTCGGTGCCGCCGGCGCTGGCCCACCACAGTTGACTCATGCCGCGGGTCAGCATGGCGGGGCTCATCGCCTGTTCCATCCGGTTGTCCTTTTGGCTGAACAACTCGTCGATGAAACCGAGGTCGAGTGGCGGACCGTGGCCGCTGGAGTCGCTCGAACTGGCGAGGTTGGCTATCGAGCCGTTGTCCCAATCGGCACCCATCGCGCTCTTGCCCTTGCGCCCCTTGATCCGATCGGCGAACGGGCTCGACTCGACCAGCGGCAGGTACTCCTCCCGCCACCGGGACTCGGCCGCGGTGCCGTTCTGCGCCGAGTACATCATCCGCTGGCGCGGCCACGCGAGCGGACGGTGGGTGATGATCGCGAACGCGAGCGCGGTCTTGCCCATCTGACGCATGACCGACAGGCCCACCCGGCCGTACGCCATCGTCCCGGTTGCGGGGTTGACCTCGCCCGCGACGTCGAGTTCGTAGCGCTGCCACGGCATCGGTGGCGTGCCGAGCGCGGCCATGACCGCACCGACCCGCGGCCCGAGCGTCGGGAAGTGCGGCCGGCGCGGCATGCCCCACCGCGGCGGACAGGTCAGGCCGTAAAGATCATAAAGCTGCTCACGCAGATAGGACGGGCATTCCCAGGTCGCCGAGATCGCCACCGCCACCACCGCCCCTGGCCGGCGCGTTCCTGCCGGAGGGTTGCGGGGTGACGCGCTCGGTCAGTTTGTCCATCACGATCCGCAACTCACGCGAGAGCATCGTCAGCTTGGACGGGTCGGGGCACTCGTCCATCGCGGCGGCCAGCGTGCACGCCATCTCGGCCAGGCCGCGGTTAAGTCCGATCACGCCGTCGAGCGCGGCGAGGTCGGCGCGCACGAGCCCCTCGACGTTGCCCCACTTACCGAGGCACCGCTCGCAATAATGCCTGGTCACCGTGACCACCACCTCGGGCGCCGGCTCACCAACGCCCGGAATCACGAGCAGGTCGACCACGGTCACGTCGAGCGCCCCGGCCATCTCGACCAGACGCTCGACCGACACCGTGGTCCGACCCGTCTCAATCGAGCGGAATGTCTCAGTCGGGATTCCCATCCGCTCAGCCATGTCAGCGCGGGACCAACCACGTCGATTCCGTATCTCGGCGACGCGGGCCACCACAGTTTGACTATCCAATGTAGACACCTTGCCCACTCGACGCGAGATTACTGCGTGTAACTGTACCCCGGGGGTGTGACGGTTACACGCGTTCGGGGGGGATTTGCAGAGG
>Ga0307305_10000178_pt1 | contig 20370 bp, 23 predicted proteins | sample ER_DNA_186_FD_194512 | JGI IMG/M metagenome (GOLD analysis project Ga0307305, IMG submission 194512) | Bulk soil microbial communities from the East River watershed near Crested Butte, Colorado, United States - ER_DNA_186 | ecosystem: Environmental > Terrestrial > Soil > Floodplain | place... | reverse complement strand
TTGTCGACGCGGCCCGCCCACGCATCGGCTCGCGAAACAGCACCCGTCTTTCGCGAAACAGCACCCGTCTCTCGCGAAACAGCACCCGTCTCTCGCGAAACAGGACCCGTCTGATACCGCGGCGCCGATTCGGGCCTCGCCTAAACGGGCGGTTAGACTCGCGCCATGGCTACCAAAGTGGGCATCAACGGCTTCGGGCGCATCGGACGCAACTTCTATCGCGCCTATCTCCAGAAGAAACCGGGCTTCGAGATCGTCGCGGTCAACGACCTCGCCGAGCCCGACGTGCTCGCGCACGTGCTGAAGTACGACTCCACGCACGGTGTCCTCGACTCCGAGATCAAGGCCGGTGAAGGCCAGATCACCGTTGACGGAAGCTCGTTCGAGGTGCTCTCCGAGCGGGATCCGACCGCACTCCCATGGACCGACCGCGGCGTCGACGTCGTCGTCGAGTCGACCGGGCTCTTCACCGACCGCGACGGAGCGGCACAGCACCTGGCCGCGGGCGCGAAGAAGGTCGTGATCTCGGCACCCGCGACCGATCCGGACGTCACGCTCGTGCTCGGCGTCAACGACGAGGCGTACGACCCCGAGCAGCACCACATCATCTCCAACGCGTCGTGCACGACGAACTCCGTCGGTCCGATGGCGAAGATCCTGATGGACAGCTTCGGGCTCGAGACCGGCTTCATGACGACCATCCACGCGTACACAACCGAGCAGCAGCTCCAGGATCAGATCGCCGTGACGCGCAAGGGAAAGGTCGACCTGAGGCGGATTCGCGCTGCGCCCCAGAGCATCATCCCGGCTTCGACCGGAGCGGCGAAGGCGATCGGCGAGGTGATCCCCGAGCTGAAGGGCAAGCTCGACGGGATGGCGATGCGCGTGCCTGTGCCGGACGGGAGCGTGACCGACCTCGTCTGCGTGCTCGGCCGCGAGGTGAGCGCGGACGACGTGAACGCGGCGTTCCGTGCGGCGGCGGACAGCGACCACTGGGCCGGGATCCTCCAGTACACGGAGGTTCCGATCGTCTCGTCGGACATCGTCGGCAACTCGTACTCGTGCATCATCGACGGGCTCTCGACGATGGCGCACGGGAACCAGGTGAAGGTGATCGGCTGGTACGACAACGAGTGGGGCTACTCGTGCCGGCTCGTTGACCTGATCGACCGCCTGCTTTGAGGCGCCCGCGCTCCGTTCGAGACGCCGATGTCTCCGGCCGGCGGGTGCTCGTCCGCTCGGATCTGAACGTCCCGCTCGAGGACGGGCACGTGGCGGACGACACGCGGATCCGGGCCTCGCTGCCGACGCTCGAGCTTCTGTTGGAGCGCGAGGCTGCCGAAGTCGTCGTCTGCTCGCATCTCGGCCGGCCGACAGGGGACGACCCCGCTTTCTCGATGAAGCCGGTCGAGGCCCGGCTTCGAGCGCTGCTGCCCGACGATCGCATTCGTGTGCTCGAGAACACGCGTTTCAACCCGGGTGAGACGAAGAACGACCCCGAGTTCGCGCGCGAGCTCGCCGACGACCTCGACCTGTTCGTCAACGACGCGTTCGGCTCGGCGCACCGCGCTCACGCGTCGACGGTCGGCGTTGCGGAACTGCTCCCGGCCTATGCGGGGCTACTTCTCGAGCGGGAGCTCGAGGAGCTGGGCAAGTTGCTCGGCGAGGTCGAGCGGCCGTTCGTCCTGATCTCGGGCGGGGCGAAGGTCGAGGACAAGCTCGGAGTGCTCGAGAATCTAGGCCGAAGGGCCGACCACGTGCTGATCGGCGGCAAGATGGCCGAGCAGGTGCGCGACGAGAACCCACTCACGTTCGAGGTCGAGCTGCCGACGGACGTCGTCGCGGCGGCCGAGTTCGCCGAGGACGCTGAGTCCAAGGTCGTTCCCTACGACGAGCTCCCGGACGGCTGGCTCGGGCTCGACATCGGCCCCGAGACGCGCGTGGCGTTTGCGCGCACGATCGCCGGCGCGAGGACCGTGTTTTGGAACGGCCCGATGGGCGTCTTCGAGTGGCCGCGCTTCGCCGAGGGCACGAAGGCGGTCGCGGAAGCGGTCGCAAAAGCCGACGCGCACACCGTCGTCGGTGGCGCCGATTCGATCCGGGCGCTAACCGAAATGGGCCTCGTCGAGGAGGTCGACTGGGCCTCGACAGGCGGTGGCGCTTCCCTCGAACTGCTGGAAGGGAAAGAATTGCCGGGCGTGGCAGCGATCCCGGAGGACTAGATGCTTATCGCAGGCAACTGGAAGATGTACAAGGGCGTCGTCGAGACGGCCGAGTTCTGCGTCGAGCTGAGGCGGCGCGAGGCCGACTTCGAAGGAATAGACGTCGCAGTGTGTCCCCCGTTCACCTCGCTCGGCGTGGCCGTGCAGGTCCTGGCCGGGACGGACATCGCCGTCGCCGCGCAGAACGTCCACTGGGAGGCGGAAGGCGCATTCACCGGCGAGATCTCGGCGCCGATGCTGCGCGAGCTCGGGGTCTACGGCGCGATCGTCGGCCACTCGGAGCGGCGCCAGTACTTCGGCGAGACCGACGAGGGCGTCTCGAAGCGCGTACGCGCGGCGCTCGACGCGGGACTGTCGGTGATCGCCTGCGTCGGCGAGACGGAGGCCGAGCGCGAGGCGGGGGAGACCGATGACGTCCTGCGCAGACAGGTCTCGGTGCTCGAAGCGGAGGACAACCTCGTCGTCGCCTACGAGCCGGTCTGGGCGATCGGCACCGGCAAGACGGCCACGCCCGAGATCGCCCAGGAGGCGCACGCGTTCATCAAGGGCCTGATCGACGTTCCAGTGCTCTACGGCGGCTCGGTCAAGCCGGACAACGCGGCCGAGCTGCTCGCCCAGCCCGACGTCGACGGCGCTCTTGTCGGCGGCGCCTCGCTGGACGTGGAATCGTTCGCGGCGATTTGCCTGGCAGCTATCCGCTCGTAGCGCTAGTGATCCTCGACGGGTGGGGACTCGCCCCGCCCGGGCCCGGGAACGCGGTCGAGCTCGCCGACACCCCGGTGTTCGACAGGCTCTGGGCCGAGTACCCGCACGCGACGCTGAACGCATCCGGCGAGGCGGTCGGCCTCCCGCACGGCCAGATGGGCAACTCCGAAGTCGGACACCTGACGATCGGCTCCGGGCGGGTGCTCTTCCAGGACCTGATGCGCGTCAACGAGGCGATCGCGGACGGCTCGTTCTTCGAGAACCCGGCCCTCTTCGGGGCATTCGAGCGGGGCGAGAACGTCCACCTGCTGGGGCTCGCCTCCTACGGGGGCGTCCACTCGCACATGGATCATGTGCGGGCGCTGCTGCGGTTCGCTCCCGAGAAGACCTGGATCCACGCGTTCACGGACGGCCGGGACGTGTCTCCGACCTCGGCCGTGCGCGACCTGGCCGAGCTGCCGACCGACCGCATCGCCACGGTCGTGGGCCGCTACTACGCGATGGACCGCGACCAGCACTGGGACCGAACGGACAGGGCGCTCGCGGCGATCGTCGAGGGCGAAGGCGCCCAGGGGTCAGACCCCGTGCAAGAAGTGCAACGCAGCTACGACGCAGGTGTGACGGACGAGTTCATCGAGCCCATCGTCTTTTCGGACAGGCCGCGACTCGGCAAGGACGACTCGGCGATCTTCTTCAACTTCCGCCCCGACCGAGCGCGGCAGTTGACTGAGCGCCTCCTTGCCTCACGATTCGATGTGACGACGATGACGCGCTACCGACACGACTTCGACTGTCCCGTCGCCTTCGAGGAGCGGGACGTGCACGAGACGATGGCCGAGGTCTGCGCGGAGCACGGCATCCGCCAACTGCACGTCGCTGAGACCGAGAAGTACGCGCACGTCACGTACTTCTTCAACGGCGGGCGCGAGGAGGAGTGGCAGGGCGAGACGCGCATCCTCGTCCCCTCCCCGAGAGACGTCCCGAGCTACGACCACAAGCCCGAGATGTCAGCGGCGCAGGTCGCCGACGAGATCGACCGGGCGCTGAGCGACAACGGCTACGGCTTCGTGGTCGTCAACCTGGCCAATCCGGACATGGTCGGTCACACGGGCTCGATTCCCGCGGCCGTGCAGGCCGTCGAGGCCACCGACACGGCACTTGGCCACATCCTCGACTCCGTCGAGCGCGCAGGGGGAATCGCGCTCGTCACCGCCGACCACGGGAATGCGGAGGAGATGCTCGACTCCGAGGGCGATCCGCAAACCGCTCATACCTCGAATCCCGTACCACTGGTCGTGACCGACGCCGACGTTTCCCTTCGGGAGGATGGGGGACTCAAGGACCTGATGCCGACCGCAATCTCCCTGCTTGGCCTTGCAAAACCTTTACAGATGACCGGCCATAATCTGTTGGTAGGAGCCCATTAGCGGGCTATACTCCGCCACCTTCCCGTGCCCCTGACCCAGCCCGACCCTGGCGTACTGCGGAAAGCTCAACGCGGCGACGAAAGAGCTTTCACGCTGATCGTGCGCGCATACGAGACTCCGGTTTACAACTATGTCGTCAGGCTGATCGGCGGTGACCGGGTCCTTGCGGAGGATCTGACCCAGGAAGTCTTTCTCCGCGTCTTCCAGGGGCTCCCGAAGTTCTCGCTCCGCTCGAAGTTCACGACCTGGCTCTTCCAGGTGACGAAGAACCGCGTGCTCGACGAGCTGCGGGCGAATGAGCGCCGGCCGCGCTTCAGCGTCGCGCTCGACGACATCCCGCCGCTCGAGGTCGTGGACGCGCCGCTCGAGAACGTCGAGGCCATGGACGCCGTCTGGCGCTCCGTCGGGAACCTGACGCCCGACCTGAAGATGGCGCTGCTCCTACGCGACGTCGTCGGCCTCTCGTACACCGAGATCGCCGACTCGCTGGAAATCACGCTCGCGACAGTCAAGTGGCGCATCTACAAGGCGCGCGAGGAAGTCCAGCTCGCGCTCGCCCGCGAGGGCATCACATTCGGCGAAGAGCTCGCAGTCGCCGAGGCGGCGGCTCCGGCCATGGCTCCGCTCCAGGCGCTCTAGACACCGTGCGTTAACCGCTCGGCGAGGGCCTCGGGCAGGTCTCGCTCGCGTAGCTCCGACTGCGTTCGGGCGATGTCGTACGAAACGCGGTGGAAGCGCCCCGTGCGGGCTTCGAAGTCGAGCTCGAGCCATGCGGCACGCGGGTCGCCGTCGCGCGGCTGCCCGACCGAGCCTGGGTTCAGGAGCCAGCGAGCGTCGTCGAGCGGCGCCTCGGTCCCGTCCGGCGCGACCGCCCCGCTCAGGTCTCCATTCGCGAGCGAGACCGAGAGGGCGACATGGCTGTGGCCGACGAGCACGAGCGGCGAGACGGTCATCTCGAGCGCGGCCAGGGCCGTCTCCTCGCTGATCACGTACTCCCAGACCGGGTCGCGCGGGCTCGCGTGGAAGAGCTCGGCGCGATCGACCTTCGCCTGCGGTTCGAGGCGCTCGAGGAAGGCGCGGTTCTCGTCGAGCAGCACCGTTTGCGTCCACCGCACGACCGCAGCCGCGTCCGGGCTGAACTCCTCCAGGTCGAGCCGCCCGAGGACGCCGAGATCGTGGTTGCCGACGAGGCACAGCCGCGTCCGCTCGCGGATGACGTCGGCCACTTCGTTCGGGCGCGGCCCGTAGCCGACGAGGTCCCCCAGGCACCAGAACTCGTCCGGCGGGTCGGCGTCGATCGCCTCGAGGACGGCCTCGAGCGCGTGTAAGTTCGCGTGGATGTCGGAGACGACAGCGACTCGCAAGTGGCCTGCCTGGGGGGTCGCAACGATAACCGTGCTCGCCGTGACCGTCTGGTTCATCGCCGCGTACCTGCTGCTGCGGACGACTGTCCCCGGCGACCTCCACCTCTCGGGGCTCGACCCGCACAGGTTCTTCAGCGCCGCGGAGCTCGCGCGGACGGCCCGCTACGAGCGGTTCGTGCGCACCGTCGTCGTGCTTTCGCTCGTCGCGGAGATCGTCGCACTGCTCGTGCTCATGAGACGCGCTCCGCGGCTGGCTCGAAACACCGGGTTGGGCCCGATCGGCGCAGGGTTGATCGTCGCGGCGATCACGCTCGCGGTGCTGTGGGCCGTCGACCTTCCGTTCTCATTGGCGCTCCGCGCGTGGGATCAGCACTACGGGCTGACAGAGGGCTCCTGGTTCGATTGGCTGGTCGCGCCCTGGGCTCAGCTCGGCGGCCGCGTCGTGTTCGTGATGCTCCAGGTCGCGATCGTGATGGCGTTTGCCCGCCGCTACCCCCGGAACTGGTGGCTGCCGGTGACACCGATCTTCCTGGCGCTGGCCGTGGCCTTTCTGGTCGTGACGCCGTACGTGCTCGCCGGGGGCGTCCACCGACCGTCGACTCCCGTGCTTCGCCAGGACGTCGCGACGCTCGAACGAGCGGAGGGAATCGACACGCCCGTCGACGTCGAGAAGGTGAGCGACATCACGAAGGAAGCGAATGCGTTCGCGGTCGGGCTCGGTCCGACCGAGCGGGTCGTTGTCTGGGACACGCTTCTGAAGAAGCCGTTCACGAACGGCGAGGTCCGCGTCGTCCTGGCACACGAGTTCGGGCACATCGCGCACCACCACCTCTGGAAAGGGCTCGCCTGGTTTGCGCTCTTCACGTTCCCCGTCGCCTTCGGAGTCGCTCGCATCACCGCCAGGCGGGGTGGACTGGGCAACCCAGGCCTCTTGCCCTACGGCGCACTCGTCCTGCTGCTCTTGACTGTCGCGATCACGCCGCTCACGAACGTCGTCTCACGCCGCTTCGAGGCTGAGGCGGACTGGTCGGCGCTGAAGGCGGCCAGAGATCCCTCGGCCCAGGCGAAGCTCTTCCAGCAGTTCGCGGCCACGAGCCTCCAGCAGCCCGACCCGCCGACCTGGTCGTACCTCTTCTTCGACACGCACCCGACGCTCATGCAGCGGATCGCGATGGCCGAGGCCTGGAAGCAGCGCGAGCAGCCGGCGCCACCACACGGCTGACATGGCCGAGCACGCGGTGGTGATAGCCGGAGGCGGCCCGACCGGGCTGATGTTGGCTGGCGAGTTGGCGTTGGCGGGGGTCGACGTAGCCATTGTCGAGCGGCGCGCCAACCAGGAGCTCCCCGGCTCGCGCGCGGGCGGTCTGCACGCGCGCACCATCGAGGTGTTCGATCAGCGTGGAATCGCGGATCGATTCCTGTCCGAGGGGCAGGTGGTGCAGGTCGCGGCGTTCGCCGGAACTCGGTTGGACATCAGCGACTTTCCCACCAGGCACCCCTACGGTCTCGGCCTCTGGCAGAACCACATCGAGCGCATCCTGGCCGGCTGGGTCGACGAGCTGGCGGTGCCGATCTATCGCGAACGCGAAGTGACCGGCTTTGCGCAGGACGACTCCGGCGTCGACGTCGCGCTGTCGGACGGCCAGTCGCTGCGGGCGGAGTATCTCGTCGGGTGCGACGGAGGACGCAGTCTGGTCCGTAAGGCAGCCGGCATCGAGTTCCCCGGCTGGGATCCGACGACAAGCGCTCTGCTCGCCGAGGTCGAGATGGCCGAGGAGCCGGAATTGGGCATGCGCCGCACTGCCTTTGGCATCCATTCCCTGGGCAAGGTGGAGTACGAAATCCGCGACGGGGAGGTGGTCTACGAGGAGGGCGGGACGGTACGGGTCATGGTGACCGAAGAGCACGTCGGATCCACGAGCGAGCCCACTCTGCGCGATCTCAGCGAGGGTCTCATCGCCGTGTACGGGACCGATTACGGGATCCACAGTCCCACCTGGATCACCAGGTTCACCGACATGACCCGGCAGGCAGCGGCCTACCGCAAGGGACGGGTCCTGCTGGCCGGCGACGCCGCGCACCTGCATTCCCCGGTTGGTGGACAGGGCCTCAACACCGGTGTGCAGGATGCGGTGAATCTGGGCTGGAAGCTCGCCCAGGTGGTCTACGGGACATCCCCGGAAAGCCTCCTGGACAGCTACCACGCGGAGCGCCACCCGGTCGCTGCCCGCGTGCTGCGCAACACGATGGCGCAGGTCGCGCTCATGCGCGCCGACGATCGCATCGAGGCGTTGCGAGACACCGTGTCCGAGCTGCTGAGCATGGACGAGCCGCGTACACGATTCGGCGCGATGATGTCCGGGCTGGACATTCATTACGACCTCGGTGAGGGACACCCGCTGCTCGGGCGCCGCATGCCCGACCTCGACCTGGTTACCCCCGCTGGAACGGTGCGGGTCTTCACCCTCCTCCACGACGCCCACCCGGTCCTTCTGAACCTCGGCGAGCCCTGGGGTTTCGACATCTCACCCCGAGTGTTGGCGATCGACGCCGAATATGCCGGCGATTGGGAGCTTCCGGCCCTGGGCCAGGTAACAGCCCCGGCTGCCGTGCTGATCAGACCCGATGGCTACGTCGCCTGGGTGGGCGACGGCACGGAGACCGGATTGCGTGACGCCCTGACTACCTGGTTCGGATCGTCATGAGGCGACGTGATGCTCGGCCTATTCGTCGCCCTCGGTCTCGTCGTCGCGGTCGGTCGTCTCCGGGAGGTTGCGGATGTTCTCCCGGCTCGACCATTTCGAGTACGCGTCGTTCATCGCGTCGAGCAGCTCGTGCATGAACCGCGTGGACATGTTCACTCGTGCCACGACCACTCCGGGCACGTCGCCTTCCTCGACCTCGTGGTCGATGCGCGCGAACGTCAGCGTGAACTCGTAGTCCGAGAAGCTGATGTTGGCGAAGTTCGAGTAGACGCCGGCCATCACATCCGGGTCGATGTGGATGTTCAGCTGCCGCTGCTGGCCCTCGTCCTCCACGCTCCTACGATATACCCGTGGACGACGCCTACTCGACGCGGCGCATCGCGTTCGCACTCGGCGCCGCCGTGGGCGTCATCGCTGGCGGGACGCTGCTCTTCCACCACTTCACGCACGAAGGGTGGATCCAGGCGTTCTACCGCTCTGTCGTCACGAGCTCGCTGACCGGCCTCGACACCGTTCCGCAGAACAATTCGACGCGCCTGATCTCGATCGTCCTCGTCCTCGCCGGACTGACTATCTTTGCCTTCATCGCGGCGATCCTGGTCGAGGGGATCGCGGGTGGAATCTTCACCGGGGCAGTGGCCGAACGAAGGAGGAAGCGGGCGATCGAGAAGCTCACCGAGCACTACGTCATCTGCGGCTACGGACGCGTCGGCCGCCGCGTGGGCGAGGAGTTCCGCGAGGCCGGCGTCCGGTACGTCGTGCTCGACTTCAACGAGGAGGCGATCGAGCGCGCCCGCGAGGACGGCGCCCTCTACATCAAGGGCAACGGCACGAATGACGAGGATCTCGAGGCGACCGGCGTCGCGCATGCGAAGGGCCTCGTCGCGTCGTCGGACTCGGACGTCGACAACCTCTACATCACACTCTCCGCGCGAACGGTCAGGCCCGACCTGCTGATCGTGGCGCGCGCCTCCGAGGCGGACGTCGCCGAGAAGCTCCGGCGCGCCGGGGCGGACCGCATCGTCCAGCCGTACTCGGCGGCCGGCAAGGAGATGGCGGCGCTCGTCTTGCGCCCGCAGGTGGCCGCGTTCCTCGAGGTCGTGTCCGTGACGGGCGGCGTGGACCTCCAGTACGAGGAGATCATCGTCACGGAGGCCTCCGGGCAGTCGGGGAGGACGATCCGCGAGCTGCGCATCCGGCACGAGACCGGGGCACTGATCGTCGCGCTGCGCAAGGAGGACGGGACGTTCGACACGACGCCCGATCCGGACGCCGTCCTCGAGTCCGGCGACGTGATGATCGCCGCCGGGAGCGCCGACGAGCTGCGGTTGCTCGAGGAGCTCTTCGCCCCGCGAGAGCCGGTTGCCCGCTAAAGCGCTTGAACGGCTCGAGGCCGAGCTCGGGTTCGAGCTCGAGCGGCCCGCGAGCGCGGAGCACGGCGACTTCGCGACGAATGCTGCGCTCCAGCTCGCGCCGGAGCGGAAGCGCGCGCCGCGCGAGATCGCGCAGGAGCTCGCGGAGCAGGCGACGACGCACGAGCTCGTCGAGCGGGCCGAGGTCGCGGGGCCCGGGTTCGTCAACTTCTGGCTCGCGCCCGCCTGGTACCTGGGTGCGCTCGGCGAGGTGCTCGAGGCGGGCGAGCGGTATGGCGGCGGGTTCGTCGACCCCGTCGAGCGGGTGCAGGTGGAGATGGTCTCCGCGAACCCAACCGGGCCGATCACGGTCGCATCGGCCAGGAACGGCGCGTATGGCGACTCGGTGGCGCGCGTTCTCGCGCACGCGGGGCACACCGTCGAGCGCGAGTACTACTACAACGACGCCGGCGCACAGATGGATCGCTTCCGGGCTTCCGTCGAGGCAGTGCGGCGCGGGGAAGCGCCGCCCGAGGACGGCTATCAGGGCGCGTACATCGCGGAGCTGGCGGCGCTCGACGGCGATCCCGTTCCAACGATGCTCCACCAAATCGAGTCGTCGCTCGAGCGCTTCCGAATCCACTTCGACTCGTGGGGGCTCCAGAGCGACCTCGCGAAGCGCCTGCCCGAGCTGATGCCCCGACTCGACACGTACGAAAAGGACGGCGCCGTCTGGGCCCGCTCCTCGGAGTACGGGGACGAGGACGACCGCGTCCTGATCCGGTCGGAAGCCCAGGGCGGAGAGCCGACCTACCGCGCCGCAGATGTCGTCTACCTCGTGGACAAGCTCGAGCGCGGCTTCGACCGGGCGATCTACGTGCTCGGGGCCGACCACCACGGCACGCGGCAGTGGTACGCGGCGATCGCACGCATGCTGGGCTACGACCCGGAGCGCGTCGAGGTGCTGCTCTACCAGCTCGTCCACCTGATCCAGGGCGGCCGCCAGAAGAAGATCTCGAAGCGGCGCGGCGACGTCGTCTTCCTGGACGACTTCGTGGACGAGATCGGCGTCGACGCGGCGCGCTGGTACCTCGTCAACCGCGGCCCCGACCAGACGATCGACATCGACGTCGACCTGGCCGCCGAGAAGACGCAGAAGAACCCGGTCTACTACGTCCAGTACGCGCACGCCCGAATCGCGGGCATCCTCCGCAACGCCCCAAACGCACCAAGTAACAGTCTGTTACAAGGGCCGGAGGAGTTGGCGCCCGAGGAGAAGGAGCTGATCAAGCGGCTCGTCGAGTTCCCCGGGATCGTCGAGGAGGCCGTGGAGCGCCGCGGGCCGCACGCGCTGCCGAACTACGCGATCCGGGTCGCCGACGACTTCCACCGCTTCTACCACGAGCACCGCGTGCTCGAGAGCGAGGCGCAGGAGTTCCGGCTCGCGCTCGTCCGCGCGACGCAGATGGTGATCGCGCTCAGCCTGAATCTCGTCGGCGTCGAGGCGCCCGAGCGGATGTAGATGCGCGCCTGGGGGGTCGTGTTCCTCGTGCTGCTGGCGGCTGCGGCGGCAGCTCGAAGCAGAGCGTCCCAAAGCAGCCTCCGCCCGCGCTGGCTCAGCGGTGCGGCGAGGACGCGCAAGGTGTCGATGCGAAGCGGGTCTGATTCCGGGCGAGCGACGGCGCGCTCCTGGACGGGGCGGAGGTCGGTGACGGCGACGTCGGAGTCGTGCTCGCACACGAGTCTCCGTCGGATCTCTGTCCCTGGCTGCCGTTTGCGAAGACGCTCGCCGACAAGGGCTACCGCGCGTTCGCCTTCGACTTCCGCGGGTCGGGCGCATCGGCGGCCCAGTTCGCGGCCAAGGCGACGAGGAACGACCTCGACGTCGTGGGCGCCGCGGCCGAGCTCCGGCAGCTCGGCGCGAAGAAGGTGTTCCTCGTCGGCGGATCCTTCGGCGGTGCGGCCGTGATGGCGGCCGCGCCCGAGGTCGACCCGCAGCCGGCCGGTGTGATCAGCCTCTCGGGCGAGCCTGACCTGCTCGGCGCGATGCAGGCAGCTCCTCGCGTGAAGGCGCCGCTGCTCGACCTCATCGCCCGGAACGACGGCTATTCGTCGGTCGCGGACAACCGGCGCCTCGTCGACGCGGCCGCTTCGACGGACAAGCGGCTCGAGGTCTACCCGGGCGACTCGCACGGCTGGGACCTCCTGTATCTCGCGCCCTACAAGGCGCGCGTCAACGCGCTCGTCTTCGACTTCCTGCGCCAGCACTCGCAGTAGGATGCGCGTGTGACCGAGGGCGTCGAAAGCCCCGTCTCGACCGTTCCGGCCAGCGCTCCCGACCGCAACCTCGCGCTCGAGCTCGTGCGCGTGACCGAGTCGGCGGCGATGTCGGCCGGGCGCTGGATCGGGCGCGGCGACAAGATCTCGGCCGACCAGGCGGCCGTCGACGGCATGCGGCTGATGCTCGACACGACGTCGATGGCCGGTGTCGTCGTGATCGGCGAGGGCGAGAAGGACGAGGCGCCGATGCTGTTCAACGGCGAGGAGATCGGATCGGGCACCGGGCCCGAGGTGGACGTCGCCGTCGACCCGCTCGAGGGGACGAACCTGACCGCGAAGGGCCAGCCGAACGCGATCGCCACGATCGCCTGCGCCGAGCGCGGGACGATGTTCTTCCCGGGTGCGGCTGTCTACATGAACAAGATCGCCTGCGGGCCGGAGTCTGCGGACGCGATCGACATCGAGGCGCCGCCCGCGGAGAACGTGAAGCGAGTCGCAAAGGCGCGCGGGATCAGGCCGACCGAGGTCACGGTCGTCGTCCTCGAGCGCGACCGGCACACGGAACTGATCGAAGCGCTGCGCGCGGTCGAGGCGCAGGTGCTGCTGGTTCCCGACGGTGACGTGGCGCCGGCAATAGCAGCGGCTCGCCCGGAGAGCAGCGTCGACCTGCTGATGGGGATCGGGGGCACGCCCGAGGGCGTTCTCTCCGCCGCGGCGCTGAAATGCGTCGGCGGCGCACTCCAGGGCAAGCTCTGGCCGCGCGACGACGAGGAGCGCCGGCAGCTGATCGATGCGGGCTTCGATCTCGACCGGGTGCTGACGACCGACGATCTCGTCGGCGGTGACGACGTGTTCTTCGCGGCGACGGGCGTCACGACGGGAGCGCTCCTGCGCGGCGTGCGCTACACGCCCGACGGAGCGATCACCGAGTCGATCGTCATGCGCTCCCGCTCCGGAACGGTGCGCCGCGTCGAGGCGTTCCACGCCTTCGAGAAGCTGGAAGCGCTCTCCGGCGGCCGCTACGGCCGCTGAGCGAAACAGCCATGCCCTGGGACCAGGTCCCGGGACATGTCTGGTTAGCCGAACGTGACGAGCAGGCGGTCGATCTCCGCGTCGCGCAGGCGCAAGATCATCGAGCCCGCGCGCGCGGCAGGCTCCGCTCGCCACGCGTAGTCGGCAACGACGAGATCCTCGCCCGACTCGCGCGTCCGCAGGATCACGATCTCGTCGTCCGGCGGCTGCTCCGCGTAGGCCCTCTCGATCGCCGGCTTGCCGCGGAACGGCCCGACCGGAACGCCCTCGAAGGCGAGCTCCGCGTCCTCGGTGAACTGCTCGAGCATGCGCGAGAAATCGCCGGTGCGCACGCCCTCGTTGAAGCGCTCGACGTGCGACTCGAGGACTTCCTCGTTAAGCGACTTCCGCCGTCTCCCACTCGGGCGCGTACGAGCCGGAACGCGCGGCGCCGTTGAACTTCGCCCGCCGGTAGAACGCCTTTTGCGCTTCTTCCACGTTGTTAGGGTCGCCGCCCCAGGCCTTCAGCGCCGGCGCCTGGAGCGCGCGCCCGTACGAGAACGAGAGCTCCCAGGGGTGCGGGCCGCGCTGGTTCATCGCGTTCAGGCGTGCGGTGGCGTCCTCGTCCGACATGCCGCCGGAGAGGAAGACGACGCCCGGAACTGAGCCGGGACACATGTTCTTCAGGCACTTGATCGTCATCTCGGCGACGGTGTCGATGTCAGCCTGCTCCGAGGCGTCGTAGCCGGAGACGACCATGTTCGTCTTCAGCAGCGACCCCTCGCGCACGACGCGCTGGTCGAAGAGCTCTGTGTACAGCGCCTGCAGCATGCGATCGGTGACGTGGTACGACTCGTCGATCGAGTGCGCCCCGTCCATCAGCACCTCGGGCTCGACGATCGGTACGAGGCCGGATTCCTGCGACAGGGCGGCGAACCGGGCCAGCGCGTGCGCGTTCGTCCAGAGGCAGTAGTCGCTCGGAATGCCGGCTCCGATCGAGATCACCGCGCGCCACTTCGTGAACCGCGCGCCGAGCTCGTAGTACTCCTGAAGCCGCTCGCGCAGCCCGTCGAGACCCTCCGTCACGGTCTCGCCCTCGGCTCCGGCGAGCGCCTTCGCACCCATGTCGACCTTGATCCCCGGGACGATCCCGCGGCTCTCGAGGAGCTTCGGGAACGGCGTCCCGTCCGAGGCGCTCTGGCGGATCGTCTCGTCGAAGAGGATCACGCCGCTGATGTACTCCTCGGCGCCTTCGGTGGTGAAGAGCAGCTCGCGATACGCGCGTCGGTTGTCCTCGGTCGACTCGACGCCGATCGAGTCGAAGCGCTTCTTGATCGTCCCGTCGCTCTCGTCCGCGGCCAGGATGCCCTTCCCAGGCGCAACAAGTGCTCGCGCGATCTCCTCCAGAGTCTGTGTCTCGGCCATGGTCGCCATGTCGGTCCTCCCTAGGTCTCGTCAGCCGAGATTATGTCCCCTCGCGGGAAATCAGTACTTCGCGCGCTCGCGAAAGAGGAGCACGCCGCACTGCAGGCACCACGGCTGGACCTGCGGGACCTCGTCTGTGAGCCGTTTCCTGACCTCAGCGTCTCCGAGATCGTCCGAGTACTTGCGCGTGAGCTTGATGTAGTCGGTCGTGTACTGCTCCATGGTGGTCTCGTCGGCGGGGCCGGTGCCCCTGGCGATGCTGCCGATGTTCAGCACGACCTGTGAGAACTCGTTCTCCATCTTGACCCGCTCCGCCTCGGTTTGATGGTGCTGCTTCTGACCGCAGCCCGCGGCCATGATTGCGATCAAGAGGAGAAGGGCCAGGCGTCTCATTGCTCGACGATGTCGCTCTCGTTGAGACGAACGCGAACCTAGACGGTTGGCGGCCTGGAAGCGCATCAGCTTCACAAGCTGAGGGTCGTGGGGCGATCTCCGTCGTCGCGCGACGCTAGTAGCTCTCCAGTTCCTGTTTCAAGATCCCGACGCAGGTCAGGCACCACTGCCCGAGCTGGTCCGCCTCGACCGTCAGACGTCGCTCCACTTCCCTGTCTCCGAGGTCGTCCCGGTACTTTCGCGTCGCCTCTACGTAGCGGCGTGTGAGCTGCTCGAGCCCGTTCTGGTCGGCGTAGCCGGGGCCCATCGTCCAGTTCGAAATCTTGAAGTCGATTTGCGCGAACTCGGCGTTCATCGCAGACCGCTCGGCCTTCGACTGCTTGTGCCCGCCACAGCCGGAGGCCAGGAGGGCGATCAGCAAGAGGGGGACCGCGCGTTTCATTCGGCGCCGTAACGCTATCGTTGAGACGAACGCGGACGTAGCTCAGTTGGTAGAGCATCAGCTTCCCAAGCTGAGGGTCGCGGGTTCGAACCCCGTCGTCCGCTCTCGCTTCCCTGGCCGGCGTCGCGCTTCGCGCTCCGCCTCGCGCCGCTGACCGCCTTCCTGCGAGCGGGCCATGCGGCGCAGCATTGTCCCGCTCGCATACAGGCGCCCAGCGACGCGCCAGGGAACCGAGAGAACAGGAACTCTGGGTACAACTGGAGTGATGGCGACTCTTCCCGAGACCTTCGTCCCGCGTCGTTGGATTGCGCCACTGCTCGCGCTCTGCGCTGTCGTGCTCATTCCGTGGACGCTCGTCCTTGCCTACCGGTTGCCGGCGCGGCATACGAGCCACCACTGGGACATCGCGTGGGTGGGATTCGACCTGGCGCTCGCCGGGGCGCTCGCCGCGACGGGCCTGACCATTGCGCGCCGATCCGCATGGGCGCCGTCGGCTGCGGCTGTTGCGGCGACGCTTCTCGTCTGCGACGCGTGGTTCGACATCGTGCTCGCGAGCGGCCGCGACGAGCAGGTGGAGGCCGTGCTCGAGGCTGCGCTCGTCGAGATCCCGCTCGCGATCGTCCTCGTCGTGCTCGCTCGGCACTACGAGCACACGGTCGCGACCCTGATGGCGGCGCTGCGCCGGCGCCGATAGGGCTCGTCAGACGCGTGCGGGCGCGCGGCGGAGGATTCTCGGCTTCGGCAGCTGCCCCTCCAGCCAGAGGGCGGCGATACCGGCTCTCGCCAGGCCAAACCGACGCTCGTACATGAAGTAGCGCGGCTCCCAGCGCGGGAAGAACTTCGCGTTGAACCGGTAGAGCCGCTCGATCTGGAACCACGCGTCGCCGACCACGAGTGCGCGCCCGAGCGCCCGCTCGACGATCCCTCTCGGCTGCCGAAGGAGACGCGCGAACGCTGCGAAGTTGAGCGACACCTCGGTCACGCCGCCGGCGCGAAGGTGCTCGATCCCCTCTGCAATCAGGAACTCCGTGAGACCGTTCGGGGTCTCACGCTGGCGGCGCATGTACGACAGCGACACTGCGTTGCGCCCGTACGTCGGCACGAAGTGGAGGAACCCGCGGATCGTGCCGTCCCCGTCGACGGCGTAGACGACGAGCGTGTCCTGGCCCACCGGGTTCCGGAGCGAGTCCATCGCCATGCTGAAGCCGCGCTCGGGGACGCCGCCGAGCCAGTCCTTCGCCACGGCCTCGAGCCGGGCGACGACATCGGGCCCGAGCGAGCCGAGCTCCGCGATCTCCGTCCGGTAGCCGGCTTTGCGCAGCCGCGTCACCGACTGCCGCACCTTCCGGATCGCGCGTCCTTCGAGACTGAACCCATCGCTGTCCACGATCGCCTCGTCGCCCATGTAGAGCGCCCGGAGGCCGGCCTGTTCGAAGAGCGTGCGCCCCTCGGCGCTGACTCCGAGCGCGGCGAGCCTGAGCCCGTGCCTCTCGGCGAACGCGACCACCTCTGGCAGGAGCTGCGCGACGCCGCTCGCTTCACCGACCGGATCGCCGGAGATCATGAGGACGCCGTTTTCGATGCGGTAGCCAACGAACGCGGTCCGGTCGGCATTGAAGAGGTAGTGCTTGTCCGTGCGCAGCTTGAAGAACGACAGCGTGTCCGCTCCGTGCTCCCTGACAATCCCGGCGGCGACCTTCCTGAGGTCGCTGTCGGGGAGGTCCCTCGGCGCGGCGATCGGCCGAAAGAGGAGATACGCACCGACGAGCAGCACGAAAAGTCCCGTCAGCTGGACCGCGAGCCCCGTCTGTGCCAACTCGTCGCCCGCGAACGCGAAAGGCGGCCGCTGCCAGAGGAAGGCGTCGCCGGTCCCGCGCAGGATGTCGAGAGCCGACGCGGACGCCGGAGCCGCGATCGCGACGGCGGTCACCGATGCGAGGAACATGGCGGCGAAGAGCAGCGGCACGCGCCACAGCGCCGACTTCAACCTGCCCGGCTCATGGCGAACGTAGAACGACGAACGGCCGGCCCAGAGGAGGGCGGCCGCGACTGCCGTCAGGACGGCCTCCTCGACGTCGAGGCCCTTCACGACGTTGAACACCGTGAGTGCGGCCATGAGCGCGAGCGCGACCTGAAGCGCTCGGTGGCGCCGCCGGTAGAGGTAGTACGCAGTCACGAGGAGCGCGAACGAGACCGGCACTGCGAGTGCGTGGGCCCCGCGCATCACATCAACCGGCTCGACGCGCATGAGGACGTCGCCGCGCCACGAGATGTTCGGCGTGACGGCCGAGATGAGGTCGACGATCGCGACGAGCGCCACGCCGACCGCGGCGAACGCCGGTACGTCGTCCAGGTGACGTGACGGCCGGAAAGGCAGCGGCCGCCGGTGAATGCCGAGTTGCCAGGAGGTCGCGTCGCGCCCAGTAGGCGTCAGGTCGTGCCAGTCCTTTGCGACGAGCCAGAGCCCGGTGAGGCCGATGAGCATGGGAGGCGCCGGGCCGAGCAGGCCCATGAATGCGAGGACGGCGGCGAACGCGAGGACCGCGAGCCCGGCATGCCACTCGTGGATCCGGTGCCGAAGCACGTAGACGCGGACGCCGAGAGGATGGCGGTCGAGCTTCAACATCGGCACAGAGTTGCTTATCGGCCGGAACGCTGCGCCGATGAGGGGGAGGTGACCACCTCGGGCCTCTCGCTCGAGCGATCGGCTAGGTCGGGATCTCTAGCCGGTGAATGGCGGGCGAGCCGCCTGCGCCCGGCAAACCACGAGCACCCGCCTCAGGGTGATCGGCCCGCTGCCTGACCCGAGTTGGAAGATGGCGCCGGCCGGTCGCATCCGCTTCGCCGTAGACTGTCGAGCGTCGCCTCCGCTGCGCGCTTCTCCTGAAGCCCGTTCTCTGGCAGCGGGGCATCCGCTCCTGAAGGGACCCCTTATGACGAGCACGATTGCTGTCATCCGGCACAGCGTTGCCGACTTCGACACCTGGAAGACCGCGTACGACGGCTTCGCACCGGTCCAGGCCGAACACGGCGTGCGCGCCCACCAGGTGCTGCGCTCGAACGAGAATCCGAACGACATCGTCGTCACCCACACATTCGACTCACCCGAGGCTGCCCGCGAGTTCTTCACGACGCCTGAGTTGAAAGAAGCAATGGGCGAGGCGGGCGTCGATGCCGGGTCTCTCGAGATCTCCTACTTCGACGAGGTCGAGAGCGGCACGCTGGTCGGCGTCTAGTTCGTAACCCTCGTTTCGGACCCCGATTCGCGGACGAACCTAAGGTTGAGGGCGCCGGGCTCCCGGTCTGGCGCTCTCAGCCTCGAGTCGGCCAGGCCTCGGCGAGCTTGCTGCGCGTCTCGTCCAGGTGCTCGGGCAGGACCTTCACGTCCGCGAGCACTGGCATGAAGTTCGTATCTCCCGCCCAGCGCGGGACCAGGTGCATGTGAACGTGGTCCGTGATGCCCGCGCCAGCGATCCGGCCGAGGTTCCAGCCGAGGTTGTAGCCCTGCGGTTCGTAGACCTGGGCGAGCGCGTCCATGCCCTGTGACGCGAGTCGGTTGATCTCGACCGCCTCGTCCGCATCCAGTTCGCCGAACTCGCCCGTGTGCCGCACCGGCGCCACCAGCAGATGGCCCGAGGCGTAGGGGAACTTGTTCAAGAGGACGAACGCGCGCTCACCGCGGCGCACGACGAGACCCTCCTCGTCGGAGCTTTCGAGCGCACGGCAGAAGATGCAGCCGTCCTGCTCGTCGGCGCTGCCGACGTATTCGAGCCGCCAGGGAGCCCAGAGCGGTCGTGTCACGTTGCGGCCTCGGCCGCGTGCAGGGGCCTAGACGCGTGCTCCTTCGAACTCGACGACGGTCGCCTCGTAGAGGTCAGCCGACTCGATCGTCAGGCCTACTCCGCCCGCGATCCCCTGACGACGCTCGGCGAGCGTCTCCTCGGCTGTCGTTGCAGCGTCCTCGTTCTCCCAGAGGATGATCGCCGTCGCACGCTCGTTCGCCGCGTCCTGCAGCGCGATGTAGCCGGCGAAACCGTCGTATTGTCGGAGCATCGGAATCACCGTCTGCTGGACGGTCTGGATCATCGTCTCCCGCTTGTCGGCGCCCGCGCCTGAAAATGCAACGAGCCTCGCGTACATGTGTCCTCCTCGATCGGGGTCGCGACGATCCTATGCCGTGTTGCTCGATCTCGGGCTAGACGCGCGCGCTCAGTGCGTTCTCAGGAGGTGCGGCGTTCTGAACTTCGATCGAGCATGAGTCGCTCGGGCTCCGCGAGAGACCGATGCGAGGGATCATGCGCCGGGGCCCCTGGACGATGTGTGTCAAGTCCACAAATGTCGGTAGCCGTCGCCGACCCGTCCAGGAGGTTTGCACCAATGCAGAAGCTCTACACGTGGCTCGCGCGAGAAGACGGGCAGACGATGGCCGAGTACGGCGTCGTCCTGGCTGTCATCACGATTGCCGTCTTCGGCGCTCTTGCCCTGCTTGCCGGCAACATCACGAACGCTCTGACTCGCGTAGCCGGTTACATCACCTAGGCACGCCGAGCGAGCGAAGGGCTCCACGGAGCCTTGCTGAGACTTCGCCGCAACGACCTCGTCCCAGTGCAACCGGGGCGAGGTCGGGGCGGGGTCTCCTGCCTCAGAGCCAGCGCTTTGAACGGAAGTAGGCGAGCATGGCCGCGATGAGGGCGACCGAGGCCCCGATGATGAGCCAGAACTCCAGGGTCGAAGCGGTCGCTGGGTTGCCTCCACCCGGGAGCCCGACGTTCATGCCCCAGAGGCTCGCGATCAGCGTCGCGGGCAGGAACACGATGCTGAAGACGGTGAGGATGCGCAGGACGTCGTTGAACCGGTGCGAGAGCACCTGCTCGTTCGTCGTCTCGAGCGCCTCGACGACCTCCTTGTAGTTGTCCAGCAGGTCCCAGATGCGCTCGGAAGCGTCGACGAGGTCGTCGAAGTAGAGCTCCAGCTCCTCGGGCATGAAGCGTTCGACGCGTCGCTCGAGCAGTCGCAGCGCGGGACGCTGCGGCTTGATGATCTT
>Ga0307305_10000177_pt1 | contig 20404 bp, 14 predicted proteins | sample ER_DNA_186_FD_194512 | JGI IMG/M metagenome (GOLD analysis project Ga0307305, IMG submission 194512) | Bulk soil microbial communities from the East River watershed near Crested Butte, Colorado, United States - ER_DNA_186 | ecosystem: Environmental > Terrestrial > Soil > Floodplain | place... | reverse complement strand
GAGCCCGCGATCGACCTCGCGCGAAACGGCGTCCAGCTGAACAACGGACAGGCGTACCTGCACAGGATCCTCGACCTGATCCTGCGCCACACACCTGAGTCGCGCGAGGTCTACGAACGCGACGGCGAGCGCCTAGTCGCGGACGACACGCTGATCCAGTCCGACCTCGCGAAGACGCTCGAGCTGATCGCCGAACAGGGCGGCAAGGTGCTCTACGAAGGCGAGCTCGCCGACCGGATCTCCGACTACATCCTCGCGCACGGCGGCTGCATGACGAAGCGCGACCTCGAGGACTACCGCGTTATCCGTCGCCGACCGGTGCGTGCGAGCTTCTGCGGCGAGGAGTACCTCTCGAATCCACCACCGTCGGCGGGAGGGATCCTGATCGCCTACGGCCTCCCGCTGCTCGAAGAGCTCGGGCCCGGCGAACCTGGGAAAGCGGAGGCGATCGATGCACTGGCACGCGTCATGCGCGAACAGGCGAACGCGCGCATCGCGGCAGGCTCGATCCACGGGCTCGCGCGTGCCCTCGAGACACGCGCTGCCGTCGTCTCGCAGGGCACGACCCACATCTCGGTCGTCGACGGCAAGGGGAATGCCGTCGCGCTGACCGCATCCACGGGAGCCGGTTCGGGTGTCGTCGTTCCCGGGACGGGCATCCACCTCAACAACATGATCGGGGAATTCGACCTCGGAAAGCCTCCGCGCACCGGCGCGCGCCTCTCCTCGATGATGAGCCCCTCCCTCGTCCTGCGCGACGGCCGCCCGCACCTCGTGGTCGGCAGCGCCGGCTCGCTCCGGCTGCGCGGCTCGGTGCTGCAGAACGTCGTCAACGTCGTCGCGCACAACTTGCCCGTGGAGGACGCGATCGACCGCCCGCGCGTCCACCTCGAGGGGGAAGACCTGCACTGCGAGGGCGGACACGATCCCGCCGAGCTCGACAAACTCGAGGCGATGGGCTGGAACGTGACCCGTTGGCGCGGCCGGAACCTCTACTTCGGCGGCGCCTCCGCCGTGACTTTCGAGGACGGGAAGCTTGCCGCAGCGGGGGATCCCAGACGCGGCGGCGCGGGAGTGGTCGTCGAATGATCGTCCGCAAGGCGGAGGCGAGCGACGCAGAGGGCCTGACCGAGCTCGGCACCGCGGTCGGTTCCGAGCCGGAGGGGTGGCTCGTGACGACGAACGGCTGGCGGAACGTCTCCGACGAGCGGCGCTACCTCCGTGCGATCCGGCGTTATCCGAACGCGGCCGTCTTCGTCGCGGAGGACGAGGGCGTCATCGTCGGCCGCCTCTCGATCGCCCGCGACCAGCATCCGGCGAGCCGTCACGTCGCCGACATCGGCCTGATGGTCGCCGCCTCGCATCGCCGTCGCGGCATCGGCACCGCGCTCCTGGAAGCGGCGGTGGACTGGGCGCGCCGTGCGGGCGTGCGCAAGCTCGAGCTGCACGTCTTCCCGTGGAACGAGGCAGGGATCAAGCTCTACGAGCGCTTCGGGTTCGTCCAGGAGGGCTACCGCCACAAGCATTACCTGCGCGGTGACGAGTACGTCGACGCGATCCTGATGGCATACGAGCTCTAGAGCTCTAGGCCGTCTCCTCGGGCAGGAGCCCGATCTCGTCCTCGCGCACCCGCCGCCTTCGCTCAGTGAGTGCCTCGTACGCCTCGGTGAGTCGACGGTCGCGGTCGTCTAGGCGCGCCGACCATTCTTCGAGTTCCTGCTCGCGCCGCTCGACACGCCGCACCTCTGCTCTCGCGCGCTCGACCTGTTCGGCCGCTTCGGCCTCGCGCGCCTCGACGCTCGCGATCGCTTCCGTCAGCCAGGCGCCACGTTCGTCCAGCTCTGTCGCAGCGCGCTCGAGATCACGTGCACGCACGTCGAGGTGTAGTGCGCGCTCCTCCAGGACCGGAACTCGCTCTTCCGCCTCGCGAGCGTCGCGCAGCTTGTTCGCGAGTTTTGTCTCGGTGACCGCCATCTTCGCCGCGCGCCGCCCGAGTTGTTTCTCCTGCTCCGCCTGGCGCGCTTCCAGCGCGAGCAGCTGCTGCTCGCGTCGCTCGACGTCGCGCTGAAGGTTCGTCGCTGCTTCGAGACGCGGTTCGACTTCGCTCCTTGCTTGCTCGAGCTTCTTCTCTGCCGCGGCCAACCCCGCGGCGCGCGCCTCGAGCTCCGACGCCTTCGCGTCTAGCTGCCGCGACGCCGAGTCGTGCACACGTTCTTCATCTTTGAGCTCCGTCCACCGCGCCTCGAGCTCGACCTCCTGCTCGGCAACAACGGCTGCGCGACGCTCCTGCGCTTCGAGCGCGGCCGACGCAGTCGCGATCCAGTCGCCGCGCTCTTCGAGCTCCGATGCGAGCATGCGTAGCTCGCTCGCGCGCGCGTCCAGCTCGAGGGCCTGCTGTCGCAGCCGCTCGACATCGCTCTCTGCGCGCTCGATCTCGCCACGGCGGTCTTCGAGCTCCTGCACGCCGAGCGTCAGTCGCCGTTCCCGCTCGACGAGCTCCTCTTCGGCGTCCTCGATCAGCTGCCGGCGCGCGTCGAGGTCCGCGGCGATCTCGTCGAAGCGGCGGGCCCGGGCGTCGATCTCCGCGGAGCGGCGGGCCACGGTCTGTTGGACCAGGTGCTCACGTTCAGTAAGCGCCTGCCAGGCTTGCTCGAGCTCGTCCCGCTCTTCCGGCATTCCTCTCATTGTGCCGTGCGAATCAGACCCCACCTACGCCATGTCTGGATTCTCACGAATTCGGGCCGAAGGAAGGAAGTAGAACCGAACGCCGTCTGGTGAGACACTGAAGACCGATGACCGCTGTCACTGACGAGATCCAGATCGACGACGCGTCGTTCCGCGGGGACGTCGTGCGCCCTGGCACGCCTGACTACGACGTCCACCGCAGGATCTGGAATGGCTCGTTCGACAAGCATCCGGCGCTGATCATCCGCTGCGCCGGCGTGTCCGACGTGATCGCCGCCGTGAAGTTCGGGCGCGAGAGCGGCCTGCCGGTCGCGGTGCGGAGTGGGGGACATTCGTTCCCGGGCCTGTCGGTGGCGGACGATGCGTTGATGATCGACCTCCAGCCGATGAAGGGCGTGCGCGTCGACCCGGAGAAGATGACGGCGCGCGTGCAGGCCGGCGTGCTGCTCGGCGAGCTCGACAAGGAGACGCAGGCTTTCGGGCTGGCGGTGCCCTCGGGGATCGTCACGCACACCGGAGTCGCGGGACTCACGCTGGGCGGCGGCATCGGCTGGATCCAGCGCAAGCACGGCCTGTCGGTCGACAAGCTCGTCTCGATGGACGTTGTCACGGCCGATGGCGAATTCGTCAAGGCAAGCGCCGACGAGAATCCCGATCTGTTCTGGGGCCTCCGCGGCGGCGGCGGCAACTTCGGGATCGTCACGGAGTTCGAGTTCAACTGCGTCCCGCTCGGCACGCAGGTTCTGGCCGGGCCGATCTTCTGGCCGATGGAGCAGTCGGGCGAGGTGTTGCGCTTCTATCGCGACTGGGTCGCGGACGCGCCCGACGACCTGATGACGATCGTCGTGCACAGGAAGGCGCCGCCGTTGCCGTTCGTCCCGGCCGAGTTGCACGGGAAGCCGGTGGTTATGGTCATCGTGTGCTGGGCCGGCGACGTGGAGGAGGGGGAGAAGTTCATCAAGCCGCTGCGCGAGTTCGGCAATCCGGTCGCGGACGTGTGCATGGTGAAGCCGTATCTGACTCACCAGGCCATGCTTGACCCGAGCTTCGTGCCGCAGCGTTGGTACTACTTCAAGAGCTGCGACGTCGCGGAGCTGAGCGACGAGATCATCGACATCACGATGGAGCGATCGCTGCAGATCAAGTCGCCGCTGACGTCGTTCCCGATCTGGCAGATGGGCGGAGCAATCAACCATGTCGACGACGACGACACGGCCTTCCACGGCCGGGGCGCTGCGTTCACATACAACATCGGCTGCTGCACGGAGACGAGCGAAGGCTTCGACGAGGAGCGCGAGTGGGCGCGAAGCTTCTGGTCGGCGTTGGAACCGTGGCACGAGGGCGTATATGTGAACTTCCTCGGCGACGAGGGAGCGGATCGGATCCGGCAGTCTTACGGCGCGGAGAAGTTCGACCGGCTGCGGAGCCTGAAACAGAAGTACGACCCGGACAACTTCTTCCGGATCAACCAGAACATCCCGCCGTCCTAGCCTTCGGGTGGTTCGCGCCGGAGGCGAGCTGGAACAGTCCTCGTCCGAGCCTTACGCTCTACCGATGAGCGCTTGCCCTTCCTGTGGCCACGAAAACGCCGAGGCGGCGAAATTCTGCTGCGAGTGCGGCGCGGCGCTCATCGTCGCCGCTCCGGCCGTTCGTGCCGAGCGCAAGATCCTCACGGTCCTGTTCGCCGATCTCGTTGGCTTCACGTCGCGCGCGGAGCAACTCGATCCCGAGGATGTGCAGGCGGTGCTGGCTCCGTACCACGAGCGGCTCCGTTACGAGCTGGAGCGCTGGGGCGGAACGGTGGAAAAGTTCATCGGCGATGCGGTGATGGCGCTGTTCGGCGCGCCGGTGACGCGCGAGGACGATCCTGAACGCGCGGTCCGTGCCGCACTGGCGATCCGCGACTGGATCGCGGAGGAGGGCGAGCTACAGGTGCGCATCGCGGTGAACACAGGCGAGGCGCTCGTCAATCTCGCGGCGCGGCCGGAGGCCGGGGAGGGCATGGCGGCGGGCGACGTCGTCAACACGGCGGCCCGCCTCCAGTCCGCGGCACCCGTGAACGGGATCCTCGTGGGCGAAACGACATACCGGGCGACCACTGACACGATCGAGTACTGCGCGCACGCCGAGGTCGAGGCGAAAGGGAAGGAAGCGCCGCTGCCGGTCTGGGAAGTGGCGCACGCGAGGGCTCGTTTCGGCGTCGACCTGACCCCCGAGTCGAGAACGCCGCTCGTCGGCCGCGAGCGCGAGGTCGACCAGCTTGTCGACGCGCTTGCGCGCGTTCGCGAGCAAGGCTCCGTCGAGCTGGTGACGATCGTCGGCGTTCCCGGCATCGGCAAGAGCCGGCTCGTGGGCGAGCTGTTCCAGTCGATCGAGCGAGGCGGCGTGCTGACGTACTGGCGGCAGGGACGTTCATTGCCCTACGGCCAGGGCGTCAGCTACTGGGCGCTGGCCGAGATGGTGAAAGCGCAGGCCGGAATCCTCGAGACCGACCGCGACGACGAGGTGGAGGCAAAGCTGAGGCGCACGGTCGACCAGCTGGTCACCCAGGACACCGACTGGGTTGTCTCCCATCTCCGCCCTCTCGTCGGTCAGGCGGGTGACCTGGACGGAGCATCGGCATCGCGAGAGGAGTCGTTCGCTGCCTGGCGGCGCTTCTTCGAGGCGCTCGCCGAGCAGCATCCGCTCGTGCTCGTCTTCGAGGACATCCAGTGGGCCGACGACGGCCTGCTCGACTACATCGAGCACCTCGTGGACTGGGTCGAGGATGTTCCGATCCTGATTGTCTGCACGGCGCGGCTGGAGCTGCTCGAGCGCCGGCCCGCCTGGGGCGGTGGGAAGGTGAACGCGGCCACGGTCGCGGTCGCGCCGCTCTCGGAGCAGGAAACGGGAAAGCTGATCGCCGCGCTGAGCGACCGGCCGTTGCTCGAGGCGGGGACGCAAGCCGCGCTGCTGGACCGCGCGGGTGGGAATCCCCTCTACGCAGAGCAGTTCGTGCGGATGCTCGCGGAACGCGACAGCGCTGGCGACCTGCCACTCCCCGAGTCGATCCAGGGCATCATCGGCGCGCGTCTCGACTCGCTTGCGCCTGTGGAGAAGGCGCTGCTGCAGGACGCGGCCGTGATCGGCAAGGTCTTCTGGCTTGGCGCGCTGGGCGCACAGGAGCAACAACTGCAGGCGCTTCGACAAAAGGACTTCGTGCAGCGCGCGCGGCGGAGCTCGGTGGAAGGGGAAACGGAGTTCTCGTTCAAGCACGTCCTTGTCCGCGACGTGGCCTACGGGCAGATTCCACGAGCCGAGCGGGCACTGAAGCACTTGCACGCGGCGGAGTGGATCGAATCGCTCGGCCGTCCCGAGGACCACGCTGAGATGGTCGCGCACCATTACCTCAACGCTCTCGAGTTGACGCGTGCGGCCGGAAGGGAAGACGGCGTGCTCGCCGACCGGGCGCAGGCGGCACTGCGGGATGCGGGCGATCGCGCCCTGACCTTGAATGCGCTGCCGCAGGCGGAGCTGTACTTCCGGCAGGCCCTTGCTCTCGTCACACCTGATGCAGAGGAGCACGCGCAGCTTCTCTTCCGGCTCGGCCGAGCGCGTTACCTCCGCGATGAGGAGGGTGCGGAGGAGCTCGAGGCTGCGCAGGACGGTCTCCTTGCGGCGGGCGACCGCGACGCGGCCGCCGAAGCGGCTCTCCTTCTGTCGGATCTCGCCTGGAAATCAGGTCGGCGAGGCGACGTGCTCCGCCACCTCGAGCAGGCGCGTTCGCTCGTTGCCGGCACCCCGCCGTCGCGCGCCCACGTGTCGGTGTTGAGCAGCGTTGTCCGTTACACGATGCTGGCAGACGAGAATGAGAGCGCGATCGAGCTCGGCCGTGACGCGTTGAGCATGGCCGAGAGGCTAGGGCTCGACGTCTACCGTGCGAACGTGCTCAACAGTGTGGGCTCCGCGCGAAGTGCGCTCGGGGACCGCGAAGGGCTCGTCGCGATCGAGGAGAGCATCCACCTTGCGGCCAGGGCGAATTCCATCAACGACGTGCTCAGGGGACACAACAATCTCGTTCCGGGGACGATGCTCTACGGCGACCTCGCGGGGGCGTCGGGACGCGCAGAGGAGACATTGCGTCTTGCGCGTCATTACGGACACAACGGCTTCGCGCGCTTCATGGAGGGCGGAGCGATGGTGTGGTTGCACTACCACCTTGGCAGGTGGGAGCAAGCACTGGAGTATGCAGATCCGTTCCTCGCGAGCGTCGAAGAGGGCTCGCCGCACTATCAATCCTCAACCGCCTACTGCTTCAGAGGCTTGATCCGCGTCGCGCGCGGCGACTACGCCGGTGGTGTGAAGGATGCCGACCGAGGCGTGGAGGTGGCGCGAGGGATCGAGGATCCGCAGGCGTTCCACCCGGTGTTGGCGATGGCTTCTTCTATCTTTGTCCTCACCGAGAACGACCAGCGTGCCCGCCAGACAGTGCGCGAGGCGCTCGACGCCTTCCGAGGCCTGCGCCGTCTTGGGTCCGTCGCCGTGGTGGAGATACATAACCTCGCGTGGGCGGCCCGAAAGGTGGGGAGCGAGGAGGAGCTGCTGTCGGTGATCGGGCGCGAGCCGTTTCGTTCGCCGTGGGCGCAGGTCGCCGAGGCTGTCGCAGGCGGCGACTTTCGTGGAGCGGCCGAGGTCCTGGCGTCGATGGGCGCCGTGAGCAGCGAAGCGTTCTATCGTCTGCGTGCCGCCGAAGCTCTCGTCGCGGAGGGGCGGCAGGCAGAGGCCGACGAGCAGCTCCGCCCGGCGTTGGCCTTCTACGGGAGCGTGGGTGCGACGCGGTACGTGCGGGAGGGCAAGGCACTGCTGGCGGCATCCGCATGACCGTCTGTCCGAAGTGCGGATTCGAGAACGACACCGGGTCGAAGTTCTGCTCGCAGTGCGCGACGCCGCTCGTGGCCTCCGCTCCGGCTCCCCGTGCCGAGCGGAAAGTCCTCACCGTCCTTTTCGCCGACCTCGTTGGCAGGCTAACGTGAGGACCCGGGTCGTCGTCCTCGGAGCGGGTTTCGGGGGTCTCGAGCTCGCGACGATCTTGTCGGACGCGTTCGGCGACGACGTCGACGTGACGCTGATCGACAAGAACGATTCCTTCGTCTTCGGCTATTCGAAGCTCGACGTGATGTTCGGCCGGACGACGCTCGACGAGGTCCGACTCCCGTACCGTGACATCGCCAAGCCCGGCGTGCGCTTCTTGCAGGAGACGATCACGGCGATCGATCCGAAGACGCGGCGCGCGACGACCGACGTCACCGTTCACGAGGCCGATTTCCTGGTCGTCGCCCTCGGCGCCGATTACGACTTCGACGCCACTCCGGGCCTCGCCGAGGGGGGCAACGAGTTCTACTCCGTGGACGGAGCCAAGCGTCTGGGCGAATTGCTGCCGACGTTCTCGCAGGGTCGAGCGCTCGTCGGCGTCTGCGGCGCGCCGTTCAAGTGTCCTCCGGCGCCGAGCGAGGCCGCGTTACTGCTGCACGACTACCTGTCGACGCGCGGTATGCGCGACGACTGTGAGATCTCTTTCGTGATCCCGTTCAGCACCCCAATCCCTCCGTCACCCGATACGTCGCGCGCGCTCGTCGGCGCCTTTGCCGAGCGCGACATCGAATTCGTCCCCGAGCACCGCGTGAGCTCTCTCGACCCAACGCGCCAGGTTGCCGTACTCGACGACGGGAGCGAGTTGCCCTATGACCTCTTCCTGGGCGTCCCGAAGCATCGTGCCCCCGATGTTGTCCTGGCAAGTGGCATGGCCGAAGACGGCTACGTGCCCGTGAATCCGCAAACGCTCGAGACACGATTCCCGAACGTGTACGCGGTCGGGGACGTTGCGACCATCGGAGTGCCGAAGGCGGGGGTGTTCTCCGAGGGAGCGGCGCGCGTTGTGGCCGCGTCGCTGGTGGCCCGTTTGCGGGGTGGCGAGCAGCCGGGGGCTTACAACGGACTCGGCTCTTGCTACATCGAGTTCGGCGCCGGCCGCGTCGGTCGCGTCGACGTCGACTTCCTCTCGGGACCGAAGCCGACAGGCACGTTTCACGAGCCGTCCGTCGCTCTCGTCGCCGAGAAGCAGTTCTTCGGTTCGAGCCGCGGCGCCCGCTGGTTCAGCTGATCGAACTTCGAGCTGCCGGCCCGGAACGATAGGTTCCGGCACGAAGGAGGGTTGGGAACGTTGGGAACCGCGCCGGCAGCCAGAACGAAGGTTCGTGTGAACGGGAGATCCCCGTGGCTGTCCGTGCTGGCCGCGTATCGAGACGAGCTCGGGGTGGCGGCGCTCTGGCTCACGCTTGCGGGAGGCCTCGCGGCCCTTACGAGCAGCGTCGTCGACTGGTACGTGATGACCGACGAACTGCTCTACGAGCGGCTCGCGATCAGCATCGTCTCTCTCCACTCCCCACTGCCGCATATCCACGGCGAGCTCATCGGGAACGTCAACCAGCTCTACCCGCTCCTGCTCGCGCCTCTGTTCCACGGCACACTGGTCCCCTCGGCGCTGTTCCACGCGCACATTCTCAACGCGTTCGTCATGAGCTCGGCGAGCATCCCGGCGTTTCTGCTCGCCCGCAGGGTGACGCAGAGCGTTCGGCTGTCCTATCTCGTCGCCGCACTGAGCGTGTGCATCCCCTGGATCACCCTCTCCTCGTTTCTGATGACCGAGGTGGTCGCTTATCCCGCCTTCATCTGGGCGGCGTTGGCGCTGCAGAACGCAGTTGCCTCGCCGCGCGCCCGCAACGACGTGCTGCTGGTGATCGCGCTCCTGGTTGCGACCCTGGCACGCACCCAATTCGCGGTCCTCGTCGCCGTGCTCCCGGTCGCGCTCCTCATCCATCACCTTGTTTTTGCGCGCGCGGAGACCTTCTGGTCGCGCGTGCGCGCTGCAGTCAGAGAGCTCGTGGCCGCGCATCGCCAACTCGCTCTGGCCTACGCGGTCCTGGTCGTTGCCGCGCTCGTCCTGCTCGCGGCGGGCCGGCTGTCGAGCGCGCTGGGTACTTATTCGGTCACGGCCGAAGGAGATCTGTTGCCGAGCGGAATGGGCCGCTCGCTGCTCGAGCACCTGGCGCCGATCGGACTGGGAATGGGAGTCCTGCCGTTCATCCTCGGTCTCGCCTGGCTGTTCCCGACACTGGTCGCGACGCGCAGTAGCGAACAGCAGGCCTTTGCGTCGATCACCACCGTGACAGTCGCAGCGTTGCTCGTCGAGGTCACTTCGTACGACCTCAGGTTCGGCCAAGGACGGTTGCACGACCGCTATCTCTTCTACGTCGTCCCGCTCGTCCTGATCGCGTGCGCGGCGTTGGTGCGGGATTGGCGCTGGTCTCCTCGGGCGTTCGTCGTTTCCGCAGGCTTGCTCGCCGCCGCCTTCGCGGTCGTGCCGGTCGTCCGCTACGACAAGCTCAACGTCGACTCACCCGTTGCGGTGCTGAACGGCGCTCTGCTCGACCTCGGCGGATCCGTGCACGGCGCCCGGTGGCTGCTCACTCTCGCGACGATCGTCGTGGCGCTGTCGTTTCTGCTCGCCTCGGCATTCCTCCGTCGGCGGTTCGTGGTGTTGGTCATCGTGCTCGCGGTTCTCACGATCCCGGCGCAGACCGCTTTGACGTTCAACAGATTGCTCACCGTCGACGGAACGAGCGGGCGGCCGATCACGCTCGACCAGGGTGTCGTCTTCGACTGGATCGACCGCTCGGTTGGGCCGGGAGCCAGCGTGACGATGATCCCGTACCCGTTCCTGTACGGCAATTACTGGGAGAACGTCGCGTACTGGTGGAATGTCGAGTTTTGGAATGCGTCGGTCGACCGCGCCGCGACCTACGAGGAGGCGTTCAAGGGAACGCCCGAGACCTTCCCGCCGACAACCCTCAGCTTCGACCGCGCGACCGGCCGCGCGAACGTCTCGCCCACCGAGTACGCCGCCCAGGCTGTCGCCGAGACGCGGTTCCGGCTTGCCGGCAAGGACCTGGCCGTCGACCGTGGCGTCGTGCTGATCAAGCCCGAGCGCCCCTGGCGGGCCGAGTGGCTCGCCTTCGATCTCTACCGCGACGGCTGGACGATCCCGAAAGTGGCAGGGACGATCAGGGTCTTCGCGACGCCGGGGCAGTCTGGAGCGACCCGGCGTTTCGTGACGATCTCCGTTCGCGGGCCCAACGCCGCCGTGCCGCGCAGCTTTCGCCTCAGTTCGAACGCGGATACATGGCAGGGAAAGGCTGACGAGGGAGGAACGAGCGACCAGATCTCGGTCTGCGTCCCGGCGAACGGATTCGGCGATGTCCGGATCGACGCTCCTCATTACACGCCGATCTACGGGGATCCGAGGAGCGAGAAGAGCTTCGGCAGCTACGCGCGCTCGGGCGGCGTGCTCGTGACCGGTATCGCGCTCGCCGACGAGACGGCGCCGTGTTAGGTCGCTAGCCCCGAGGCGAGGCTGCGTCCGCGGGGGTCGCGAGGGGAGACAGGCGATCCCTCGCCGCAGACACGGGCGCAGCCGCTACTGATTCGGCGTAGCCCGTCGATTGGTTCAGACGGACTGAAGGGGTTAGGCCCAGGCGGGAAGACCGCCTGGGCCTGAGCTTTCCTAGTTCTTCGTCTGTCCCGCGGTGACGTCGCCGCGCCAGGCGCTGCTTTCGGTGCCGCGGTTCTCGATCAGTTCCTTGAACCGTTCGAGATCGCCGCGAACGCGACGCGCATCGAGCCCGGCTGTCGAACCGATTGCTTCGAGCGGATCCGCCTGGTAGCTCATCGAGAGGCGGACGCGGGTCTTGTTCTCGCCGACGGGCTCGAACGTCACGGTGCCGCGCGTCTTCTTGCCGTCTTCGCTGATCCAGCTGATCTGCTGGTCGGGGTGCTGCTCGAGGATCTTCGCGTTCCACTCGTTCGTCTTGCCGGCGACGGTCGCCGCCCAGTGGAGGAGCGTGTCGTCGAGCTGCTGGACGTGGTCGACGCCTTCCATGAAGAGCGGGAAGTCCTCGAACTGCGTCCACTGGTTGTACGCGACCGAAACCGGGACGTTGACCTCGATCGACTCGTCGATCGTGCGCGGGGTGGTTCCGGCGAAGTCGACGTTCGGCATCCCGTTCTTCCGTGCCTTCATCGCCGCGGCCGCAACTCCGCCGACGCCGGCGGCGACGAGCAGCGAGTTGCGCACCTTGTGGCTGCGCTTCTTCTCGACCCGGCCCCAGGCGTTCTCGAGGTTCCGTGTCATCTTGCGGAGCTCTTTTCTCAGCTTCGGATCTGCGCTGAGCCGGGCCACGGCTGCAACGAAGCCGATCCGTCGAACGGCACGACGGCGCGCGATGGCGCCGTGGCTGACGGCCGAAAGCAGCTCTTTGCGGAATATCCGGTCTTTCGCGAGCGCAGTGGCGAAATCGGCCGCGCTGGCAGCGTTCTCCTTCAGTGCTTGTGACTTTGTGCGTCTGAACACGCGGATTCCTTTCATCGTTTCTTGTCACCTACCTCTTATCAGCCAGGCGAAACGCTCGGGTTGGCCGTCTGGTCGAGGAAGTAGCGTGGCTTAGATGCGACTCAGCGCGAAATGCAGACTTCTGGCGCTGCCGGTGCTCATTCTCGTTCTCACGACCGCAACGAGCTCAGCCGCTGCGAGCCCGGCCACCCGCTCGAAGACGATCGCGAGTTACTGCAGTTCGAGTGGCGACGTCTGCTACGGAATCTTCAATCGCAGCGGCAAGGTCTACCTCCGGATCACGACGGCCGCTCGTTACTTCAAGCGCTACAAACTCTGCGTCCGCCTGCTTCCGCCAGGTTCCGACGGGTCACACGCGCAGCGTTGCGGCTCCTTCCCGGTCTTCCGGCAGGGCGGCTCGACCTGGGGGTCGTCCGTGAACTACGCACGCCAGTACCCGGTGACTGACCCCGGCAGGTATCGCGTGAGCTGGAAGCTCGGTCCGAGTCCGCTCGGCCCGCCGCTGCAGTTTCGGCTTCCCCTGTCCCGAACCGGCTAGAACCTGCCGCGGAAAAGCAGCAGGAGCAGGAGCAGCAAGAGCAGCAGGAAGAGAAACTTGCTGATGAAGATCCCGCCGCCGAGGGCGAGGATCAGGATGATGATGAGCAGGATGACCAGCATGTCCGGGTCTAGTACTCGATCGATTGGAGGTTAAACCCAGTCGTCTGCGGCCGGGCAATCAGCTGGGCGGCCCGCCGCCGAGGTCGGCAATCCCTTGGAGCTCCGCATAGGTGACCTCGAAGTCGACTATCTCCTCTATCTGTACGTCTGCGACTGAAGTCATGCGCTCGATGAACTCCATTCGTGAGACGCGATGGCGGTCAGCCGTCTCCCGGGTCTTCCAGAAGCTGAGCCCGAGTGTCGTCCCTTCCCTCGAGAGCATGAGAAACCCTTCGAAGCCGTCGATGTCGCGAAGCCACCTCATCATCTCTTCGGCCACGATCGTTGCATTCTCGATTGGCTGATCGCCCGTGCTAACGCGTGTGAGACTGACGTGCACGTCGCCCTTTCCCCGGAGGCTGCTTCGTCCGCAATCTTGGCAGGTCCCCTCGAAGATCAGGGAATCAGCGCCGAATCGCGGCCGAGGGCCAGGGAGCACGCTTCGTCGAGCGTCAACGACCGTCCGTCTTCGTAGTGCGACGAGTAGGTGTCCGTGTCGAGATGCGCGAGCGTTCGGGCGAGCCAACGGTCATAGAGAATCTGGTGATCCGGCTGACGTTGCGCGCCGATCGACGCACGGGCGGCGTCGCTCGCGCCGAACAGCGTTGCGGCCCGGTCGACTTCGCCGGCCGTCGCCGCGAGACCGGCGAAGGTATCGAGGCAGACGGCGATGCCGTGCGGCTCGCCGAGCTCGCGTGCGAGAGCGAGGCTCTCGGCGAGCAGGCTCGTCGCCTGGGCGCTGTCTCCGAGCTCGATCATCGCCGCGGCGAGTGAGCGGGAAGCGGCGCCGATCTCGCGGTCGTCGCCGACCTCGCGCGCCAGTTCGAGCGCGGCTGTCAACCAGGTCACCGCCTCCGGTACATCATCTGCCGTCAGGGCCATGAGCCCGACGTTCTCCTTCGCCAGCGCTTGCCCACGGATGTCATCGAGCGAGGCGAAGTACTCGATGCTCTCCTTGAACAGGTCGCGCGCGGCGTCCAGGTCGCCGCCGAAGAAGGCGAGGTTTCCGAGGTTGACGAGCGCAGATGAGATGACGTGCGTCGACCCCACCACATGGGCGTCCTCGAGGGCGGCCCTGAATCTCAGCCGGGCCGTGTCGAACTCCCCCTGCTCTCCGGCCAGGATTCCGGACAGGTTGAGTGCCTTCGCGCGGAGCTCCGACGGGACGTCGGGCGTGGCGGCGAGCGCGGACTCCAGAGCCTGACGTCCCTCGACCAGGTAGCCGTGGATTTGCCAGAACCCGCGTACCCCGACTGCGAGCCGCAGCGCCGACGACGGATCGTCGCTGTCGAGCGCGAAGGCGAGGGCAGCGCGGAGATTGTCGTGCTCGTCCTCGAGGCGGGCAAACCAGGCGATCTGGTCGCGGTCGGCCAGCTTCGGCTCCGCCTCTTCCGCCAAGGAGACGAAGTGTTCGAGATGCCGGCGGCGAGTCTCGTCGCCGTCGCCCGAGCCTGACAGCCGCTCGAGCGCGTACTCGCGCACGATTTCGAGCATCGAGAAGCGAGGCTCGCCGGTGTCGGTCTCCCGCTGTCGCACGAGGCTCTCATCGACCAGGGCTGCAAGTCCCTCGAGCACCGATCCATCACCGCCGCACACGGCCTCGGCCGACTCCAGCGTGCAGCCGCCTGCGAACACGCCGAGTCGCGCAAAAAGCCGCTGCGCATCAGGCTCGAGCAGGTCGTAGCTCCAGTCGAGTGTCATGCGGAGCGTCTGCTGGTGCTGAGGCGCGTCGCGTCGCCCGCCGGTGAGGAGCTCGAGCCTGTTTCCGAGCCGCGAAAGCAGCGCCACCGGCGGTAGAAGCTTCGTCCGCGCCGCGGCCAGCTCGATCGCGAGCGGCAAGCCCTCGAGACGGGTGCAGATCTCGGCCACCGCCCCCGCGTTTCGCTCGCTCAGCACGAAGTTCGGATTGGCAGCGTGCGCGCGGGCGATGAAGAGCTCGGCCGCCTCGTCGTCGGCGAGCGGCGGCACCGGGAACTCGCGTTCCGCTGCGACGTGGAGAGGTGCGCGGCTCGTCACGATCACCTTCAGTCCCGGGGTGGTGTCGAGCAGGCGAGCGATGCTCCCGGCGGCCGGCAACACCTGTTCGAAGTTGTCGACGAGGAGGAGCAACTCGGTCCCCTGCAGCTCCGCGGTCAGTACCTCTTCTGGATCCTGACCCGCCTCGGGAATCGCGAGCGCCTCCAGGATCGTGCGTGCGACCAACTCCGGCTCGCGCAGAGTCGCAAGCGTCACCACCGCCGACCCGTGCTGAAACTCGGGCGCGAGGCGCCGAACGAGCTCGAGGGCCAGGCGGGTCTTGCCGATGCCGCCGATCCCGGTGAGCGTGACCAGCCGTGCGTCTTCCCTCCTGACGAGATCGGCGAGAGCGGCGAGCTCGCTCTCGCGGCCGAGGAGCGGCGTCGGCGGCGTCGGTACCTGTCGCGGCGATGGCGGGGCCGCGAGTGGGGCGTCCAGCGAGAGCGCCGGGTCGTGGGCGAGGATTGCGAGTTCGAGCTGCTTCAGTGAGTCGCTCGGCTCGATCCCGAGCTCGTCGACCAACGTTCTCCGCGCGCGCTGGTAGACGGCGAGCGCATCCGCTTGCCGGCCCGAGCGATAGAGGGCGAGCATCAGTTGCGCGCGCAGCCGTTCCTTGAGCGGGTGCTCGGCGACCAGCTGCTCGAGCTCGCCGATGAGCTGGCCATGGCGCCCGAGCGCGAGATCCGCGTCGATCCGGTCTTCGAGCGCCGCCAGTCGGAGCTCCTCGAGCCGGACGATCTCCGCCTGCGCGAACGGCTCCCAGGCGAGATCGGCTAGCGGTGCCCCGCGCCAGAGTGCGAGCGCCGCCCGCAAGGTGTCGGCTCCACCCGCCGCGTCGCCGGCCCCGAGCGCTGTCCGCCCCTCCTCGCTGAGCCGAATGAACTCGAAGAGGTCGACGTTGTCGGGCTCGATGACGAGCCGGTAACCCGGCGGAGCCGTCTCGAGCGCGCTTTCGGGCAGGAGCTTTCTCAGTTGCGAGATGTAGACCTGGATCGTGTTTCGAGCTGTCTCGGGCGGACTGTCTCCCCAGAGCGCGTCGATCAGTCGATCCCCTGAGACGACGCTATTCGCGTCCAGTAGCAGGACGGCGAGTAGCGCGCGTCGCTTCTGTCCCCCGAGCGCCACCGGTGCTCCGTCGCTGCTGACAGAGAGAGGACCGAGGAGACTGAACTGTTGTCGGGCCGACGTCACCACTCCTTTCCGCGTGGGTCTTAGCACGATTTCAGCCCGGGTTCAGCGATCCTTCAGCGGTCGGAGCAAGGATCGTGGCGTGACCGCACCGTCAGCTTGCAGCCCGAAGAGCACTGCGGTAAGTGCGCCGGCGAGCCGTCAGGCCGGCCGCGCCGGGGTCATGGGCGGGACGGCCTACGCCGTCGGGCCGTCCCACTGCCCAAGGGGAGCCATACAGCGCAGAGCAGGTCGGGCTCAGCGCTTCGGTCGCGGGGGGCGATGCTGCAGCGCCCCCCGCTCGGCGATCAGATGGCTGCCCTGACGAAGTAGCAGCGCTTCAGGGTGTAACGACTTCGGATCTACTCGCCGGGCCGCTGATCCACACCGGATCGCCGGGTGCCAGACCGAGCCCCTCGAGTGCGCTCGCGGGATTCCCACGCACGACCATCAACCAGCCGCGCGGGTCGAAGATCAGACCGTATTCGCCGGCGGCGAAATCCGCATACGTCTTTCCGCGCCGTGCCCGCGTTGAGCCCGACACCGCCTCGACTGCAAGATCCGGATTCTCCTCGATGCCGGCTGCGGCCAGGTGCGCCTGCCGGACGTTCAGCTTCACGTTGCCGAAGCGGTTGAACTCCACCACCTCGCAATGAACCTTGCCCGGCTGGATCTCAGGCTCGGGCACGTTCAGTCCGACAAGGGTGCTCGGATCGAACGCGGAACCGAGCTGGTCGATCGCCATGCCGGAAGCAAGATGCGCCGCCGCTGGGCAAAGGATGTCGCGCGCATGGAACATCGGTGCCACCGGTTGGACGATGACGTCTTCCGAGGTGATCTCCACCACCTTGTGAACGCCTCCGAGCGCTTCCCACGTGGGAGTGAAGAGCCCGTTGTCCGGACCCACCAGGTAGCGACCACCCGTGAGCTCGATCGCGATGTCGCGATCCTTCCCAACATTCGGATCAACGACCGCAAGCACGACCGCGTCCTCGGCGATGTAAGGCATCGAGTCGGCGAGGAGAAGCGCTCCGGAGAGCACGTCGAGCGGTGGGACGAGATGGGAGAGGTCGACGATCGAACTTCGCGGCGCGATCCGGTTCAGGACGGCATGAGAGATTCCGACCCACTCGTTGCTCAAGCCGAAGTCGCTGAGGAAGACGATGGGTCGCGCGGCCGGCGGCATCGACTGGGAGCATGATCCTGCCCGGCAATTGATGCAAGGCGAGGCCGGCGGTCAGCCTCGTCTCACCACTCGAGCGTGTAGTCGACCCAGCCCGGCTGTACGTCGGTTCGGCCGATGAAGCGAGCCCACAATTCGTCGCTCAGGTCTTGCGGAGCCGCATCGTCGAGACCGCGTTCCGCATCCATGACCCGGCCGTGGGTCTTCTCCACCAACCGCGTCAGTAGGGGCGGGAACGGCATCAGCCAGTCCATCTTCTTCGCCGTCTCGCGGTTGACGGGGATCATCGCGGCGAGCTCGCCGCTGGCCATCAGCTCCAGGCCCTTCTCCCGCAGCGTGGCGTTGTGGCTGCCGTGGTGCCCGACCTTGTAGAGCACCGTGCGCGCGAGCAGGTCGGCCGACTTGACCGTGCGCGCTCCGTCCGCTTCGTCGACCTTCCATTCGAGCGGTTCCCATGAGAGCCAGTTCCCGACCTGGGCATCGCCGGGGAACAGAAGCACGTCGCCGCCGCTGGTGAGCTCGAACGCGAGCACGAGGCTCGTGTTGTTCGTATCGGAGTCGAGCGCCAACGCGAGCGCTCCGGCGTAACCGAGCCAGTCGTGGTCGATGCGCCGCCAGGCAGTGCCGCGCGCGTAGTACTGCTTCAAGAGCCCGTCCTCGCTCTGCGCCTCCGCCTCTTCGATCCGGAAGTAGTCATCGAAGGGCTGAGACTCGGGAGTTGCATTGTCCGCCAGCGCTTCTGCGGCGGCGAGGAATCCCTCGTTGGAGCCCTCGGCGCCGACGAGCTCGTACACCTCGGGGTGTTTCTTCGATGGGTCGCTGCGTTTGATCAGACGCCGGTCGTGCGGCGGCCCCAGTACGTACACCCGAACGCCGGGCAGCCCCGGCAGGTCGAAGAACTGCTCGCCGGGTCGCAGGTACCTGATCTGCGCCTGCCGGTTCTTGACCCACTCGAGCGCACCGGCGGTCGTCTTCGTCGCGCCCGCGCCGAGGTCACCCTGGAAGTTGAAGAGCGCGTCGAGTTGGCGCGCTGTACGCTGCGCGGCGGGGTTTGTGGCGACGCCGGCCAGCTTGGCCGCCGCCACGATCCCGTTCAGCGCCTTCTTCTTGTGGTTCCGCAGCTCCGTCGCGAGCTCGTCCTCGGGATCCTCCGTCCAGGCGAGCCACACCTCGCCGACCGTGAACGTGTCGTAGATCGGCTGCGCCTGGAGGAAACCGGAGAGGTGATCCCAGTGCTCGTGCGTGACCACGAGCCTGTCGAGGTGTCCGTTCGTCGCGTCGTGGACGTTCTGGGCGACCGCCTGCATCTTCCTCTCGGGCTCGGCCGTCCCTTTGAGGACGCCGCAGTCGATCAGCAGATGACTTTCCGCACCCCCGTCGGAGTACGTGAGCAGGAAGGAGTCGCCCAATCCCTGCCTGTACATGCGGACGCGGACTTTCATCTAGAAGCGGTGCAACATCGCAAAGGGCTCATTCCCTTCCTTCAAGGCGTCGCCGAAGTAGGTGGCCGCCAGACTCTCGTTTCCTTCCCCGAGCAGGAACCGCCGCTGCCGCTCCTTGCGCGCGTCGTTGAGCGGCTTCTTGACGCTGTAACGCACCTTGCCCGTATCCGCATCGACGAGCAGCGTGCAGCCGCCCCGGAAGTAGTAGTCGGGTGGCGCGCCCCTGCCCTCGGCCGCAGCATCGGCATATTGCGGGATCCGCTGCGTCAGCTCGATCACCCATTGCAGTCGCGGTTGCCCGTTCCAGTCGATCCGCATCGCAGGTCGAATGGAGTGGACTTCGAACTTGAGTTTGGGGTCGATCCCGCTCAGGATCGCTGAGTCGACGTCGAGCTTGTCCTCCAGGAATGCGTGCAACTCGGCGCGTTTCGCACGCATCAGCTCGAACAGTTCCTCGCGGCTACGTGACAGGTTCCAGGAGTCGATGTTCGCGGCCCAGTTCTTCACCATGCCGATCACGACGTTCTCGTCCTCGTCGGGCGCGTCCGCGGCCGGACGCCAGAGGAGGCCGTCCACGGAGAGCGTCCGGACGTTGTCCGGGACGATGCCGTAACGGCGAAATGCCTCCGCGAAGGCGACGCGGTGGTGCTCCTCGTCGACCGGGTCGAACTCGAAGTCGGCCGTGACGACCGCGCGCAGGTAGTCGCCGAAGGTGATGTCGACCGGCGGGCAGTAGTCCAGCGCACGGATGCACATCTCGAGTACCTGCTGCGCGGAGTGCGCTGCCTCCTCCGCCAGGCGGTTGACGAGGTCGGGGTGGAGCTGCCCGGCGGGAAGCACACCTGTGCCTTCGCTCGCGATCCGCAGCAGATCGGCGACGCCCGCCTTGTAGATGTTCAGGAACGCGTCGAACACGGCTGCGACGAGGAGCGAGCCACGCTCGTGCGGCTCGGTCAATCGCACATAGTCCTCGGGATCCGGCTCGCGCCGCTGCCATTGGCCGTTGTCGTCGACCTCGCCGATCGCGCTCCGCAGCGCGCCTCGCTTGCCGATTGCCTGCCCGAACTGCTGCGCCAGCTCGCCGAGCTTGTTCTGGCTGGCGAGGTCGCCACGGGTCGACGCGATCTGGTGCCGCAGCACGTCGGGCAGCGAGAAGTGCTGGAACAAGGCGACGATGTCGGCGAAGGCCTCGTGAAAGGCGAGCACGTCGGGGTTGCTGGACTCGTTGAAGCGCCGGTGGATGCCGTCGAGCAGCGCGTGCGTCGTCTCGTGGGCGACGATGTCCTGGCTCAGGCAGGTGAAGACCGTCAGCGGCGCCGCGCCGGCTCCGTCTGCTCCGACCGCCGCCGGGAAGTAGCCGAAGAGAAGCGCCTTCTTCGTGGGGCTGTAGTAGGCATTGGCCTCGCGCAACGCGTGCGGATGGATCCGCAGTCGCGGGACATACGCCTCGACCCAGCGATCCCGCACTTGTTTGCGGTGCGGCGACCAGAGCGCGAGCCTTCCCAGCGCACGCTCGAAGTTGCGGATCGTACGCATCGTGACCGCGTAGACCATCTGCTGGTGGAACTGCGGGTTGCTCTCCGACGGTGGCAGTCCGTCCTGCGCGACGATCGCGTTGTCGTTCAGGTCGATCGGGGCATAGAAGGCACCGCTCGCCGGATCGTGGTCGATCACCTCGACGTACTCGCCCACCGGTCCGGGCTGCAGGATGTCGTTGCCCTTGTCATCGCGCTCCCACGGGATTCCCAGCGTCACTTCGTTGATCCC
>Ga0307305_10000176_pt1 | contig 20421 bp, 16 predicted proteins | sample ER_DNA_186_FD_194512 | JGI IMG/M metagenome (GOLD analysis project Ga0307305, IMG submission 194512) | Bulk soil microbial communities from the East River watershed near Crested Butte, Colorado, United States - ER_DNA_186 | ecosystem: Environmental > Terrestrial > Soil > Floodplain | place... | reverse complement strand
CTCGAGATGCTGCGGGAGGAGCACGTCGTCGGCGTCGCAGAACGCGATCAGCTCGCCCTGCGCTTCGGCGATCCCGCGGTTGCGGGCAGCGGCGACGCCCGCGTTCTCTTGGCGGAAGACCCGGACGGGCTCGGGGAAGGCCGAGGCGATCGCGCCTGTCGCGTCACTGGAGCCGTCGTCCACGACGACGACCTCGAAGTCGCGGTACGTCTGCCAGAGCACGGACGAGACCGCCGCGCCGACGGTCGCCTCCGCGTCGAAGGCGGGGATCACCACCGAGACCTTCATGCAGCCAACCGCTCGTAGAGCGCGAGGAAGCCGGCGACCAGCGCGGCGTCGGAGCCGGCGCCCTCGACGCGGCGGCCGGCCTCGGAGAGCCGTGCGGCGAGGGTGGGGTCGTCGAGAACCCGGCGCAAAGCTGCAGCCAGGGCTTCGGGCTCTTCCGGGACGAGCAGGGCGTTCTCGCCGTCGGTGACCAGCTCGCGGAGCCCGCGCACGTCCGTTGCGACGAGTGGCGTACCCGACGCGAGCGCCTCCAGCGCGCCCAGCGGCAGCCCTTCCCAGCGAGACGGCATCACGACGACGTCGGCGGCTCCCATCAAGGCGCGGGCGTCGCGGCGCACTCCCGTGAAGATCACCGGCGCGCCGAGCTCCGTTGCGAGCCGCTCGAGGTCAGGACGCAGAGGCCCGTCGCCCACGATCGCCAGCGTCGCTCCCGGTACCTGAGTCATCGCCCGGATCGCGAGCTCGTGATTCTTCTGTTCCACGAGCCGTCCTACTGCGAGGACGAGGTTCTCAGGGACGAGCCGTTCTCCCGGCGGGGGCGCGGGCCCGACGGCGTTCGGCACGGTTGCGGCCGGAGTGAGCCCACGCGCTTCGAGCGCTGCCGCGACCCCGGGCCCGCACGCCACCGGTGCCAGGCCGGAGAGGCGCACGAGCCTGACGGCCGCCGGCCAGTCTTTCTCCGAGCCGCCCTGGAGGTTCACTAGCCCCGGCGGCCGGCGACCGCGCCGCGTGACGAGGCCCGTCGCCAGTGCCATCGTCGGGTTGTACGCGTGGATCACATCCGGCCGGGAGGCTCGCACCGCCCGCCGCACGGCAGCCGCCGCGAATGGCAGCCGCCAGGCCTTTCGCCGAACGAGCGGCAGCGGAAAGACCTCGGCCTCGAGCTCCGAGGCCAAGGGCCCTGGCGCGGCGACGACGAACACCTCGTGGCCGGCCTCGCGCGCACCGCGGTAGGCCGAGATCAGGATCCGCTCCGCGCCGCCGGTCCCGAGTTCCTGGATCACGTGGAGGATCCGCACAGCTCCTCGTAGAGCTCCACCGTCCGCCGCGCGATCGCGTCCGCCGAGAAGTGCTTCTGGACGCGCTCCCGCCCGCGCCGTCCAAGCTCGGCCCGCCGCCCAGGATCGGCGGCGAGCGAGTCGAGCGCGGCAGCGAGCTCCTCGGGCCGCTCGGGCGGGACGAGCAAGCCTGTCACCCCGTCGAGCACCAGCTCCGGGATCCCGCCGGTGCGAGTGCCGATCACCGGCAGCCCCGCGGCCATCGCCTCCAGGATCGCGAGCGGCAGATTGTCAGCCCGCGACGGCTGGACGAGCACGTCGATCCCCGCGAGCGGGTCCTGCACGAAGCCGTTGAAATGCACGTCGAGCCCCTCGGCCTGGCGCTCGAGCTCCGCCTGCTTGGAGCCGACCCCGTAAATCTCGAGCCGCAGCGGGCTCCGGACGAGCCGCGCCGCGTCGAGCAGCACGTCGATCCCCTTCCAGTACTCGAGGTTCGCTGCCACTCCCGCGACCAGCACGTCGTGTTCCGCCCGCGCGCCTTTGTCCACCGACTCGATGCCGTACGGGATCACGTGCACGAGCCGCGAGGGAAACCCGTTCGAGACCATGAAGTCCGCCATCGCGCGCGACGGCGCGACCACGTGGCCGAGCCGGGTCAAAGCCGACTCGATGCGCAGGTACCCGTGCTCGAGCCAGGCGATCCGGCCGCGGGAGACCCCCGGCGGGTCGGGCGCGTCCGGCCGGCCGATCCGGGCGGCGATCTCCTCGGGCATGCCGTGCAGCGTATGGACGACCTGCGCGCGGCGCAGCCTCCCGGCCACGCGGCCGAAGAGGCCCGCGCGGCGGTCGTGCGTGTGGACGACGTCCGCGCCCTCGACGAGCGGCAGCAAGGCCGACGCGCCGCGAAGATCGAGCTTGTGCGCGACCTCGACCGCCCGCGCGGGCACGTCGAGCCGGCGAAAGCTCTCGGCGAGCTCCTCGCTCCCGCAGAGCACCTCGACGTCGACGCCCTGCGCGGCCACGCGGGGCGCGAGCTGTCTCAGGTGCGTGAGCGGCCCGCCGCGCTCGATGGTCGAGACGTAGACGACCCTCATCCGGGCCGTGGCGCCCGCGCGGCCTGCCGCCTGCCGTCCATCCAGATCGCCGCGGCGAGGCCGCCGAGGAGCCAGAACGGCAGGAAGTACTGCTCCGAGAGGAACATCGCGCTGACGATCGCGATCGCGAGCGAGATGCGTAAGGCGCGCACGAAGCCGGGGTCGCCGTAACCGTGCTCGATGCAGGAGGTGAGCCGCACGAACGCGAGCACGAGATACGCGGCAAGGAGGAACATCGCGATGAGCCCGAGCTCGGCGCCCACGTCGAGGAGTGCGTTGTGCGCGACGGTGAGCGTGAAGGTCCCGACGGGCTGCCCGGTCAGCTTGTTGTAGTAGAACTGGAAGTTGCCCGGCCCGACGCCCAAGATCGGGTGGTCGGAGGCGAGCCGGGCCGCCGCCCCCCAGGCGCCGAACCTGGTCGAGACGTTCTGTTGCGCGACCTGCGACTTCAGCTGCAGGGCCTCGTGGAAGCGCTGCGGGTTGCTCTGGATCACCGCGATCGTCCCGATCGTCGCGAGAACGCCCGCCGCGAGCGTCACCCGCACCCGCCGCCGGTCGGTGATCACGAACAGCAGAAATCCCGCCGCGATCCCGACCAGCGCCCCGCGCGAGAGGCTCAGCAGGATCCCCGCCGAGACGAGGCCGATCGCCGCGAGCACGAACGGCCGCAACAGCTTCGGGCCGCTGAGCAGCACGAACATCAGCGGCAGCGAGGTCGCGAGCATGAACGCAAAGTCGTTCTGGTTGACGTAGGGGAGAGTGGCGAGCTGCTGCTTGCCGGAGAGGTACTCGTGGAGGCCGAGCCCCGCCGAAATCGTGGCCGCCACAGAAAGCGTCCACGCGATGCGCCGCTGCAGGACCCGATCGTGGCCGAGTTGGGTGAAGATCACGTAGACGATCGCGAAGCTCGCGTAACGCGACGTCGTCGTCAGGGCCGAAGACGTGTCCTGGGCCTGCAGCGTCGAAAGCAGCGCGAGCGCGAGGATCCCGAGGACGATCGCCTGCCCGCGCTCGAAGACGAGCTTCTGCCGGCCTCGAACGAGCGAGAACGCGAAGCTCGCGAAGCAGAGGCCGCCGGTCAGCTTGGTGACGCTGATTCCCGCAGGGCCTGACGAGAACGCGCCTTCGAGTGGCGCCGCGGCGACGACGAGGAGCAGCGCCAGGTCGGTCCGGAGCAGGAAGAGCAGGACGGCCGCGCCGCCGAGCACGAGCACGAGCGCCAGGTTCGGCCGCTCGACCGCGGCGAGCGCCAACGCGCCCGCGGCAGCCGCGAGCCCGAGCAGCCCGGCCAGCTCGAGCCCGTCGGGGCGGGCGGCCTCGAGGCGTCCCGGAAGCGTCACGTGTTACGCCTAGCGGCGCGCGGCGCCGCGCTTCTCGGACAGCCGTCGCGCTGACCTTGCGGCCGGCATCTGCTCCGCGCTCTCCTCGCTTGTCGGCTGGACGTAGTAGCTGGAGGCGCGAACGGCAGTGGAGTAGTTGAGGACGGCCGCCGTCAGCCGCACGTTGATGAGCCCGAGCCGGTCGACCGCCGCGCGCACCTGGCGGCGGAGTGCGACGCCGGCACGCGCGACGAGGAGCGTCGCGTCGGCATAGCGCGCGACGATCCGCGCGTCGCTGATCGGGATCACGGGCGTCGAGTCGATGATCACGGCCTCGTACTCGCGCTCGAGGCGCGCGAGCAGCGCCGGGAAGGCGCTCGTCAGGAGCTCGCCCGGATCGGCCGCTCGACGGCCGCCGACGAGCACGTGCAGGCCGTCCTCGGTCGTCTGCACCGTGTCCTCGAGCTCCGTGCCGCCGAGCAGCACGTCCATCAGCCCCGGCGAGCGCGGCAGCTCGAGCAGCTCGGCGATCCGGCCGCGGCGCAGGTCCGCGTCGATCAGCAGGGTTCGTGTGCCGGCTCGGGCCAGGGTTGCGGCGAGGCCGAATGCGACGGTCGTCTTGCCGTGACTTCCGTCCGGGCTCGTGATCAGCACGGAGCGGATGCCCTCGTCGGTGAAGAGGAGGTTCGTGCGGAGGTCGCGGAAGGCCTCCGCGACGATGCGCAGTCGCGGCTGGGTTGCAAGGTCCTCGGGCGAATGCATCTTGAGCACCGCGCTCTCGGCCGGGATCTCGGCGTACACGGGGACGCCTGCTACCTCTGCGAGGTCCTCGTCCGACTCGACCTTCGTGGTCAGGCTCTCGCGCAGGACCGCGGCCGCCAGCCCGAGCCCGAGCCCGAGCAGCGCCGCGACGAGCAGCGTCAGCTTCGTGCGGGGGAAGACGGGCGATCCCGGCAGTGCAGGCTGGTCGATCTCCGTCAGCTTGAAGGACGCGAGCCCGAGGTCACCTGACTGCGCCCGCGTCAGCAAGGCGCTCGCCACCGCGGCCGCACTCTCCTGGGAGCGGAACCGGCTCGTGCTCCGCGCCTTGATCTTCATGAGCCCGGTCCCCTTGAAGGTCTCGACGGTAATCGAGGCGAGCGGCTTTCCTGCCAGCTGGCGCGCCTGGTCGAGGGTCGTCCGCGTCGTCGCCGCGTCCGCGTAGAGCGGCACGACCTGGTCGAGGATCAGGAACGGGGAGATGTCGTTCGCCTTCGTGGGGGCGAGCGAGAGCGTCGCGGTCGACTCGTACTGCGGGGAAACGAACTTGGTGGCGGCGTACGCCGGGCCGATGACCAGGATCGTGACCACGACGATCAGCAGCTTTCGCTGCCAGAACACCCGCAAGAGATCGTTGAATGCCAAGTCGTCCCTCCCTCGAGTGCTCCCGAGCGAGTCGTGGTTCCGAAGGGTTCGGGGGAATCGAACAATACCCTTCGCGACGTGAATTCACACCGCCGCCTCCTGCTCGCCGCGCAGCCCTGGGACGGGGGTGTGGCGCGTCACGTGGTCGCGCTCGTCGAGGCGCTGCCGCCCGGCCGTTTCGCCGTTGACGTCGCCTGCCCGCGCGGCTCGTTCACCTGGACGAGCCTCGAAGGGCGGCCAGGGGTCGAGCTGCACGCGATCAGCCCGCACCGGCGGCCGCATCCCGACGACGCGCGCTCCTGGGTGACCTTGCACCGGCTGGTCGGGCGCGCTGACGTCATCCACGTGCACTCGTCGAAGGCCGGGTTCATCGGGCGTCTCGCGTCGTCCCTGCGCGGGAAGTCGCAGGCGTGCCTCTTCAGCCCGCACGGGTGGTCGTTCTGGGCCGCGCGGGGTCTCGATTCGCGCTTCTACGTGCAGCTGGAGCGGACGGCCGCGCACTGGTGCCGGACGATCGTGGCGCTCTCGGCCGACGAGCGCGACGCGGGCCTGGCGGAGAAGATCGGGCGGCCGGAGCAGTACCGCGTGATCCCGAACGGCGTGCGGCTGGAGCGCTTCGCCCTGCCCCGCGAGCCGGCCCGAGGGCGCGTCCTGATGGTCGGGCGCCTTGCGCCGCCGAAGCGCCCGGACCTGGCCCTGCGCGCGCTCGCTTCGGTTCGCGAGTCGATTCCGGAGGCGGAGCTGCACCTGGTCGGCGACGGACCGCTGCGTCCCCAGGCGGAGGCGCTGACCGCGCAGCTGGGGCTCAACGGCGCCGTCCGGTTCCTGGGCAACCGCGAGGACGTTCCGGAGCTGCTGGCCACCGCGGAGTGCGCACTGCTGGCGAGCGACTACGAGGGCTGTCCGCTCGCCGTCGTCGAGGCGATGGCGGCCGCCGTCCCCGTGGTCGCGACCGATGTGGGCGGGACCGGAGAGCTCGTGGAGGCGGGTCAGACCGGGGAGCTCGGACCGCGCGGCGACGCGCAAGGACTGGCGTCTGCCCTCGAGCAAGTGCTTGCGAATCCGGCCCGAGCGGCAGAGCTCGGCGCGGCGGGAAGACGGGTCGCTGAGACGCGTTTGTCGCTCGACGCGATGGTTGGCAGCCTCGTCGAGCTCTACGACCGATCAGCCCCTCGAACGAGGGAGTAGTACAAAAGACAGGGGGACGATTGAGACGGCGTGAGCTCAGCTCCACGCCGCGTCTTCCTTCTCGCCGCCGCCCTCGCCTTGCTGGCCATCCCGGGCACCGTCCGGACGCAGCAGGCCCAGGCAACCGGCTCGCCTCAGGCGAGCATCGCCTCGCTGCGCATCTGCACGGGCTGCGCGCAGTCCGGCGGCGACCTCTCGCGCTACAAGTACGTGATCCTGAACTCCTGGGATGCGCCCATGCTCCCGGCGCTGAGGGCGCACAACCCGAACCTCAAGGCGCTCGTCTACAAGAACCTCAGCTTCACGGTCTCGTACGGCTGCCAGAACGGCCAGGACCTCCCGTACCAAGCGACGGGTGTCGGCTATTGCGACGCCGACCAGCACCACCCGGACTGGTTCGTCACCGATGCGGCCGGCCACCGGCTCAACTCGTCGGGGTATCCGCAGGCCTGGATCATGGACGTGGGCAATCCCGCTTACCAGGCGAAGTGGCTCCAGAACGTGGTCGCCGACGCGCAGGCCGGCGGGTGGGACGGCGTCTTCATGGACGACACCGACGCCGACATGAGCTGGCACCTGAACGGGCGGACGATGGCGCGGTACCCGACCGCTGCCTCCTGGCGCGCCGCGACCCGCTCGATGCTCGCAAGCGTCGGCCCCGGGCTCGCTTCGGCCGGCCTCCTCGCGGTGCCGAATTTCTACACGCCGTGGGCGTCCGACTACGACGCCCAGGCCACCTGGCGCGACTGGCTCCAGTTCGTCTCCGGAGGCGCTCAGGAGTACTACTCGAAGTGGGGCATGGGCAGCTCGGGCTGGTTCTCCGGCAGCGACTGGACGTTCCGGCAAGGGTTCCAGACGATCACCGAGCAGGCGGGCAAGCTCTTCCTCGGCATCACCTACGCCCCGAGCGGCGACACGCGCACGATGACCTGGGCGCGCGCCAACTTCCTGCTGCTCGACGACCCGGCGAACGCGGGAGCGCTCGTCTATGAGCTCTCGAACCCGGAGAACCAGGATCCGTACTCGCCGGTCTGGGCCGAGGACATCGGCATGCCGAGCGGCGCGCGGTTCCAGGCCGGCTCGGCGTGGCGGCGCAACTACTCGGGCGGCACCGTGCTCGTCAACCCGACCGCCTCGACGCTGACCGTCGACCTCGGCGGGACCTACTACCGCGACGACGGTACGGCCACGACCTCCGTGACGCTCGGGCCGACGACCGGCGCGATCCTGCGCTCGAACGGCCAGCCGCCGCCGCCGCCTCCGCCCCCGCCGCCGCCTCCGCCACAGGGGATCACGCTGGCCGCCTCGGCCTCGGGGACCTCCGTCCGGCTGACGTGGAGCGGGATGAGCTCGAGACGAACGGACGTCTTCCGCAACAGCCACCGCGTGGCCACGGTCAACAACAGCGGCGCGTACACCGACCGGCTCGGGCGCCGTGCGCACGGGACCTACACCTACCGCGTCTGTGCCGCCGGGACCTCGACCTGCTCGAACACGGTCTCGGTGACCGTGGGCGGCGGTGGCGCGTCTCGGCACGCGACGAGGGCCGCGCACGTCGCGAAGCGCGTGCCCCTGCTGCACAACGTGCGGCGGCAGGCTCGAAGGAACTAGGCCAGCATCCGTCTATAGAGCTCGATCAGCGGCTCCGTGGCGGGGCCGGGTGAATACCTGCGCTCGAACTCCGCCCTGGCCGCCCCGCCTCGCTCGCGTCTGGCGGCCTCGTCGGTGAGGAGCTCGCTCGCCGCAGCCGCGAGCCGGTCGGGCTCGGTCTCGACGATCACGCCGTCTGACGGCTCGATCCCCTCGGCGCCTGCGGGCGTCGTGACGACCGGGACGCCGCTCGCCATCGCCTCGAGCACCTTGACCTTCATGCCGCTGCCGCGGGGGAGCGGGAAGAGGAGGAGCGAGAGGCGCTGGAAGACCTCGCGTGAAGAGCCCACCTCGCCGATCCCGCCGAATCGCTCTGTGCCGCGGCCGGCAATGATCAGGCTCGCCTCAGGTGCTTTCACTCGGGGCCAGACCTCTTCGACCAGCGTGCGAAGCGCCGCGGCGGTGGGCGGCCAGGCGGCAGTGCCGATCAGCCCGGCGGTCGCAGGGCCGTCGAGCAGGGCGAGGCGGTAGAGCGACGGATCGAGCGAGAGCGGCGCGACCACGACGTCACGCCGAAGCTCCGACGCGACGACGGGCGAGCTCGCGACGACCCAGCGATTCCTCCGTAGGGCGGTCCGCTCGGCGCGGCTCGCATCGAGCACCTCGCGGAACTGCTTGTTCCAGGGTGCGCCGAAGCCCCGGTCCAGTCGCGCCAGGTAATGCAGGTGGACGAGCGACGGCTTCGCGACTCCCTCGCCGCACCAAACGGTCTCCGTTTCCTCGAGGTGAACGAGGTCGGCGTCGGCCGCGGCCTCGCGGACACGCTCCGAAAATGCGCCCGTCAGCTCGCCGAGTGGGCGGGTCACGCGCTGCAGCCGGGCGCGCATCGGCCCGGGCGGCTCGACGTCGACGACCTCGACGGGCAGGTCGGCAGGTACCTCTCCCGGGACCGAGAACGCGCGCCGCGCTGCAATTGCCCGCACCTCCACACCGTGGCTCACAAGCCCGCGCAGAAGCCCGATCGCCGTCCGGCCGGGCGCCCCGCCCTCGGGCAAGGGAGGCTGCGTCATGACAACGAGGGCCTTCACGCCTGCCAGCGCGACCAGCCGGCGCCGAGGCCCGGATGCTCGAGCCAGCGCTGGGCGAGCTCCCGGAGCACGCCGTACGCGACATGCGCCCGGGGGCGAGGATCCTGCGTTCCCTCCGCGCGACGCTCGCTGGCCACTCCGTGCTGGAGCCAGCAGAGCGTCGCGATCCGGCCGACCGCCTCCGGCGGCAGTTCGAGCGCTTCGACCATCCTCCGAGTCCAGCTGAAGAGCAGCTCGGAGGACGGCGCCTCGCCGAGAAACAGCCGCTCGAAGTGTTCTCCGGGATCGGTGGCGCCGTCGAGGTGCACGGAGGCGTCGACCAGGAAGTAGAAGAGATCCCACAGCGGCAGCCCGTGCCGGAGTGCGTCCTCCCAGTCGAGCACCATGAATCCGTCCGAGCTGGCCACCACGTTCCAGGGCCCGACGTCGTTGTGCTGGAGCACCGCGGGCACCTCCGGAAGCTCGTGGACGAGCGAGGAGTCGAGGCCCCAGTCGGGCAGGACGTCCTCGACGAGCCGACGCCGCTCGTCCTGGAGCCCCTCGGGAGGCGCCTTCGTCTCCCGCGCGACGTCGAGGAGCCAGCCGCAGACCCTCGCGACCGCGCGCTCCTTCTCGCCGCGGTCGGGGGACGAGCGGAGCAGCGCGACTAGAGGCTTCCCGTGGGCGGCGGTCTCGAGGGTGCATTGCAGGCCCTCCGCCTCGAACGATCCGAGCCATCGGGGCGCACGGGCTGAGACGACTCCTCCGGTCTCCTGCGCGAGCTCGAGGCCGCGCTTCTCACGCTCGAAAGAGCTCAGGCGCACGGGCAGCCGGGCGAACTTGAGCGCCCACGACGGCTCGTCCACGCCGGGCTCGAAGAGGAGGAAGGTCGCGCGCGAGTAGTCGTCGCCCTGTCCCGCGAGGAGGAGCGGCCGCACGTCCTCCGGAAGGCCGACCTCGAAGGCCGCGCGGACGACGAAGGGCAGCTGCCCGTTCGCTGACGCCACGACGACCTCGGGCCGCACGGGCGGAAGCAGGCCGCTACCGGCCAGCGCGGCGAGGATGCGGTTGCGCACCCGTTTCCGGCGGTTGTCGGCAAACGCCCACTGCTCGACCGCGTACCGCGCCGGAGCAGCCTCGCCGAGCGGCACGAAGACGAGTGGGTCGAAGTGCCTCGGAAGCGGGAGATAGGCGCACCGCCGGAAGCCTGCGCGTGCGAGACCGTGTCCGCCTCTGCCCTCGACGATCACTGCCCGCGGCCTCAGCGCAGCAGCCTCGGCCGCCCGCTCCGCCGGGCCGACCACGAGGTCGAGCGGATCGGAGCCGTTCGAGCCGACCGCGACGTTGGCGCGCTCGAGCTCTTCTTCCCAGCCGTCGATGCCCGGCAGTACGACTGCGCGCCGGACGGGATGGGGGAGGAGGAACCGCGCGTCGATCCGGCGCAGCGTCACTTCAGGATCTCCCGGTAGAGCGTCTCGAACGAGTGCGCCATCGCCTCGGCGGTGAAGTGCGCCCGGGCGCGCTCGCGCCCGCTCCGGCCCAGCCGCTGCGCGAGCTCTCGGTCGGAGAGCAGGCGGCGAAGCCGGTCGGCCAGGGCGGTGGGATCCTCCACGGGCACCAGATACCCGGTTTCGCCGTCTAGCACCGCTTCCCCGACGCTGCCCACGTCCGAGGCGACGACCGGCACGGAGGCGAGCATTGCCTCGACCACTGCGAGCGGAAAGCCTTCCTGGCGGGATGGAAGCACGAAGGCGTCGAAGCCGGGCAGGTAGCGCCGCGGCTCCTCCGACCAGCCGGCGAACTCGACCCGGTCCGCAAGACCGAGCTCCTGGGCGATGGTCTCGAGGCGCTCGCGCTCGCTCCCATCGCCGACGAGCACCAGGGTCGCGTCCGGCACGTCACTGAGCGCCCGGATGGCCAGGTCGTAGCCCTTCTCGGGGGAAAGCCTGCCGACCGCACCGATCACGGGCCCGTTGGCCCGGCGCGGCAGCGGGTCGACCGGAAGGTCGGGGACGCCGTTGTAGATCGTCCGGACGGTCCCGCTCGGCAGCCCGACCGCCTCCTCGACCGCGCGAGCGGAGCGCTCTCCCACGGCGACGTGGGCGGAGACGCGGCGCGAGGCGTGCCGCTTCAGGAACCGTTGCAGCGGGCTGTCGGTCGGCAGCGGAGCCTGCTCGACGACGACCGTCCGCACGCCGCGGGCCATGAGCGCCGCGATCACGCCGTACTGGCCGCGGACCGTCGTCCAAAGGTTCGCATGGAAGATGTCCGGCCGCAGCTTCCGCACGATCCGGAGGTGCCGCATGATCGGCCCGGTGTCCCACTTGTTCTCCGCCCGCGGCACCAGGTGCAGGGCTGCGGCAGGGCGCGCCGACCGGACCGCTTCGCCGACTTGCTCGTCGACGGCAAGGACCCCGATCTCGATCGAGGGGTCGAGATGGGCAAGCAGGTTTGCGAGCGCCTGCTCGGCGCCGCCGAACAAGGTCGCGTCCGAGTAGGCGACGAGCTTCACCTTCGTCCAAGCTTAAGCTTGCTGTGCGTATCGTCACGCCATGGGCCTGAAGCGGCTGGCCGCGAGCCCAGCGGCGCGCGACCTCGGGCGGCGCCTCCCCGCGCCGGTCCGGCGGCTTGCAGGCCGGCTGGCCGGGGACATCGAACGCGCTCCGAGCGCGAAGCGGAGTGGACGGCTCGTCCTGATGTACCACCGGGTTGCGACGGCCGAACACGACCCGCTCGAGCTCTGCGTCGCCCCGGACCGGTTCGCTGAGCACGTGGAGCTGCTGCAGTCGCTCGGCCGAATTGTCCCGCTCGCCGAGATCACGCGCGCGAAGCCGAACGGGCTGACCGTCGCGATCACCTTCGACGACGGCTACGCGGACAATGCGCGCGCCGCTGCGCCGCTTCTGGAAGCACGGGACGCGCCGGCGACGGTGTTCGTGGTCGCCGGGGCGGTCGACTCCGGCCGCGCGTTCTGGTGGGACCGGCTCGCCGGCCTCGTCGGGCTCGACGAGTACTGGCCGCTTTGGGACCGCCTCCGAGTCCTCCCGGCCGAGCGGATCGAGGAGGAGCTTGAGGCGCTCGGGCCCGCACCTGATCCCGGCGGGCGGCCCATGAGCGCGGACGAGCTGGCTGCCCTCGCCGCAGGACCGGTCGAGATCGGTGCGCACACGCTGACCCATCCGAGCCTCCCTGCGCTTCCCCCGGAGGAGCAGGGCCGTGAGATTGCCGGCAGCCGCCGGTGGCTCGAGGAGCTGGCCGGGCGCCGAATCGAGGCATTCGCGTATCCGTACGGCGACTACGACGCGGCGACCGTCCGGCTCGTCAAGCGGAGCGGCTTCCGGAGCGCGTGCACGATCCACGAGAATCGCCTCTCGCGCTTCTCGTCCGTCTTCCTGCTGCCGCGCTATGCGGTCCGTGACTGGCCCGCCGACGAGCTCGAGCGGCGCCTCGCCTCGTGGTTGTAAGCCTCGAGCTCGACCGCCTCGGCAGCGTGGACGAGGCGCGCGCCGAGTGGGAGCGGCTCGCGCTCGCGTCCGGCTGCCCGTTCGCGACGCTCGAGTGGACCGAAGCCTGGCTCGAGCACGCGGCCGGCCCCTACTTGCCGCATCTCTTTCTCGCGCGGGACCCGGGGGGCCGAGCCGTCGCGATCGTGCCGCTCGTGATCGCCCGCGGCCGGTATGTGCGCAAGGCCCGCTTCCTCGGTTTCCGCGCCGCGAACGAGGTCGGGCCGATCTGCGCCCCCGGGGACGCGGAGTTCGGCGTGGAGGCGCTCCGGCGCGCGGTGGCCGCGACGCGCGTCGAGTGGGACGTCTTCCTCGCCGAGCACCTTCCTGGCACTGGCTGGGACGCGCGCATCGAGGCCAAGGTCCTCGCCACGAAGGGCGCACCGATCGTCCGCGGCCCGTGGCAGAGCTGGGATGACTACCTGGCCACGCGCAGTCACAATCTCCGTAACGAGCTGCGCCGGAAGGAGCGCAGGCTGCGGGAGCAGGGCATGACACACGGCACTCCCCGGAGCCCTGAAGAGCTGGAGTCGGCCCTCGATGCGCTCTTCGAGCTCCACCGCGGCCGCTGGGGCTCGGAGGCCTCGCCGTTCTTCTCCGGGCTCGAGCCGTTCCACCGCGCCTTCGCCCGCGCGGCCTTTGCGCGTGGCTGGGTACGACTGCATGTGTTCGAGATCGACGGGCGGCCCGTCGCGGTGAACTACAGCCTGCGCTTCGGCGATGCCGAGTGGTCGTACCAGCTCGGGCGCGACCTGAGGCTCGAGCACGCCTCGGTCGGGCTGATCGGCACCGCGATCGCTGTGCGAGGGGCCTTCGCAGAGGGAGCGACGGTGTTCCGGCTTGGCCCCGGCGAGCAGCCCTACAAGCTGCGCCTGGCGAACGACAGCTCGACGCTCGAGACCGTTGGGATCGCCCGCGGCCTCCGAGGCCGCGCCTCGTTAGTCGCCGCCCGCCGGCGTGAGTGAGAAGTAGCGGACGACCCGCCCGACGCGGTCGCCGAAGGACTGCTCGGCCCAGCGCGCGTCATCCGAGGGAACGATCCGGAGCGTCGTCGCGAGCGCGGCGAACGCAACGACCGACGCGGCGAGCCCCACGGCCAGGCCCGGGAAGCCGTCGAGCCAGTTGACGGAAGCCCAGCCGGCCAGGCCCACCCCGGCCGAGGCGAGCACCGCTCGCACGACCATGCCTGGCCGCCAGTCCACGGGCCGCACAAGCCGTCCGGCGAACACAAGCATCAGCAACGCGAAGGTGCCCTGTCCGCCCGCGTTGGCGATCGCCGCGCCGCGCGCGTCGAGGAACGGAATGAGCCCCGCGGCGAGGCCGACGTCGACCACGGCCGCGACCGCGTTGGCAACGATCGGCAGGCGGATTTTCCCGTAGCCCGACAGCAGCGACGTGGCGAGCGTGGAGAGCGCGATCACCGGAAACGCGAGCAGGAGGATCCGCACCGGGCCCCCGGCGCCGGCGTAGTTGCGGCCGTAGACCTCCTCGATCGTCTCTGGGCCGAGAGCGAGCGCCACCGCCGTCAGCGGGAGGGTTACGAGCAGCAGGAGCCGCAATGAGCGCGAGTACCCCGACCGGATCCGGTCGAACGCCTGTGCGCCGTAGAGCGTCGCGAACGCGGGCGCGGTCGAGCCTGCGAGGGCCTTCGGGATCAGTCGCAGCGCCGCCACCGCGGAGTAGGCGATCGAGTAGAACGCGATCTCCGCGTTCCCCGAGAAGTGCGCGAGGAAGAAGAACTCGGAGCGCGTGCCGACGATCAGCTCGAGGAAGAGCCCGATCGACGAGAGCAGCGCGAAGCGGCCGACGCTCCGCCGCAGGCGCTGGAGGTCGGCCCGTTCGGGCGCCCGCTCGACGCCCTCCTCGACCGCGGCGAGGCTGCGGCGGGCGAGGGTTCCGGTCCACAGCAGGTTCAGGATCCCGACGACGGCCTCGGTCGCGAACATCCCCGTGATCCCGCCGCCCTGCCAGAGGACGATGGTGACGGCGGCGGTGCCGACCAGCCCCGTCGCCAACCCCACGACCGCCGCGCGCCGGAACTGCTGCAGGCCGATCAGCACGGCCGTTGGCACCGAGTGCAGCGTCCCCGCGAACGTGACGACGGACGCGAAGGCCCAGGCGCCGCGTGGCTCCGCGCCGAGGGCGGCGGCAACCCCGAGCGTCCCGCCGCCCAGGAGCGCCGCGAGCCCCTCGATCCGCCAGGCCCACCAGAGCAGCCCGGGCAGGAGCTCGTTGCGCCCACGCCCGGCGGTCTCGCCGATGAAGCGCATCACAGCGACGTACATCGAGCTGGCGAGGACGCTCGTGGTCGTGATCGAGACGAAGGCGATGAAGCTCTGCCGGCCCATCCCGTCGGGCCCGAGGAAGCGGGCCGCGACGATCGAGACGATCAGCGTGTAGCCCTGCGGGATCGCGTAGCTGGCGACGTACCAGAGCCCGCCGGAGAGAACCGAACGCCCGGTGGTGGCGCGGGCTGCTTCCGAGGGCACCTCTACGCGCGCTTGAGTTGCGCGGAGCGCTTGTGTTCGATCACGTCGGCCAGGATCGAGTCGAGGTCGCGCTCGGGCGCCCAGCCGATCGCGTCACGGATCTTCCCGAGCGCCGGCTCCCGGTGGAGCGTGTCCTCGATGCCCTGCCCGTAGACCTCGTCGTACGGCACGAAGGCGAGGTCCGATTCGCTCCCGGTCGCCTGCTTGACCCGCTCGGCGAGCTCGAGGATGCTGATCCGCTCCGCTGAGCCCACGTTGAAGATCTCGCCCGAGATGTGCTCGGCGTCCATGAGCCCGGAGAGCGCGCGGACGGTGTCGAGCACGTGGCAGAACGACCGGGTCTGGCTGCCGTCGCCGTGGATCTCCAGCGGCTCGCCGGCGAGCGCGTTGTCGACGAAGCGCGGGATCACCATCCCGTACTGCCCGCTCTGGCGCGGGCCGACGGTGTTGAAGAGCCGAACGACGAAGGAATCGAGCCCGCGCTCGAGGTGGTACGAGAGCGCGAGGTGCTCGTCCATCGCCTTTGAGTCGGCGTAGAGCCAGCGCTTCTCGGTCGTCGGGCCGTACACGCGGCGGTCGTTCTCGGCCAAAGGCCGCTCCTCGCGGTGGTCGCCGTAGACCTCGGAGCTCGACGCGACCAGCACGCGCTTGCCGAACTTGCTGCAGTAGCCGAGAACCGTCTCGGTGCCCTGCACGTTCGTGACCATCGTGTGCACGGGTTGCTCCACGATCAGGCGGACCCCTACCGCGGCGGCCAGGTGGTAAACGACGTCGCACTTGTGGACGACCTCGCTGACCACCGACGGCGAGAGGACGGAGTCGACCACCAGGTGGTAGTCAGGCCGGTCGCGCAGGTGGGCCACGTTCTCGAGCGAGCCGGTCGAGACATCGTCGAGGACGAAGACCTCCCAGCCGTGCGCGAGCAGAAGCTCGGACAGGTGCGAGCCGATGAAGCCCGCCCCGCCGGTGACGAGGGCTCTCCGCGCCATCACGAAGAGCGTATCGACCGCTTCGGCAGGTTCCTGAGCCGTCGTCTTGCGGCGCCGACCAAAGAGGGCGTGCCAGCTTGGCCGGCGCGGCCGTCTAGCACAGTGTCTTGGTGAGCCACGACGACACCTATCGGGAGCGAAGGCCTCGGAGTGCCTCAGCAATGCGTGGATCGCCGGGGTCGAGCCTTCGCGCCTCGAGGAACTCGGCTCGCGCTCGCCGGCGGTTGGCGGCTCGTAGATAGGCCTGGCCGAGGTCGAAGCGCAATTCGACGACCCGCGGCTCCTTCCGAACTGCCTCCTCGAGCGCGGAGACCGTGCCTTGCCTGACGTACGGCGTGACCGAGAGCGGGTCGAATCGTTTCGCCCAGCGGTACTGGCCGCGGTCCGTCAACCTTGCCGAGAGCCAGGGCGGCAGGAACGCGACGACGGCCAGCGCTGCGGTCACCGCGGCGGCCGGGATCGCCGCCCGCGCCGCGAGCGGCCGCCGCTCACCTCCCGCGCCGCCCGCGCCCAACAGAAGCCAGAACGGGAGCCCGCAGGCCGGCACCGTCCAGATCCAGTCTGCGGAGGCGTGGACGAGCCAGTAGGTGCCGCCTGCGAACGCTGCCGTCGCTGCGGGGTCACGCGCGCGCATGCGCGAGACGATCGGCACCGAAGGTAGGACGAGCACCCCCACGAGCAGGAGAAATCCCACGATCCCGAGCTCGCTCAGCGCATCGAGCTCGACCGAGTGGGCCCGCGCCGGGACATCCGGGCTATGGCGCTTCTGGAGGTACGCGGGGCCGAAGCCGCGCGACCCGATTCCCGCCAGCGGATGGTCTTCGAACTCGTGCAGTGCGACGCGCCAGATGTCGTAGCGCCACGAGCCAAGCACCAAGAGATGGCTCGAACCGGTGGTGTGCCGCTCGGCCTTGAACGCGCGCCACTGATCGTCGAGCCAGCCCGCGTGGTAGACGCGGCCGAAGAACACCGAGAGCCCGACCGCGGCGGTCGCGAGGAAGAGCACGAGCGTGCCGAGCCCTGCGGCCCGCACGCCGCGCGGGCCGAGCTCGAGCCGACGGTCGAGGAGCGCGTACACGACTCCTACCGCAGCGCCGACCGCGGTCAGGATCAAGATCGCCGAGCCCGCGCCGCGGACCTCCGCAGCGGTGAGCGTCCGGTAGGGCGCCGTCAACGGGCCGTAGCCGACGGCCGTCAGACCGGCGGCGAACAGCGTCGGCGGGAGCAGCCGCAGCCGTAGCGGCGAGAGGCCGAAGACCAGCGCCGCAGACGCTGCGACCGCGACCAAACCGCCTTTGCTCTGAGCCGTCAGCCAGCCCGAGGCGATCGCCGTCGCCGCCGCGAGCGCGAGTGCCCGCGCGAGCAGCCCTCGTCCACGCTGTGCCGCGAGCACCACCGCCGGCCAGAAACCGATGAGGAAGACGGCCGCCTGGGCGTTGGGGTACGAGATCGGAAAGGACAGACGCCCGCCGTCGAAGTTGTCGGACTGGTCCGTGCCGAATCGGAGCACGATTCCGACTCCGATCGCAAGCAGCGCCGACGAGGCCGCGACCGCTGCCGACGCGAAGAGCCGGTCGCTCGAGGTTCGCAAAGTCAGGAGGGGAACCAGCAGCGCGATGGCGTAGAAGAGCGTCAGGAGCGCCTCGTCGCGCGCAAGGTCTGGGACCGCCGACCACGAGATCGAGATCGCCGCCCAACCCGCCAGTGCGACGAGCGCCCCGACCGCCGAGAGCTCCCGCCCCCGCGGCCTGGCTGCGGTACCGCTGACCAGCACGACCGCGAGCAGCAGGCCGGCAAAGAACGCGTAGGGCACCCAGTCCGGCGACGCGGTGCTGCCGGTCTCCAGCCAGGCGAGCGCCCAGGCCCCTGCCGCGAGGGCCGCCGTCGGCAGGACGCGCGCCGCCGTTCCCGCGTCGAAAGACATGTTCGCGGGACTTAAGCATGAGAAGCGGCGAATCCGATGTGCCGCAATTTCCGTTCTTCCAACAGGCAGGCCTTGCGCAGGGGGCCGACCACGACTACCTTGAGCAAGGCGGAAAGTGGTTGAGATCCCGGCGTTAAGGGGAGTCTGTCGGGGAGAGAAAGCCAATCTATGCGGCTCGCTCGGGGCGGCTAGGAGGAAGGGAGAAGCGTGATGCGTCGTCGATTCTTGGTCGGGGGTGCGAGCGCCTGCGCGGTTGCTGCGTTGTGCGGGGCTCCAGCTGCACTTGGTGCGACCCCGCAGCAGATCTTCAGGGATTACCAGCAGCACGGTCGGCTAACGCACAACTACTCGCGCGCGGACTTGCAGCGTGCCCAGCGCGATGCGGCGCTCCAGGGCTACCCGCGCGTCGGCGTGCAGGGTGCGGTCCAGCAGGCGCTGGGCGCTCGGGCCGTCAAGAGCGGCGGCCTGCCGTTCACGGGGCTAGACCTCGCGCTGATGTCGGCCGGCGGTGCGCTGCTTCTGGCAGCGGGCACCGGACTGCGGCGGCTCGGTCGAGCCAAGAAGTAATCGGCTAGGCCGAAACCGAGGAAGGTCCTCAGGGCGGTATGGCCACGCGACCGTTGACGAACGCCGAAATCGCGGTCCTCGAGCCGATCACGGTCGAGCCCGAGCCGCTTGCGGTCGGGCGTCTCCGTGCGGCGGGCTCGTGGGCGCGCGGCGCCTTCGTGCTCGACGCGGCGATGCTCCTCGCGGCTGCTCTTGCCGCGGAGGTCGGAGCCCGCGGCGCCGGGATCGTCGACACCGCTCCCGTTTGGCTGGTCGTCTACGCGGCCCTCGTCCTGCTGCTCCTCCGGCTGCGGGGCCTCTACTCGTGGCACGTCCGGCTCCAGACGCTCGACGATGTGCGGGCGGTCGTGACCGCGACAGGCCTGGCAGCGATGGGGCTCCTGACCCTGCGGCTGATCCTGCCCGGCGACGTCGACAACCTCGCCGGCCAGTCGATCCGTATCTGGGCCTTCAGCGCGGTCTACCTCAGCGCCGGCCGGATCGCGCTCGACTGGGCGCAGGTCAAGGCACGCCGCCAGGGCGAGACCGCCAAGCCGACGTTGATCGTCGGGGCCGGCCGCGTCGGCCTCCTCACCGCGCGGCGTCTCCTGGACCACCCGGAGTTCGGCCTCCAGCCGATCGGCTTCCTCGACAAGGAGCCGCTCGACGAGGCCGGCCTGCCCGTGCCGGTTCTCGGGGCCAGCTGGGACCTCCAGCGCATCGTGGAGCAGCACGGGATCGAGCACGTCGTCGTCACGTTCTCCACGGCGCCGAGCGAGGTCCTGCTGCGCGAGGTCAAGCACTGCGAGGAGCTCGGAGTCGGCGTCTCCCTCGTCCCGCGGCTGTTCGAGAGCGTCACCGAGCGGCTTTCCGTCGAGCACATCGGCGGCCTGCCGCTCCTCTCGACGCGCAGGCCCGACCCCAAGGGCTGGCACTTCGCACTCAAGTACACCATCGACCGGGCGGTCGCCGCGCTCATCCTCCTCGTCGCAGCGCCGCTCCTCCTGCTGCTCGCGCTCGGGATGCTGATCTCCGTCGGCCGGCCGATCTTCTTCCGCCAGCCGCGCGTCGGCCTCGACGGGCGGCGCTTCGCAATGCTCAAGTTCCGCTCGATGCGTGCCGCGGTCGAGCCGGTCGTGCTGCCCGACCTCCCGCATGACACCGCCCCGGGAGGCGTGGAGGGCGACGACAGGCGGACCCGGTTCGGTACCTTCCTCCGCCGGACCTCGCTCGACGAGCTGCCGCAGCTCCTGAACGTCCTCAAGGGCGACATGAGCCTCATCGGCCCGCGCCCCGAGCGGCCCGACTTCGTCGAGCTCTTCGAGCGCAACGTGCACCGCTACGGCGACCGCCACCGCGTCAAGTCGGGGATCACCGGCTGGGCCCAGGTAAACGGCCTCCGCGGCAAGACGTCCCTCAGCGACCGCGTCGAATGGGACAACTACTACATCGAGAACTGGTCGCTCTGGCTGGACTTCAAGATCCTGCTGATGACGATCCGGGCCGTTCGCCGCTACTTCGCCCTAGCCGAATAGCGCCAAGTCGTCAGCGGGTCGGCTCATGCGACAGCACGCTCGAACAGGCGACTCGGCCACGCTCGCACGACCCAGCTCGCAATGGGCGACTTGTCACGACGGCAGGACCCAGGATTGAATCCCGACAAGCGCCGCCCGCCGTCCGGCTAGCCCTACGTCCGGAAGGCGTCGTCTGAGGCCCAAGCGCGCGAGGTTTTCATCAGGCAGCGAAAGGGCACGCGGGCGTACGGAATTTGCGTGCATTCGTCCGAAGGAGCTGGCTGATGTTTGAGCGAACACGAACTGGATTACGGGAGATGCCGTCGAATGCCGTCTGGCTCATGACTCGAGCACTGAAGCCGGCTGAGGCTCTTGAGAACGTCGCCACCGGGGCACGCGACCAGGGGCGAAAGATGACCGCCGCCGTGGTCGACGCCGCACCCGTCGGCGACTCAGTTGAGATCCGCGCGAGGCGCGCGCACGACGCCGCGGAGCGCGCTCGGGAGGCCGA
>Ga0307305_10000172_pt1 | contig 20534 bp, 17 predicted proteins | sample ER_DNA_186_FD_194512 | JGI IMG/M metagenome (GOLD analysis project Ga0307305, IMG submission 194512) | Bulk soil microbial communities from the East River watershed near Crested Butte, Colorado, United States - ER_DNA_186 | ecosystem: Environmental > Terrestrial > Soil > Floodplain | place... | reverse complement strand
GACAGGTGAAGAAGCTCATCGCCGGTCCGGGCGTCTACATCTGCGACGAGTGCATCGATCTCTGTAACGAGATCATCGACGAGGAGCTCACCTCTCCCGCCCAGCTCGACCTCGACAACCTCCCGCGCCCGAAGGAGATCTACGGGATCCTGAACGACTACGTCGTTGGCCAGGAGGAGGCCAAGAGGACGCTCGCCGTCGCCGTCTACAACCACTACAAGCGGGTGCAGATGGCGAGCGACGAGAACGACGTCGAGCTATCGAAGTCGAACATCCTGCTGCTCGGGCCCACTGGCTGCGGGAAGACCCTGCTCGCCCAGACGCTCGCCCGCATTCTCAATGTCCCCTTCGCGATCGCCGACGCGACGGCGCTCACCGAGGCCGGCTACGTCGGCGAGGACGTCGAGAACATCCTCCTCAAGCTCATCCAGGCGGCGGACTTCGACGTCAAGAAAGCCGAGACCGGGATCATCTACATCGACGAGGTCGACAAGATCGCGCGCAAGGCCGACAATCCGTCGATCACTCGCGACGTGTCGGGCGAGGGCGTCCAGCAGGCCCTGCTCAAGATCCTCGAGGGGACGGTCGCCAGCGTTCCTCCCCAGGGTGGCCGCAAGCATCCGCACCAGGAGTTTCTCTCGATCGACACCACGAACATCCTCTTCATCTGCGGTGGCGCCTTCGCTGGGCTGGAGAAGATCATCGGCAAGCGCATCGGCAAGAACCAGGTCGGGTTCGGCGCCGACATCAAGTCGAAGAAGTCGATCGAATCGACGGAGCTCCTGTCGCAGGTAATGCCGGAGGACCTCCTGTCCTACGGGCTCATCCCCGAGTTCATCGGCCGCCTGCCCGTCGTCTCTGCCGTCCACCAGCTGACGCGCGAGGATCTCGTCCAGATCCTGCTCGAGCCGAAGAACGCGCTCGTCAAGCAGTACCAGCGCTTCTTCAACTACGACTCGGTCGAGCTCGTCTTCACGGAAGACGCGCTTTGGCAGATCTCCGACAAGGCGCTCGAACGTGAGACCGGCGCTCGCGGGCTCCGCTCGATCATCGAGCACGCCCTGCTCGACGTGATGTTCGAGCTCCCCTCCCGCAAGGACGTCTCCAAGTGCGTGATCACGAAGGAGACGATCCAGCGGAACTTGAAGCCGACGCTCGTCACCTCGGGCGGTCGCAACCTTGAGCTCGATGAGCCAGAGCTCGAGGAAGAGTCCGCCTAGTTCCCGGACCCGCAACCGACGGCTCTGGGGCGTCGGTCGCAAAGGAGGCAAGAGAGCGGGCCCGAGACAGTACGTCCGGGTACGGCGAGGGACCGCGAGCGCAGCATCCTGCAGCGAGCGAAGTCAGGCGAGGCAAAGCCGGGCTTTGCCCGCCGCCCAGTGCAGTCGGTTAGCGCCAGTCGATCGAGGTGATCTTTATGGGGTCGGCGAACCCCTTGAGCTGCGCTTCGCTCGGGCTGGAGCAGACGAGCGGGATGCCCGTGACGCTGTCGCAGCTCGCGAGGATCTGGCCGCCCTCTGCGAGCTCGCCGATCCGAGCTGCGATGTTGATGCCCTCGCCCTGGTAGTCGCCGCCTGCGTCCTGTGCCTCGGCCGAGTGCACCCCGATGCGAACCTCGGCGGGGAAGGCCTGCTCGTCCAGCTGCTTCTGTATCGCTGTCGCAGCCTCGACGGCCGTGTTCGGATCGGAAAACGCGAGGAAGAATCCGTCGCCGGTGCTCTTGACGACCTCGCCGCCGCGCTCCGAGACGATTCGCTTGATCGTGTCGTCGTGCACCTTCAGCACGACCCTCTCCCAGCGGTCCTTGAGGAGCTCGGAGAACTTCGTCGAGTCGACGATGTCTGTGAAGACGAAGGTCTTCGTGACGCGCTTGGTGATCCGCTGACTCGCTCGTTCGGCGTCGAGGCGCGCGCCGAGGCGCTCGAAGGCTGACTGGGCAGTGCTCAGCTCAGAGAGTGCGCCGTCCTCGTCACCCTTCGCGCGATAGGCGGCGGCGAGCAGCACGCGAGTTCGCGCCGTCTCGTAAGGATGGTCGACCTCTTGCCAGAGCTTGATTGCGCGGCGGAGACAGGTGACCGCCTCATCGGGGTCCTGCTCCGCGAGCCGGACGGCGCCCCAGGTCATCTGAGCGCTGGCCTCGAGGGCGGGCGTCCTCATCTCGGAGATCGTGTAGTCGCCCGTGATCGTGTCGATCTCCTCTGCCGCCACCCGTGCCGTCCTCACGTCGCCTGCGGCGAGTGCAATCTCCACCTGGGCCGGAAGCAGACGGGCGCGGTCCAGCCGTGCCAGAGACTCTTCTTCGAGCGCCCGCTTGATCGAGCGGGCGGCCGTGTCGACCTTGCCCTGCGCCAGCCGTAGGAGCGAGAGCCCGGGCTCGGGGTCGCGTCCGAGATCGCGCGCCCGTGTGAACGTCTCCTCTGCGGCTTCGAGCTCGCCCATGCGAAGCCGGATCTCGCCGATCTCGTAGAACGCCTGTCCCGCGACACGCGGGTTGAAGTCCTGTAGCTCCTTGGTCGCCTGCTCGAGCTCGCGGTCGGCGTCGGCCCAGGCTCCGCGCAGCCGCATGATCTCGGCGCGGTCGACGCGACACATGCCGGGAAAGCCTGCGATCGCTTGTCGTTCGCACCACCGGGTCGTCGTCTCAGTCCACTGCGCTGCGCGGCTGTAGTCGGCCAGGTCGCGGCAGGCGTCGATCGTGTTGCAGTAGATGATCGCGGTGGAGAGAGGATTGAGCTCGCCGGCCACGGCCGAGGCACTCACCTCGTCGATCAACGCCAGGCCGGCGTCGACCTCGCCGTTGTGCACGCGAACGACGCCCTCGCGGAGCGTTGCCTGGGCCAGTAGATCGCGATCGTGGTGGCGTGTAGCGATCTCAAGCGCCTGACCGATGTGCTCGAGCGCCTCGTCGAAATCGCCCCGCCCGTTCGCGATCAGCGCACGCTGGAGCTCGAGGTAGCCGTGCACGGACGTCTCGGGCTCGTCCTCGAGCAGCCGGGCGGCGCGCTGGTGCCAGCCTGCCGAGACCGAGAGCTGCAGCTTGTTTCGGTACTCCACGGCGAGCTGGAGCGCGGCCATTGCTGCTCGCTGGGTGTTCCCTTCTTCGACGTACGCGGCAAACGCCCGCTCGGAGGCTTCGATGGCGTCTGTCAAGCGGCCGGTCCACATCGCTGCTTCGGAGAGAACCTGCAGATCCTCGGCGGCGAGCCCTCCGTCTTTGTCGGCGTCCTTCAGCAAGTCGAACGCCTCTTTCCAGGCACCGCGCTGCGCGGCCTCACGGCCGGCTTCGCGCGGATCCTGAACGACTTGGCTCATCCGGGGGTGGACAAATTGTACGCCTCGTACAATCGAAGAATGGAAGCACAAGCTGTGGAGCGGTCGCCCCGCCTTGCCAGAAGGCCGCGCCGGCGGGCTCTCTTCGCGCTCATTCGGCGCGACTTCATGATCCAACGCTCCTACAGGCTCGCGTTCGCCTTCGATCTCTTCTTCACGATCCTCAACCTGCTCGTGGCGTATTTCGTCTCGCGCACCTTCGCCGGGCTGACGACGGCGTCTCTCGGCGGGGCGCCTTCGTACTTCGACTTCGCGGCGGTCGGCCTGACCCTCTCGGCCGTGGTGGCAGCGACGAGCACCGCGCTCGCGGCACGCGTGCGTGAGGAACAGCTGACCGGGACTCTCGAGGCCCTGGTGGCGCAACCCATCACACCAACAGAGCTCGCCTTCGGCTTCGCCGGCTTTCCGATCTCGTTCGCGACCGTCAGGACTGCCGGCTATCTACTCATTGCGGGAACGCTCCTGGGATTGGATCTTTCTCGGGCGAACTGGCCCGGGTTCGTTCTCGTTCTCCTGCTGACCGCGACCGGGTTCGTGGGCATCGGCATCCTCGCCGGTGCACTCGTGCTGATCGTCAAGCGCGCCGACGCGCTGACCGGCGCGATCCTCTTCACCATGAGCCTCGTGAGCGGGGCGGCCTTCCCTGTCTCCGTGCTTCCCGGGTGGCTGGAAACGGTTGGGCGCTTGTCGCCGATGCGCCCGGCCTTCGACGGCGTTCGCGCAGCTCTCTTCGGCCAGGACTGGCACGGGGACGCGCTCTTCCTAGCCATCTTCAGCGCCGTCGGGATTCCTATCGCTGTCTTTCTCTTCGGGAAAGCGCTCGCTTACGGGCGCCGCGCGGGCTCGCTCGGCCAGTATTGACCGCGATCCCGAGAAGGCGAAGGGTTGACGTAAGTGCTAGAAACTCGGCCACAGATGGCGGGAGAGAAGATCCTCATCGTCGATGACGACCAGGACATCCGCCGGCTGCTGGGGGTCCGGCTCAAAACCAAGGGCTACGAGGTGGTCTTCGCCGGAGATGCGATTGCGGCCGTCAACCAAGCTCGACACGAGCGCCCCGACCTCATCCTGCTGGATCTCGGTTTGCCCGCAGGAGACGGCTATCTCGTCATGGAGCGCCTCAAGGCGATGCCTGCTCTCGAGGGCATCCCGGTGATCGTCGTCAGCGCGCGCGACCCGCTGGTGGAAGAGGAGCACCTCGCGGAGGCAGGGGCCGACGCTTTCTTCCGCAAGCCTTTCGATTACGAGGAGCTCGTCGTCGCGATCGGAAGGGCCCTGGGCTCGGCTCCCGCAGCGTAGTACCCTCACAGACGGGCGCCATGCGCGATCTGCCACGAGGAACGGTCACCTTCCTCTTCACGGATGTCGAGGGCTCGACACGCCTGCTTAAAGAGCTTCGCGACGGCTACGGGGATGTGCTGGCGGAGCATCAGCGGATCCTGAGAGAGGCCTTCGAGGCAGTAGGGGGTCAGGAGATCGACACTCAGGGCGATTCGTTCTTCGTCGCCTTTCGGCGCGCGAAGGACGCGGTCACGGCCGCCGTCGCGGCCCAGCGCGGGCTTGCCGCGCACCGCTGGCCGAAGAACGCCGCCGTCCGCGTTCGCATGGGCTTGCATACAGGTGAGCCGACTGTCGGCGAGGAGCGCTATGTCGGCATGGGCGTGCACAAGACGGCTCGGATCGCGGCCGCCGCCCACGGAGGCCAGATCCTGCTCTCGAACACGACGCGCGGGCTGGTGGAGGACGAGCTCCCGCCGGACCTCCGCCTGCTCGATCTCGGGGAGCAGAGGCTCAAGGACATCGATTTCCCCGAGCGGATCTTCCAGCTAAGCGCCCCGGGTCTCCCGCATCGCTTCCCGCCGCTCCGCCTGGAGGCACCGCTGCCGCGCTCGCGAGTCTGGAGTTCGGGCCGAACGCCGCGGCAGCGGGGGCTGCTCGTGGCCGCCGCGGCGCTCCTCCTCGCGGCCGCGGTCGTGGGCATCGCAGTCGCTATGGCCCGCCACGAAACCAACTCCTCCACGGGCACGCGCGCTGCGGGCCAGACGGGAAGCGGCCCGACGGCGCCGGGACGGGACCCGAGCACGATCGTTCCCGGGAGGTCGATCGGGGCCGTCAGGCTCGGGATGAGCGAGCCGGAGGTGAAGAATCTCTACGGCGGAGGCAGGGAGGGAGTGTGGCTAGCACGCGGCCGGACAGGCTCTCGAGTCGTATATTCGGGAGACGTGGGCGCGCTCACCGTTTCGTTCTACGACGGGAAAGTCGTCCAAGTGGGGACCTCAAGCAAGTACTACACGATGAACGACGGCGTCCGGGTCGGACTCATGGCTCCGGACCTTGGACATCCGGGGTTCGACGAAGCTCTTAGGAAACACGAGGTGGTGGAGATCAACCCTGGCGTCTACACGTGGAAGAATTTTGACATCGATTTGGGCGGCGGAAGCTTCTGCCTGCGAGATGAGAAGGCGGCTACGCAGCTGGTTGGACAGAGCGGGCCGTCAAATCGCATCGGGAGCATCTGGATCACCGACGCCAGGTTTCTCGGCTACCTCCCGGCGCACATCGCCCTGTCGGCTGGCCGACCGACGCTCGAGATCTTCTGCGCTGCGCAGCCGCTCCAGCCCTAGCCCGGCCCGAGAGTCTCCCTAGAATCGGAGGCATGGACTCGCTGTACCGTCCAGAGGGCGTCGAGGAGCGCTGGCAGCAGACCTGGGAGGAGGAGGGCCACTACGAGGCTCACGCCGAGCGCGGAGGCGAGACCTTCGTGATTGCGCACCCGCCTCCCAACGTCACCGGCGAACTGCACATGGGCCACGCCCTCCAGCTCGCCCTTGCCGACGCGATCGTCCGCTGGCGGCGGATGCAGGGCTACAACACGCTCTTCCAGCCCGGCTACGACCACGCGGGGATCTCGACCCAGAACGTGGTGGAGAAGGACCTCATCCGACAGGGAACCTCACGCCAGGAACTCGGGCGCGAGGCCTTCGAGGCGCGGGTCTGGGAGTGGCTGCGCCTCTACGGGCGCACGATCATGACCCAGTTCCGGCGCATCGGGGCCTCGCTCGACTACCGCCGCGAGCGTTTCACGATGGACGACGACTACGTGCGCGCGGTCATGCGCTTCTTCGTCCACCTCTACCGCAAGGAGTACATCTACCGGGCCAACCGGATCATCAACTGGTGCCCGCTCCACGAGACCTCGCTCTCCGACCTCGAGCTCGTCCACGCGGAGGTCGACGACAAGCTTGCGTACTTCACGTATCCCTTCGTGGAAGGCGAAGGCGGAATCACGATCGCAACGGCAAGGCCGGCGACCATCCCGGCCGACGTCGCCGTTGCCGTCCATCCCGAAGACAAGCGCTACAAGAAGTTCGTCGGGCGCGAGGTGGTCGTGCCGTACGTCGAGCGCCGCGTGCAGGTGATCGCAGACGAGGATGTCGACCCGGAGTTCGGGACCGGCGCGCTGAAGGTGACGCCGGGCCACGATCCGCTCGACTTCGCCATCGGCCGGAGGCACGAGCTTCCGGAGCCGATGGTCGTCGGGCCGGACGGGAAGATGAACGATCAGGCGGGCGACCTCGCCGGGCTGACGCAGGAGGAGGCCGGCGAGCGCATTCTCGCGTGGGCGAAGGAACGCGGCCTACTCGACAAGCTCGAGCCTTACCGCCATTCGGTCGCGCTCTGCGAACGCTGCGAGTCGCGGATCGAGCCGCTCATCTCTCTTCAGTGGTGGTGCTCGATGGAGGAGCTGAAGAAGCCGGCTCTCGAGGCTCTGCGAGCATGCCGGGTCCGTTACCACCCAGAGTCCCAACACCGCTTCGCCATCGACTCACTCGAGAACGCGCCCGACTGGAACATTTCGCGTCAGCTCTGGTGGGGCCATCAGCTCCCCGTCTGGTACTGCCCCGACGGCCACCTCACCGTGGAGGAGTCCGAGCCCGAGGCATGCGCCGAATGCGGCTCGACCGAGCTTCGCCGGGAGGAGGACGTGCTCGACACGTGGTTCTCCTCCGCGCTCTGGCCTTTCGCCACACTCGGCTGGCCCGACGACACACTCGACCTGCGCACCTACTACCCGGGCGATCTGAACACGACCGCGCGGGAGATCATCCGTCTCTGGGAGAACAGGATGATCTTCTCCGGGCTCGAGATCATGGGTGAGATCCCGTTCACCGACGTGATCATCCATTCGACGGTGCTCGCGCCCGACGGCCGGCGGATGTCGAAGAGCCTCGGAACCGGGATCGACCCACTCGACGTGATCGGAGACCACGGGGCCGACGCGACGCGCTACGGCCTCCTCAAGATGTCGTCCACGCAAGACGTGCGCTTTTCCTACGGAGCAGTCGAGGAGGGACGCAAGCTCGCGAACAAGCTCTGGAACGTCTCGCGGCTGATCCTTACCAATGCCGAGGGAATCACGCCTCGCCTCGAGCCGCGCGACAAGGAAGAGCGCTGGATCCTCGCGCGCATCGACGGCGTCCGCGGCGAGGTCGAGGCGGGCTTCGAGTCATTCAATTTCTCCCAGGCCGTCCAGGCGCTCTACCGCCTCACGTTTGACGACTTCTGCGACTGGTACGCGGAGGCGATCAAGCCGAGGCTCTACGTGAAGGACGCCGATGCCCTCGCGACCGCCCTCGGCGCTCTCGAGCGCCTGCTCAAGCTGCTTCATCCAGTTCTGCCCCATGTGACGGAAGAGATCTGGACGAATCTGCCGGCGCGCGAAACGCGCCTGATCGTCACGCCCTGGCTCGGGGAGGATCGGCGTTTCGAGGCGGACGCGGAAGCGCTCGAGCGCGTGCAGGACGCGGCCGCCATCTTCTTGAGGAGCGGTGTCGCCGTCGAGTTGGAAGCCGACGACCGGCGTATCTTCGAGGCCAAGATCCGGCCTCACCGGATCCAGGTGAACGGCAACGCGGACGCCGAGCGTGAGCGGCTGCGGAAGGAGATTGCCCGCGCCGAAGGCATGCTCGGCAACGCAGAGTTCACTGCCAACGCGCCCCCTGATGTCGTTGAGGGCGAGCGTGAAAAGCTCGCCCGCTACCGCCGCGAGCTCGATGCCCTCGGCGGGTGAGAACACCAAGTGGCTCGAGTCGCTCTCCCCGTGGCCGGAGGAGTTCGGTCTCGACCGTATCCGGGCGCTCCTGCGCGCGCTGGGCGATCCACAGCGTGCCTTCCGGTCCATCCACATCGTTGGTACGAACGGCAAGACGACCACGACTCGACTCGCCGAGGCCCTCCTCGCCGACGAGGGTCTCTCTGTGGGCGCCTATACCTCGCCCCACGTCGTCGGCTGGGAGGAGCGGATCCGAATCGGCGGCGCGGAGGCGGATTTCGAGCGCGCGCTCGCGCGAGTGCGCGCCCACGCTGAGGAGGTGGGCGCCACGCAGTTCGAGGTACTGACGGCGGCGGCCTTCGCCGAGTTCGCAGCCGCCGAGGCCGATCTCGCCGTGGTCGAGGCGGGTCTCGGGGGCCGCCACGACGCGACGAATGTGCTCGACGCCCCGGTCGTCGTCCTTACGAACGTGTCGCTCGAGCACACCGATGTTCTCGGCGGGACGCGGGAGGAGATCGCCGCCGAGAAGCTCGCGGTCTTGAGCGGAGGAGGCTTCGCCGTTCTCGGCGAGCCGGAGTGGGAGGAGCAGGCCCGTGCCGCGGGTGCCCGGGGGGTCGTCGTGACTGGCAACAGTAATCTCGCGCTCGCGGTTGCCGCTGTTGAGACATTCCTCGGACGCCCGGTCGACGCCGCCGCGGCCGAGGCCATCGAGATTCCCGGCCGTGTGGAGCGGATCTCGGACCATCCGCTCGAGATCTGGGACGGCGCGCACAACCTTGCGGGCGTAGCCTGGCTGCTCGCCCGCCTGCCGACCCGACGCTACGTCGTCGTCGCCTCGGTTCTCGAGGACAAGGACGCAGAGGGGATGCTGGCCGCTCTGTCGGCACTGGGAGACCAGATCGTCGCGACTTCCTCGAGCAATCCGCGGGCCCTTTCCTCAGAGGACCTCGCGGCCCGCGCAAGCCGTTTCTTTCCTGTCGTGACCACCATCGACGATCCCATCGAAGCACTTGGTGCAGCTCGCCAAGCCGTGGGCGAGGACGGCGCCGTGGTCGTGACCGGATCCCTTTATCTGCTGGCGGATCTGGCTGCAGTCCGACCGCCGACTCCCGTACCATGGCGACCGTAGGCGAGCGTCTAAGCGTCTTCGTGCTCGCCGTGATCGTGCTCTTCGCGATCGTGGCGCTCTCGTTTGGCGCGGGGTGGCTCGTAGGAAAAACCCTCCTATGAGGACAGCTGTGTTACTGGCTCAGACGACAACCGATTCGAACAGCGATCTCTTCGGAGGCTTCAAAGATTTCTTCCACTCCGGAACCTGGCTCGCGATCCGGAACGTCTTCTTCTTTTTCCTCGTCATCTTCTGGGCGGCGTCGGCGTACTGGGTCTACAAGGACGCGCGACGGCGGATCGAGGATCCGTGGCTCCTCGCGATGGCCGTCGCGCTCGGAATCTTCCCGCCTTTTCTCGGGCCACTCCTCTACATGTTCTTCCGGCCGCCCGAGTACCTGGAGGACGTGCGCGAGCGCGAACTCGAGATCAAGGCGATGGAGGAGTCGCTGGGAACGGCGGATCGGTGTCCGGTTTGCCGCGCGGTCGTCGACTCGACCTTCCTCGCCTGCCCGGTCTGCACGACGAAGCTGAAAGAGTCGTGTCGACGCTGCAAGGCTCCACTCGAGCCCCTCTGGCAGATCTGTCCCTATTGCGAGACGCCCGTCGAGTCGCCTCGCGCGGTCGAGAACCTTTAGGTTTTCCGCCCGGTGGCGGAGCGAACTCTCGTCCTGATCAAGCCGGACGCGATCAAGCGACGGCTGGCGGGTGAAATCCTCGCCCGCTTCGAGCGGCGCGGGCTGGAGCTGCGAGCGGCGAAGTTGGTTCGCGTCGACCGGGCGCTCGCCGAAGAGCACTACAACGAGCACAGCGAGAAACCCTTCTTCGGAGAGCTGGTCGAGTTCATCACCTCAGGGCCGACGCTCGCACTCGTGCTCGAGGGAGACGGGGCCATAGCGGTCGTGCGGACGACGATGGGGGCGACGAATCCGACGAACGCCGACCCCGGGACCATCCGGGGCGATCTGGCGCTCGCGATGCCGGACAATCTCGTCCACGGGTCCGATTCGCCCGAGTCGGCAGAGCGCGAGATCGAGCTCTGGTTCTCCGACGACGAGCTTGTCTAGCCCGCTCGCGGCGCCCATCCTCCTCGCGTCCACCAGTCCGCAGCGGCGGGCGATCCTCGAACAGCTCGGGGTCCCGTTCGAGGCGGTCGCGCCACGGTATGAGGAGAGCGACGCAAGCGGAACGCCACCGGAGGAGCTGGTGCGGATCCACGCGGCCGGGAAGGCGCGCTCTGTGGCGGAGAGCGCCGGCGATCGCCCGGTCCTCGGCGTCGACACGGAGGTCGTCCTCGACGGACGTGTGTACGGGAAGCCGTCGACCGCCGAGGAGGCTGCAGAGATGCTCGATGCGCTCGCGGGGCGGACGCACGAGGTGCTGTCCGGGCTCTGCCTCCTCACGCCCGGCTGGGAAGCGATCGAACATGAGGTCACTCACGTGACGTTTCGCGAACTCACCCCGCGTGACCTGGCCGGATATCTCGCGACCGGGGAGTGGGAGGGCCGAGCCGGCGCCTACGCGATACAGGGGCGCGGCGCAGGGCTCGTTGAGCGCATCGAAGGCGACTTTCTCAACGTGGTCGGCCTTCCCGCCGCTGTCCTCGTCCGCCTCCTCGCCGAGCGCATGCCGGGCACGTACGGCTTCGGATAGTTCGACCACTGCTCTAGACTGGTCTGTTCGTGAGCCTTTGGAACTCACTCAGCGGCTTCGGCGGGCGCGAAATGGCGGTCGATCTCGGGACGGCGAACACGCTCGTCTACGTCCGCGGTCGCGGCATCGTCCTCTCTGAGCCATCGGTCGTAGCCATCGACCAGCGCACCGGCGAGGTCCACGCCGTGGGGATCGAAGCCAAGCGCATGCTCGGGCGGACGCCCGGGACGATCTCGGCCATCCGCCCGCTCAAGGACGGGGTTATCGCCGACTTCGACGTCACCGAGCAGATGCTCCGCCACTTCATCCAGAAGGTGCATCACAACCGTTTCGCTCACCCGCGCGTCGTGGTCTGCGTCCCCTCGGGCGTGACCGGCGTGGAGAAGCGTGCCGTCGAGGAAGCGACCCTTTCCGCGGGAGCGCGCCAGGCTTATCTCATCGAGGAACCGATGGCTGCGGCCATCGGCGCCGGCCTGCCCGTCTCCGAGCCGACCGGGAACATGATCGTGGACATCGGCGGGGGGACGACCGAGGTCGCAGTCATCTCCCTCGGCGGCATCGTGGTTTCGCAGTCCATCCGCGTGGGCGGCGACGAGATGGACGAGGCGATCATGAGTCACATCAAGAAGGAGTACAAGCTCCTGATTGGCCAGCAGACCGCCGAAGAACTCAAGCTCGAGATCGGCTCGGCCTGGGAGCTCCGCGAGGAAGTGCAGGCGGAGGTCCGGGGCCGCGACATGCTCACCGGTCTTCCCAAGACGATCGTGATCACTTCAGAGGAAGTCCGGCGGGCGCTCGACGAGCCGGTCGGCCAGATCCTCGATGCGATCAAGTCGACGCTCGACAAGACGCCCCCCGAGCTGGCCGCGGACATCATGGACCGCGGAATCGTGCTCGCCGGTGGCGGCTCGCTCCTCACCGGTCTGGAGGAGCGCTTGCGCGAGGAAACACAGATGCCCGTCCAGCTGGCGGAATCTCCGCTCACCTGCGTCGCGGTTGGCTCCGGGAAGAGCCTCGAGGAGTTCGAGGTCATCCACCGGGCGGCAAAAGCGCGAAACAGGAACGGGCGCAGGCGTTAAGCGCGCGCTTCAAATCATTACTTTCCGCCTAAGTCTTTAGAATCTGGCCCCCGTGCCACGGCAACGCACAGCACGGCTCCCAGTCCTGGACGCAGCCGTCCGGGGCCCTGACGGCCTCTCCCCCCGCACCAGCAGGGCTCTCAGAGCGAGGCTTGTAGCCGTCTGCCTCGTTCTCGTCTCGCTCGCGCTCATCACGGTCTACTTCCGAGAATCCGAAGGCGGGACGCTCCATTCGGCCCAGCGGATCGGCCTTTCGGTAGCGATGCCGTTCGAGGTCGCAGGCGAACGCGTGGCGCGTCCGTTCCGGGACGCCTGGGGCTGGGCATCCGATCTCGTCGGTGCCAAGTCCGACAACGAGAAGCTGCGCAAGGAGGTCGAGAACCTGCGCAAGACAGTCGTCCAGGAGCAGACTGCCGTCAGCGAGAACGAGCGTCTCCGGCACCTGTTGAACTACATCGACGGGCCCAAGTTCCCGGACGGCTTCAAGGGCGTCGTCAGCCGGGTGGTCGGCCGTCCCCCCAGCGCGTACGACCAGGAAGTCCTCATCGCCGCCGGCTCGTCCTCCGGGATTCACCAGAACGACCCGGTCGTGACCGCGGACGGTCTCGTGGGCCTCGTCACCGAGGTGACCTCGAACGGCGCGAAGGTGACCCTCCTCACCGACCAGTCGGCCGCCGTCTCGGCGATCGTCCTCGAGACGAGCGCCAGCGGAATCGTGCGGCACGGGTCGAGCGACTCCTCGGCTCTCGTGCTCGACCGCGTGGGTAAGGACTCGCTGGTTGAGAACGGCGACCTCGTGATCACGGCCGGCTGGCGCACCGGCAAGCTCGAGTCGCTCTACCCCTACGGCATCCCTATCGGGACGGTCAAGTCGGTCGGTCAGCAGGACGTCGACCTCTACAAGCGGATCCAGCTCGCACCCCTCGTCAACTTCGACTCGCTTTCCGACGTCATCGTCCTCGTCCCGAAGAAACGATGACCGTGGATGTCCTCAAGGCGGGCGGCGTCTTGCTTCTCGCCGCTCTCGTCCAGGTGTCGATGGCGTCCTCGATCGAGGTCGCGGAAGGGCATCCCGACCTCGTGCTCGTGCTCGTCATTGCCATAGCGCTCCTCCGCGGGCCCGTCTTCGGAGCGGTAGCAGGCTTCTGGGCCGGCCTCGTCCTCGACATCGCCTCGCTCGAGACCCTCGGGCTGACCTCGCTCCTCCTGACTCTGGCCGGCTACTTCGCGGGCAGGCTCGGCGACGTCACGACGAGATCGTCCGCGCATCCGTCCCTCGTGGCCGTCGGCCTCGGAACGATCGGTTTTGCGTTCGGCTCTGCCGTGGTCCACTTCATGCTCGGCTCGACGCTTTCCGCGGGGCAGTTCTTCTTGGCCGTGCTCCTCCCGAGCCTGGCGCTGAACCTCCTGCTCGCCTACCCGCTCTACGGACTCTGTCGCCGCCTCTTCCAGACGCGCGAGCGTAGAGAGATGAGCCCGGTTGTCTAGTCCGCCAACCAGCCTCCCGGGAGGCTTCCTTCCGCCCGACCCGCGCGTCGAGGAGCCCTACCGACTCAGTCCTCAGCTCGCGCTCCGCATCGCGATTCTCGGCATCTTCGCCGTGACGATCTTCTGCGTCCTCTTCTTCCGCCTGTGGGCGCTCCAGGTGATCTCGGGCGACAAGTACTTGCAGGAGGCGCGCAACAACCAGGTGCGAACCTTCCGCTCGCAAGGCCCGCGCGGCTCGATTCTCGACCGCAACGGAGAGGTGCTCGTCTCGAACGTCCCCGGCACGCTCGTCCAGCTCTGGCCGGCCGCGCTGAACGACATTTCCGCGGAGCGCAAGGAGGCGACTCTACGACGGGTCGCGCGGCTGCTACAGGTGCCGTACCACCGGATCCTCCGAGACCTCGAGGAGCACAAGAGCGACGTCCTGACCCCGATCACGATCAAGACGGGTGTCCCCGACCAGAAGATCAATTTCCTGCTCGAGCACCAGAACGACTTCCCGGGCGTCCAGATCGCCCAGACCTATTTGCGCCACTACGACCAGGGAGGCATCGCCGCGCAGGTGCTCGGGTATGTCAGCGAGATCTCCAAGGAGCAGCTCGCGCTGCGCCAGAAGGATGGCTACGCACCCGGCGACCGCATCGGCCAGGCGGGCGTCGAGGGCGCGTACGACACCTACCTCCGCGGCGTTCCGGGAGTCGGGCGGGTCTACGTCGACGCTCTGGGCCGGGTGAAGAGCGCTCGCGAGTTCCAGCAGATGCCGGAGGCGGGGGACAACGTCCGCCTGACCATCGACGCAGGGCTCCAGCGAACCGCGGAGGACGCCCTCGCATACGGGATTCGCATCGCCCACGACGACGGCAAGTGGGCCGCTGACGGCGGCGCGATCGTGGCGATGGACCCGAACACGGGTGAGATCCTCGCCCTCGCGTCGAATCCGACTTTCGACCCCAGCGTGTACGTCGGGCGGGTGAAGCAGCGGGATCTGAACAAGCTCAGCAGCCGGGCCGCAAATCATCCAACGCTCAACCGTGCGGTTGCCGGGGTCTATCCGGCGGGTTCGACGTTCAAGCCGGTGACCGCGCTGGCTGCGCTCGAAGCGGGTTTGCTCGCTCCGGACGAGATCGTCCAGTGCACGGGCAAGGAAGTCGTCGACGGCCAGACCTTCACGAACTGGGATCCGTTTATCAACGAGCCGATGACGCTGACGACGGCGCTCGCAGCCTCTTGCGACACCTACTTCTACCAAGTCGGTCTGCGCTTCTACGAGCGGCCGGACTCGCCGCTCCAGAAGTGGGCTCACACGATGGGGTTCGGCCGCTCGACAGGCATCGACGTCGGGCCGGAGGAGAAGGGCCTCGTGCCAACCCCGGCGTGGCATCGCCGCTATTTCAAGACCGAGATCGACAAGCTCTGGACGAGCGGCGATTCCGTCCAGCTCGCCATCGGCCAGGGAGACCTGCTCGTCACGCCCTTGCAGATGACTCGCTTCTACGCGCTCCTCGCAAACGGCGGCAAGCTTGTCGAGCCGCACGTCGTCAAGTCGGTCGAAGAGCCGGGCACGGAAGGACAACTACCGGTCGTCCTGCGCCCTTATGCACCGAAGCCCGCCAAGGACCTCAATCTCAGCCCCACGGCACTGCACACGGTCCAGACCGGCCTCTATAACGCGACGCACGCGAGCTACGGCACGTCGTCGGGCATCTTCGGCGGATTCCCGATCCCAATCGCCGGCAAGACCGGCACGGCCGAGAAGTTCGTTCGCCTCCCGGGCTTCCAGGGACTGCAGGACCAGGCCTGGTGGTGTGGTTGGGGACCGTACGGGCCGAAGCCCAAGCTCGTTGTCTGCGCGCTGATCGAGAACGGCGGCCATGGCGGCGTCGTCGCTGCGCCGGCCGCGCTGAAGGTGTTCGAGAAGTACTTCCACGTCGACCCGAACTCGTACGTCGCTGCGGTGAAGAACTCCGACTAATGGCCACTAGAGCATTCCCACAGACCGCGGCCCGTGCCCATGTCGGCACCGAGCTCGGCGCGTTCCTGCGCCACGTCGACTATCTCCTGCTCGCGGCCGTCGGCGGCGTCATCGCGTACGGCCTCTGGGTACTCACGGCGGTCACCCGCCATGACATCGCCGGCGACCCGAACTACTACGTCTTCCGTCAGGAGATCTACATCGCCGTGGGTGTGATCGTCCTCGCGACCCTCGCCGCCGTCAATCCAGAGGTCTACCGCCGCTACCACAAGGTCCTCTACGGCGTCTCTATCGTCTTTCTGCTCGTCGTTTTCCCGCTTGGACAGCGGGTGCGAGGCTCCCAGAGATGGATCGAGTTCGGGTCCTTCAGGTTCCAGCCTTCGGAGCTCGGAAAGGTGCTGCTGATCCTCTTCCTCGCGGGCTTCGTCGCGGACCGCTCGCGACGGATCGGCGACTGGCGGGTTTCCTGGGGCGTGATCGGGCTGGCGGCCATCCCCATCGTCCTCGTCTTCAAAGAGCCGGACTTCGGAAGCGCGCTGGTCTACGGGTGCGCGGCGGCCGCGATTCTCGTCTTCTCGGGAGTTCCCTGGAAACACCTTGCTGCGATCTTCGCGGCCGTGTCGATCGTGACCCTGTCCATCCTCTGGCTGCTCCCGTCGGCGGGCGTCGACGTTCTCGACCAGTACCAGAAGGACCGGCTGATCGGCTTCGTCCATCCGGACGTGGACCCGGGCGGCACGACGTACAACGTCAACCAATCGGTCACGGCCGTCGGCTCGGGTGGGTACAGCGGGCGCGGGGTCGCAGGCGCGACGCAGACGAACCTCGACTTCCTCCCCGAGCACAACACCGACTTCATCTTTTCGTCGCTCGCCGAGCAGCGCGGATTCCTGGGAGCGGCGATCCTCCTGTTGCTCTACGCGCTCATTGCCTGGCGAGGGATCAAGATCATCGCCGTCGCGCCAACGCTGTTCACGGCGGCTGCCTCGGGCGCGATCATCTTCGCCTTCCTGGTCCAGATCTTCATCAACGTCGGAATGACGATCGGCATCGCGCCGGTGACAGGCATTCCCCTGCCCTTCGTGAGCTTCGGCGGCAGCTCGATGATCACCACCCTCGCGATGATCGGGATCCTTGAGGCCATACACGTGCGCGGCAAGCTGGCCACGGCGAAGTAATGCGGCTCCGGAACCTCCCGATCCACCCGGGCGCTGTCTACGGGATCGCCAAGGAAATCAAGACGGCCGCCGAGGAGTTCCGCCCGATCGTCGTCGCGGGCGCGCCGGCCCGGACCGCCGAGCTGCGAGACGCCCTCATCGAAGGAGGCGACCGGGAGGCGGTGCGCGACCTCGGCGGCAAGGAGCTTTCCGCGTACGACATCGAAGGAGCCGGCCTCCTCATCTACGTCATCGAGGGAAAGCGGGCGAGTCCCGAGGACGAGCAGGCACTCAAGCTGGCCGACCGCAAGGGCGTCGAGACCATCTGCGTGCTCGCGGGAGCTCGCGCCGCCGAGCCTGTCGACGTTCCCTTCGTGCTGGCGACGAACGTCGTCCAGGTGCGCCCCGGCGAGCCGTTGCCGGTCGAGCGGATCGCGGAGCTGGTCGCCGAACGGTCGGATGAGCGCGGCTACCTGTGGGCCGCCCGCCTGCCTGTTCTGCGCAAGCACGTGGTCGAGCACACGATCCGAAGGTTTTCGCGCCAGAACGGCATCCTCGGCGTGGCCATCTTCATTCCCGGCGCCGATATGCCGGCCCTGACTCTCAACCAGATCCGCATGCTCTTTCACATCGCGGCCGCCTACGGGGAGCAGATCGATCGCGAGCGAGCGCTCGAGATCCTCGCGGTGGTCGGCGCCGGCTTCGGACTCCGCGCTATCGCCCGTGAGGCCCTCGGGTTCATTCCTGGGATCGGCTGGGCGGTCAAGGGCGGGATCGCGTACATCGGCACACAGGCGCTTGGAAGGGCTGTGGCCGCGTACTTCGACGCCGGCGGGCAGCGGCTCGTCAAGGAGGCGGTGGGCTCCGTCCGGTCCCGGTCCTAGCCTGTTCGCGCATGAGCGTCGAGCCGAGGCTCCCGGACCACGAGGCACTGACTATTGAGGAAGCCGACGCCTGGTTCGAGTACCTGGAGGTGACACGGGCGGAGCTGTCCTCCGGGCGGTACCACGAGATCGAGCCCTGGGCGTGGGCTCGTCTCAGTCAGCGTCTTCGATCCGTTAAGCGCAAGCGAGCAGAGCTGCGTACGGCGGCCGCGTAGCGGTCGGCTGCTACCCTGAGAGGGTACGCGCAGGGAGCACCGAGCCCGAATCGGGCGAGCGGGATTCCGCGCCCAACGACATGAGATTTGAGGCTGACACGCTGACGGCTGGCCTGCTGGGTCGCTTCTGCGTGCGCCCGAAAGGAGATTCAACACGTGCCATGGTTTCGACGGCGCAGCGCCAGCGAGGGGGAAGCGCCCGCAGAGGCGGCAGCTCCCGCGGCGCCCGCGCCAGAACAACAACCAGCTCCGGAACAGCCTGAGCGTAAGCCACCTCGCCGGCGGGGAACCCGCGGCGGCAGAGGGCGAAAGAAGAAGACCGACGCGACGACGGCTACGCTCGCTGTCGCCGAGGACAAGAAAAGCGAGAAGGACAAGGAGCAGCAGCCGCGCCCCCGGCGCCGCCGCGCGCCGGCGAAGAAGCCGGTCCTCCCGGCCCTGAAGAAGGAAATCCTCGTCTCGGTCGAGGTCGGAGAGCAGCGAGTCGCGGTCCTCGAGGATGGACGGGTCGTCGAGGTCTACCTCGAACGTCCGGGCCGCCGCTCGATTGCGGGCAACATCTACAAGGGCGTCGTCGACAACGTTCTCCCGGGCATGGAGGCCTCGTTCGTCGACATCGGCCTCGAGAAGAACGGATTCCTCTACGTGGACGAGATCGTCGTCCCCGAGCTCGAGGGGAAGCGACACGGCCGTCGCATCCAGGAGCTCGTGGAGCGCGGCCAGGAGGTACTCGTCCAGGCGGTCAAGGATCCAATGGGGACCAAGGGCGCCCGGCTCACGACCGAGATCTCGCTCCCCGGCCGCTTCCTCGTCTTCGTCCCGTTTGGAGACGGGATCGGGGTCTCGCGGCGGCTGGACGACGAGGAGCGCGAGCGTCTGAAGGGCATCTGCAAGGAACTGGAGCTTCCCGAAGGAGGCCTGATCGTCCGCACGGCGGCGCAAGGCGCGTCGAGGGAAGAGCTCGAAGGCGACCTCGCCTTGCTCCAAAAACTCTGGTCGACGATCCGTGGCCGAGCGAACCGGACCGAGGCTCCCTCGCTCGTCTATGCGGAGTCCGAGCTGCCGCTGCGGACGATCCGCGATCTCTTCATTCGTGACTTCGAACGCGTCGTCGTCGATCACGAGCGCACCTACCATCGCATTGTCGGTTACCTGCGACGGACTTCCGCCGAGCTGGCCGCCCGAGTCGAGCTCCACCGCGGGGCCGAGCCCCTGATGGAGAGCACCGGGGTGGACGAAGCCATTCGGTCGACGCTCAATCGCCGCGTCGACCTTCCCTCCGGCGGTTACCTCATCTTCGACTACGCCGAGGCGTTCACCGTCATCGACGTCAACACGGGTCGCTTCGTCGGCGCCCGCGGTCGAACGAGCCAGGGTCGCCTCGAGGACACGATCACCAAGAACAATCTCGAGGCGGTCGGTGAGGTCGTCCGCCAGCTGCGCCTCCGCGACATCGGAGGGATCATCGTCATCGACTTCATCGACATGGCGAACCCCAAGAATCGCCATCTCGTCGAGGAAGCCCTCGAGCGCGAGCTCGAACGCGACCGGACGAAGACCTACGTGGTCGAGATCTCTCCGCTTGGCCTCGTCGAGATGACGCGGCAAAACGTCACGGACGGACCGCGTGAGATCCTCACCGAGCGTTGCCCGACCTGCAGCGGCGACGGCGTCGTCGTCTCGATGGAGACACACGCCGTGGACGCCGAGCGTCGCCTTCGCCGCCACATCGCCGGCTCGAAGAGCGAGGCGTTCCTCGTGGAGCTGAACTCCCAGGTCGCCGCGGCGCTGATCGGGCCCGGGACGTCGCGCCTCCAGGAGCTCGAGAAGGAGACCGGCCGCCACTTCGCGTTCAAGACCAAGCCGCGGGCGGCACACGACTATTTCGCCGTTCTCGCCGAGGGCGCCGCCGCGGACATAGACCCGCAATCGTTGCCCGTTGCCCCAGGGCAGGAGCTCGAGGTCAAGATCGAAGAGCCGCATCTGCACGGCGAGACCGACGCCATCGCGCGGCTCGACGGCTACGTCGTCACGATCGAGGATGCCGTAGAGAAGGTGGGGGAGACCGTCAAGGTTCGAATCGAGGACGCCACCCGCACCTCCGCGCGCGCCGTTCTCGGCGATGCGGAAGGCGAGAAGCCCAAGAAGAAGACGCGCCGCGGCTCCAGGGGCGGTCGTGGGCGGAAAAAGAAGGTCGAGGCTGTCGCCGCGACCGACGGCAAGCCGGACCAGCCGGACGCCGAGGCGGCCGAGCCGGAGAAGGCCGAGCCGGAGACGGTCGCTGAACCAGTCGACGGCGAGACCTCCACGACCGAGCAGCCCAAGAAGAAAAAGACGCGCAGGGGGACTCGGGGCGGCCGCGGACGGAAGCGCAAGCCGGTAGAATCCGCTCCCGAAGCGGGCCCCGACGGCCCGCCTTCTTAGCGCTTATGGCTCAAAAGGACGCATACGCAATCATCGCCGTGGGAGGCAAGCAGTACCGAGTCCGCGAGGGCGAATACCTGCTCGTGGACCGTGTCCCTCACGATGAAGGCAAGACGTTCCACCCCGACCTTCTCCTGCTCGGTGGAGACGGTGAGCCCAAGCTCGGTGACAA
>Ga0307305_10000171_pt1 | contig 20559 bp, 20 predicted proteins | sample ER_DNA_186_FD_194512 | JGI IMG/M metagenome (GOLD analysis project Ga0307305, IMG submission 194512) | Bulk soil microbial communities from the East River watershed near Crested Butte, Colorado, United States - ER_DNA_186 | ecosystem: Environmental > Terrestrial > Soil > Floodplain | place... | reverse complement strand
GGAGCTTCCGCTCGAGTACGCGGTCGAGATGAACCGGCTGATCCAGATGCAAATGGAAGGGTCTGTCGGCTAGATCGTGATCGAGGTCGAGCGGGTTGATTTCGTCGCCCTTCCTGTGCGCGACCTCGCTCGCGCAGACGCTTTCTACGGCGAGACGTTGGGGTTGAAGCGGAGCTCGAATTCCGGCGAGCGGTGGGTCGAATACGAGACCGGGAACCTCACGCTTGCACTCCTGTCGCCTGAGGCGATGGGCCCCGACTTCGAGCCGCAGCCGAACTCAGGGCCGATAGCGCTTCGCGTTCCGAATGTCGAGGAGGCACGGGAGAAGCTCAAAGACGCCGGCGTCGAGTTCCAGGGCGAGGTCATCGACTCCGGCGTCTGCCATATCGCCGGTTTCTCCGACCCCGATGGCAACTCACTGATCCTCCATCGGAGGTACGCGCCTCACGCAGACGGCGTGGCGGCCTGATGCAGATCCAGCGGGTCGACTTCGTCGACATTCCGTCGCGGAACGTCGAGCGGTCCATCGAGTTCTACCGCGACGTGCTCGAGCTGCCGCAGAACCCGCGCGAGCCCACCGAGTTCGAGGCGGGCAACGTGACGCTTGCCGTCTGGAAGCCCGAGGACCAGGGCGTCGAATTCTCGAGCGGCGCGAGCCACGGGATAGCGCTGCGGGTCGAGGACGTGGCAGCCGCGCGGGCTCACCTCGAGGGCAAGGGCGTCGAGTTCGTCGGCGAGCGAGATTCCGGGGTCTGCAACATGGCTTTCTTCACCGACCCCGATGGCAACTCACTGATCCTCCATCGGAGGTACGCGCCGTGAGCCGTGCCGAATTGCTCGAGCGCTATACCGCGCTGCCGTTTCCGACGACGAAGGACGAGCACTGGCGCTTCACCGATCTCAAAGGGTTCGACCCGGAGAGCTTCAGCGCAAACGGGGCGAAGGCGGTCGAGCGCGCGGGCTCCATGCTCGACGTCGAGACCGCGGCGCTCGCGCACGTCTCCGAGGCGGGCATCGAGATCGAGCGCGCGCCTGAGGGCATCGTCTTCGAGCCGCTCACCGAAGGGCACGAGCTACTCGGGAAGCTGGTCGGAAGCAACGAGAAATTCGCGGCCCACAACGCGGCGGAGTGGAAGCACGGCTTGCTGGTGCGAGTCCCGGCAGGCGTCGAGCTCCAGCAGCCGCTGTACGTGCGCGTCACGAACGCGGTCTTGGACGCTGCGCTCTTCTGGCGCGTGCTGGTCGTCGCCGAGGAGGGCAGCCGCTTCAGCTTCATCGAGGAGCACGCATCCGCCGCGCCCGACCTCCCCGGTTATTCGAACTCGGTCGCGGAGCTCTTCGTCGGGGACAGCGCGAAGCTCGAGTACGTGTCCATTCAGAACCTGTCCCGCGAGACGTGGCACTTCGCCTCGCATCACGGAACCGTGGGCCGCGATGCCGAGCTCGACTGGGTCGCCGGTGGTTTCGGCTCCAAGAAGGGCAAGATCCGCATCCAGAACGACCTGGCGGGCCAGGGCGCGACCTCGCGGGTAACGGGTGCCTACTTCGCCGACGGCTCACAGCACCTCGATTACGACACGCTCCAAAAGCACATCGCGCCGAATACCACGTCCGACTTCGCGTTCAAGGGAGCGCTGCGGGACAAGGCGAGCGCCGTCTGGCGAGGAATGATCCGCGTCGAGCAAGAGGCCCAGAAGACGAACGCCTACCAGGAAAACCGCAACCTGCTCCTTTCGCCGAACGCCCACGCCGATTCGATCCCTGGCCTGGAAATCGAAGCTAACGATGTCCGCTGCACGCACGGGGCGACCGTGAGCCAGGTCGACCGGGACGAGCTCTTCTACTGCATGGCCCGTGGGCTCTCGCGCGGTGAAGCCGAGCGCCTGATCGTGCGCGGTTTCTACCAGGAGATATTCGACCGCATCGAGCTCGAGCCCGTGCGAAACGCGCTTCAGACTGCTCTCGAAGCGCGCATCCCCGAATAGCCGCAGGCCCCTCGGTACCATAGGTCCGTGGCCGTCACGGCGGAACAGAAGCTGGATGCGCGCAAGCTGCGTGCCGATTTCCCCATCTTCGAGCAGGAGATCCACGGCAAGCCGCTCGCCTATCTCGACTCGGCCGCTTCGTCCCAGAAGCCTCGCTATGTGCTGGATGCGATGACCGAGTTCTACGAGACCTCGTACGCGAACATCCATCGCGGCGTCTACGACCTCGGGGAGCGCGCGACCGAGGCCTACGAAGGCGCCCGGGAGAAGGCGCGCGCTTTCATCAACGCCGAGTCCACCCGCGAGGTCATCTTCACCCGCAACGTCACCGCAGCTCTCAACCTCGTCGCCTACGCATGGGGGCTCGACAACCTCGGGCCGGGGGACGTCGTCGTCGTGACCGAGATGGAGCACCACTCGAATTTCGTCCCCTGGCAGTACATCGCCGGACGCACAGGAGCCCAGTTTGCCGCCATCCCCGTGGATCACGAAGGCGAGCTCCAGCTCGACCAGCTCGACTCGCTCGCCACGCGCGGACGGCTCAAGGTTGTTGCGTGCACGTATGTCTCGAACTCGCTGGGCACCGTCAACCCGGTCGAGAAGCTGACCGCGTGGGCGCACGGGCAGGGCGCAATCATGGTCGTCGACGCAGCGCAGGCCGCACCGCACCGACCGCTTGACGTTCAGGCGCTCGGCTGCGACTTCCTCGGTTTCACGGGCCACAAGATGTGCGGGCCGACCGGCATCGGCGTGCTGTGGGGACGGCGAGAGCTCCTCGAGCAGATGGCGCCCTTCGAGCTGGGCGGCCACATGATTCGCAAGGTGACGCTCGAGCACACGACATGGAACGAGCTGCCGGCCAAGTTCGAAGCGGGTACGGGTCCGATTGCCGAGGCGGTCGGCCTCGGCGCCGCCATCGACTACGTCGGCGAGGTGGGTCTCGACGCCCTCGAGCGCTACGAGCGCGAGCTGCTCGACTACGCGCTTCCGCGCCTGGCCGAGGTTCCCGGACTGAAGCTCTTCGGCCCCGCGGCCGAGCGCCGCGCCGGAATTGTCTCCTTCGAGGTCGAAGGTGTGCACCCTCACGATGTCGCCCAGATCCTCGACTGGGAGGGCGTCGCCGTTCGCGCCGGACACCACTGCAACCAACCTCTGATGAGCAAGCTTGGCGTGCCCGCCACCACGCGCGCCAGCTTCTACCTCTACACGCTGCCCGAGGAGATCGACCGCCTCGTGGACGGGCTGCACAAGGTCAGGCAGACCTTCGCATGAGCGAAATGGACAACCTCTATCGCGAGGTAATCCTCGACCACTACAAGAACCCGCGCGGCCACGGGGTGATCGAGGGCGCGGATGCAGAGGCAGAAGGGCAGAACCCGCTCTGCGGCGACGAGGTCTCCATATTCGTCTCCTTCGACGGAGACAAGATCGAGGACGTCAAGTTCCGCGGTCGCGGTTGCGCCATCAGCCAGGCGGCGACCTCGATGCTGATGGAGATGGTCAAGGGCCGAACGGCGCAGGAAGTCGCTGCACTCGATCGCGAGGAGCTGCTCGAGGAGGTCGGGATCCCGCTGACGCCGATTCGGCTCAAGTGTGCGCTGCTCGGTCTCGGTGTTCTCAAGCTCGCACTGCACAAGGGCAAGGGCACCGCGCTCCCCGACGAGTGGGCGGGGCTCGCCGAGGACCTGGAGCTCAAGTAAGTGCCCCGACCGGCAACGTCCACCGGTCTCGGGCCGGCTGCAAAGCATCGCCGGGCGGCGTCCTCAGTCGCGCCCGTATTGACGAATACGAGCGCTCCCTGCGTCCTTGCCCGGCTCGCTTTTCACGCGCCCGAGTTCCGGCAACGACACCGGTCGAACCACTGATGGCTGAGTTAACTGTCTGCCCGGTCGAGGAGTTGCCGCCCGGGGAGGTGAAGATCGTGCGCGCGGGCGAGCTCGCGATCGGTGTGTACAACCTCGCTGGCGAGTACTACGCCATCGAGGATCGGTGCTCGCACGACGATGGGCCGCTGGCCGAGGGCGATTTTGATCCCGAGCGGAGAGTGGTCATCTGTCCCAGGCACGGCTCTGAGTTCGACCTGCTGACGGGACGACCGCTCTCGCTACCCGCGTACCTCCCGGTGGACATCTTCGAGGTGGTCGTGGAGGACGGGTTCGTCCGCGTCAAAGTTCCCTAGAATCGGAGGTCTTGTGGACTCCAGACAGCAGCGGGTGGCGAAGAACGAGGCGCTCTTCCGCCAGGTGAACGAGCGCATCGAAGACATCAACGAGGACCTCGGGGAGAGGGGTGAGTCCGACTTCCTGTGCGAATGCGGGGATGACGACTGCACTGCGCCAATCCGTTTGACGCTTGCGGAGTACGAGGAGGTGCGCAGCAATCCCACCCACTTCGCCATCGCGCGGGGCCACGTGGTGATTGACGTGGAGCAAGTGATCAGCGAGACGGACCGGTTCGCCGTCGTCGAGAAGTTCGCAGGCGAAGCCGAACGCATCGCGGTCGAGACGGACCCGCGCAGCTAACTCCTACGCCTCCGTCGCTCCCCACTCCTCCGCCGGCGCGTCCCGAATGTGCTCGGCAAACGTCCACCGAACGCCTTCGAGATCCTCAGCGTCGTAGCGGCGGTCGCCGTAAGGCTGGTCTTCGGGTTCGGCGACGATCGTCGCTCCGGCGGCCTTCGACCGTTCGTAATGAGCGTCAACACTCTCGATGTAGACGTGCACCTGCTGCGTCGCTTGACCGAGGTTTTTCGGACTTTTGTAGTTACCACCGGGACGCCCGAGATAGACGACGCCTCCCTCGAGCCAGAGCTCGGCGTGGGTCACGGCACCCTCGTCCTCGAAGCGGACCTTCTCCTTGAAGCCGAACGTTCGGCTGAGCCATTCCACCGCAGCGGTCGCATCTTCGTAGAGCAGGTAGGGGGTGATTCGGGGCATTCCTCGGGGCGGGTTTTCAGGCATTTCGCACCTCTATGTCGTCTTGGCCGGCTCTGTATGATCGCTCGTACCACGGAAAGGAGGTGGTCCGACGTTGAGCAAAGATTCGGGCAGTGGAGGTACTCGCAGGTAGGGGCGCGTCCCCAGGACCTAAGGGGAATCGCCTAGCCAGCGTGGGGGACTACCCAGCGCCCCTGCCAATCCAGGCGATGTGCTGCTTCCGGGGCGCCTTTGCAGGCGCCCCGGTTGGTTAAGAGCCCGTCTCAAAATGAAGACCTGAGTCTCCTGAATCGCGCTGGACGCTGCGATGCAGCGTCCTCGGTCGCGCCCGTATTTCATCAATACGAGCGCTCCTTGCGCCCTTGCCTCGCACTCCCCATCGCGCCCAGGCGACGAGGCCCCATCCTGAAACGGGCTCTAAGCGACCGCTCTCCGGAGCTGTTCGTCGAGGGAGATCGGCTTCACGCCGAAGGTCTCTACCGCCGGCGCGATGTCCGTCGCGTTGTCCTCGAAATCGAGCATCGCGACCGCGCCCCGCGCGCCACGGAAGGGTGGAAGAACCTGGCCCACGCTCGCGCCGGCCTTCAGGATTCCGGTGGGGACTTGAAAGGCGAGTCTGCGCTTGCCAAGTGTGCGACGAATGCGATCGCTCAGCTCCGAGAAAGTGACGACGTCCGGCCCTCCCAACTCGAACGTCTTGTTGAGGGCCGCGCCGAGCGAGAGGGACTTCGCGAAATAGGCCGCCACGTCCTCGACCCAGATCGGTTGCAACTTCTTCGTCCCGACGACCGGCGTCACCGGCGACCAGCGGACAAGCCGGATGAGCCCGGGGAGCAACCCGCCGTCCCGCCCGAAGATGAAGCTCGGGCGAATGATCGTGTGCTCCATGGCGGACTGCTTCACCGTTTGCTCTTCTTCCCACTTCGCGTGGTAGTAGGCGGAGATGTCCTTCGACCGCTTGTTCGTCCCGAGGGCGCTCATGAGAACGAAATGTTTGACGCCGGCTTCCTTGGCGGCGGTCACCAGATCGCGGGTGCCCTGCTCCATCACGCGCTCGGTGACCTTGGGATCGGCGAAAGGAGGGAGCGCAACGAGATGGATCACGGTCTCGCAGCCCTCGACTGCCCGACGAAGGCTGGCCGCGTCGGTCATGTCCCCCTGCGCGAGCTCGCATCCCCACGCCTGCAATTGCGTCTGCCGCTCGGGCTTCCGCGCCAGGACGCGCGTGGGCCGGTCCTCCGCCCGCAAGGCGTGGACAATCTTCGGACCGACGAAGCCGGTCCCTCCGGTCACGAGCACGGTCATTCGAAGTTCTTCCAGTAGCGGCTCGGCGTCGGGCCGGCCTGGCCCTGGTACTTGGACCCGAGCGCCGCAGCGCCGTAGGGCCGCTCGGCCGGCTCGGTGAGCTGGACGAAGGAAAGCTGGCCGATCTTCATCCCGACATAGATCGTGATTGGCAGGTTGGCGACATTCGAGAGCTCGAGCGTGACGTGGCCGTCCCAGCCGGGATCGATGAAGCCCGCCGTCGAATGGATGAGGAGACCGAGCCGACCCAGCGAGCTCTTGCCCTCGAGGCGCGCGACGAGATCGTCTGGAAGGACGATCCGCTCGAGCGTCGAGCCCAGGACGAACTCACCCGGATGCAGGATGAACGGTTGCTCCGCGTCGCTCACCTCGACGAGTTCGGTCAGATCCTCCATCGGCTCCTTCACGTCGATGAAGGGGTAGCGGGAGTTGCGAAAGACCCTGAAGAGACGATCGACGCGGACGTCGACGCTCGACGGCTGCACGAGCTCCTCGTCGAACGGGTCGATGCCGATTCGACCCTCGTCGATGAGCCGGCGGATGGTGCGATCGGCCAGGACCATGGGCCCGTCCAATCTAGTGGTTCACCCGGTGCCGTTGCCGGGAGCTGACGCGCGAAAAGCTAGCCAGGCGTTAACGCAGGGCGTCTTCGTATTAGAAATACGGAGGCGACCGAGGACAAAGCCTGGCGACGCTTTGCAGCCGTCAGAACGCGGTGGACGGTGCCGGGTGAGCCACGTAAGCTCACAGGCCATGGCCACGACAAAGACGATCGACGTCACGACCGACATTCCGGGCCCCCGCAGCCAGGAGATCCTCGAGCGCAAGGCGCGCGTCATCGCCGAGCCGCTCTCCATCTATCTGCCGATCGTGATCGAAGAGGCGCGTGGCGCCACGATCACCGACGTCGACGGTAACACGTTCATCGACTTCACGGGCGGGGTGGGCTGCCTAAACGTCGGGCATTCGCATCCTCGCGTCGTCGAGGCCGCTCGTGAGCAGCTCGAGCGCTTCACCCACACCGACTTCACGATCGTTCCATACGAGAACTACGTCGCACTCGCCGAACGGCTTTGCGAGCTGGTGCCGATCACGGGCGATGTTCGCGCCGCCTTCTTCAACTCGGGCGCGGAAGCCGTGGAGAACTCGGTCAAATTTGCGCGCTCGTACACTAAACGCCCGGCGGTCCTGGCCTTCGACGGCGGCTTCCACGGGCGTACGCTTCTCGCGCTCAGCCTCACCTCGAAGACGCATCCCTACAAGGCCGGGCTCGGCCCGTTCGCCCCAGAGGTCTACCGTGTTCCCTTCAACGATCTCGGTGAGATCGAGCGCGCGTTCAAGACCCGAGTCGCCGCCGAGGAAGTCGCCGCGATCGTGTTCGAGCCGGTGCAGGGCGAGAGCGGCTTCATTCCGGCAGAGGCGGACTTCGTTCGCGGGCTCCGCCGCATCTGCGACGAGAACGGCATCGTGCTCGTGGCCGACGAGGTGCAGACCGGCTTCTGCCGCACCGGCCGCATGTTCGCGATGGAGCACTACGACGTTGAGCCGGACCTGATGACGATCGCCAAGTCGATCGCCGCGGGAATTCCGCTTTCGGGCGTCGTCGGCCGCGCGGAGATCATGGACGCGCCCGGGGACAGCGCTGTCGGTGGGACGTATGTTGGGAATCCAGTCGCTATTGCCGCCGCCCACGCAGTCCTCGACGTCATCGCCGAGGAGCGCCTGGCAGAACGCGCCGACCAGATCGGCGAGACGATTCGCTCCCGCATGGAGAGCTGGCGCGAGCGGTTCGACGCGGTCACCGCGGTGCGCGGACTCGGCGCCATGCTCGCCATCGAGCTCACCCAGAACGGCGAGCCGGCCCCCGATCTCGCAACGGCGGTAGCCGAAGCAGCGGCCCAGCACGGTCTCCTCATCCTGAAGGCCGGCCTCTACGGGAACTGCATCAGGGTGCTCGTTCCGCTCGTCATCTCGGAGCCTGAGCTCGACGAAGCTCTGGCGGCCTGGGAAGACGCGCTCGACGAAGCTTCCGCGTAAGTCCCGCGGAGACCGGGCATCAACGCGGCATGATCGGTCAGCTGATCGGTGAGCGCTACGAGGTCGAGGAGCTCGTCGGCACCGGAGGAATGTCGAGCGTCTACCGCGCCCGAGACGATGTCCTCGAGCGCCGCGTCGCGCTGAAGATCCTCCACGAGCACTTCTCGAGCGATCCCGAGTACGTGGAGCGGTTTCGCCGGGAGGCGCGCGCCATCGCACGGCTCAACCATCCGAACATCGTCACAGTCATCGACCGCGGTGAGTTCGAGGGGCGGCAGTTCATCGTCTTCGAGCACGTCCCCGGGGAGAACCTCAAGGAGATCGTGGAGCGCGAAGGCCCGCTGCCGGTGGCGCAGGCACTCGCACTCACGCACCAGATCGCGCGCGGCCTCGGCTTCGCTCACGAGCACGGGGTCGTGCACCGAGACGTCAAGCCTCAGAACGTGCTCCTCGACGAAAGCGGCGCAGCCAAGGTGACCGACTTTGGCATCGCGCGCTCGCTCGAGCCCGGGGACGAGCTGACCGAGACGGGAACGCTTCTCGGCACGAGCGACTACATCTCCCCGGAGCAGGCGAACGGGCAGCCCGTCGACGAACGGTCTGATCAGTACTCCCTCGGCGTCCTTCTCTTCGAGCTCCTGACCGGCGAAGTGCCGTATCCGGGGAAGACGTTCATGGCCGTCGCGATGCGCCACGTCCGAGATCCCGTTCCGAGTGTGCGCGAGCGCTGTGCGGACGTCCCGGAACAGGTGGGCGCCATCGTCGCCCGTGCGATGGCGAAGCGTCCGGAGGACCGCTTCCCGTCGATGGAGGCGATGATGGCCGCGATCGAGGTTTGTCTCACAGAAGAGGCCGCCGGTAGCAGGGAGGCGAACGGAGCCACCAGCGTCCTCCCGCGGGTCGAGGCGCCCAGTCCGACGCCGGCCCCGGCGCGACCGCGTCCCCGGCGTCGGCGGCGCAGACGCGGGCTCAACCCGCTCCTACTCGGGCTCTTGGTCATGGGGCTCGGCGCCCTCGTGCTCGTGCTTCTGATCACGAGGACCGACGGCTCCGGGACGGGCGCGGCAGGGTCGTCGAGTGTCCATCTTGCGGCGATCAGCGACTACGACCCGGAAGGCGACGGGCGTGAGCACCCGGAGGCCGTGCCGAACGCGACCGACGGAAACGAAACGACCTACTGGACGACCGAGAGCTACAGCAGCTTCCAGAAGGCAGGAGTCGGAATCGTCCTCGACGCCGGCAAAGCGGTGGAGTTCTCAAGCATCACGATCACCAGCGACGAGCCCGGCTTCACGGCGAAGATCCAGGCGGGCAATAACGCCGATGGGGGCTTCAAGGATGTTTCTCGCGACCAGGAGGTCGAGTCGAGGACGACCTTCGATCTCTACGGGGGCAAGTACCGCTACTACGTCGTCTGGATCACCGACCCGAACCGCCGGGCTCACATCAACGAGGTACGCGCCGGTTAGCTAGTACTTGAGGCGGACGCGGCGGTCGCGGCGGTCGAGCGCCAGCTGGACGAGCCGGTCGAGCAGCTCGCCGTAGGGAATCCCCGAGGCCTCGAAAAGCTTCGCGTAGACGCTCGTCGCTGTGAAGCCGGGAATTGTGTTCAGCTCGTTGACTAGAACTCCCCCGTCCTCGTCCACGAAGAAGTCGACGCGGGCCATCCCTTCGCAGTCGCTTGCCACGAAGGCCGCTACGGCGAGCTCCTGCACGCGGGCGATGGTTCCCTGGTCGAGCCGAGGCGGGACGATAAGGTCCATCCCGCCCTCCTCGTACTTGGCCTTGAAGTCGTACCAGTCGCTCACGAGCGGGACGATCTCTCCGGGCAGCGAGGCGATCGGCTCCTCGTTTCCAAGCACGCTGCATTCGACTTCGACGCCTTTCACGTGCTTCTCGAGCAGCACTTTCTCGTCGTGCTCGAACGCGAGATCCACCGCCGGGCCGAGCTCCTCGTGCGACCGCACCATCGAAATTCCGACGCTCGACCCGAGCCGAGCCGGTTTGACGACAACCGGATAGCCGAACGGATTCTCGACGCGCTCCCGGTGACGCTCGAGCAGGGTGATGCTGTCGACGACGGGGATTCCCTTGTCCCGCATGACAGCCTTGAAGAGGTCCTTGTCCATGCAGAGCGCCGAGGCTGCCACGCCCGCGCCGACGTAGGCGACGCCCGCGAGCTCGAGGAAGCCCTGGACCGTTCCGTCTTCGCCGAACGGCCCGTGGAGTACGGGGAAGACCACATCGATGTCTCCGAGGGGTTCCGGCTGGCCGTTCAGGGGCACCGGAAGCGGGGCATCGCCGGGCCCGAGCTCTTCCTGTCGAGCTTTCGGGAGCGCCCAGCGCCCGTCGCGGCCGATCTCGATTGGACGCACCTCGTAGCGCTCGGGATCGAGGCCTTCGACCACGGAGCGGGCCGACGCGAGCGAGATCTCATGCTCGCTCGAGCGTCCGCCCATGATGACTGCGACGCGGAGCCGGTCCAACAGGGTCCTAGGCGAACTTCCCAACGAAGATCGTCACTGTGCTTCCCTTGGTTGCTGAGGTTCCACCGGCCGGGTTCTGGTCTTGCACGACGTTGTCCTGGGTCGGATCACTGACGGTCACGGTTTGGACCTTGACCTTGAAGCCTGCGTTCTTGAGGTCGTCCTGAGCTGTCTCTTTCTGCTCCCCGACAACGTTGGGGACGGTGGCGGACGAGGGTCCGGTCGAGACTGTGATCGTTACCGTCGATCCCTTGGGCGCCTCGGTTCCGGGGTCCGGGCTCTGCGCCGAGACGAGGCCCGCGGCCGTGCTGTCCGAGGGTGCTTCCACGGACTGCACCTTGAAGCCGGCCGCGGCCAGCTCGGCGCGCGCGCTGGACTCGCTCTGGTCGAGCACGTCGGGCACTGACGCTGTTTGCTGGCCCTTCGAGACTCGCAGGACGACGACCGTGCCCTCCGGGACGATGTCGCCCGCAGGCGGGTTCTGGCCGACGACCTGGCCTGGGGGCTTCTTGGAGAAGACCTCGCGCTTTCGCGCGTCCAGGTTGGCCTGGTTCAGTTGATCGACGGCATCGGCGTAGTCCATTCCGACAACACCGGGGACAGTCGTCTTCGGCACTCCTGTGGAGACGATGATCGTCACCTGATCGCCTTTCTGGATGCGGGTGCCGCCATCGGGCTTCTGATCGACGACGAAGCCCTCTTTGACGTCGGTGCTTGCCGTCTCCTTCACGTTGGGCTCCAGCCCGGCGTCCTTCACCTTCTGTACCGCAAGCTCCTTGCGAATCCCGACGACGTTCGGGACGGCGACCGGCTTCGATGCATCGAGCTGGTCCTGGATCTTGGAGAACACGTACCACCCGGCAAAACCGGCGGCTGCAAGCAATAGCGCGACCAGGAGCCACGGAACCCAGCGCCGTCGCTTGGGCGGTGGCTCTTCGTATCCGTAGCCGGGGGTGTAGGGCGGCGGCCGGCGCGCGGCGGGCTGCCGTGGCGGCGCGATGCTCGTCGCGTCGGACGGGAGCACCTGCGTCGTTCCACCGATGGTCGCTCCGGGCGCCGCAATCAGGGCTGTTGCCGCTTCCGAGGTCTCCGGCGCCAGGGGAAGGCCCGCCTCCACCCGGTGGAGGTCCTCGGCGAACTCCTCTGCGCTCTGATAGCGATCCTCCGGCGCCTTGGAAAGGGCGCGCAGCACGACCTGGTCGAGTTCCTCCGGGATCTCCGGGCGGATCTTCGAAGGAGGCTTCGGCAGCTCGTTCAGGTGCTTCATGGCGATCTCGATTGCCGAGTCGCCGTTGAAGGGCACCTTGCCCGTCAGCATCTCGTAGAGCACGATCCCGACCGAGTACAGGTCCGATGAGGCGGTGACCGGCGCCCCGCGCGCCTGCTCGGGGGAGAGGTATTGCGCGGTACCCATGATCGAGCCGGCTTCCGTCATCTGGGAAGCGCCGGCGCGCGCGATTCCGAAATCCGTCACCTTCAGGCGCTCGCCAATGAGGATGTTGTGGGGCTTGATGTCCCGGTGGATGATTCCGTGCCGGTGCGCGAAGCGGAGGGCCTCGAGAATCTCGAGGGTGTAGGCGACCGCGTTGCTGATCGGGAGCGGGCCGCGTGTGAGGATCAGCTCCTTGAGGCTGCGTCCCTCGATCACCTCCATGGCGATGTAGTACGTGCCTTCGGCCTCGCCTCGGTCGTAGATCGAGACGATGTTCGGATGGGAGAGGGCGGCGGCGGACTTCGCTTCGCGTCGGAAGCGCTCGACGAAGTCGTCGTCGTTCGCGTAGCGGTCGTTGAGGATCTTGATCGCCACCCGGCGTCCGAGGTCCTCGTCCTCGGCGAGATAGACGTTTGCCATACCGCCCGAGCCGAGCTTGCGGAGGATGCGGTAGCGCCCGTCGAAGAGTGTGTTGATCAGGGTGTCGGAAACTGCCATCCGGGATTCAGACTAGGGGTTTCTCCGTAAGAGCGCTTCGATGATCGCCTTGGCGATCGGAGCTGCCGTGGTCCCCCCGGTTCCGCTCTGGTCCGAGAGTTCTACGGCGACGGCGATGCGGGGCCGGTTGGCCGGCGCGAAGGCGATGAACCACGTGTCGTTCGCTCCTGTCCGGCCGGTTTCGGCGGTCCCTGTCTTGCCGGCGACCGGGACGCCGGGGATCTGGGCAGCTGTGCCCGTTCCACCTTCGACCACCGCTTCCATCATGGCGGTGAGCTCGGCTGCCGTGCGCGCCTTGATCGCCTTCTTCCACTCCTTGGGGCTGTAGTGCTCGATCACCTTGCCGCCCGGCGCGATGATCTTCTCCACCAGAGTTGGGCGCATGACGACGCCGTGGTTGCCGATCCCGGCGGCCACAAGGGCCATCTGGAGCGGCGTCACCTGGAGCCGCTCCTGGCCGAAAGCGAGCCGGCCCGGGTCGACCTCGTTGGGGTCCTTCGGCAGGAAGAGCCTGTTGTTCTTGTAGAGGCCGCTCGGCTTCACCTCGTTGGATGGAAGCTCGATCGGCGGCTCCTCGTAGAAGCCGAACCGTTGCGCGTACTCGAGCACACGGTTCGCCCCCAGGCTCTTGCCGATGTTGCAGAAGACGGCGTTGATGGAATGCTGGAGCGCTTCGGTGAAGCTGACGTTGCCAAAGACCTCAGGGCCGCTCTGGTCGGCGAAGTTGAGGACCTTCTTGCCGTATTCGGTGCAATAACCCGGGTCGTCGAACCGGCTGTCAATCGTGTAGCGCCCCGAGTCGAGGGCCGCTGCGGCGGTGACGACCTTGAACGTCGAACCGGGGATGAAACCGCCCTGGCTCGCCCTGTCGAGAAGCGAGCTGGCGCCCCCGCAAGGCGTCCGCTGACGCAGGATGCGGTTGAAGTGGCCTTCCACGAGGTTTGGGTCGAAGCTCGGTGAGGACGCCATCACGAGTACGCGGCCCGTCGATGGCTCGATCGCGACCGCGGCGCCGCACTTACCGGACAGCCCCGCCATGGCCGTTCGCTGCGCGCGGGCGTTAATGGTGGTGACGACGTCGTTCCCTTCCTGCGTGAGCCCCTTGAGCTTGTCCAGAGCGTTGTTCAGGACGGTGTCGAGATTCGCGTTCGAGCCCGTGAGGTAGTCGTTCAGCGACGCCTCGAGCCCGGTCCGGGAGCGTTCGATCGTCGAGTAGCCGACGGGGTGTGCGACGAGGTCGCGGCGCGGATAGACGCGCAGGTACCAGGTTCGTCCGACGTTCTTCTTCTTGACCTTCTTGTTCTTGGCAAAGACCGTGCGGCCGTCCGAGGCGTAGATGATCCCGCGCTTGATCGTCAGCTGCTTGACGAGAAGGTTCGGGTTGCCCCTCTTCGCCTCGAGATTCGGAGCGTCCCAGAGCCAGTAGCTCGACATCGCGATGAGCGCGACGAAGAGGCCGGCCAGGACGAAGAACAGGCGCCGAATCTGCGGGTTCATGTGGCTTCCTGGCGGTTGACGTGGTTCGAGACCATGAGCAGCAGCCCGACGAGGCCGAAGTTCGCGACGATGCTGGAGCCGCCGTAGGAGACGAAGGGCAGCGTGATCCCGGTTAGCGGGATCAGACGCGTGACGCCGCCCATGATGATGAAGGCCTGGATCGCAACCGCGACGGTCAGGCCGGTTGCCAGGAGCTTCGAGAAGCCGTCACCGGCCTGGAGAGCGACCCGGAACCCCCGGTAGAGGAAGATGACGTAGAGGAGGACAACCCCGGCTGCGCCCGCGAGGCCCAACTCCTGCGCTATGCCCGCGAAGATGAAGTCCGTCTCCAGGTAGGGGATGTACGTGTGGCCCTGTGGAGAGATGAGCACGCCTTCGCCGAGCCCCTGCCCGAACAGCCCGCCGCCTGCGATCGCGTAGATGGACTGGACGAGCTGATAGCCCTTGTCGTACGGGTCCTGCCACGGGTCGAGCCAGATGGAGACGCGGTCCTGCACGTGCGGGACCACGTGGTAGAGCGCATAGGCGCCAGCTGCAAAGAGCGCGGTCCCCACAGCCACATACGGCCACCTCGCGGTGGCGACCCAGAGCATGGCCAGGAAGATCGAGAAGTAGAGAAGTCCGCCGCCGAGGTCGTTGGTCTGAAAGAGGACGAGCATCGCCGCGCCCCAGATGACGAGGAGCGGCCCGAAATGCTTCGGAGACGGCACTCCGTAGCGGCCCGCTCCCATCGAGAGCACCTCGCGGTTGTCTCGCAGGTACCCCGCGAGGAAGATGACCAGCAGGACCTTCGCGAACTCGCCGGGCTGAAAGACGATCGGCCCGACGCCTACCCAGAGCGAGGCGCCGTTGATCGTCCGCCCCAGGCCAGGGAGGGCCGGCAGGATCAGGAGCCCGATCGCGGTCAGGCCGAGGATGTACTTGACCTGGTCGAGCGTCCGGTGGTCTTTGAGGAAGAGGACCAGGGCGGCAAAGATGACGATTCCGACGACGACCCAGAGGCCCTGCTTGAAAGCCAGGCCAGGGTCGATCCGGTAGATCATCGTCAGCCCTACCGCGGTCAGGAGCCCGGTGAGCGGGAGGAGGTAGGGGTCTGCGAACGGGAGCGCCACGCGCACGACGAGGTGCGCGGCGACGAACAGCGCGAGAAAGAAGACCGCATATGAGAGGGATGCCGTGGAGACGACGTCTTGCCGGGCGATGTAGACGGCCGCAAAGCCCGTGGCCGTCAGAAAGCCGACGACGAGAAGATTCGCGAGCTCGCGGTTCCGAAGGGTCAGCCGGTCACCTTTCGAGCAGATCGACGAATTCCGCTCGCGAAACGCGACCAGCCCCAGGACGCAGGGAGCGTTCGTAGCCAGGGGCTACGGGCGCGATCGAGGAAACGGGATGGGAAGCGTTGCAGGGAGCCGGGGCGGCGAGCTGTGAGGGCGGGGGGCGGCAGGATTAGCGGACTCCTTCAGCCTCGTAGCGGGCGAGCCGCGCCTTGGCCTGGTCGTAGGAGATCAGGTGGTGATCGAAGAGCGTCGAGCGTTCGGCCGGGGTCAGCTGCACGGCTCTCAGCCGGCTCACGTAGCGCGCGCGGTAGAGGTCGACGCCGCCGCCGAGGCCCCACGGCACGCCCTGGTACACAACGACGTTGCCGTCCTCGTCGGCCCCGATGAAATTGGCCCGCGACAGAGCCCAGAAGGCCGCGGCGATGACCGCCATCACAAATGCGAGCCCGAGTACAGACCAGAAGAGGCGCCGGCCCCAGCGCGGACGTGGGCGCTGACGCTCAGGCTCCGCGGCGCGCCTATCGTCGTCGATCGCGGGGCCCCACGTCTCCGGCTTGGCTACGTCCTCGCGCTCGAGGACCGCCGCCGGAGCGGCCATGCGCAGCGCGGTCGCGTCGAGACCCGTCAGCGTGTCCTCCAGGTCGGTCTCGCCGCGCGTATCCACCGGAGCCACGGCCGTGTCCTCGAGCTCCGAGGCATCGCCGGCGACGCAAAACATGACGACTGTGACGTTGTCCTCCCCGCCGGCCCGGTTGGCGGCCTTCACCAGCGACTTGGCCGCCTTCTCGAGGCTGTCCGAGCGGCCAACGATCGACAGGAGCTCCTCGTCGCCGACCATTGTCGTCAGGCCATCCGAGCAGAGCAGGAAGAGATCGCCAGGCTGCGCGTCCACGGTGAATGTGTCCACGTCCACCTCGAGATCCGTGCCGAGCGCGCGCGTAATCACCGAACGCTGCGGATGCGTATCCGCCTCCTCCGCAGTGATGCGGCCGCTGCGGACCAGGTCGGCTACGAGCGAGTGATCCTCGGTCAGCTGCTCGATCTTGCCGTCGCGGATGCGGTACGCGCGCGAATCGCCGACGTGGCCGACGGCGATGCGCCCGTCGACGACGAGAGCGGCGGTGATCGTCGTCCCCATGCCCGAGGCCTCCGCGTCGGTTCGCGCGCGCTCGTAGATGCGTCGGTTCGCCTCCTGGATGATCGCGCCGACGCGCTCTTTCGGCTCGAGCTCGTCGGCGTCATGAAAATCGCGGAAGGCAGCGGCGGCGAGCCTCGAGGCGACCTCGCCGGCCTGCGCGCCGCCCATCCCGTCGGCCACGGCGAACAGCGGCGGCTCGCGCACGAATGAATCCTCGTTTCGACGGCGTTTCCGCCCCGCATCTGTGACCCCTGCGCTTTCGATGATCCTCATCGCTCGAACCTGAGGTCGGTGTCTCCGATCTGCACCACGTCGCCCTCACGGAGAAGGCGGCGGCCGTCCAGCCGGGCGCCGTTCACGTACGTTCCGTTGGTCGAGCCCAGATCGAGTATCCATACCCCGTCACGCTGCGATTCGATCCGGGCGTGGTGGCCGGATGCGAACTCGTCATCGGGAAGCGGGACGGCATTGTCGTCAGCGCGTCCGATTGTGAGCGGGACCGGTCCGGCTGGGAAGGAGCGGCCCACCTTCACGCTTTTGCTCTGCTCCACGACCAGCTTTCCTCCCGACTCGGCCGGATGCTCCGCTGCGAGCTGCGAAGGCGCAAGGATGAAGCTTTCCTGGGGAGCAACGCGCAGGTCGCGTGAGGCCGAACGCACCACCCGCCAGATGAAGAAGTACAGCAGGACGAGGAAGAGTGCCTTGAGGGCTAGAAGAACCGGCTCGACATTCATCTCGTGTTTTCGAACACGAGCTCCGTGCGGCCGAGGACGATGCGGTCATTTGGTTCGAGCCGGGCCCGTTTGACCTGCTCGCCATTCACCTCCACTCCGTTGGTCGAGCCGAGATCCACGACCCACCAGCCGCCGTCCTCGTGCACGATCTCGGCGTGGCGGCGGGAGACGTTCGCATCATCGATCGGAATGTCACAGTCGCGCGAGCGTCCAAGAACCACCCGGTCGCCCTCCAGCTCACGGCGCTTGCCGCGTATGTTCAAAAGGGCTCGAGGCTCGTGCGCAAGGCCCAGCTCTCCGGCCTCGGCCGCCGACACGGCCGCCGTCGCGGCCACAGGAGGCTTGAAAACCCGCGTCGGGCTCGGCTCCGGCGCGGCCTCCATCTCTTGCTCGTCGCCCGCCTCGGCCGCCTCAGCCTCTTGCGCCCGGCGGGGCTGCACGAGCCGGGTTGCGATGCCGAATTCCCCAAGATCGAGATCCTCGTCCTCTTCGAGCACGACGCGTGGTGTCGAGAGGAGCGAGTAACCCTCGCGCCGGGCGTGTTCTGCGAGGTAGTCGGCGAGCTCGGTGAGGAGAGACTCCTCGTAGCTCGAAAACTGCTCGCGATCCTGCGGCGAGAGGTAGAGCACGTACTCGTTGGGGACGTAGACGCGCGAGATCGAGATCGTCCTATGGTCGTCCATCTCCTTGGCGAGCTTGCGAGCCAGCTCGACGGGTTGTACGTGTGACTTGAAAGCACGGCCGAACGCGCCCTCGACGAGGGACTCGATCCGGTGCTCGATGCTGCGAAGGACGCTCACTGGCGCGACGGGGCAAATTGTGCCCCGCCGCACTCTAACGACGCATTCCCAGCGCCGGGACCGCCAAGAGTGCGGCGGCAACCCAGATCCAGAGCGCGGTCGGAAAGGCTCCCACGGCTCCCGCGGGAGCCAGGAGGGCAGCCGCGAGGAAGCCAGCGCCCCAGCCGCAGACGCCCCAGAGCCCGCGGCTTCGTGCGTAGGGTGCGGCGACTGCTGCGGCTGTGATGACCGCCGCTTCGATCCAGAACGCCGGGTGCGCGCCGAGGAAGTCACCGAATGCGCCGACGACGCCCACGAAGCCGGAGGAGGACGCCAAATCCAGCCGTGAAGGCGCCCCGGCTCCGGTGAAGGGCGACGACATGTGCGCCAGGCCCGCAACCGCGACCGCGGCGAATGCGGCGCCGGCCGCGAGGGCGGCACGCCGCAGGGCACCGTGCGTTCCAAGGATGAGCACGGGAGCGAGCGGAAGCGCCTGGGGCAGGAGAAGTGCCGGTCCGAGGAGGAAGAGGAAGCCCGCCCGGACGTCGCCGGCGAAGAGCAGAAACCATGCGAGCGCAAGGGGTGTGTAGGCGAGCGCGAGGCCGAGCGAGATGTTCCCCAGGGGCAGAATCGGAGCGGCGAGAGCGAGGGCCAGGCCGGCCTTCGGTCGAAGGAGGCCGGCGCCCGCGACAAGCGCCGCGATGAGGAAGGGCCAACCCGCCGGGAAAAAGGGAAGCAACCAAAGAGTCGCGCCTGCGTAGACCGCCGCAAGAAGCGCGGGAGCTGCCCGCTCGCCGAGCGTCGTCCGGGACATGACTGCGCGCTGGCGCTCGCCGCGCTCGCTCCACGCGGCCCGCAGTTGGAGAGCCGCGTCCTTCGCTTTGGGCCGCTGACCGGGCGGGAGCGAAAGCATGCGATCGACCGCGCTCGTCAGCGTACGAGGGAGATCCGGGCGTAGCCGGGCCAGCGGGGGCGCACCCGCACCGACCCGCTTGGCCGTTTCCACCGGGGAGAAAGTCGAGAACGGATGTCGGCCGGCCAGAGCTTCCCAGAGAATCACGCCGACCGACCAGATGTCCGCTGCGCCGGTCGCCTCCTTGCCGTCGAGCCTCTCCGGCGCGATATACGCCAGCGTGCCCGGCACGTCGCCCGCCGCAGTAAGCGTTTCGGCCTCTTCCAGCTGGGCCAGCCCGAAGTCGAGCACCCTGACCGATACCTCCTCAGAGTCCTCGAGCATGACGTTCGCGGGCTTGATGTCCCGATGGATGACGCCCTTGCCGTGGGCGTGCGCCAGCGCTTCGAGAACCTGCGCCGCAGCCTCGACCGCTGCGGCATCGCCGAGGGAACCCCGTCGAAGGGCCTCGCGAACCGTCTTTCCCGCCACGTACTCGTAGGCCACGTACACGTGGCGGTCGTCCCGCTCGAGCGCGAGCGCTCTCAGGCAGCGCGGGTGGCGCAGCCGGGTCGCAGCCTCCACCTCGCGCTCTGCGCGCGACCCGGCCTTGCCTTCTCGGGGGACGACTTTGAGCGCGACGTCGCGAACCGACTGCTCGTCCCGAACGAGCCAGACCGAGCCCGACCCCCCACTGCCGAGCGGACGCAGGGGCCGATACCGGCCGAGGACGAGGTGGTCGTGGTGGAGGGCGACGGCACGTTCCATCGGCCCCGCGAACTTGGCGCTATCCGCTTAAACTCCTGCAATAGCCCAGGAGGGTGGTAGACTCGACCAACTTCTGGCCCCCTCCCTCGGCCCATGTTCGAGCGCGAGAAAACAGATCCCCAGACCGACATCGAGTTCGACTTCTTCGACGACTCACCGACCGTCGAGGCGCCGAATCGAGAAGGCGCGCCTCCAAAACGGCGCCCCCGGCTCCCAACGGGACCTCCGGCGGCCGGCGGGCCGTCGCTCTTCCGGCTCGGAATCCTCATCGCCGGCGCGATTCTGCTTGCGGTCATCCTCGTCCTCTGGGTGAACAGCTGCCGCGCCGGGCAGAAGAAGAGTGCGTACAAGGACTACATGGCGGCGGTCGCCACGCAGGCGAGCGATTCCGAGGAGGTCGGCAAGCAGCTGAACCAGAAGATCACGACGCCCGGTATTAAGCTGAGTGACCTGCGGGCGGAGCTCGACGGCTTCCGGCAGCAGTCCGCTCAGATCCTGGCGAACGCGCGCAAGCTCGATCCCCCAGGACCGCTCCGGGAGGAACAGCGGAGCCTGGTGGAGGCGATGGAATTCCGCGTTTCGGGCCTCGACGGGCTTGCGCGCGCGCTCGCGCGTGTGGAGTCGACCAAGGACTCGCAGGAGGCCGGTAACAACCTCGCGATTCCGAGCCAGCGGCTCATCGCCAGCGACGTCGTCTACGCAGACCTCTTCTACGAGGGTTCCCAAGCGGTGATGAACAAGGAGAACATCAAGGGTGTGCCGGTGCCCGAGTCGAAGTTCGTCCAGAACGCCGAG
>Ga0307305_10000169_pt1 | contig 20611 bp, 20 predicted proteins | sample ER_DNA_186_FD_194512 | JGI IMG/M metagenome (GOLD analysis project Ga0307305, IMG submission 194512) | Bulk soil microbial communities from the East River watershed near Crested Butte, Colorado, United States - ER_DNA_186 | ecosystem: Environmental > Terrestrial > Soil > Floodplain | place... | reverse complement strand
CCCGCGCGAGCCCGGACCGGCGGCGCGGCGCGCCGACCTTCGGGAGAACACAGTCAATTCCGCTCCTTTGACGATGGCTGGCACCCGGACGGGGTGAGCACGGGCGCATGGCCTGTACGCGAGGTCAGCACGGTCTGGTGATAAGGCCGTCTCGCACCGAACCGTTATCCCACACAACAGGACAGAAGTCGATAGTTATCGGGCTATTTGCCTATTGAGTCAGGCCAGCCCACGTGCCGAAATGTCGCATTTATTTCGCACCCTTCGTTATCTCCGCGGCGGCCATTGCCGCCGGGGTGTCACAAACCGGCACCCTGCCCGGTCTGAGCTGATGAGAGCGAGAGAATAGAGGACGACGTGCGGACCATCCTGGTGGCTGGCGGCGGCTATGCCGGTTTCTACACGGCGTGGCGGCTGGAAAAGAAACTTCGCCGTGATGAGGCGCGGATCGTGGTGGTCGACCCCCGGCCGTACATGACATATCAGCCGTTCCTGCCCGAGGTGGTGGCCGGATCCGTCGAGGCCCGGCACGCCGCGGTATCCCTGCGGCGGCACCTGCGCAGGGCCAGGCTGGTCGCCGGGACCGTGACCGCGATCGACCACGCGGACCGGGCGGTCACGGTCCACCCGGCCGAGGGACCCGATTTCGCGCTCGGCTATGACATCATCGTCGTCACCGCTGGCGCGGTGACCCGCAGGCTGGCCATACCCGGCGTGGCGGAGCAGGCCATCGGCATGAAGCACGTCGAGGAAGCGGTGGCGATCCGGGACCGCCTGCTGACGGCCTTCGACCGGGCCTCAACGCTCGAGCCGGGTCCGCTGCGCCAGCGACTGCTCACCGTGACGTTCGTCGGAGGTGGTTTCTCCGGCGTCGAGGGCTTCGGTGAGCTGTTGTCGCTGGCGACGTCGCTGGTGCGGTCCTACCCGGAGCTGAGTCCGGCGGACCTGAAGTTCCACCTGATAGAGGCCCGCGGCCGGATCCTTCCCGAGGTATCCGGCCGGCCCGGTCAGTGGGTCGTGCGCTCCCTGGAGAAGCGCGGCGCACACGTCCACCTCAATACCGAGCTCGTCTCCGCGCGCCACGGTCACGTGGTCCTGTCGACCGGTGAGGAGTTCGACTCCGGGCTGATCGTGTGGACCGCGGGCAACGCCGCGAACCCGATGGTCCGCAGCCACACCGACCTGCCCGTCGACGAGGGCGGACTGCTGATTGTCCGCGCCGATCTGCGGGTCGGCACCGACGCCGTGCCGGTGCCAGACGCCTGGGCCGCCGGTGACAACGCCGCGGTTCCCGATCTTGCCGCGGACCGGCCCGGGGCCGCGACGGTGATGAACGCCCAGCACGCGGTGCGACAGGGAAAGCTGCTGGCGGACAACATCGTCGCCACCCTGCGCGGGCGAGAGCCGAAGGCGTACGTGCACCACAGCCTCGGAACGGTCGCGACACTGGGCCTCGGGCGGGGGATCTTCCAGTACCACCGCCTGGTGATCAAGGGCTTCCCGGCCTGGCTGATGCACCGCGGATACCACGTGCTGGCGGTCCCCACCTGGGAGCGGAAGATCAGGGTGCTGGCGATCTGGCTGACGGCCGCGCTGTTCGGCCGGGACATCGTCTCGCTGGCTTCGGTGCAGCACCCACGCGAGGCGTTCATCACCGACGGCGAGCTGGCCTCTCCGCTTTCTTCAGGAATAGCGGTGCGCCAGTCCACCCGAGCGAGTGCTCATAGTGTTGACATTTGCTCAGAATAAGTTATGACAGTCCTTGGCAGCCCGGTCTATACAGGAGAGCCTATGGCTACCGCCGCATCCGCCGTTCCCGGTGGCTCCGTGGACCTGGCGCTGGAGGGCTGCACGGTCATAGTGACCGGGGCGGGCAGCGGGATCGGCGCCGCCACCGCACGCTTGCTCGGGGCGGCGGGCGCATCGGTGGTGCTGGTCGGCAGGCGGGAGGCCCCGCTCCGGCAGAGCGCCGACGCGGTCGGGCAGGCCGGCGGCCGCGCTGTCCCGGTACCGGCCGACCTGGCCGATCGCACCAGTCCGGCCCGCATCATCGCCGCGGCGCTGGCCGCGTTCGGCCGGATCGACGGCCTCGTCAACAACGCGGCTATGTGCCAGCACCGGCCGCTATCCGAGTGGGAGACCGACGGATTCGACGAGCAGGTCGCAACGAATATCCGGGCCCCCTACTTCCTCATCCAGGCCGCTCTGCCGGCCCTGCGGGAGTCAGCGATCAAGTCGGTGGTCAACATCAGCTCTTCCTCGGGCACCTTGCGTTTGTCCGGCCAGTCCGTGTACGGCATGACCAAGGGCGCCCTGGACTACCTGACCCAGTCGCTGGCCGGGGAGCTGGCCCCAGCCGGCATCAGGGTCAACTGCATCGCTCCCGGCCCGACCGATACGCCGATCCACGCCACCTGGGCCGACGATCTCGATGAGGCCTACCGGTGGCTGAAGAGCCAGGTGCCGCTCGGTCGGATCGGCGATCCGGCCGAGGTCGCGCGCTGGATCGCCCTGCTGCTGAGCCCCGTGTCATCGTTCATGACCGGGGCGGTGATCCCGCTAGACGGGGGCCAGGTGATCCCGCATGCCTGAGAGCACGGGACGCTGGAGCTCGGAGGAACTCATGCTCCGCGCGGCCTGGTACTACTACAAGGACGAACTAACTCAGGACGAGATCGCCCGGCGGCTGTCGATGTCCCGGGCGTCGGTGGGACGACTGCTCGACCGGGCCCGGAGGGTGGGCCTGGTGTCGATCAACCTGAATACCGAGTACCTCGACGCCGTCGAGCTCAGCGGCGAGCTGCGCAAGACGTTCGGCCTGGCCGAGGCGCTGGTCGTGCCGGACCACGAGAAGGAGCCGTTCGCTCACCACGCCATGAACGCCCGCGTCGGCCTCGGCGGAGCCCAATTCATGAGCACCCACCTGCGGCCCGGTGCGAGCCTCGGTGTGGGCTGGGGCGAGACCGTCTCGCGGGTGATCGCGGCCACGAACTTCGGCGCGGTCGGGCCGGTGCACATGGTCACGCTGACCGGCGGGGTGGAGGGCTACCTGCAGACCATCTTGTCTTCCAAGAGCGAGATAGCCGGCGAGTCGGCCCACCTCACCTCGGCCACCGTGATCCCGAGCCCGATCATGGCGTCCACGTCTGACCTGGCGGCAGCTCTGCGCGCGGAGCCCACCATCCAGCAGGTGCTGAAACAGGCCTGCGGCGTGGAGTACGCACTGGTCGGCGTCGGCACCCCAACGGCCGACGCGACCATCGTCCACACGGGCTACCTGAACGCCGAAGACACCCGTGGGCTGCGTGAGCGAGGCGTGGTCGGCGACATCCTCGGCCAGTTCTTCGACGCCAGCGGCGACGTCGTGGACCTGCCGATTCATGACCGGCGGATCGGGATCGAGCTCGCCGACCTGAGGCGCATCCCCAAGGTCGTGGGCGTAGCCGGCGGGAAACACAAGGCCGAGGCGATCCTGGGCGCGCTGCACGGCGGGTTCCTCGATGTCCTGGTCACCAACGAGCTGACCGCCATCCGGCTGCTCGAACTGCGGTGACCAGAGTGGCCCGGGAATCCGTGGCTGCTCCTTGCGGCATCGCGGTACGTGTTCGATACTCAAGCTGAGCGAATGACCGTCATCTGAGCAAGTGCTCCGGGAGGTCCCTGCGCATGGTCGCAGGAACTCGTTGATCTCGTCCTGGCATCTCGCGGCCAGCCTGCCCAACCCGTCACCAGCTGAGGAGAATTCACATGGCCACCAGCGACGCACGGCAGATCGTCCCGCCACCCACGCCCATGAAGATCACCCAGATCGCCGTAGTGGTCCGCGACATGGAAGCCGCGCTGAAGTCCTACACGGAGACCATGGGCTGGGGGCCGTGGAGCGTCTTCGACTACAAGCCTCCGCTGCTGCACGACACGCGGGTACACGGCGAGCCGGTCGAGTACCGGATGATCGGCGCGGAGACCTCAGTGGACGGGCTCGGCTTCGAGCTGATCCAGCCGGTGAGCGGCCCGAGCATCTACCAGGAGTTCCTGGACTCCCACGGCGAGGGGGTCCAGCATATTGCCTGCATGAAGCACTCATACGACGATAGCTCGCTGGTGCGGGAGCACTGGCACGCCAACGGCGCCGAGGTCCTGATGAGCGGGCGGATCGGCGAGTCGATCGAGTTCTACTACCTGGATACCGCCCCGATGCTCAAGTTCGTGCTCGAATCAGGCAGCGGTCACGCCATTGACCTCAAGCCGACCCGCATGTACCCGTGACCCATCCCGTGCGGAGGGAGGAGAAAAGGTGAGCCAGGCCACGATCAAGCCAACCCCGCCCGCGCCGGTCACGCTGGCCGAGTTCGACGAGATCTTCGAGGCGGTCAAGAACTGGGGCCGCTGGGGACCCGACGACGAACTCGGCACGCTGAACTACATCACCGCCGACACCGTGCGGGCCGCGGCCGCCACGGTCCGGTCCGGGCGGCGCGCCACGATGGCGATCGCGATGAACACCGTGGCCGGGCCGGATAACCCGAGCCCGGTGACCCATCACGTAGTCCAGGGCCATGACATCGACATCGGCTCCAGCGGGGTGACCTTTGCCACGGACTACGTAGGGCTGGCCTTCCACGGCGACTGTCACACTCACATGGACGCGCTCTGCCACATCGCCTACCAGGGTCTGGTCTATAACGGCCGACCCGCCCAGCAGGTGATGACCTCCAAGGGCGCCACCGCGCTCGATGTAACGGCCTACCGCGAGGGGCTCGTGGGCCGGGGCGTGCTGCTGGACGTGCCACGGTTCCGCGGAACCAGGTGGCTGGAACCGGGTGAGGCCGTAACCCGGGCCGAGCTGGAGGCGGTCGAGCAGGCCCAAGGGGTCCGGCTCGGTGAGGGGGACATCCTCGTCTTCCGTACCGGGCATCACCGGCGCCGGCTCGAACTGGGCGCGTGGAGCAACGACTACCCCCCGGCCGGCCAGGGCAAGGCCGGCCTGCACGTGGACACGATCCGATGGATGCACGAGCGGCGGATCGCCGCGTTCCTGCCGGACGGCGACGGGGAGACGGTGCCGAGCAACGTCGAGGGCGTCCTCTACCCGATCCACCCGCTGCAGGTCACCGCGATGGGCATGCTCGCCGCCGACAGCCTGCAGCTCGAGGACCTGGCCACCGCCTGCGCAGAAGAGGGGCGCTTCGAGTTCATGGTGGTCGGGCTGCCACTCCGGCTGCCCGGCGGCACAGGGTCGCCGTGGAACCCGATCGCCATCTTCTGACCAACTCCGCCGGACCCGAGCGGCGGAGATGACGTGAAACCAGGGAGGCAGCGAGCCATGGAGCGGCGGTTTGAGGACAAGGTGGCGCTGGTCACCGGCGCGACCACGGGCATTGGTCAGGCGACCGCGGTACGCCTGGCCGCGGAGGGTGCGGTCGTGGCCGTGAACCACCTGCCCGAGCAGGACGCGGAGGGGACGCTGCGGCGAATCGCCGAGGCCGACGGCCAGGGCTTCCCGGTGATCGCTGACATGCGCGATCCGGAGCAGGTCACCGCGATGGTGCACGATGTGGCCGAGCGCGCCGGGCGGCTCGACTACGTGGTATCGAACGCGGCGATCAACCCGTTCATGGCGTGGGACGAGACGACGGTCGAGGACTTCAACAACCTGTTTGAGACGAACGTGCGGGGCACCTGGATGGTCTGCACCGAAGGCGCCAAACAGATGATCCGGGAGGGGCACGGCGGCGCGATCTGCTGCGTGAGCTCGATCTCGGCCCACGTGGGCGCCCCGGGCCAGACAGCGTACTGCGGGACCAAGGGCGCCATCAGCATGCTGGCCAAGGCCCTCGGCTGCGACCTGGGCGCGCACGGCATCCGGGTGAACGCGGTCGAGCCGGGCTGGGTGATGACGCCGATGAGTGCGCCCTTGACGGAGGATCCCGCCGCGCTGAAGTACTACAACGATCGCGTCGCATTGCACCGGGGCGCCCAGCCGGACGAACTCGCGGCCACGATCGCCTACCTGCTCTCCCCCGATGCCAGCTACGTGACCGCCGCGACGCTGCTCGTGGACGGCGGCTTCATCGTGAATGCCGAGCTGTAATGACCCGCTGCCCGCGGGCACGCTGAGGAGGAATGCCATGCCGGACCCGGCGCGGATCTTGCGCGAGGCCTACGACACCGTCAGGCGCGACTACGGAAGGGCCATCGGCCAGCGGCGTGATGAGCTGATCACCCCCGCTCTGGTGCTCGATATCGACGCGGCGCAGCGCAACATCGACCACATGGCGAGCGAGCTGAAGCAGATGGGCGCGGCCACCATCCGGCCGCACTACAAGACGCACAAGAGCCCGGACCTGGCCCGCCGCCAGCTGCAGGCCGGGGCCGGCGGCCTGTCCATGGCCACGGTGTGGGAGGCCGCGATCCTCGCCGCCGGGGGAATGGACGACCTGTTCGTGGTCAACACGGTGGCCCATCCGGCCAAGCTACGGGTCCTGGCCGAGCTGGCCCGGGAGCACCGGGTGCTCGTCGCCGTGGACGAGGCCGAGAACGCCGCATCCGCGTCCGCGGCCGCCGTCACGGCGGGGTCGACGCTGGGGATCATGGTCGAGGTGGACACCGGCATGGACCGCTGCGGAACCGATAGCGCAGCGGACTGCCTGGCGGTGGCCCGGGAGGTGATGGACCTGCCCGGGCTGCGCTTCGAGGGCATCACCGGCTACGAAGGGCACTGCTCCATGACGCCGGACCACGATCTGCGGCACGAGCGCCAGCGCGCGGCGATGAAGTTCTTCACCGACGTCGCCGGACAGCTGGGGGCGAACGGAATACCCTGCCCGATCCGGTCGGCCGGCGGAATTGCCACCTGGAACTGGACCGCGGCCTACCCGGGCTTGACAGAGATCCAGGCCGGCACGTACGTGGTCATGGACAACTTCCACGGCCGGATGGTGCCCGGCTTCGAGCACTCGCTCACCATCGCGGCGACGGTCATCAGCCGGCAGAGCGGCAAGGTCATCGTGGACGCCGGCAACAAGTCGGTCGCCGACCCGGCGGACGTGACGATGGTGGGCCACGACCACAAGGTGCTCCGGTTCGACGAGGAACACGGCATCTTCGACGCCGCCGACGGATCCCCGCTGCGGGTCGGTGACCCGGTAGGGCTGGTACCTGGGTACTCGCCGAGCACAGTGAACTGGTACGACGCTTACCACGTGGTCCAGGGCGACATCGTCGTGGACATCTGGCCGGTCATCCCGCGCGGTCCCGGCCATCACGGGATCGCAAATCCGGGCTGAGCGGCCCAAACCCTTGCCAAGCTCCGCCAGCTAGGTCGATACTCCAGTGAACGGATGATCGATCCGTGAGCGGATGCTCCATGAGACGAAGTGATCCTGTTGCCGGTGGGCGACGGGAAGGAGACTCGCGATGGCAGTTGAGGCTGGCAAGCCGAGCACGGGCAGCGTTAAGACCGAGCTGCGGGAGAACGCGGTCGGCCTCCCCGGGATGCTGATGCAGGGAATCGCCACGATCGGGCCGTCGTTCGCGATCCTCGCGTCCTTCGTCTTCATCGTGAGTTTCGCCGGGCTGGTGACGCCGTGGGCATACCTGTTCGGCGGGATCCTTCTCGGCCTGCAGGCCTTGTCGGCGGCGCAGCTGGCCAAGGTGTTCCCGTCGGCGGGCGGCTGGTACACCTGGATCGCCCGGGCTTTCCATCCGCGCGCGGGGTTCTTCGCCGGGGTGCTGTTCTCGATCTGGCTCCCGCCAGTGGCCACGCTGACCATGTCGTTCCTGGCCAAGACGGTGCTCGAGCCGTCGATCAAGGCGGAGTACGGGGTGGACGTCCCGTGGTGGATCTGGGTCGTGGCGGGCGTGGCCCTGGTGATCTTTTTCGCCTACCAGGGGATCTCCATCTCGGAGAAGGCGCTGATCATCACCGGGCTGATCGAGATCGTGATCATGGTGGCGCTGGCGTTCACCGGGCTCGCGTCGCCGGGTCCCGGCGGGTTCAGCTTCGGGCCGCTCAACCCCGGTAACTTCGGCCTGGCGGGCAACTTGTTCCTCGGCGTCGTGTTCTCGATCTTCGCCTTCAGCGGGTGGGAGTCCACGGGGCCGCTGGCCGAGGAGAGCAAGAACCCGAAGCGCAACGTGCCCATCGGGCTGGTCGGCTCCGTCGTCCTGCTGACGGTGTACTTCGTGTTTGTGACCTGGGGTTACCTTGTCGGCATCGGCGTGAGCAAGGTCGGCGGCATTGCCACCGCGTCCGCCTTCCCGGTCGCCACGCTGGCCCAGCGCGTCTGGGGCGGCGCCTGGGTGCTGCTGCTCTTCGCGCTGCTGAACTCGGCCATCGCCCTGTCCATCGCGTGCTTCAACGGCGGCACGCGGACCTGGTACGCGATGGGCCGGTCCGGAGTGCTGCCGAAGATGGTCGGAAAGGTGAACCCGACCAGGAAGACGCCGGTCAACGCGATCAGCCTGCAGGTGGGCGTGCAGGTCCTCGCGTTCGTGTGCGTGCTGATCTGGGGCGCCGAGGATGTGTTCTTCTCCTGGGCCAACGCGATCACGATCGGCCTGGTGCTCATGTACGTGCTGTGCAACATCGGGGTGGTCAGGTATTACCTCACCGAGGGCCGCGCCCAGTTCAACCCGCTCCTGCACATTGTGGTCCCGGTGATCGCCTCGGCCGCGGGCGTCGTGGTCGTGTGGAAGTCCTACTTCTCCCCGTTCACCAGCACGGGACCCGTGTTCTGGGGTCTGATGACGTTCATCGTGGTGCTCGTGCTCACCGTGGTGATCCTGATCTACCTCCGCGTCACCGGCCGGGAGGACTGGATGCGCCGCGCGCAGCTGGTGTTCGAACAGTCGGGCGGGGGCCACTAGGAAGCACGGGCTTCGTAAAGAACCCGGTCAGGCCTACAGGCCGAGGCCGCGGCCGATGATCTCTTTCATGATCTCGGTGGTGCCGCCGAATATCGATTGCACGCGGCTGTCGGTCCAGGCCCGGCCTACGGCGTACTCGCGCATGTAGCCGTAACCGCCGTGCAGCTGGACGCAGCGGTCGGTGACCCGGTTGCACAGCTCGGTGTCCCACCACTTGACCATGGCGGCCTCGTCGTTGCTCAGCTGCCCGGCGCAGTGCTCGGTGATGGCGCGGTCGGTGAACTCGCGCGCCACCGCGATCTCGGTCGCCATCTCGGCCAGGGTGAACCTGTTGTGCTGGAACTTGCCCACCGGCTGCCCAAACGCGCTGCGCTGCTTGCTGTAGGCCAGCGTGTCGGCGAGGGCCTGCTCGGCGATGGCCAGCGCGGTGACGCCGATGGTGACCCGTTCCCGCGGCAGGTTCTGCATCAGCGCGACGAACCCGCCGCCCTCCTCCCCCAGCAGGTTCCCGGCCGGCACCTCGACGTCGGTGAAGAACAGCTCGGAGGTGTCCTGCGCGTGCATGCCGAGCTTGTCCAGGTTCCGGCCGCGGGTGAAGCCGGGCATGCCCCGCTCCACCATGAGCAGGCTGATCCCCCGGTGCCCGGCGTCCGGGTCGGTACGCGCCACCACGATCACGATGTCGGCCAGCTGGCCGTTGGAAATGAAGGTCTTCTGGCCGTTCAGCACGTAGCGATCTCCGTGGCGGACCGCGGTCGTGCGGATTCCCTGCAGGTCGCTGCCTGCGCCGGGTTCGGTCATCGCGATCGCCGCGATCAGCTCGCCCGAGCAATAGCCGGGGAACCACCGGTCCCGCTGCTCCGGCGAGCACAGCCGGTCCAGGTACGGCCCGATCATGTCGTTGTGCAGCTGGAACATCGGGCCGCTGGCGCCGGCGCGGGCCAGTTCCTCGTTCAGGATCACGTAGAACCGGTAGTCGGGCTGGCCGCCTCCGCCGTACTTCTCGTCCAGGTGGATGCCGAGCAGGCCGGCCCGGCCCGCGGCCAGCCACACGTCGCGGGACACGATCCCGTCCCGCTCCCACTGCTCGTGGTACGGCGTGATCTCCTTCGCGATGAAGGCACGCACCATGTCACGGAACGCGTCGTGCTCCTCGGTGAAAATCTGTCGCCGCATGCTGAGGACCTCCCCCCGCATGCTAACCCGGCGCCAGCGGTGCCCTACGCGGCAGAGGGCTCACGCAAATAAGCGGCCCACTGGGGGTCGCCGTCGTGATGTGCGCCCACCAGTCTCCAGTGGGCGCCGCGTGGTACCACTGGCGGCACCGCCAGTGTCCAGCCGAGTTCGGAGAGCAGCCGATCGGCCTTGCGGTGGTTGCAGATGGTGCAGGACGCGACGCAGTTCTCCCAGGCGTGCTGCCCGCCGCGGCTGCGCGGGACTACGTGGTCGATGGTCTCGGCCTTGCGGCCGCAGTAGGCGCACTTGTAGTTGTCCCGGCGCATCAGCGCGGCGCGGGTCAGCGGCACCCGATTGCGGTACGGAACGCGAACGTAACGGCTCAGCCGGATCACCGACGGCGTCGCCAGGGACACCGTGGCCGCATGGAGTACCGTGCCCGCCGCGTCGTCGTGGACGATCTCGGCCTTGCCGCAGAGCACGAGACACACGGCTCTGCGCAAGCCCACAGTCGTCAGCGGTTCATACGTCACGTTGAGCAACAGCACTCGTCGCACCGCACCTCCCGCTGGCGCCGACCGTCTATCTGAACCTCATGCTCCCAGTGTGTCGCCTGGTACGCGCATCCGCCACCACATAAGAGTACAAGTTGCCGGAGACCGTAGAGTGCGAGGGTGAGCACAGCATGAACGAGTTCCGTTATCCGGAAGCCAGCCGGCTCGATCTGACCGAGGACATCTTGGGACATCAGGTCAGCGACCCCTACCGATGGCTGGAAGACGACACGAGCGCCGAACGGGCTGGGTGGCTCGCGGCGCAGGCGGACCTGTTCGGCTCCTACCGGGAAGAACTGCCGGGCCGGGAGCGGCTGGCCGCACGGGTGCGCGAGTTGCTGGGCACGGGCTATGTCGGCACGCCGGTCTGGCGGGGCGAGCGGTGCTTTTACACCAGGCGCGACCCCGGCGCCGAGCACGGCGTGCTCTGTACCCGGCTGAGCGAGAACCCGGAGCAGGTGCTCGTCGACCCGATGGCCATCGACCCGTCCGGGCTGACGACGCTGGACGCCTGGCAGCCGGACAAGGAGGGGCGGCTGCTGGCCTACCAGCTGTCCGAAGGCGGCGACGAGGAGTCGCTGCTGCGGGTGCTCGACGTCACCACCGGGTCGCTGGTTGACGGGCCGATCGACCGCTGCCGGTACTCGAACGTGGCCTGGCTGCCGGGCGGCAAGGCCTTCTACTACACCCGCAGGCTGCCGCCGGAGGCCGTGCCGGACGGGGAGAGCCAGTACCACCGGCGGGCCTACCTGCACCAGGTCGGCGCGGCGACCGACGAGGATGCGCTCGTGTTCGGCGAGGGCCGGGACAAGACCGACTACTACGGCGTCTCGGTCAGCCGGGACGGGCGGTGGCTGGTCATCTCGGCGTCGCGGGGCACCGCGCCGCGCAACGACCTGTGGATCGCCGACCTGTCCGAATCCGACGCCGCAGCGCCCGAGCTGCGGGTGATCCAGGAGGGAATCGACGCGCAGACCGGCGTCCGGGTGGGCCGGGACGGGCGACTTTACGTGTTCACCGACCTCGGCGCGCCGCGCGGCCGGATCGCGGTGACCGACCCCACTGAGCCCGCTCCCGCTAGCTGGCGCGACCTGATCGGCGAGGATCCCGAGGCGGTGCTGAGCGGATACGCCATCCTGGACGGGGCCGAGCTGGACCGGCCGGTCCTGCTGGCCGAGTGGACCAGGCATGCGGTCAGCGAGATCACCGTGCACGACCTGGCCACGGGCGAGCGGGCGGGCCAGGTGCCGCTGCCTGGCCTCGGCACCGTGGGCGGGGCCAGCGAGCGGCCCGAGGGCGGGCACGAGGCGTGGTTTGTCTACACCGACTACACGACGTCCTCGGTGGTGCTGCGGTTCGACGCGCGGGACGCCTCGGTGACCACGTGGGCCGCCGCGCCGGGCAGCGTCGAGGTCCCCGACGTGACCGCGCGTCAGGCGACGTACCGCTCCAAGGACGGGACCACGGTGCGGATGCTTATCATCAGCTCCGGCTCCGGCTCCGGTGACTCGCCCGCGGGCCCGCGGCCGACGATCCTGTACGGGTACGGCGGCTTCGACATCAGCCTCACCCCGGCCTACTCGCCGAACATCCTGGCCTGGGTGTCGGCAGGCGGCGTCTACGCGGTCGCCGGCCTGCGCGGCGGCAACGAGGAGGGCGAGGAATGGCACCGGGCCGGGATGCTCGACCGCAAGCAGAACGTGTTCGACGACTTCCACGCCGCGGCCGAGGCGCTGATCCGGGACGGCTGGACCACCGCGGAGCAGCTGGCCATCTCCGGCGGGTCCAACGGCGGCCTGCTGGTCGGCGCGGCGCTGACCCAGCGGCCCTCCCGGTACGCCGCAGTCATTTGCTCCGCGCCGCTGCTGGACATGGTGCGGTACGAACGGTTCGGGCTGGGGCAGACCTGGAACGTCGAATACGGCACCGCGTCGGACCCCGAGCAGCTCGGCTGGCTGCTGGCCTACTCGCCGTACCACCACGTGACGGAGGGAACGCGCTACCCGGCCGTGCTGTTCACCGTGTTCACCAACGACACCAGGGTGGATCCGGTGCACGCGTACAAGATGTGCGCCGCGCTGCAGGATGCCACCTCCTCCGGGCCGCGCCGTCCGGTGTTGCTGCGGGCCGAGGCCCAGGTGGGACACGGGGCACGGGCGGTGAGCCGGACGGCGGAGCTGTCCGGCGACACGCTGTCGTTCGCCGCGCGGCACACCGGGCTCACGGTGTAAGGGCTCGGTCCTTAAACAGGGCCCCGGGAGTCTGGCCGGTCTCGCGGCGGAATGCGGCTACGAACGCGCTCGGGGTGTCGTAGCCGACACGGCCGGCCACCCGGCTGACCGGCTCCCCCGCGGCGAGCATGGACAGCGCGGCCTGCAGTCGCAGCAGGGTGCGCCAGCGGCCGAACGGCACGCCCGCCTCGGCGGCGAACGCGCGGGCCAGCGTCCGCTCGCTGGCGCCCACCTCGCGGCCCCATTCGCGCAGCGTGCGCCGGTCCGCCGGGTTGGCCCGCAACGCCTCGGCGACGCGCCGGGCGGTGACCGCATCCGGCAGCCTGACCTGGATCGTAGTCACCGGCACCGGGGTGAGCAGGTCGGCGAGCAGCGCCTCGGCGTGCCAGCGGCGGCTGGCGTCCAGGTCCGGCTCGCCGAGGTACCCGATGAGCTCAGCCATCAGCGGGCTGGCCGCGACCGGGGTGGGCCGACCGGTCTCGGCCCAGCTGACCGGGAACAGCCCGGGCCTGATGTACAGCGAGCGCATGGTGGCGCGGCCGCCGTCGGAGGCGGTCTCGTGCGGCAGCCCGGCCGGGATCCACAGCGCCCTAGTCGTCGGCAGCACCCAGGTTACCTCGGCGGTCCGGACGCTGAGCACCCCGTTCGTCGCCCAGGCCAGTTGGTGGTCCTCGTGGGTGTGCCAGTCGAAGCGGGTGCCGGGGGGCATGGGGAAGTCCGCCACGAAGACGGCGGTGCCTTGGTCTTCGCGACCGTCCGGAGCTTGTCCGGCTCGCGACACAACATGGCAGCTTACGCGCTACCTCCCGGCGGCCCGGCGGCCTAGCGTCGGTCTCATGAACGAGAACCACGCCAAGCTGATGCCGAGCCCCGAGTGGGCCGCGCACATCCAGGACGAGGTACTGCCGCAGGCGACCGCGGGTGTCGAGCTCGGCGCCGACCTGCTCGAACTGGGGCCCGGGCCGGGCGCGGCCACCGAGTGGCTGCGGCACCGGGTCGCCCGGCTGGTCGCGGTCGAGCAGGAGGAGGAGGCGGCCGCCCGGCTGGCCACCCGGTTCGCCGGAACCAACGTCGAGGTGGTGGGCGGCGACGCGGCCGCGCTCGATTATCCGGACGCGTCCTTCGACACCGTCGCCACCTGCACGATGCTGCACCACGTGCCCACCCGCGCGCTGCAGGACAAGGTGCTGGCCGAGGCGTTCCGGGTACTGCGTCCCGGCGGCACCTTCCTCGGGTCGGACAGCCTGCCCAGCGACGACCTGCACCAGTTCCACGAGGGTGACACCTATAACCCGGTCGAGCCGGCCGCGTTCCTCACCCGGCTGCAGACGACCGGCTTCGCCGCGATCACCCTGCACGTCTCGTACAACCTGGTCTTCACCGCCCGCAAGGCTGAAGACAGCCCCTGACGGCGAAGCCGCCGGTAGCCTCGCGTGGAGTGGCACTCGTCGAAAGGAGTTCCGTGTTCCACGCCACCGGCTTTCGCGTAGACGACCTGCCCGCCACACTAACCGGAAACTGCGGCAACAGCCCGGGCATAGCCTGCCGGCTCGCCTGGGACGTCACTCACAGCCCGACCGCGACCCAGGTGGTCAAGGTCTACCTGGCCGGCCCGGTCAGCCAGGCCGGCCGGATCGCGTTCGTGCTGGTGCTGGCGCTGCTGGTTCGGTTCATCTTCCACCGGCTAATCAACAAGGTGACGGAGCGGGCCGCCACGGCCACCCTCGCGGTGACCCCGAACGGCCGGGCGAACAAGGCGGCCGCGACCATGCAGATGGCCGGCACGGAGCGCCGCGAGCAGCGCGCCCGCGCCCTCGGCTCGATCCTGCGCAGCGCGATCTCGGTCATCGTGTTCGGCATCGCGGCGCTCACCATCTTGTCCATCCTCGGCTTCAACGTGGCCCCGCTGCTGGCCAGCACGGCGGTGCTCGGCGTGGCCCTCGGGTTCGGTGCGCAGAACCTGGTCCGCGACTACCTGGCGGGCCTGCTCATGCTGGTCGAGGACCATTACGGGGTCGGCGACACGATCAACGCCGGCGTCGCTACCGGCACGGTCGAGGCGATGTCGCTGCTCACCACCACGCTGCGGGACGTCAACGGGGTGGTGTGGCACATCAGGAACGGCACCATCGACAGCGTGGGCAACGAGTCGCAGGGCTGGTCCCGTGCCGTCATCGACTACCCGGTCCCCTACGAGGAGGACCTGGCCAAGATCCGGGCGCTGATGGAGCAGGCCGCGAGCAGCCTGTACCGCGAGCGCGGCTGGAAGAAGCTGATACTGGAGAAACCCGAGGTGTGGGGGGCTCAGGGACTGTCCGGCCGGGAAGTGACGATGCGGCTGGTGGCCAAGACCGCCCCGATGCGGCAGCTGGAAGTGGCCCGCGAGCTGCGCGCGCGGGTGAAGGCCACACTGGACGCGGCCGGCGTCCATCCGGCCGGCCCGGACACCATCGTGATCTCCGCGCCGCCCGAGATCGCGGCTCCCGCGCCCGCGGCGGTAGCGGTGGCGGATCCGCTGGCTGAGACCGAATCCGGGGAACCACCAGTGGCCAAGGACGTGCTGGTGGCCGCCGAGGAAGCGCCGGATAGAACGCCATGAAACCCCGGATCCAGTGCGTTCTAACGCAGTGGAACACCGGTTTCACTGCGTTCGGTAGCGGGCCGAGCGGGTGGGCGAGCCGGCGGGGCCAGCGCCGGCGGGATGCCGTCTGTCACCCCGTAAGCTTGCACGCATGAGCCAGCCGGTCAGCTTCTACGAGGCGGTGGGCGGGGGGGAGTTCTTTACCCGCCTGGTCCACCGGTTCTACCAGGGCGTGGCGGAAGACCCCGTGCTGCGTCCGGTCTACCCGGCCAAGGACCTCGGCCCAGCCGAAGAGCACCTGCGGCTGTTCCTCATGCAGTACTGGGGCGGGCCGCGCACCTACGACGAGCTGCGCGGGCATCCCAGGCTCCGGATGCGGCACGCCCGGTTCACCATCGGCGAGGCCGAGCGGGACGCCTGGCTGCACCACATGCGGGTGGCCCTGGACGAGTTCGAGCTGGACGAAGCGCTCGCCGCCCAGCTCTGGGACTACCTGGTCATGGCCGCGCACAGCCTGGTCAACGTCGATCCAGCGCACGGGCGCCCTGATCTCGGGCTGAAGCCCGCCTGACGATGGACCCGCTGCTGCGGAAGGTCGACTGCGTACAGATCCCAGTGCCTGACCTGGACGCGGGTCTGCGCTTCTACCGGGACGGGCTCGGACTCGAGCTGAAGTGGCGGCACACCACTCAGGCCGGGCTCCGGCTCGGCGACACCGAGCTCGTGCTGCAGACCGAACGGCCCGACCTCGAGACCGACTTCCTCGTCGACTCGGCCGAGGAGGCGGTCCGCCGGGTGGAGGAGCTCGGCGGGTCGGTGCTGTCCGGGCCGGAAGACATCCCGGTCGGCAGGGTGGCGGTGGTGGCCGACCCGTTCGGCAATCCGCTTGTGCTCCTTGACCTGTCCAAGGGCACCTTCCAGACCGGCCCCGACGGCACCGTCACCGGAGTGGGTTAACCAGGTACGGCGCGCTGGCCGGTGACGTCGTAGAGGTGGTGCACCGGGTCGTGCACGAAGTAGCGGGCGAAGGTCTCCACGGTGAAGCGGGCGCCGTCGCTGCGGGCGCCGGTGCGCTGCCACTGGTCGCCCGTCACGCCCTCGAACCGGCCCGCGATAGCGAAGGCCGCCTGGCGCAGCTCCGCCGCGACCTCGGCGGGGTCCTGCTCGCCGTAGCGGTCCGTGACGGCGGTCTCGTCCTGGTCCCAGTTCGGGAACAGCGGGCCGTCCTGGCTGAGCATCAGCTCGAGCCGCTGGTCGTACAGGCGGAACACGTCGCGGACGTGGCAGGCGTACTCCAGCGGGGACCACTTGGACGGGTCCGGGCGGGCCCGGGCGTCGCTCGCGCCGTCCAGCGCGGCCAGCCAGGCCGCGGTATTCGCCATGATCATGCCGGGAACGGCTTCGACGGGAAAACCATGGGTGTCGAAGCCGCACTCGGGGCACGGCCGCTCGAGAACCCAGGTCCAGTCCTTGGTGTCCGGGGTGATCGTCATGCCCGCATGCTACCCACGCATAGGGCGTCCCGGCGGTGGGCGGAGAAGCGCTTCACCGACATCAGGTACTGGGGCGAGCCCGAACGCGGCGGGCACTTCGCCGCGTTCGAGCAGCCTCAGTTGTTCGTGCGGGAGCTGCGGTCCTTCTTCCGGCTGGTCCGGTTAGCCGCGGGTCAGCCTGCGGTAGGTGACGCGGTGCGGGCGGGCGGCCTCGGCGCCGAGACGGTCGATCTTGTTCTTCTCGTAGGCCTCGAAGTTGCCCTCGTACCAGAACCAGTTCGCGCCGCCTTCCCAGGCCAGGATGTGCGTCGCCACCCGGTCCAGGAACCACCGGTCGTGGCTGGTGATGACCGCGCAGCCGGGGAATTCCAGGAGCGCGTTCTCCAGGCTCGCCAGCGTCTCGACGTCGAGGTCGTTGGTCGGCTCGTCCAGCAGCAGCAGGTTGCCGCCCTGCTTGAGGGTGAGCGCCAGGTTCATCCGGTTGCGCTCGCCGCCGGACATGACCCCGGCCGGCTTCTGCTGGTCCGAGCCCTTGAACCCGAACGCGGCCACGTACGCGCGGCTCGGGATCTCCACGTTGCCGACGCGGATGTGCGCCTCGCCGTCGGAGATCGCTTGCCACACGTTCTTCTTCGGGTCGATGCGCTCACGGGACTGGTCGACGTAGGAGATCGTGACGGTCTCGCCGACCCTGATGGTGCCCTCGTCCGGCTTCTCCTCGCCCACGATCATCTTGAACAGCGTGGTCTTGCCCACCCCGTTCGGCCCGAGGACGCCGACGATGCCGTTGCGGGGCAGGCTGAAGGAGAGGTTCTCGAACAGGCACCGGTCGCCGAAACCCTTGACCAGGCTGCCGACCTCGACCACCACGCTGCCCAGGCGGGGACCCGGCGGGATCTGGATCTCCTCGAAGTCGAGCTTGCGGTTCCTGTCCGCCTCGGCGGCCATCTCCTCGTAACGGTCCAGCCGGGCCCTGCTCTTGGTCTGGCGCGCCCGGGGGCTGGACCGGACCCACTCCAACTCATCCTCTAGGCGCTTGCGGCGCTTGGCGTCCTTGGCCCCCTCGACCTTGATCCGGGACGCCTTGGTCTCCAGGTAGGTGGAGTAGTTGCCCTCGTAGGGGTAGGCGTGGCCGCGGTCCAGCTCGAGGATCCACTGGGCCACGTCGTCCAGGAAGTACCGGTCGTGGGTGACCGCGACGACGGTGCCGGGGTAGTTCCCCAGGTGCTGCTCCAGCCACTGCACGCTCTCCGCGTCCAGGTGGTTGGTGGGCTCGTCGAGCAGCAGCAGGTCGGGCTGGGACAGCAGCAGCCGGCACAGCGCCACCCTTCGGCGTTCGCCGCCGGATAGGCTGGTGACGTCGGAATCCGGCGGCGGGCAGCGCAGCGCGTCCATGGCCTGCTCGATCTGGCTGTCCAGGTCCCAGGCATTCCGGTGGTCGAGCTGCTCCTGCAGCTGGCCCATCTGCTCGAGCAGTTCGTCGGAGTAGTCGGTCGCCATCTTCTCGGCGATCTCGTTGTACTCGGCGAGCAGCCGCTTGGTCTCGGCCACGCCGTCCTCGACGTTGCCGAGGACCGTCTTGGTCTCGTCCAGCTCGGGCTCCTGGGCGAGCAAGCCCACGGTGAAGCCGGGCAGCAGGCGCGCGTCGCCGTTGGACGGCTGCTCCACGCCGGCCATCATCCTGAGCAAGGTCGACTTGCCGGTGCCGTTCGGGCCCACGACGCCGATCTTGGCGCCGGGCAGGAAGGCCAGCGTGACGTTATCGAAGATGACCTTGTCGCCGTGCGCCTTGCGCACGCCGCGCATCTGGTAGATGAACTCAGGCATGGAGTCAGCCTACGGGCACGCGTCCGTTGCCTCGTCCTTGTTTTCTGTGGCGTTCCCGGTGGCGTGGGCGTATATCCGCACCTGATCGCGACCGGCGTCCTTGGCCCGGTACAGCGCCACGTCGGCGGCCGCGAGCAACTCGAACAGGTCGTTGCCGTGCTGGCCGAGCACCGCGACCCCGATCGAGACCGTGACGTTGATGCGCGCGTCAGCCGCGGCCACGCTCAGGGTGGCCGCGTTGGCGCGCAGCCGTTCGGCGATCCCGTACGCGCCGGCGCCGTCGGTGCGCGGCAGCAGCACGGTGAACTCCTCGCCGCCGAACCGGCCCACCACGTCGGACTCGCGGACCTGCTGCCTGAGCTCGGTCGCCAGCGCGCGCAGCACCTCATCGCCGATCAGGTGGCCGTGGCTGTCGTTGACCCGCTTGAAGTGATCGACGTCGACCAGCAGCAGGGCCGGCGGTGAGCCGGTGCGCTGGGCCCGCGCGACCTCCGCGTCGGCCTCGCGCTGCCAGGCGGTGGCGTTCATGCCCCTGCCCATCATGAGCCAGGACGACGCGGCCGAGGGGCCGCTCATCACGTTAGGTAACATAATAGAAGCGATCCGTGCCAGTGCGTTGCGAAACCGACATGTTGCTCAGTGTGGTTTTCGGGGCACCAGCCGTGTCGTGGCGCCGCACGGATGGCTACGCTATGATGTCGAGCGCATCCGTTCCGTGCGGCACCTGACAGACCCGGAGCACCCGACCGGCAGACCCAGGGGAGTGTGGATTCGATGCGGGGCGTTATCTGGACCTGAGGCTCAGCAAGGCGTTGAGCTGCACGAATAAAGCGGTGCGATTAGTAGGGCGTCGTGGGGACCGCTGAGGCGGCGGTGTCGGCCGCTTCCCCGTCTTCCTCGTCACCCTCGTCCTCATCCTGGACGTCCGGGTCTTCGGTGAGGACCCGCGCGGCGAGGTCCGCGTCGTCCAGGTCCCGGCCGAATCGCTCGATGGCCTCTTCGTCGATCATGTCCTCCGGTCCCCCGGGCAGCTCGGGGTTCGCTGGCATCTGCTCACGAGTCCGGTCGCCCTCGACCGTCTGGCCGCTCGTCTGGTCGCGCGCCGGGTCGCCTTCCGCGGGCGGCTGCTTGGACCGGTGCTTGATGTAGTTGGCGATACCCCGGCTCAGGTCGTGTCCGACGGTGTCCGCGGTGATCCGCGTATCGGTCCTGGGACGGCCGTCCTTGTCCTCGTAGGTGCTGGTCTTGAACTTGCCCCTGACCAGGACCGGCTCACCCTTGTGCATGCTGGCGCGCACGTGATGGGCCAGCCGGTCCCAGCAGCTGACGGTGAAGTACGAGGACTCCGCGTCGCGCCACTCCCCAGTTGCCTGATCGAGGTACCTGGGCGTGATGCCGACGCGAAGGTCGGTAACCGTCTTTCCGGTCCTGGTGGTGCGAATGTTCGGTTCCTGGGCCACGTAGCCGACGAGGGTCACAAAGGCGCCCTGGCTCATGTCGATCCTCCTTGGTTCCCGGCGGCCCGACGCCACCGGGTTCCCTTCACCGTGCCGGAGCGCGCCCGCGCGGCGCCGGTGACGCGATCCGCCTGTGGATAACGTCGCCGCGATGGTTCGGCTGTGGACAACTATTTGCCATCCGCAAGATGATGCGGAAAGATGCGCGCCCCCGCTGGCCGGGCGACTTCCCGGGCGGCGCTGGTGATACTGGCGGTGCGCAGTTCCGCTCACGAGACGCGTGCTGCGCCCGTCTCCGGAGGCAGAACGCGGTGAAACCCCCACTGAGGGACCGTGCCTGGTTGAGTGTGGCGGCGGGCGGGGCGTGGGTGCCTGTAATAAGGCGTTACGCATGTTTTACGTGGGGTGATTGCGGCGGGTATGG
>Ga0307305_10000166_pt1 | contig 20781 bp, 13 predicted proteins | sample ER_DNA_186_FD_194512 | JGI IMG/M metagenome (GOLD analysis project Ga0307305, IMG submission 194512) | Bulk soil microbial communities from the East River watershed near Crested Butte, Colorado, United States - ER_DNA_186 | ecosystem: Environmental > Terrestrial > Soil > Floodplain | place... | reverse complement strand
GAAACGGGCTAGACCATAGGTGATGTCGGGCCGCTCCGGTGGAACCGCCAGACCGTGGCCGGCATAGGGCGATTGGTTATACCAGGCGCCAAGCTGGATGCTCTCCGCCTTGACAGCGAGCCATTCGGCCTCGGAGGGCCCGAACACCTGCGCAATCGGGACCCAGGCGAGCTGACACGCGATAAGCGTCGCGCCCACCCCGGTCCACGCGAGGGGTAGAGCCCGTTTGCCGAGCCTCCTCGGCACCCACCACAGCAGCGTCACCGACAAAAGTACGCCCGCGAAAACATAAGGAAACGCAAAGACCCGGGTGATCGGCATCCACCAGACCCAGCTCGCCAGGTAGGAGGTGAAGCCCAGCATTCCGGCAACGAACACCCAGTATCCGAAGCCGAAGGTGAGCAGCATGTAGGAGGAGGGGCGCTTGATGAGGCTCCACGCGAGGCCGATCACACCTGCGATCAGCAGTGCCCCAAGAACCGGCCGCACGCTTGCCTGCGATGCGCTGACCGGTGCGAACTCCCACTTGCCGACGGCGTTGGCCAGGAAGTTCCACCAGAGTGGATAAATGGGATTGCCGGTCTTGTCTTGGAGGACTTTCAGGTAGACCAGCATCACCCCAACGAAAGCGGCGACCAGTGGCAGGCGCTGGCGCCAACCCTCTTTGCGCAGGAAGGCTGCCACCACCAATCCAAGGCTGAAAATCCAGGCCTCCGCGCGCGCCATGGTTGCGAGTCCGAAGGCAAGGCCCGCCCAGAAGCCGCCTTTACGCGGCCACGCCCACAGTCCGATAAGACAGAACGCAACGCCGAGCGGCTCGAGCATTCCGGACGCATCGTTCATGACGCTCGTCGGGAGCAGAATCGCGATTAGCGCCGCGCCCAGCGCCACATGAATCCCCCAGTACCGATAGCAGATGTGGAATAGCAGCACCACCACAGCCACTCCGAAGACGAGACTCACCAGACGGTCGAGCACGATGTCGATCGATCCGGTCACTGTGAACACGGCGACCATCAACAGCGGATGCAACACGCCCCAGAAGTAGTCGAGGCCTTTGAGATCCCACAAACGCGGGCCATCCGGCGCAGTCAGCCCGATCTCCTTGGTCAAATAAGCAATCTGCCAGTGATGCCAGACGTCGCCGTACCTGCGAATCCCCGGATTTTCCGGATCGGTCAAACCGAACAGATATAGAAGACGCGGGAGGGCGGCAGCGACGGCAATGGCCAGCGTCCACCCCCAGCCGGCAACCCGCTGCTCGGCCTGCGATCGCGGTTCGGGCTCGTCCTGAAATTCCGCTGAATCGATCCGCCGATCCTCCTCTTCTTCGTCGGGGAGGATCCTGGGCAGGAGCTTCATGCAGTCGCTGCTTCCGCCGCCACCTGCTCGTGCGATCGCGCGACTTCGATCATCGCGTGCTCCAGCGTGTCGAGATGCCTCTCCCAATCGAAGCGTCGCGCCCATTCGAAAGCGCGCTCGCCGGTCGCCTGGTTGGCTGCAGGGTCGTCGAGTAGCGAGATGATCCCTGACGCGTAGTCGCTCACCTCGAGGGGCTCGGCCAGGTAACCCGTTTGCGGCCCCACTGTCACCGTCGGACCTGCCTGGTTCCAGGCCACCACGGGAACGCCCTTTGCCATCGCCTCGATCACGCCCATTCCGAAGTCTTCCTCGGGTGCTGGATATACATAGACAGCGGCGCCCTCATATAGCCGGTCGAGCTCGTGCTCGGAGATTGCGCCGAGAAACAGCACGCCTTCATTGATCTTGAGCTCGGTGGTCAAGCCCTGCAGGGTGGCGGTATGCGACGTGGGAGGTCCCGGAATCACCAGTTGCGCCTTGGGGTGGCGCCGTCGCACCTCCTGCATGGCACGGATGACGAGATCGAACCTCTTCTGCGGGTAGTGCCGGTTAGTTAGAAGAACGTAAGGCCGCCGGATGGGGTAGCCGTTGATCGTCAGGCCCCCCGAGAAACGTGCTTCGCGCGGCAGCGGAAAACCTAATGCGGCGACATGACAGCCGGCCGGGCAGTCGATCGCCTCGCGTTTGTAGATCCCGCGGATGATGTCGCCGATGTAATCGCCGTTAACGAGAAGCTGGTCAGCCTCCTGCACGGATCGGCGGTCGGCCCACGCGACGAACTTTGTGGCTCGCAGCACGATCGCGGCGAGCAGTCTGTAATCGGCGTTGGCGACCCAGCCCGTCTCGCGGTCGATGCTGCGCGGATACACAAGCCGGTTGGGCTGGTTGAGATAGACGACGTATGGGACGTCGATGAGGCGCGCCGCCCACCATGCGATCCATGCGCTCGGCTGATTGCAGGCCAGAATCGCGTCGACACCTCGCAGGCGCCACGCGTATAGCGGCATGAGCAGCGACGCCGCCGCCATCTGGATCGCTTCGCGATATGGAATCCAGCGCGGGAGCTGGGGCAGGAACGTGCGCACGCGCACCTCTCCTATCAAATCCGGGTAGCAACGCGACGCGTCAACCGTCGGCGCGTAGCACTCGACCCTGAAGCCGCGGCGCCGCAGTCCAAGCACCTCTTCGATGACGATCCGCTCGCCACCACCCGAGTAGGTGAAGCCGCAATGGAAGACCGCGATCCGGCGGGGACCGCCTGCACGCAACCGCCTACGTCCGCCGACGAGCAGGAAGCCCAGCAGGCCAAGCACGAGCGCAAACCCCGCAGTGATCGCGTGATACAGCACTATCGCGCCCGCCGCTACAGCCGGCGCCAGACCCAGACCCCCTCCGAGCACCAGCGATCCGGCGACCTCGAGGTTGCCAAGGTACCCGGGCCCGGCGGGGACTGCAAAGCTCAACAGAAGGGCCGGATAGGCTGCCATCGCCTTGAGCATCGGCACGTCCACGCCCACCGCAGTGAACAGGAGCGTGAAGTTGAAGGCGTCGATGAGTAGGGCCAGGCCTGTCAGGGCCGCAAGGCGGCCCGCCAGAGCCGGCGTCCACAGACCTTTGGCGCCGGCGCGAAACGCGAAAGCCTGGCCGGCGAGGGCCGCCGCGAACCTGGCCGGCAGCACGCGGCGAGCCATCGACGAGCGCGCGATCCTGGGCCCGAGCAGTGCGGTGCCGAGCACCGCCCCAAGGAGGGCGATCGCCAGCGCGGCCGCCCCGAACAACCCTCTTGGCGCATCGACGACGCCGGTTGCAGCGACGATGCCGAGGATGGCGAGCACCAGCGCCACGCCCGCCAGGTCGCAGACCTTGTCGATGACGATGGTGGCCAGCGCAGAGCCGGCCGGCACGCGGTGGCGACGCCAAAGCCACCACGCACGGGCGGCATCACCGGTGCGGATTGGGATCACGTAGTTGAGAATTCCGCCGGCCGCGTTCATCGCGAATGCCCTCACCATCCCGACCGGTGCAAGGGGGCGCAGCAGCAACAGCCAGCGCCTCGCCCTGATCAGGCTGGTGATAAGAAAAAGAAGAATCATCACGGTGACGGCGAGCCAGCTGTGCACTCGAGCGTGACTGGCCACCTCGGGCAGCGATACCGTGCGAAGCCACAGCCAGAGCAGGACGAGGCCGAAGGCCGTCTGCACTGCGAGCCTTACCCAGCGTTTCACGCTGCCGCCTCCACCGGCGTCCCAAGGATCCAGCGCTGAACGAAGATCCAGAACGCGAACAGCCACGCGACCACGAGGATCGTGCCTCCGTAGTCATGGAAGAGGATCGCGGGGCTCTGTCCGATGGTCGCCGCGATCGCCGCGACCGCCGCCACACGCATGAGGTTCAAAAGCATGGTGCCCGCGATGCCGATCAGCACAACTTGAACTCGCGCCTCCATCGACTGCTGCCCCCGGAGGCCGGAGAAAAAGCTGATGCCCAGCAAGATGAGACTCTGCCAGCCGATGCAGTTCCAAGAGATGAAGAGCGTGTGCATCGAGCCCGCGCTATCCCAGATAACGATGTGGCTGCCGGATGCAGCGGCGTGAATGCCGACCGCTCCAAGGAGTCCGACGACCATGCGCGCCTCGATGGGCACGATCCCTTGCAGGGGATTGTTGGCGCCCAGCTGCAACGCCCACGTGGTCAGGAGATCGTCGAACGTGGTCACGAAGGGCAGAACCATCAGCAAGGCGCACGTGATCGCGACCAGGGTCATGTTCAGCGCGTCGCGGTCCTGCGTTCTCAAGCGCGCACCTTGAAGTAGGAGAGCAGGCGCCGTCGATTCGTGATCACGGGGATCAGCAGCGCCAGGCCGAGGAACCCGAGGAGTGATTCGGGAACCACTGTCGACGGCGGAATGACCTGGGTGTCGGCAACCCCCGCCGTGCCGTCGTAGGTCATGGACGTGGCGCCTCCAGTGCCGTGAGTGAGGGCCACCCTGAGACAAAGTGACCCACCGGCGGGGATCACGAGCGGAAGCTGGCTTGCACTCGTGCTAACGGTGAACGGACTTGTGGTATTGGCGCCGTTGGTTCCGAAGGTGGTGGTCCACGTGCTGCCACCGTTCGGGACTGTAGCCACAAAGCCGGCGCAGCTGGCGGTCGCAGACACCCCGGCGGTAACTGTCACCGTGTCTTTGGTGGTGCCGGTGCCGCCCGTCCAGTACATCGTGAAAGACCAGACCCCGGCGCTGATCGTCTGCAGCGGCAAGCTCGAAAACGCAAACACCGAAGTTGTGCCGCTGGCTGAGACGGAGCACGGCGTCGCGCGCGCGCCGACGGCCTGGTCCATCGTCGCCGGCGTGCAGCCTGGCGAAACGCCGGTACCGTGCAGGTACAGGGGGTTTCCGGCCGACTGCACTACCTGAACCCCTGCCGAGGCCCAAGCCATCGCCCCGACTGCAAGCACGAACGCACCGAGCACAAGCCAGCCAAGGCGCCTGGGTGCATGGATGCGGCTTGGGGGTATGGCGCGGATATGGCTCACCGCCGTGCCAGAACGGGCGGGCGGGACACCGGCGGCTCGCCCTTCGCCAACTGCCGCGCGGTGGCCGAGAAGCCAGCGCCGAAGCATGTTCAGCCGGCGGAGGTGATGGACCTCGTCGGTGATGCGACCTGTCTTCGGCGTTCGGAACCACGGTCCCTCCTCTTTGCTGAGCAGGCCCTTCAACGCGGCCCAACCCTGGAACGGGACGAGGGCGAAGGACAGCACCAGCGCGCCCAGCACACCCTGGAGGTCGCGCGGCGGCGCCTCCTCGAGGATGAGCCCGCCAAGGTTCATCAGCGGCAGCGCAAAGATGTTGGAGAACAGGAGCGCCCAGCCGAGCTGCGCCGTCCATCCCGGCACGTGGGTGTGGAAGATCACCTCCGACACCAACCAGCTCAGCGTCCCGATTACGAAGAGCCCGGCCTGCAGGTAGTACGTTGTGTCGAAAAGAAACTCAAGCTTCTCCAGCGGCGTGACGTAGGGCGAGCCCATGATCGGAAAGAACCACTTGCGGACGTTGTACGTGTGCCCTTCCGCCCAGCGCATCCGCTGTCGTGCGAGGCGGGAGAAGGTGCTTACGCATTCGGCGGGCGTCTCGGCCCACGGGGTGTACACGACCTTGTAGCCGCGTGCGTAGAGCTTGAGGGTCAGCTCCCAGTCCTCTGTGATGCTGGTCCCCCAACCGATCTCGCGCAGTAGATCCGCTCGGATCATGTACGCGGTCCCGGCCACCATCTTCAACGAACCCACGGCGTCCTGGAACGGACGCTCGACCATGTAGCTGCCCGCGTACTCCGCGCGCACGGCCTCGGTGAGCCAGCTCTCGGATTTATTGAGGACGTGCCACTGATAGCTCTGCACTGCTGCGACCTCTTCGCGCCGGTGGATCTGTGGCTTTCCTTGCTCCTCATTTTCGGATTCAGGCGTGAAGTGGCCGTTGCCGTGGCCGTTCTTGCCTTTCACGTGATAGAAGTGCGGCAGGAACCTGTCGATCGAGTCCGGGAAAGGAACCGAGTCGGCGTCGAATATCACGACGTACTCGGTCCTCGGATCCATGACCTTCAGGGCCTCCCGCAGCGCCCCGCCCTTGTAACCGGCGCGGCTGTTCCGATGCAGGATCTTGAACCCTGGTGTGTTCATCCAGCGCTCAAGGATCAGCTTCGAGTCGTCATTCGAGTCGTCGACCAGGATGACCTCGTATGCCGGGTATTCGAGCTGCGAGAGCGCGGTGAGGAGCCGCTCGATGACGCGCCTTTCGTTGTAGGCCGCGACGTGGACTGATACGAACGGGTGGTACCCAAGGTCGATGTGGTAGCCGTTCTTCAGCCCCGCGTGCTGCATGCCATTGCCGCTGTGTCCGTTGGCCCCATTGCGACCGCCGGTCGCGAGTGTCGTAATCAAAACGATCACCGTGCTCAGGTAGTACTTGACCGCATACGCGAAGAAAATCGCGCCAAGGAACAAACCGGTGAACGCACACCCGTAAGCAAGCCAGTCGCCGCCACTCTGGATCTTCGATTGGGCGATCAAATCGGCAAAACCGCGGACAATCGCAGCGATCGGCGTGATCGCCAGGACGATCGCTGCGGCAAGGATCGCGTCGAGCAGTGCGGTCCAGAGCAGCTGGCTGCGGTCCTCGCGCCTCTTCAGGCGAACGATCTCGATGCCGATGAGGCCCAGACCAGCGATGACCAAGACGACTACGAGCCCGTTCCTGATGGTCACGTCGAAGAGGCTGAACACCATCACCGCTACGCCCGCGACGACGAGCACGCTGCCAAGACCTAAGCCAAGCGCTGTCCTGTGCACGGGCCCGCCGTCGCCGTACGGACTACGTGGACGCATGACCCACCCCGTCGCCGTTGGCATGGCCCGTGTCCCCACTGGACCCGGCCGCCCTGGAGGCAATGTCCGCTGCGGCAAACCGGCGGTGGCCGCCTGGAGTCACCGACGCGGGGGTGACCATTCCGTGGTCGGCCGCGCGCCGGAGCTTATCGGCTGTCACGCCCAGGGCGTGAGCCGCTCCGCCGGTGCCAACCAGGTCATTTGTGAGCGGGGCCAGCCGCCGGATGTGCTCCTCCGAAAACCGGCGATGCCCGCCCGGCGTCGTCTCATCGGGTATTAGACGTCCCTCCCGGCATGCCCTGATGACCGTGTGCTGGCTGACGGCAAGGAGCCGCGCTGCGGCTCCGGTGCTGATCAACCTCTCACCACGAGCAAGCGCCGGTGAAGGCGCGCCGGCCAGAACGTCGACAGCCTCGACACGAAAGCGGTGATGACCACCAGGCGTGGTTGAAGCAGGCTTCAGTGTCCCCCGCGTAACGGCGCGGAGAACGGTCGCCTGGCTGATGCCAAGGCGATCGGCCACCTCCCTCGAACTGATCAATTTGTGCAAGACGTGTGCAGGACTAACGCAGCATTATGACGATTGGATCCCCCCTTTACTTGCCCCTTGGTATTTCCCGAGCGAAGTTTCCTTAATACTGTTGAAAACGCCCATTAGTCCGCTATAGTGCTCACGGATTCCGCGCATAAACTCAATAGTGGGGCCAACCGTTCAGTGAAGGGTCCTCAGAAAGGATGGACGGCGCTCACAAACAAAATAAGAACTCACCCCCCGCAGCCAAGCTCGGTGCCGGTGTCGAGAGATCGCCCGGCCCGAGCCTTTTTAGGGGCTGTGGTGCCCGAGCGTGCCGCGGTTGGCGGCCCACTCGGCGAGCCCATTTCGCCATGGGCGGAGCGCAGCGGTCCGCGTCGATCCAAGGCACCCATTGCGGGGCCGGATTGCTTTGGCTCCGAGCTCCTCACTGGTGAGGCCTTCCACCTCGGCGCTGACGCCGCATTCGGCGAGCGCAGCCCGCGCGAACTCGTCCCATGCACAGCAACCGGCTGCGACGACGTGAACCAGGCCGTTCATCTCGCTCGCAGCAAGCTCGATCGCCGCTTTCGCAAGGTCGCGCGCGTAGGTCGGGTTGACTTGCTGGTCGGAGACGACCGTGAGCCGCTCCCCACGCTTGGCCCGTTCGACCATCCGCTCCGGAAAGCTCCCCCCTTTGATCGCCGACCCGCGCTCCCCGAAAACGGCCGAGGTTCTGATCACGAGCGATTCAGGCAGCAGGGTGAGCACCGCGTGCTCGCCGTCAAGCTTCGACTTTCCATACACACTGAGTGGCCGCGGCTCGTCCGACTCGACGTACGGGCGGTCGAGCCCGCCGTCGAAAACAAAATTCGTCGAAAAATGGACAAAGCGCGCCCCATGCCGCCGGCACGCCGCGGCCGCGGCCGCAGCGCCGGCAGAATTCACCGCTTCGGCGAGGCCAGGCTCGGTTTCTGCCCGATCGACGGCGTTGTAGGCGGCGCAGTTGAAGATGATCTCGGGCGCGTGCTGCCGGCAAGCGCGATCGATGCCGTCCGGATCATTGATCGAAAGCTCTTCTCTAGTAAAGCCCACCGCGCCTGGGATCAGCCGCACGAGCTCCGACCCAAGCTGGCCCCCCGCTCCGAGCACGAGCGCCCTCATCCCGAACGACGGTACCAACTATCGAAAGCCAAGCATGCCGCGGCAGTAATTAAGTATTCGCTTTACAGTTGCACATACATGATTGCAAGCGCGACCATCCCCAGCTCAGGTATGTTGACGCGCCCTGTTGCCTCGAGGCGTAGAGGGTGACGACGGTGCGCGATTCGGAACCCGCCATCGAGGGCCAGCCGGCTCCCCGTCGGGTGCGCGTCCTGATAGTGCAGGACCATCCTCTCCTCGCGTCCGCCTTGGCGCACGTCCTTGAAGGCCAGCCCGATTTCGCTGTCTCCGGTGTCTCGTCCTCGGGCGCTTCCGCCCTGGCATCGGCAGCGCTGGACCGGCCCGACGTAGTCCTGATGGACTTCAGGCTCCCTGACGTCACAGGGCCAGAGGCGGCGAGGATGATCCAGAGCGAGCATGCAAAGGCGGCGATCGTGTTCCACAGCGCCGATGAATCTGAGACGGCCCTGCTGGATGCTGTCGACGCCGGCGCCACGGCCTACCTGACCAAGGATGCGACCGCCGACCAGATCGTCGAGGCGGTTCGCCGGGCGTCCAGGGGGGAAGTCCTCATTCCGGTGGAGCTTTTCGCGCGCGCGATCCGCCGCCAGCGGGGCGTGGCGACGCAAAAGCGCGAGCGTGAGCAGCTCCTTGCGGTTTTCACGCCCCGAGAGCTCGACATCCTGCACCTGCTGGCAGAGGGCCTCGATACGACAGCGATGTCCCAGCGCCTCGGCATCGCCCCCCATACCATTGAGTGGCACGTTCGCCACGTGATCGAGAAGCTGCAGGTCCACTCCAAGCTGCAGGCGGTGATCTCGGCCGCGCGCCAAGGATTGATAGACCTCTAGAGGGCTGCTGCCCCGATGCCATCCGCTTATAGGGGCGTCTCGCAGTGCTACCCAATGGCGACAAAGCAGGCGGTTCCGCGTAGTACAGGAGTATGCAGCTCCGCCGAGGGCCGCCAATTGAGCGTGAACTCGACACCAAGGCGCCGGCGCTTCGCCTGATCAAGGCCCCGAAAGGGCCTATCCGCACGTCCCGGAGGCGGCTCACCTGGCGGTCGTTTGATGGCTATACCGTTCGCGCCGTTGCCGGCCTCTTGCTGGTGTCGGTTCCAGTTTCCATCCTTCTGGGCCTTGTGATGTCCAACTTTGGCACCCAGAACAGCATCGAACAGGCCAAGGCACGTGCGGAATCGACTGCCCAGACAACAGCCGTCCGCGTCCTCGACTGGGTTACGGAGCGCAAGGCGCAGCTTCGGGCAATCGCCCAGAGCAACGTGGGTGAGCTCTCGAAGCCCGGCCTTAACGCCCGCCTACTGGACGCCTACAGGTCTCAGGGATCGTTCGACGGAATGCAGATCTTCAATCAAAAAGGCGTCTCGGTCGCCTCGACCGACCCAAGAGTGGACCTCTCCACGCCCTCCCCTGGTTCGACTTTCGCCGACAGTCTCGCCATCGAGACGCTGGGGCCGATCAGGCTCAGCGGCCTGGGCCTTGACTGGCGGATGACCGCCCCGATTGTCGGCACCGACAGCAAAGCCCAAGGCGTGATCGTGGGAAACCTGAACGTGGCAGTGTTGGGCAGGCTGCTCAACCCCTCCGGTCTGGACAGCCCGACTCTCGACCGAGAGGTGCACCTTATAAACGCGCAGCACCTGATCCTGTACAGCTCCGCCTGGGGAGTGCTCAAGACCGCCGAAGCGGAAGTGGCTAAAGGCGCGCTCCAGACTGAGGGCGAAGGTGCCACTTACGAGCTGGCGATGAGGACTGGCCCCGGCGCGGCACAGATCATCGATTACAGGGGCCGTAGTGTCCTTGCCGGATACGAGCCAATCACGAGCCTGCGTTGGGCAGTGATCGCGTCGATCGACACCGCCACCGCTCTGGCTCCGGTCCGTGAGCAAGAGCTTCGAACCTCCCTGGTCCAGGCCTTGAGCACCCTCCTGCTTATCGGTTTTGCGATCGTCCTTGCGATCCTCACGACGCGGCCGATCGTCATTCTGTCTCGCGCCGCGGCAAGAGTTGAGGCTGGAGACCTCTCCGCCCGGGTTAATTTGAAGGGCGGCGGCGGCGAGGTCCGCCGGCTGAGCGCCGCGTTCAACGGAATGGTCGAACGCCTCAGCGGGGTCCTGCTGCGCCTTCGAGGCGAGGTGGCCGAGTCAGCCACCAAGCTCTCGGCGGCCGCCGAACAGCTCGCCTCGGCCACTTTCGAGCAGACGGCTGCCGCCACCGCGACCTCGGCCAGCATGGAGGAGCTGTCGCGCAGCTCCGCCGTCGTCGCGGAGACTGTCGACCGCGTGGCGGCCCAGGCCGCCGAGACGCAGGCCAGCCTCGAGCTCGCGCAGGCCGACCTCAAGGCGTCGGGTGACCGGACTCTCGCACTGGCCGGCCGCGTCAACGAAATCGAGGGCATCCTCGAGCTCATCAATGACATCGCCGACCAGACCAACCTGCTGGCCCTCAACGCCGCTATCGAGGCCGCGCGCGCCGGCGATTCCGGTCGCGGCTTCGCGGTCGTCGCCGATGAGGTCCGCCGGCTTGCCGAACGCTCCAAGGCCGCCGCCGCCCAGATCGCCAGGCTCGTCGAAGGCGCCCAGGCTCAGAGCAGCGAGACGGTCATGGCCCTTGAAAAGGGCGTGAAGCAGATGGAGCGCGGGCTCGCGATGATGCAGGCGGTGGTCGAGGCGGGCGGGCAGGTGCAGGCCGCCAGCCAGGTGCAGCGTTCCTCCACCGAGCAGGTGGTGCTCGCGATCGAGCACATCGCCGAGGGCAGCCGCTCGGTCGCCGCCACAGCCCAGGAGATCGCCGGCGCGGCGGCGCGACAGGGCGAGCTTGCCGCCGAGCTTGCGGGTTCGGGGTGGAAAGACATTTCGGAGGCCGAGCGTGGCGCTTAGGAAGGCCCCGCACGGGCCATCGAGAGAAGCGCCGCGTCCAGATATTCGGGTGGTTCGAACCGGCGACAGGCCGATCGGAGCTGCGGTTCGTAGGCGTGGTCGCAAGCCTTGGGACAGCTTTTTCGCAAGGGTCTTGGGCGGGTCGCTGCTGGTCTCGCTACCGGTCGTCGCGCTCCTTGGGCTGCTGACTTTCCAGGAGGGCCTGCAGACGAGCACAGATGCGGCGACTGCGCGCAGCCAGGCGACAGCGGAGGCGACGGCGATCCGGATCGGCGCTTGGCTCGGGGAGCGCAAGTCTGAGCTGCGTCATTTCGCCCAGGAGGCACAGGGTCCCAACGGACAACCGTTGATCAGGGCGCTGGTGGAAAGGCCGGCCGGCGCCGACCCGGCGTTCGAAGCGATCGAAATCGTCAGCACGAGCGGGAAAGTGCTCGGCGCGACAGCCGCGGACCCGGAGCTCCGAGACGCCGCGGTGGTGACCCTCACAAACAGCCTCACCCTCGAGTCCATGCAGCCGATCCGCAGGGGCGCCGACGGGCTGGTCTGGATCATGACCGAGCCCATCGTCGGGCGTGATGGAAAGACGCAAGGGGTCGTCGCCGGTGACCTGAACGTCGCCGCGCTGAAGACGCTGCTCGATCCTTACGGGCGAACCGCGGGCTCACCGGACCAAGAGGTCCACGTGGCCAACGGCGCCCACGTTGTCATCTACAGCACAGATTGGGGAACCGTCACAAGCGACGCCGCGATGGTGACCAAGGGCGCCCTGACGATCCAGGCCGACACCTCGGTGGTCGACCGTGCGCTGGACGGGGGACCGGGCTGGGCGCGCATGACCGACTTCCGCGGCCGCGACGTGCTCGCCGGCTTCAGTCCAATCGCAAGCCTCGGTTGGGCGGTGATCGCCTCAACCGACACGGCCGAAGCGCTCGCGCCGGTTTATGCGCAGGCTCGTTGGACGCTGCTGGCGGAGACCATCGGCGCCTTGTTGATGATCGCCTTCGCAATCGTCCTCAGCCGTTTCACAATCCGGCCCATCGTTGCCCTGTCTCGCGCGGCGTCAAAGGTTGAAGCCGGGGACCTCACGGTTCGAGTCGGGCTCAGGGGCGGAGGTCGCGAAGTGCGTCACCTCAACGTGGCGTTCAACGCAATGGTCGAGCGACTGGGCGACGTCCTGTTCCGACTCCGGGGCGAGGTCACGGAGTCCGCCACCAGGCTTTCAACTGTCGCCGAGCAGCTCGCCTCCGCCACGTTCGAGCAGACCACCGCCGCCACCGCCACCTCGGCCAGCATGGAGGAGCTCTCGCGCAGCTCCGCCGCCGTCGCAGAAACGATCGGCGATGTGGCTGCTCAGGCGAGCGAGGCGCGGAACAACCTGGAGCTCGCGCAAACCGACCTGAAAGCGTCAGGTGATCGCACTCTCGCCCTCGCCGGTCGGGTCAACGAGATCGAGGGCATCCTCGAGCTCATCGACGACATCGCCGACCAGACCAACCTGCTCGCCCTCAACGCCGCCATCGAGGCCGCGCGCGCCGGCGACTCCGGTCGCGGTTTCGCAGTCGTCGCCGACGAGGTCCGCCGGCTGGCCGAGCGCTCCAAGGCCGCCGCCGCCCAGATCGCCAGGCTCGTCGAGGGGGCGCAGGCTCAGAGCAGCGAGACGGTCATGGCCCTTGAGAAGAGCGTCCAGCAGCTGGACCGCGGGCTGTCGATGATGCAGACGATGACCAAGGCCGGGGACCAGGTGTTGCTGGCGTCTCAGCAGCAGCGCTCCTCCACCGAGCAGGTGGTGCTCGCGATCGAGAACATTGCGGAAAGCAGCCGCTCGGTGGCCGCCACTGCCCAGGAGATAGCAGCCGCCGCCGCACGCCAGGGCGAGCTCGCCGCCGAGCTCGCCGGCTCGGGCTGGGAGGACTCTGGCAAATGAGAGGCACAGTGGCACCCGATCGCGTTCAAACCGCACGCCTTCCAGCGCTCACGCTGGTGAAACTCGAGCCCCGCGTGGCGGCGATCGGCGTGGTCGCGACGCCGGCGCTTGCATCCGCGACAGGGACCCCGGCGAGCAGGAGGCTTGCGATCGCCGTGATCAGCTCGTGGATCCGGTGGCTCTTCCTACCGCTCGCGCTGCTTGCTGCATTCACCAACTCACCGCGACCAGCGATCCTGTCGATTTTCCTGGCGGGCGTCCTGGTCTCTGTGCTCTACAACCTCGCGATCACCCTGCACCGCCGCCTGCCGGAAGACCTCGTGCAGCCGATGATCGCGCTTGCGCTGGCGGGTGACGTGCTGGGGATCGGGATCGCCGTGTGGGAGTTTGCGGCCGACCCGACAGCGATCATCTGGGCACCTTTGATGCTTATAGGTGCAGCAGCGGGGGCTATGTACGGGTGGCGCGGCGTGTTGTGGTATGGCCCACTCATGGTCGTGACGCTCGGGGTTGCAAGCCTCGCAGGTGGGCTGCTCGCGGTGAGCAACGGGTGGCTGCACTTCCTGCAGGAGTCGGTTCAAATCATCGCCGTTTCCGCGATTGTGGCGGGCATCGCGAACGAGAACGAGAAGCATAGGTCGCGCGCGGAAAACGCTCTCGGCCAGCTCCAGACTCTCGTATCACGCCTTCGAGGCGAGGTCACGGAGTCGGCCGGCCATCTGTCTGGTGCCGCTGATCAACTCGTCTCCGCGACGTTCGAGCAGACCACCGCGGCCACAGCGACCTCAGCGAGCATGGATGAGGTCGCGCGCAGCTCGGCAGCAGTCGCCGACACGGTCGATAAGGTCGCCGTCCAGGCAAGCGAGGCGCAGGCAAACCTGGAGCGCGCACAGACGGACCTCAAGGCATCCGGTGATCGCACCCTCGCTCTCGCCGGTCGCGTCAACGAGATCGAGGGCATCCTCGAGCTGATCAACGACATCGCCGACCAGACCAACCTGCTCGCCCTCAATGCCGCCATCGAAGCCGCCCGCGCCGGTGACGCCGGGCGCGGCTTCGCTGTCGTCGCCGACGAAGTCCGCCGTCTGGCCGAGCGCTCCAAGGCCGCCGCAGCGCAGATCGCCAAGCTCGTCGAAGGCGCCCAGGCGCAGAGCTCCGAGACGGTGATGGCGCTGGAGAAAGGCGTCAAACAGATGGAGCGGGGGCTGGCAATGATGCAGGCGATGACCAAGGCCGGCGAAGACGTCCGGCTGGCCACAGAGCAGCAGCGCTCCTCTACCCATGAGGTCGTTCTCGCCATCGAGCACATCGCCGAGGGCAGCCGCTCGGTCGCCGTCACGGCCCGGGAGATCGCCGCCGCTGCCGCGAGACAGGGTGAGCTCGCCTCGGAGCTCGCTGGTTCGGGCTGGGAAAGAGCAGGGGTGCCCGATCATGGACATTAGAGCGAGAAAGCGCCAGCCGGAGCTTGGACATCAGGCGCTTGCACCAGTGATCCCCCTTGAAGCCAATCGCGACGCGATGAGGCCGCTGATGGAGGCCGGTCCATCGAGAGTGACGCACGAGAAGATCTGGAATAGCTTCTTCGCTCGGATGATGGTCAGCCTGCTGGCTATCTCGCTGCCTTTCCTGATCATCGCCGGCATGGTGCCCAACGTGCTCTCACGCTGGGGAGTCGGCACTGAGCTGGTGGCCACGATCCTTCTTGTCGTGTTCACGGCGGTGACCGCCCGGTTGATGATTCGCCCAGTCATCACGCTGTCGCGGGTGGCGGCTCGAGTTGAGGCAGGCGACCTGTCGGCGCGCGTCAAACCCGGCGGCAGCGTTGAGATGCGGCTTCTGGGCCAGACGTTCAACGCCATGCTCGAGCGGCTCACCGACATGCTCTTCAGACTCAGGGGCGAGGTCGCCGTGTCCGGCGCAGACCTCGCCACCGCCGCCGAGCAGCTCGCCGCAGCAACCCAGGATCAGACGGCCGCCGCCGGCCAGACATCGTCGAGCATGGAGGAGCTGTCACGCAGCACCGCCTCGATGGCGGGCACGGCAGCCGGGGTTGCGACGCAGGCCCGCGACGTCCGAGCCAGGATCGCAACGGCCCAAACCGAGGTGAAGCTGGCAGGCGAGCGCATGGTGGCCCTGGCACAGGCGGTGGGTGAGATCGAAGGCATCCTCAGCCTCATCGACGACATCGCCGATCAGACCAACCTGCTCGCGCTGAACGCCGCCATCGAGGCCGCCCGAGCTGGTGAATCGGGGCGCGGATTCGCAGTCGTCGCTGACGAGGTGCGCCGCCTGGCCGAGCGCAGCAAGGCTGCCGCTGCCCAGATCGGCGAACTGGTTAAAGGCGCGCAGTCGCAGAGCCAAGCAGGCGTGCTTTCGGTCGAGGCTCGGGCCCAGCAGATGCAGCTCTGGCTGTCGATGGTGGGAACGATGGCCGAAGCGAGCGGCAGGGTCCAGATCGTCACCGAGGAGCAGCGTTCCGCAGTCGAGAGGGCGGTATCCGCGTCCGAGCACATCGCCGAGAGCAGTCGATCGCTGGCGGTCACTGCTCAAGCGATCTCACTCGCCGCGGCGCGACAGGGCGAGCTTGCGGCTGACATCGCATCGTCAACGGGTGAGCGCCACGCGACGAAAAGGGAGATTGGCAGTGCAGCTTAAGACACCGACAAGGACGACTGCCAACCTTCGCGTGTTGAGGGCGCCGGATCCGGATGCGCCGGCTCATCGAGCCAGCCGGCCCGGCCAGAGGCCCTGGGACAGCTTCTTCGTGTGGACGCTCCTCAGCCTGCTTGTCATCGTGCTGCCGTTCTTCATCGCCGCAACGTTCGTGAAGTCGACCCAGCTCGGACTCTGGTTTGACCTGGGCACGATGCTGGTTCTGGTGGCAATCCTGGCGGTCGCCGCCTGGTGGCTTGCGCGGCCGGTGGTTGCGCTCTCGCGCGTTGCGTCAGATGTCGAGTCCGGCGACCTCTCATCGCGCGCGACCCCAGGTGGTGGCGGGCAGACACGCGGTTTGGCCCTCACTTTCAACGCGATTCTCGACCGGATCGTGCTGGAGCTGCCCCAGCTCCGCCGCCAGGCGGGCAATTCCGCCACTCGGCTTTCGACATCGGCAGAGCAGCTCGCGACCGCCAGCGCTGAGCAGACATACGCCGCCGCTCATACGGCAACTGATCTTGAGGCGCTGGCGAGCGCCTCCACCTCGATCGCGAAATCGGCAGCTGCCGTCGTCGCAGGAGCCGGGGCGCTTCAGGCAAACATCCTGGCGGTGCAAAGCGAGCTGGTGGAATCGAGCGACCGCCAGCTCGCGAACGCGAAGCGTTTGGAGGAGATCCAGGGGGCGATCGACCTCCTCAACGACATTGCGGACCAGACCGCGTTGCTCGCGCTCAACGCGGCGATCGAAGCCGCCCGCGCAGGGGAGACGGGACGGGGCTTCGCGGTGGTCGCCGACGAGGTCCGCCGGCTGGCCGAGCGCTCCAAGGCCGCGGCAGCCCAGATTGCCAAGCTCGCCGAAGGCGCGCAGGCGACCAGCAACGATCTGGTATTCGCCATCGAACGTCGCGGACAGCAGTTCGCGGGCTGGGTGAGCATGGCGAAAGGCATGGCCGATGAGAGCGGAAAGGTGCAACCAGTCGTGGAAAGGCAGCACCTCGCCGCCCACAGCCTCACGCTTGCCATTGAGCTTATTGCGGATCGGAGTCGCCTGGTGGCGGCTGCATCGCAGGAAGTCGCCTCAACTGCGGCAGCTCAGGCTGCATTCGCCTCGGGCCTCACATTTGGTGCACCGACGCAAGAGGACAACGAATGACGCCAGCGCACGGGAGCCGGCCGACTGAGCGCAGCGATGCTCGTGATGCCGCGACCAACCTCCGCGTTTTGAGGCCGGCAGTCGCGCGTGCGCAAACACGATCGATGGGATCTTTCGCATTGGCCCCGCCAGATCCAAAGGTTATTTCCACCCTCGCCTGGTGGAACAGCTTTTTCGCATTGACGACAGTCAGCACGCTCGCAGCCGTCCTTCTGTTCTTCGCCCTCGTGACATTTCTTGACTTCTCGAGCTGGGTAGCCGGGGCGCAGGTCGCGACGATCGCGTTGCTGCTGGTGGCGGTGGCAGGGATGAATTGGTTGATCGTTCGACCGCTGCTTGTGCTGTCCCGAGTGGCGGCCCTCGTTCTGGAAGGCGACCTGTCATCGCGAGCGGTCCCGGCTGGACCGCGAGAGAGCCGCATGCTGGCGCTCACCTTCAACGCGATGCTCGATCGCCTCGACGATGAGCTGCCCCGACAACTTCACAGCGCAGGCGCCTCCGCGGCTCGGCTGTCAGCTTTCGCGAAGCAGCACGCCGCTGCGAGCACCCAGCAGACCATGACGGCGGCTGAGACGGCCTCCTCCATGGATGCACTTGCCCTGAGCTCGGCATCGATCGCGGAGTCGGTGAATGAGCTCGCCGCCAGCGCAACGACGCTGCGCGAAAACATCCAGCGGGCGAGAACCGATCTTCAGGCCTCGACCGACCGCACCCTCGCCAATGCAAAACGGGTCACCGAGATCCAGGGTGTCCTCGAGCTGATCAATGACATTGCCGACCAGACTTCACTGTTGGCGCTCAACGCCGCGATCGAGGCGGCCCGAGCGGGTGACGCCGGCCGTGGTTTTGCGATTGTCGCCGATGAGGTGCGCCGGATGGCCGAGCGATCAAAGGCCGCCGCAGCCCAGATCGCGCGACTCGCCGACGGCGCTCAGGTCACCAGCGCTGAGGCTGTGCTGGCCATCGACAAGCGTGGCCGGCAGCTGGATGACTGGATGAGCATGACTCGTGTGCTGGCGGAGAAGAGCGACCAGGTCCTTCCGTCAGCTAAGCGCCATCGCACCGACACCGATGCCCTTCAGCAGTCGATTCAGCTCATGGCGGAGAGATTGCGATCGAATGCGGTCGACGCGAGTGAGATCGCAGCTGCTGCGGATGACGAAGCAGGCATCGCAGAAGACAATGATGAAACCGGTCCGGAGGGTCAGAGATGATGAGAGTGCTGGTGATTGCGGCCAACGGGGCCTTCTTTGGGGTGCCGATGGGGACAGTGCATCAGGTTTTGCGCCATCCACTGGTGACGCGCGTGCCGCTGTCGCCGGCGGGCCTGATCGGGGTGGTCAACGTCCGAGGCGAAATCATTCCGCTGCTCGACACGGGGGTGTTGACCGGAACGGGCAGCCTCACCGAACCTCCCTTCGCAGTTCTAGTGAGCGGCGAAAAAGACATGGTCGCGTTAGCCGCAGAGGAATTGCCGATCGCCGCGGACTTCGAAGAGCCGGTCGGTCCCGGCACCCAGCCTGGCGAGATCGGCGTGTTTAGCAATGGCGGACGCCTCGTGGTGCTCGTCGATATCGAGGAGCTGGTGAAGAACCGGTTGGATTTGACATGGGCGAGCTAGAAGACGAGTTCCGGCCAATGTTCGTGGAGGAGGCCAAAGGCCACCTGGAGCGAATCGCGTCCGGGCTGCTTGCCCTCGAGACCGCGCCTGACGATCAGGCCGCAATCGACGCTGTCTTTCGCGAGGCTCACACGATGAAGGGAGCTGCCGGCATGGTCGGTATGATGCGAGTGAGCCGGCTCGCTCACCGGTTGGAGGATCTTCTCGTCGAGCTGAGGGCTGGGACGCGCCGGTCGACGCCGGAGCTGACGGATGCGATGCTTCGCGTGGTCGACGGCTTGGGCCGGTTGATCGCAAGCGCCGCAAGCGGCGAGCAGGACGCGAGCGACGAGGCGGCGCTGGAACGCTTGCTGCCGACCCCTCTCGCGCCGGTCGCCGCGATTGGGAGCAATGGCGGCCCCCACCCAGAGGCAGCTCTGACCTCTGCCGACGCCAAGCCCGCGCCGGCGGCGGCAATCGTGCCAATCCAAGTGGTTCTTGCGCCGGCGGCGGCAATCGTGCCAACGCAGGTGGTTCTTGCGCCGGCGGCGGCAATCGTGCCAACGCAGGTGGTTCTTGGACCAGCGTCTCCCAAGCCTCCAGCACCACCGGCCGCCGCTGCGTTAGGCGTCGCCGTGGTGATTCCCGACCCACCAGCTATTGCCCCGCCCCCAGCGGCGACGACCGCTCCCGCACAGGTTGCCCACGTGGACCGCAAGCACCTTGACGCGGCGACACTCGAGGTTCCGGTCGCCCGAATCGATGAGCTCAACCGGCTGGTTGGCGAGGCATCGGCGGCGCAGCTGAGGGTTGGCCATGTCTTCGGCACCGAGCTGAGCCTGGATCCTGATCAGATCACCGAGTACCGCGAGCTTACGAAAGTCATCAACCAGCTCCAGGAGGTCACTGAGCGCACCAGGATGGTGCCCGTCGGAACCCTGGAGCCGATCCTCCACAGGACTGTCAGGGATTCCGCGCGCGCTGCAGGCAAGAACCTACGGTGGGAGATGATCGGCGAGGACATCGAGGTCGACAGAGGCGTGCTCGAGGAGCTCGTCTCGCCACTGCTCCACCTGGTCAGGAACTCGGTCGGTCACGGGATCGAGCTCCCAGCACAGCGGCTGGCGGCCGGCAAACCCGAGCAGGCGGTTGTCCGGCTCCACGCGACGCAGGTTGGGGCCAAAGTGGTGATCGCGATCAGCGACGATGGCGCGGGAATCGACGTGGCCGCGGTGCGCGCATCTGCCGCCAAAGCCGGCGTCGACGTCAGCGGCCTCAGCGAAGATCAATCGCTGCACCTCATCTTCCGTGCAGGAATCTCGACTGCCAAAACGCTCACCGAGGAGTCTGGCCGCGGGGTCGGCCTGGATGTCGTTACGACAGCCGTCCAGGCGGTGCATGGCGAGATCGAGGTTGTGAATCATCCCGGTTTTGGGGCTGAGTTCCGGATCGTCGTCCCAATCACGTTGACAGTCGTCGCGTGTCTCATCGTGTCCATCGCAGGCCAGTCGTTCGCGCTACCTCTGCATCGAATCATCCGGATGTTGGAGGCGCAGAACGTCCAGCTCGTGGGTGGGAGGAAGCTGGCAGTCGTTGACGGGGTTGCAGTCCCCGTTTCCAACCTTGCGGCACTCCTCGGCCTGCCCTCGACCGACGACGGGCCATGGGTGATGCTCGGCACCGCTGCCAGCTCGCACGCCTTCCAGGTGGAGAGGGTGCTGCAGAAGCGCGACGTGGTGGTCCGAGGCTTGACCGGTCGCCTCCGCGCTCTCAAGGCGGTGAGCGGAGCCAGCATTGAGCCGAATGGCTCGATCCTGCTGGTGCTGGATGTTCCGGTCCTCATCGAACGCAGCAACATACTTGCCGAAACCGCCTCCAGGATCGCTGAAGGCCCTGTTGCGCCGGCGCGTCAACTGTCAGTGATGGTGGTCGACGATGCGTTGATGGTGCGCGAGCTGCAGCGGTCGATCCTGGAGCGCGGCGGCTATGCAGTGCGCACTGCCAGCGACGGAGCCGAAGCGCTGGCGATGCTTGCCGAACAGCCCGCCGACCTGGTGGTGACAGACATCGAGATGCCAAACATCGACGGCTTTCTGCTCACGAGCTCGATCAGGACCAATCCCCGCCTGGCGAA
>Ga0307305_10000165_pt1 | contig 20831 bp, 16 predicted proteins | sample ER_DNA_186_FD_194512 | JGI IMG/M metagenome (GOLD analysis project Ga0307305, IMG submission 194512) | Bulk soil microbial communities from the East River watershed near Crested Butte, Colorado, United States - ER_DNA_186 | ecosystem: Environmental > Terrestrial > Soil > Floodplain | place... | reverse complement strand
GGCCCAGCGCCGAGAGCGAGACCACGCGCCGCAGCACCCTGTCATCCTCATAGACGTCGTTCGCGAGCTGGCATCCGTCAGACGAGTTGGACGAGCAGCGGCCGACGGTGGCCGGATTCTGTTCTGTCTGACCGCCGATGCTCCACCAGCGCCCGCTGCGCTCGAAGCCAACCAGGAGCTTTGCCCCGCTGACGACGGCGCCGCGGGCACCGATGAACCGATCTCCGCTCTTGGCGATCAGTGGCCGACTGATCCGGTGGTTGCCGGCGACGATACAGAACGTCGTCCCCGGTCGATGCGAGTCGATTGCGGGCTGGATCCGTCGACCGACGGGAATGCGGACGCCACGGCAGGGGGGTACTCGGGCTCGTTTCCACACGGCCGCCTTGCGCAAGCCGTCGCCCGGTCGGCCCTGCGGAGAACGAGCGGCTGGATGTCCGGCTTGGGGGACAAGAAGGCCCGCAACCGCAAGCTGGGCTCCGGTAACCGCAAGTAGCCCCAGCATCTTCATGACTCGGAGGGAGTCGCGGCTGAGACGCTCACGGGCGAATCGGGTTTCGAGGCGCAGACCGCGAAGAACGGACTGAGGCGCGCGCCGGCGAAACGGGTCGAGGTAGCCGGGGCGAGGCGGTACGTCAGCTCGCCCAGGCCGTTGACGCACCTTCGCACGATCTGGCCGGTCACGAACCTGAGAGATCGCCGTCCGTTCGGCCGCTCCGGATTGGCGAACAGGCGCACACCGCCGAGGTACTCGGCTCGGAGGTCAGCGCCCCCGCACGAGAGAACATGCAGCTTGACATCGGCGAGATCGAGGGGACGGTGCCACGTGAGCAGGCTCGGAGCGACTAGGCGGATCCACGCGAGGTTCACGTGGGCGAGGTTCGGCGCCGCAATGAAGATGCGTGCGCCCGGCCGTGCGCAACGAAAGTGCGCGGCAATGATCGCTTCGAGATCCCCGAAATGTTCGATCAGTCCGAACGAGAGGACAACGTCGAACTCGCCTTCGTGCGCGGCGACGAACTCGTCGATCGTTCCGAGCACCAGCCTCGAGTTGTCGAAGCCGAGCCGTCGCAATGCCGCCTTGGTGCGGGCGAGACTCTCGGGCGCAAAATCGACTCCGGCAACACGAGCCCCGGTCGCAAGAGCGATCCGCGACAGGAACGACGATGAGCCGCACCCCAGCTCGACGACGGTCTCACTCTGCCAAAGGCCCGTGAATGTGAGCGCCGCATCGAGCAGCGCGCGGTCCGGCGCCGACCGGAACGGCCGGCCGTCGTAGACCTCCGCATCGGCCATGTAGCCTTCCCAGAACGCTGGGCTTCCGCCGTCGAATCCATCGGAAGAGCGAGCGCCTCCCAGAGCGGAGTCGAAGCCCGGATCAGCCTCCCTCGTCAACGCCGTCTCGGGCTGAGACACAAGCCTGAGAGCGGTGTCCTGCCGCATTCCATCACCGGCTCCTTCCGACGAAAGCCTCGACTCCACTTTCCTCGTCAAGATTCTATGATCACAAGGGATGGCCGTGGGACTTCTCGAAATCGATCCCCAGGCATTCCCAGAAAGCTTCGACCGAGAGCCTCTGGGCGTTCGGCACACGCTCGCAGATCATCCGCTGCTAACACTTGACGCGATCGCCGAGCTGGCGGACTCGCTGTCCCTCCGCTCGATCGAGCGACATACCGCCGACCTTCCGGTCGTGATGCCCGGCGGCGCCGATCCGGTATCCGGCAAACCCTCCGAGACCGTCCGGAACATCGAGCACAACGGCTGCTGGATGGTGCTCTGGTACATCGAGCAGTCTCCCCCGTACGCGAACCTGCTCAGGGAGTGCCTCGACGACGTCAAACCGTACCTGCCTCCAGATGTAGGGAGGATGCAGCGCGCGGAGGCGTTCCTTTTCCTCTCTGCACCGGAAGCAGTGACACCGGTGCACTTCGACCCCGAGCACAACTTCCTCCTCCAGATCCGCGGCCGAAAGGAGATGAACGTCTGTAAATTCGAAAATCGCGAGGCCGAGCTTGCGGAGCTCGACCGGTACTTCGACGGCGGTCACCGGAACCTCGACGCGATGCCCTCGGGGCAGAAGACGTTCCGCCTGGAGCCCCGGGAGGGGGTGTACGTCCCGTCGTTCATGCCACACTGGGTCCAAAACGGCGACCAGGTCTCGGTGTCGCTGTCGATCACATTTCGCACGCGGCTGAGCGAGCGCGCCGAGCGCGTCCATGCTCTCAACGCGCGGCTGCGGCGACTGCACCTCGAGCCGCAGCCACCGGGCAAGTCCGCCGTGGCCGACGGCGCGAAGGAGATGGCATATGTGACGTTCTTCGGTTGGCGGAGCCGAGCGGGACGACTCCGTCGCCAGCTTGCAAGCCGACGCCATGCTGCAGATCCGACCGCGGCCGAGCGCCAGGCAGCCTAGCGACTCGCAACGATGGTGACGGTCGAGCTCCAGCCGGCGCCGGACACTTTGGACCCCGCGAACCGGCTCGTCGTCGAATGGAGCGAGTTGGCGGCGCACACACACGCGATCCCCTTCCTCCGGCCCGGATGGATCGGCGCCTGGTGGCGCGCCTTCGGAACGGGCGTTCCCATGCTCCTCGTTCTCCACCGTCGGGGGCGTCTGAGCGGAGTCGCGCCGCTGCTGCGGTGCGGCAGCGTCCTTCACGGCGCCTGCAACTGGCATACGCCCGAGTTCGGGCTGCTCGCAGAGACCCGGGCGGACCGCGACAGGTTGTCCGCCGCGCTGTTCGAGCAGCGCCCGCGGCGCGTCTCCCTCGGGTTCTTGAGCGCAGAGGAGGATCTGGAGAGGCTTCGCACAGCTGCGACGTCCGTGGGATACGACGTCCTGGTTCGTACGCTCACTGATTCGCCGTGGATCGATCTACGCGCAGGTTTGCGGAGCTACGACGCAGGACTCGAACGCAACGGGCCCCGCAACGTCCGGCGGGGTCTACGGCGACTCCGTGCGCTCGGGCGCGTCTCGCTCGACGTCGAGGAGGGGGCCGAGCGCTTGCCGGAACTCCTCATGGACGCGTTCCGGCTCGAAGCACTGGCGTGGAAGGGCGAGCAGGGCACAGCGATCGCCTCCCGTCCGGACACTCGGCTCTTTTACCGAGAGGTCGCGGCCTGGGCGGCGGCAGAGGGCATGCTCCGGCTCGCGCTGCTGCGGCTCGACGGCCGCATGATCGCGTTCCAACTCGGCATCGAGCACCGCGGCGTCCACTACGCCCTCAAAGGCGGCTATGACCCGGAGTACGCCCACTGCTCGCCGGGGATCCTCGTCCTCCACGCCACGCTCGTCGACGCGTTCGAGCGCCGACTTGAGCGCTACGAGCTCCTTGCGGGAAGTGAGGGCTACAAGCTCCAGTGGGCGAACCGGACACGGCCACTCCGGCTGTTGCAGGCTTTCGCGCGCACGATGCTCGGTCGGCTCGATCGAAGTGCCTACGCGTACGGCCGGCCCCTCGCGCGTGCGGCCGGACTCCACCGCGCGCTCGGACGCGTCGCAAGGTGAGCGCCATGCTCGGCGGCTCCGCCGACACCAGCTTCGACGGACGGTTCTGACGGAGATCGCGGCGATGATCGAGGCGAGACGCGAGAGTCGAAGCCGCGTGCGGGTGGAAGTCGGCGGATTCACCGATGTTTCCGCTGGCACGTGGGACGCTCTTGCCGAGGGTAGCGGCAACGTCTTCGCGACGCGCGAGTGGCTCACCCTCTGGTGGCGCCACTTCGGCACCGGCGAGGCGCTCGTCATCCGGGCGTTCGCCCGCGACCGCCGGCTGCTCGCACTCATTCCCCTTTACCGCTGGTCGACGCGGCCGCTCCAGGTGGTCCGGTTCCTCGGCCATGGCTCCGGCGACGAGCTCGGGCCGATCGCCGTTCGCGGCAACCAGGTCGAAGCGGCGCAGTCGATTCGGGCGGCCCTGGCGGAGCTCCCGTGGGAGTGGGACGTCCTCGTCGGCGAACACCTCCCAGGAGGCGGCTGGGACCGCCTCCTAGACGGGCGACTTCTGCGTCGGCATGCGTGTCCCGTACTCCGGCTCCGGGGCCAGTCGTGGGAGAGCTTCCTAGCCGCCCGAAGCCGGCACTTCCGCCAACAGGTGCGCTGGCGCGAGCGCCGACTTGCGCGCGACCACGCGCTCCGGTTCCGACTGGCCGACGACCCGCGTCGGCTCGACGAGGACCTGGACCTCCTGTTCGAACTCCACGCTGCCCGGTGGAACGGCGCGCGCTCGGCGTTCGGCGGCGAGCGCGAGGCGTTCCAGCGCGAGTTTGCAAGGTGTGCGTTCGAACGCGGCTGGCTGCGGCTCTGGTTCCTCGAGTTGAACGAAACGCCGGTCGCAGCGTGGTACGGCTTCCGCTTCGGAGACCGAGCGTCCTTCTACCAATCCGGGCGAGATCCGACGTACGACACGCTCTCGGTCGGCTCCGCTCTCATCGCACACTCGATTCGTACGGCGCTCGAAGACGGCGTGGCCGAATACTGCTTCCTGCAGGGAGACGACGCGTACAAGTATCGATTCACGAGCGACGACCCCGGCCTCGAGACGGTCGCGCTAGCAAGAACCGCATTGGGACGTCTCGCCGTCGCAGGCGCGGCCACGACGCGACGCTTGGTCCGGTTGCCCGCAGGCGTCCGGGGGCCGCTCGGCCTCTAGCCGATGTCGGTTGACGCCCGCTCGGGCGGGAGCCATGCGGGGGCGGGGGCCAGCGCCCGACGACAACGTGCAGCACTGCTTGCCGCACGGCTACGTCGAGCAGCCAATGCACCACGCGACAGGCGTGCGCGCAGACGCAGGCCTGTGTCATCACCTGTCAACTCCACACGCGGCCGGAGGAACGTCGTGTCGGGGCGCTGCACAAGGGTGAGCGTGAAGCCGGCGATGTATCCTGCTTGCGCCGCGGCCACGGCCACCCGGTCGTCGGCGCGCCCATACGGATACGCGATCGTCTCGCACACGCCGAGTCGGCGCACGAGCTGTAAGCGGGAGTCGGTGAGCTCGCTCCCGAGCTCGGCGTCCGACAGGGTTGGAAGGAGTCGGTGCGCAACCGAGTGTGAGCCGATTTCCCACCCGCCGTCACGCAAGAGCTCGAGCTCGTGCCAGCCGAGCGGGCGCAGCTCGTCGTGGAAGGAGGATCCCGACCACTTCTCGATCCCGTACCAACAGAGCGGGTCTCCCGAGTCGACGAACGACGTCACGACGAAGACCGTTGCTGGGAAGCCTGCGTCGGCGAGGATCGGCCTCGCCCGGAGGATGGAGCGGAAGCCGTCGTCGAATGTGATCACCGCGACGCGCTTGGGCAGGTCCCTGCACTGCCGACGGCGTTCGGCCTCGCCCGCGGTGAGGCCAACGAACCCTCGACGACGAAGGAATGCAAGCTGCTCACGAAGACGCGCCTCTGGAATCCCAAGCTGGCTCGGCCAGGTCGAGCTCACGGCGTGGTACGCGAGGACGAGTGGCCTCTCACTCATCCGGCAGCCCACCTCGCGCGAGGTTCGCGGGGGTACGCATCTCCTCTGGACGCATCCATCAGGCCGCGTGAACTCCGCGGACCGAGTGGTATGCGGCCTCGAGCTCGGCGAGTCCCTGTTCGGGCGAGTAGCGCGTCTGCCAACTGCGCCAAGCCGCCTCTCCCATCCGTTCGGACTCCCCGTCGTCGAGGAGCCGCGTTGCCGCCGCAGCGATCTGCGGGGCCTGCAGCGAGCTGAGTAGAAGCCCCGACTCCCCGTCCGCGACGAGATCTTTCAGCGCACCGACGCGGCTTGCGATCACCGGAACTCCACTCGCGAAGGCCTCGAGAATCGCTTTCGGCGCTCCCTCGTATGCGCGGGTTGGGAACACGAGCCCGCGCGCGCCCCGAAGGACGTCCGCCACCTCAGAGGGCGGCACGGCCCCGCGCATGATCACGTTTTCCGGCAGACGCTGCTCGAGGGCGTGCTGCTCCGGCCCTGCTCCGACGAGGATCAGAGGTGCCGGAATCACACGCCAAGCGTCCACGAGCTCGCCGATGCCCTTCTCCGCGGAGAGTCGACCGACGAACGCGAAGTACGAGCCCGGGCCGCGCCGCCGTTCCCGCGGCCAGACGAAGTTCGGCTTCACACGAAACTGTCCGGAGGGCATTCCTGCTTCGATGTGCTTCGTCCGCACGAAGTCACTGACGGCCAAGTAGAGGCTCACGCGGTCGAAGGAGCCGAGAGCGCGGTGCAGGACGAGCGACGCGGCGAGAGCGCCGCTCCCCGGCAGGGAATCGCGGTAACAGCGGTACCGGACTCCACGCCACGGCAACCGTCCGAGGCACGCCTCGCAGGGAACGCCGCCGCGAACGAACGTCGCCGGCAAGCAGAGAAGTCGGTAGTTGTGCAGTGTCAGGACAACCGGGGCCTTCTCTGCCGCCGCACGTATGGCAGCGGGTGAAAGCAGCGGAAAGAGGTTGTGACAATGGACGACGTCCGGACGGAAGCTACCCACGAGCGAACGCACGATTCGGACTGCACGGCGTGACCAAACAGCGCCGGCGGCTGCCCCCACAATCTCTCGAGGGCCGATCGACTCGAACATCGGTGCCCAGACGTGGACGCTGTGACCAGCCGACCTCAGCAGCTCAGCCTCGTCGTCGACAACACGGTTCTCACCCGAGACCGGGCCGGACGCGTAGCGGGAATGGAGGATCAGGATTCTCATGACGACCCCGGGAATCGGTCTCGAAGCGCGACGCCGAACTGCCGCCACCAAAGGCCGACGCTCAGCCACACGACCGCTGCGATGCCCCAGGCGGCGCCGGGCGCGCCGGAGACGACTGCTCCAGCGATCGAGGCGACGACCATCAACGGCGCGATCGCGACGCGGACGCGTAGGCTGCGCCGCGCCGCGCCGAGCGCACGGAGCCCGACAAACGCACCGGTCGTCGCGCCCGTGCCGGCCATTGCAAGGGTCAACGGGACGATCACGCTCCTTGCCTCTGTCCAGGACTGCCCCAGCAACGCGGTGCCGACCGACACCGGGAGCAGGAGCAGAACCGCTCCCCAGGCAAGAGCGACGGTGGTGACGGCCACGGAGAGAATGACTGCCGCTCGTTCTGTACGCGCGGACCCGGCGCGGAGCCCGCGGACTCCCTCCGGGACTGCTACGAGCCGAACGCCCAGCGTGAGGACCCGCAGCGGCCCGAGGAGGATCTGGCCCGCTCGGAGCGCGCCCACGGACGCCAGTCCAACGAACCCGGCGATTCCGAACAGAGCGAGCTCTCCGGCTCCCAAGGCCGCGAACTCCCCGAGATAGGGAACCGAGAGATCCGCATGGCGGCGCAGCCACGCCGGAGCGGCACGCGGGTCAGGCACGGACCCTGCTTGAGCGCTGCCGACAGCCGCGGCAAACACACCCGACAGTCCCCAGACGAGAACGAAGGCGCTTGCGCTGTGGACGCCGCCGCGGTCGAGCAGCGCCAGTGCCGGCAGCAGCGTCGCCGACCAGGCGAGATCGTTCGCGAACGCCCGCCCGCCGCGCGCTTCGGCGAAGAACGCATACCGCCACGTGTCCTGGACCAAGAGCGCCGGAAGCATCGGGGCGAGCGTGACGAGGACGCGTCCGAACAGGCCGCCGATTAGCAAACCGGCCGACGCGCAACCGGCTCCGACCGCGACACCGACGAGCAGCGCTGTCCCGGTAGCGGCGCGCGACGCGGTCCGCCATTCCTCCTGGCGGACGGCACTGAACCGAACGACAAGCGGCTCAGAAACCAACGCTCTGCAGACTCCGAGGGTGATCAGGTACGTCGAGAAAGCAAGCCCGAAAGCGCCAAAGTCGTCCGGCGAGACCGCGCGCGCAACCATCGCTCCGAGGCCAAGATTCGCCAGGCTCGAGAGCGCCTGATCGGCTACCCCCCATCCCAGGCGCATGAATCGGCGCGACCGACCCACAGTCGCGGCCCGGGCCGCGGAAACGGCCGGCGCGACCGTCCTCCGCTCTTCGACTACGCGCTCGCCCATTTCGGCTCCGCGACCGTGGCTTCCGGCTCCGCCTGGGTGTCCAGCGCGAGGACGAGCAGCAGCAGCGCGCCAAGCCCAAGCGACTCGACACTGCTCCCGGTGGTGCTGCGGACGAGCATCGCCACCACGAGCACCACAGGGATCACACGGCCGTCGCGCAAGGCCACAGAAAGGGCCTGTTGTAGGAGCACAAGAACCGAGGCCGCGAGCAGCGCCGTCCCAACCACGCCTGTCCCCACGAGCGCCTCGATCCAGGTCCCGTGGATTGTCGCGGTGTCCGGGTACCCGATGGACGGAAGCACCTCGAGGCGCGTGGAGGTCAGGAGCCCGCGGCCGAAGACCGGCGACGCGCGCCAGAAGGGCAGCGCGTGGTGCCAAAGGTAGAAGCGACCGGAGAGTTGGGCGGCCTGCGCTGTCGTCTGGCCGCGAAGGAGGAATGGCTCGGAACGCCCGACGACCGAGCCCGCGCTCGAAAAGGCAAAGACCGCGGCCGCGCCAACGGCTGCGACCGCGAGGAGCGCGCGCCCGCGGACGGCGAGCAGAACGGCGAGGCCGAACGCGAAGGCGACGTAGCCCGTGCGGTACTGTGCGGCCACGAGCGTGGCCACGCCGAGGGCCGCAAGCAGCGCCGTCGCCGTGCGATTAATCCTGTCCCCAGCTGATCGCGCAAGCAGGCGTGCGAGCGACCAGAGCGCAAGCACGAGACCGAGCGTGCCGACACCGTTGCTCGCGATCGGCGGATAGACGCCCTGGATCTGCCAGCGCAGCGGGCTCGCGGATGCATTCGCGAGCGCGCGGCTCGGAACCAGCAGCACATCGAGCCACACCAGTACCAAGAGGACGGCCGTCGCCCCGTACAAGAGGCGCTCGATTCGCTTCACTGCTTCGCGCCCGTACCGGCGGTACGCAGCCGAGACCACTGCCACGCCCGCTGCGAGTTCTAGACCTCGGTAGGCTGTCAGCCTCGGGTCCACGGAGGCTGAGATCCCGAGGAAGACCGCAGCAGCGTAAAGTCCGAAGAGCCGGAAGGCTGCCGGAAACGGTCGGGTAGGCGTGCGGCAGGTCGCGTACGCAACGCAGCCGATGACCAGCGCGACAGCGACGGCAGCGACCTTGATCAGGCCCGTCGCGTCAAGGGGATTCTCAGCGAGGCTTTGCGCCGACCGCGGACGCGAGTAGTAGACGTCGAAGAGAAGGAGAAGAACCGGCAGCTCTATGAGCAGTCCTCCGTGTCGCAGCCGAGTGATCCACCGGTGCGGCGTCATGACCGCGGCAACGAAGAGCATGACGAGGACCGCTGCCAGTTCTGTCCACGGGCGGCCGCGAACGACCGCCCACCCGACGAGGACCCCCGGCGCCGCTACGAGCGCTCCACGCCGGAAACCGTCTGTTGCCCCAGAGAGCTTCCCATCGCCGGCGAACGCCCGTCTCACACGATTTCCACTTCGCTCGGTGTCGAGCGGACGAGTCCTGTCGCCCCAAGCAGCCGTCGCAACCGCTGGCACGTCCGCTCGCTCGAGAAATGTGCCGCGCGAGCGCGCAGCACATCGGGAGCGGGCAGCGCCGACCCTGCGAGACGCTCCCCGAGTGCAGCGGCAATCGCATCGATGTCCCCACTTCTCGCGACGACCAGACCGGCCGCCCCCGCGAGGACCGGTGGACCGCCGCGGTCAACACAGATCACTGGCAGGCCGCAGGCGAGGGCCTCGACCACAATCCAGCCGCCGTCCTCTCGAAGGCTCGGATACAGCAGCACGTCCGCCGACCGGAGCATCTCGAACAGCCGCTCGCGCCTCTGCGGGCCGAGAACGAGGACACGCTCTTCGAGAGCCAGTTGCCGGACGAGGCGTCGTAGTCGCCCCTCGCCGATCCCTCCGCCACAGACCAGCAGACACCAGTCAGGAGTGGCGGCGACGGCGCGTACTGCGATCTCGGCGCCCTTGGTGGGGAGAAACCGGCCGGCAAAAACGGCGGTCTTGGCAGGCTGACCGGTCCGCCGAGCGGGCGCGGCGAGATCGAGGATCGGGTTCGGGAAGACGACGATCCTGTCTCGATGGCGCTTCGGGAACCACGTCTTCGTCTCCGGGTTCTGGACGAGGATGACGCGCGCCCTCATCCACGCCAGCCTCGCCATCGGGTTCAGGTACCGGCCCGCGCTCCGCGCAACGTCTCGCGTCAGCTCGTACAGGACGGCGCGCGGCCCCAGAGCGGTCACAATGCGCAGGGGCGGCGATCCGATCCCACCGCCGACCGGCCCGTAGACGAACGGCGGCCCGACGAGGCCGCCAACCGAGCCGAGCCAGGCATTCGCGAGCGTGAGGTGCCAGACAAGCGTGAACGTGACCTCCTTGTGGAGCTCGCGCGCCCGCCTGAGGGCGGCGAGCTGCCACAGGAGGTAGTAGAGGCGCACGCCTCGCTGGCCCCGCTTCCACCAGCGTGCCCAGCCGGGCAAGTCGACGTACACGAAGTGGAGACGGTCCCGCTCGGAGAGCGACAACTCTGCCTCGATCGCCTCGCGGTTGTTCGCACGCGTAATCAGCCAGGTCTCGCCGATGGAGGCGAGCATCTGACCCCATGCCCAGCCCACTCCAGGCTCAGATCCACCGTGTGGATCGCATGCATAACCGAAGGCGAGGATCCGTTGCTCGCTCATCGCAGCTCCGCGAGCAGCCGGCGTCGTGCGCCGACGGCAGCGAGACCGCCTGGGGTGACGGCGTCGACGAGCTCGTTCTCGGCGTCGACGAGTCTGCAGATGTACTCCCTCAGGAACTCCGACGCGCGCGCCGCCGGCACGGCGGCCCCGTCCGAATACGCCATGAGGGCGTCGCCGACCCAGCCGCGGCCGTCCAAGCCCGCCAGGATTTCCGAGCGCGCAGGGCGACCCAGCAGCGAGTGGGCGTGGACGAGGAAGTGGAACAGATCATGAAACGGTGCGGCTGCGGCTGTCGCATGCTCCCAGTCGAGCAGGAGCCATCTGTCTCCGGTCCGGAAGAGATTCCAGGGCGCCGCATCCCCGTGCGCAAATCCGAGCGTCGGCTCATCCGGCTGGATGCCAGCGCGGAAGAACGCACCTAGGCCAAAAGCGACGGCCGCGGGCAGGCGCGTGGGTCGGAGGCGCGGCCGCCATGCTTCAGCACGAAGAACGAGCACGCCGTTCCCGTGCGCGACAACTCTCGGGGCAGCGAGCAGCGGCGGCAGGTGCGGCGCAATCCGCTCCAGCGAAGCAGCCTCGCGCTCGAGCGCGCACCGTCCGGCGGTCTCGAGCGCCACCTTTGCGACCGCTGCGGGCCGGCCTTCGAGATTGAGCAGCAGCACGACGAATCCACCGGGGCGGTTTCGTTTCGCAATCGCGACCGACCGCGGGTCGAACGGGTAGTTCGTGCCGCTCTGCTCGAACACCTCGCGCAGCATCCCCTCAAGCGCACGATGCAGGTCCGTCGCGGGAGGTGCGGCGGTGGGAAGGAGTCGGAAGCCGCCTACCCGTGCGAGCGCGCGCGATGCTTCCCAGGCGAGACGGCCCTTCGTGGTCATTGGGTGGTACAGGAGCAGACCGGCTCTCGCCGCCGAGCGCGGCGAGCGCGGCAGCCACCACCTCGGCTCTCGTGTGTCCGGGCTGGCGGCAGACCTCCCGAATGACGCTGTTGCCCATGCGTCGCCCGGGAGCGACGCCCAACTCGCTTCACGGGTGACGGCAGGATCGTCGACACCGCGGCGCACGCACTCGACGGCCTGCTCGAGCGCGACGTGTGGCGGAACCGCGGCGTCGATATCGGCCCGGAAGCGTGCGATGCTCATCCTGAGCCAGACCTGATTCTGACGGGCGATTTCCGGGGCGGACAGCTCCGCCTTTCGCCGAGCGACGAGCTCGGGTTCGCCCAAGAGGGCGAGCATGACGTCCGGCTTGGGGAGGAGCCGCCCAAGCGCCCAAACGAGTCGCGGCGAGACGCTCAGGCCGTACCGGGCGGGATCGACGACGATGTCCCACCAGCCGCGCTCGACGACGACCAGCGCTCCACTGTTCCGCAGACGCCGAAGCCGGCCCCAACCCCCGAGAGCAAAGTCGAGCCAGAAGTAGCCGAGCAGCGCAAGAGAGACGGCGACGCCGTGCGGTGATCGCGCGTGCGGGTCGCACCCAGCCTGGGGACGCCGCCGACCGACCAGCGCGCCCGGATGCGGAAGCGCTTCCGGGCGCCAGTGCGAGTGGATCGTCGGCATCCCGGTTCCGAAGGTCCCGAGCAATCCCCGGGCAAGCGTCGACTTTCCGGCCCCGTCCGGTCCGACGATGAGGACGATCACGCCGCGTCGCACGGTCACCACGGCACTCCGACCTCGACGAGCCCTGCCTCGCTCGAATCGCCGAGAGAGTCGGCGGGCGCATACGCCGTTGCGAGCAGGGCGAGCATCGCCTTACGGAGACGGCGCCGCACCTCTTCCGGGGACACCTGCTCGGGAAGCTCGACCCGGGCTGTTGGCAGGAGGCCAGCATCGACTACGAGCGGCTGCGAGCTCCACCGACTCGGCGCAAAGACCACGGTCACAATGAACTCCGACACCGGAGGGGAGCGCCAGGCGGTGACTTCCTGGAAGACGCGGTCGACGCGCGAGCAAGGCATCACGCACGGCCGCAGGTCGATAAACATGGCCCTCGCTTCGAGGGCGAGAGCCTTGACCGCGTCGAAGGCAGCATCGGAGTCGGACGTGTGCGCGAACAGACACGCGGCGCCATTCAGACTCCGCCGGAGGGCACGCCCGACAATCGCAGCGGAGACACTTCGGAGCGCCTGCACCGGGTGCCGACGCACCCAACGACCTTGGAGCGCGCCTCGGTCACCTCCCCGTTCTGCGAGCGCCGCCGCCGAATGTGCACCGAGCGCCTGCAGACCCTCCCTGCCAAGGAGGCCCCTGACGAGCGGCTCGTCGACTTCCTTCGGCACCCTTACCGGGAGCGGCCACTCGAGGTGGGGGCCAAACCGGGACAGATCTCCGCAGAGAAGGGGACGCACACAGGACTTCAGGAACCTCCCTTCGTGAGACACTCGGAACGGGCCGAGCCACCCGTCTCCAGCCACGAGTCGGGCCAGGTCAGTGGCGTCGAGTAAACGGATCCATTTCGCCCTCCAGACGTCGGTCGTGCAGAGGAGATCGAGGGGGAGCGCTGTCGAGCGCTCGGGATCGATCAGTACGAGCTGGTAGAGGCCGAAGTACGACCACCGGCACAGCACGGTCCCGAACCCGTGTTCTCGGCCAACGGCGACCGCAGCCGTGATCGCGCGCCGTGCGTCGCGACGGTGCAACACGACGTCGAGGTCCCGCGCGATCGCCCACGGGTACGCCTCGAGACCGTGAACGACCGCATACAAGATCCCTTCTTCACCCCAGGCGCGCGCAACTGCTTCTGCGAGATCAACCCGACGGTCAGGCATCGAGAAGCTCCTCGTAGAAGCCGTTCATCCGTTCGGCCACGACGGTCGGGGAGCACTCCGCGCGCACCCACGAACGACCGCGCTGCCCGATCTCACCGAGAAGCTTCGGCCGCCGTAGCGCCTCGGCGACTACGGCTGCAGCAGCCACCGGATCCATCGGGATCTGGACGGCCGCTCCGGCAGTCGACAAGGTGGGCGCCAGCGCCGATCGCTCGCTCACGAGCGAGGGCATCCCGAGGGCCATCGCCTCGACCAGCGACATTCCGAACGACTCGAACCGCGAGTACTGGAGGTACAGGTCGTGTTTCGCAACCTGTTCGAATTTCTCGGGGCTGCCGACGTATCCGTGATCGGTCACCCGCACGTCCGGATACGCAGCGAGCAAGCGGTGGACGGCCGGGGCGAATCCGCCGGCATTCCCGAACAGGTGCAGCTCCGGATCGACGCCGTGGGCGCGCAGCGCTCGGAGCATCGCCAGGGCAAGGTCGAGGCCCTTCGTCCAGATGTCGTACCGCCCGAGAAATGCGAACCGCGGTGCGGAAGGACAGTCGACGCCCTGCCAGGAGACGCCGTTGGCTGGGAGCTCCGCAGGGTTAGGGATCACAGCCTCGGCCTGCGTCCAACCCCCGAGCGTCGCGCGGTAATCTAGGAGCTCGCCCGCGGATACGAAGTGCAGCCCAGCTGCGTGTTCGTGCACGCGCCGCTCGAGCGCATGCCAGTAGACGAGCTTGCGAACGCGTCGCCTCCGCATCTCGGTGGAGTTCATGCCGCCGTGCAGGGAGACGACGTACGGCACGCGTCGCTGCCGGAGCAGACGCGAGAGGTGTGCGAACTTCGGCACCCGCACGTAGAAGAGGTGAACCAAATCCGGCTTTTGCTCGTCGAGGATCCGCTCGAATCGATGCGTGTCGTCCTTCCAGCAGCCGTGCCAGCGCCGACAGGGATAGCCGACCAGCCGCACTCCGTTGTCACACGCGACCTTCAGGTCGCTGTTCGCGACGTCCTTGCCGACACGAACGATCGTGACGTCGTCGCCTCGCACGGCCTGCGCCTTCGCGAGCCCCCAGAGCGCGTTGAAGTGACCGCACGCGGTTCCGAGCTTGAACGGGCCGGCGTGGAGGACCTTCACTGCGCCCCTCGCTGGTGCGTCAAGTCGGCGAGCGTCCTCCAGGCGAACTCGCAGTTCGTCCGGGCGTACCGACCGGCGAGCCTCTTCGGCTCGGACAGGAGTCGATACAACCACTCGAGGCCCGACTGCTGCATCCAGAGCGGCGCTCGTCGCTTCGTTTCGGCAAGGAAGTCGAACGCCGCGCCGACGCCCACGACGAATGCTGGCGCGAGTCGATCCGCTTCGCGCGCCATCCAGAGCTCCTGCCTCGGCGCTCCGAGAGCACACCAAACAATGTCGGGGTTCCCCGAGCGCACGCGGCGCAGGTCCGCCGCGCGGGGAAGCGCTGCGCCGGCGCCAGGCGCGACCGTCACGACGATCCTCGCGCGGGGAAACCGGTCCAGCAGACGCTTGCGGAGCCGGCCGACGACGTGCGGCGTCGAGCCGAGCAGCGCGTGGCGGAGGCCGATCGGCTCGCCGAGCTCGAAGACGGCTGCCACCAGGTCTGCGCCGGCGACCCGCATTGCTCGGTGCGAGCCGGCGCGTCGCTGCGACCACGCAACCGGCCAGCCGTCCGCGAAGACGAGAGCGGCTTCCCCGAGCGCAGCTCGGAGCGGCTCGCTGTGCTGGGCGGTGACTAGCACGTGGACGTTGCAGAGGCACGCAAAGCCCCCGGTTCCGGCGAGACTGCGCTCAACAACGAGACCAGACGCGGCCGGTAAGTCGAGAGCCGCGACCGGGACACCCCAGACAGGCTGGATCGGCGCCTCAGTAGCCATTTTTTCGCGTCCTGAACAGCTCGGGCAGCGTTCGAAGGATGATCTTTAGATCCGTGAACAGCGACCAGCTGGTCACGTACATGTAGTCGAGCCTCATCATCTCCCCGAAGGGGATCTCTTCCCGGCCGAGCATCTGCCACAGACCCGTGATCCCGGGCTTGAGACTCAGGCGCTTCAGCGCCCACGTCTCGACGTGATCGTGCTCGTCGATGACGAGCGGCCGCGGTCCGACGAGGCTCATTTCGCCCCGCACCACATTGATCAGCTGTGGGAGCTCGTCTAGTGAGAACCGGCGCAGAGTTCGGCCGATGGCGGTGACCCGAGGATCCCAGCGGACCTTGAACAGCCGCGGGTCGCCTCCGAGGGCGTGCCGGTTGAGATGCTCGAGATCGCGGCGATGCGCCTCCGCATTGGCGACCATCGTCCTGAACTTCAGGATCGTGAAGTGCTCACCGTCGGCTCCGACCCGCCGCTGCCGGAAGAACACCGGTCCGGCCGATTCGAGCTTGATGAGGAGGGCAATGACCGCGAAGACAACTGCCAGCAGCACGAGACCGGCTGACGCCGACACGAGATCCATCGTGCGCTTGAGCAGCAAGGAGGACCGAGAGAGCCGCAGTGGCCGCAGGCTCACCAGTGGTAAGCCTTCGACCTCACTCACGTGTGCCTGCGTATAGCTGATCACTTCGAAGAGCCGGGGGACGACGTCGATCTGGACGTCGAGTTCGGTGACCTCTCGGATCAGGTCAAGGACGTTGCCGTGTTCGTCGCTCGAGAACGCGATCACGATTCGCTCGACATCGAGCCGACGAACGATCTCCGAGACGCGTTCGAGTGAGCCGAAGACGGGCAATGACCCGAGCTCCTCGTCGCGTGGACGCGGTTCACGGTCGACGAACCCGACGAGGTTGATGCCGTACTCGGGGTGGTGGAGGAACTTCCGAGCCACCAACTGCCCGACCGCGCCGGCACCGACGATGATGGTGTTCTGGACGTAGGCAAGGTGCCTTCTGGCGACGGAACGGGCGGCAGCTCGTGCCACCAGGATGAGCGTGACCGCCATCCCCCAGAACAGGATCAGCTTCGGCAAGTTCGGAGCTGCGACGCGAAGGACCCAGCTGCACACGACCAGAGCCCACACGCCGATCGTGACGAGGTGAAAGACGCCCGTGATCTCCTCGATCGTCGAAACGGCCTCCTTGTCGCGGGCGTACAGGTTGTACGAGAGCGCGACGAGCGCGAAGAGCGGCAGGCAGACGATGAAGAGCAGCCCCTCCGAGCGCAGCGAAAGCGTGTCGAACGGTCCAGCGCGATTCCCGGAGATGAGCTCTGAGACCCCGAAGGCCAGTGTGAGGCCGACGAGATCCGCGGCAAGCAGCGTTCGACGAAGCAGCCAGCCGCGCCGCGTGCCTTGGATCTCGTGATGCTTGCGGATGACCTCGCGGGTGTTCGGGCTGACGACCGCCTCCAACGCGAAGCCCAACCCCGGCTTTGCCAGAAGGGCCTCTCCGGACAGTGGGGTCAAGCGGCGCACTCGGTCATCGGGCGGCATCTCAACCTGCCGTCAGATAACGATGAGCGGGGTGAGATCGTCGAAGCGGCTCGGGCCGATTCGCGCCACAGCTCTCAGCTCCGCGAGTGAGCGAAGCGAGCCGTGCGTCGCCCGATGGTCGAGAATCCTCCTCGCGGCGGCCGGCCCGACTCCGGGGAGCGCGATGAGCTCCTCGAGCGTGGCCGAGTTGACGTTGACCCGGCCATTCTTCGGAACGTGGCCTTTCGTCGCCGACACGGTAGGACGGACGGAGGTCCGGGCATGTCTGAGCTGGCGACGGCGCGGTACGTACGCGTCGATCTCGTCTTCCCCTGAACCGACGACAACGACGCCAAGCTGGGTCGAGCGAAGCGACTCGAGTACCCGTCGGAGCTCCCTCAGCACCGGCCGACTTGCCATAGGGAGATGTGCGACGACGATCGCCGCGGGGATCTGCGCGCTCAGGGCACGCGCGTCGACGACCGGAAGCAGAGGAGGGACGTCGACGAGTACGAGATCGGCGTCCGCAGCGAGTTCGGCGAGGATTTCGCCAACAACATTCCTCGCGGCGAATTCACCAGGGTCCGGCGGGAGGGTGCCGGACGTGAGAACGCGGAGCTTGCCGACCGGCGAGCCGTTGGCCGTCGGTGAGTCATCAGCCTCTGAGGCGACGGGGATGTCGACAAGAGCCTGCGAGAGCGTCGTGCGCCTCAACGCCACGTCCGTTAGGCCGGATCGTGCATTGAGGCCGAACGCCCGCTCGATACTCGGCCGGCGCAGATCGAAGTCGACGAGGACGACGCGGTGCCCCGCTCGAGCGAACGTGAGAGCAAGGTTCGCAGCAACCGTCGACTTCCCCTCCTGCTCGAGGCCGCTCGTCACCATCACGACGCGCGTCCAGTCCAGGCTCTCGAGCGTTGCGAACTCCACATTCGTCCGGAGAATCCGGAACGCCTCAGCCTCGTGACTCGCCGGATCGACGAGCGTAAAGGGCTTGTCCCGGGGAGCTGCGGATAGGCTGGGAACGCGCCCGATCAGCGGGAGGCCGACCAGCTTGGCGGCCTCGGCAACGGAGCGGACACGGGTATCGAGACTGTCCAAGCCGAAGGCAATGCCGACGCCGAGCATCAGTCCGAGGACGAGACCGAGCAGGACGTCTTTGACCGGGCGCGGCGAGATCTTGACGGCGTCGGTTGCGGGGCGCACGACGGTTGCTTTCGACGTCTGAAGCGCCTCGAGGGTTTGGAGTTGGCCGTCCTTCACGGCCAGCGCTGAGAAGAGCGGGGAGCGCTCCGCTCCACTGGTTTTCAGTCGGGCCATCCTACGCTGAACACCCGCTCGGGCCCTTTCGAGGGCGGCTGAGTCGAGCTGGCGGCGATACGCCGTGTACGCAGCCGCGTAGGCGCTCGCCAGTCGCGTCGCCCGTGCAGCGTTCCGGTCGCGGACGCGGAACACCAGCAGATCGGAGTTCGACTTCGGAGTGACATCGGAGGCCGACAGGAATGCGTCCGGCGTCCGTGAATCCTCGGTCGCGCTGAGCACGCGGCGGGCAACGAGAGGCACCCTCGCGAGGTCAGCCTGAGTCTGTGCGATCCGATCGGGCGGGACGCCTGAGGTTGAGCTGCTCCCCGTGAGCGTCGCCGCGAGGTTCTCGTTGTTGAGCAGCACCTCGGCGGCCGCCTCGTACTTCGGCGGCTGACCGAGCGAGAAGAGTGCCGCCGCGGTCGCCGCACAGAACGCAGTCGCTGCGACCGTCCATTTACGGCGTCTCAGGAGGCGAATACCGGAGGCGAGCTGAGGATCGGAACCCTCACCCTCCGTCACAGAGGCAAGCGCCAACCGATCCTCCGATGTGTCCGTCAGCCGTAGAGCCAACCCCACATGGCATCAAAGATGCCGTCGTGAAGCATCAAATGTACGACTCTGCAACGTTCTGGTGAGGGGCCGCCACGAAAGCCTGGACTTTTGACTGGGTCACGACGTTGTGCCGGGCGCGAAGACCGTCGAGATACTCGGCAGTAGTGGGGGCAGGATTTCCCGAAGGTCGTAGGTTCAAATCCTGCCCCGCTACTGCCAAAGGCGCTGGAAACAGCACCTTTGTGCGTCTTTGTCGTCCGGGCGTGGCTCGGAGTTTTGCCCAATTTTTGCCCGCCCTCGCGCCGATCCGCTCGCCCCTCGAACGAGTCCTGCGCATCTTGAAGGGTGTCAAAATCTCGGTTCGGCTCACGCCGCGGCTCGGTGGTACTCGTGGATGAGTCCGCCGAGTCGGTCGCGGCGCTCGATCTTTTCGGTGCTGGGTAGACCTGCCGTGTCGCCCGTCTCGGGCGTCAGGAGAGCGAGTCCGCGGTGTGGACGCTCGCGGTTGTAGTGCGCGATGTAGACGCGCAGCACCGACTCGAGGTGGCGGCGGCCGAGGATCAGCAGGCAGTCGAGACACCCGGCTCGGACGGTGCGGACGAAGCGCTCGGCGTAGGCGTTGTGGTGCGCGGATCGGCGTACGGATCACGGTGATTCCTTCGCTGCGGAAAACCTCATCGAGGGCGCCGCTGAAATTACTGTCGCGGTCGTGGAGCAGGAACCGCATACGTTCGAATACGCCAGTGAAGCTGAGGTTGCGCGCTGCTGGGTCACCCAGTCCCCGCTCGGGTTGGTCGTGCAGCCCGCAAACTGGACGCGGCGGCTACCAAGCTCGATGAAGAACAGCACATAAAAGCGACGAAGTGAGATCGTCTCAACCGTAAAGAAGTCGCACGCGAGCATGCTCGCGGCCTGCTGGCGGAGGAAATCCCGCCAGCTCGGACCTACCCGCCTCGGCGCCGGCCCAAGACCGGCTCCGAGTAGCAGCCGGCGCACGGTGCTCGGCGACACGCGCAGGCCGAGCTTCAGCAGTTCGCCCGCGATCCGTGGATAACCCCAACGCGGGTTCTCGCGCGCGAGCCGCAGCACGAGCTGACGCACTCGATCGTTCACCGACGGACGGCCCGGACTTCGCCGCGGCTGCGCCCACTTGCGTCGAACCAGCTCCCGGTGCCAACGCAGAAGCGTCTGCGGCGTCACGACCAGCGCGTGTCGCCTCTGCCGCGGGAGCACCCGGGCCAGCGCAGCAAGAAAGGCACGATCGGCCGGCCGGAGCGACGGCCGACCCGCTTGCCGCCCGAGCACGACGAGCTGATGCCGCAACACCATCAGCTCGACGTCTTTGGCGAACTCGCCGCGTCGCCGACCGAGGAGCAGTCTAAGGAGCGCCGAGAAAGCGAGATAAGCGAAGGAAAGGAACATTCGACGTGCTCCCAGAGCCCACCACCGGCCGCAGCAAGACCCGAAGCTAGGCCCTGAAACGGTCAGGCAATCAGTTGTGAAGCCCGAGACGATCTGGTACTCGCGCGCGCCCCCGTGAACCTTGAAACAGGTCACTAACCCGCCTCAGTGCGAACCGAACCGGGATTTCGAAACCCTCAGGCTTTCTTGACCCTCGTTGGTGAGCATGGCTGGTCCTCCCTAGCGGAGTCGTTCTCGCCTGCGAGGGGGCGCAACCGCGACAGATTGCCGATCGCGTTCGCCGCAACTTCTCCCACGCCACGCCATCCAGACAACGACAAGGACGCGTAAACGGCTTGCGTTAGCGCTTCTTGCGCGGCCCGCCGCGAGCCCGACCGGTCAGACCTCCTCACCGTGAAACGTCGAAACGTAGTCGATGCCGGCGGTCGACGAAATCGCCGTCCGACCCTCGTCCCGTTCGGTGGTCCGTAGGGGCAAGCAACGAGATTGCGGTCAGACCCCCTCCCCGTGAACGTCGAAACGTAGTCGATGACGGCGGTCGACGATCGCCGTCCGACCCTCCCCCCAGCGAAACGTCGAAACTTAGGCCGCGCCACGGCCCTCGAGATCGTCGTCGTGCTCCGGTTCGCTGTCGCTTTTTGGCGGAAAGGCGACACGCTCTCTTGTCTGATCTCACTAAAGGTAGGAGGACAGTCGCGTCGGCAAGACGGGCACGGGGCGCTCATCGACC
>Ga0307305_10000164_pt1 | contig 20866 bp, 15 predicted proteins | sample ER_DNA_186_FD_194512 | JGI IMG/M metagenome (GOLD analysis project Ga0307305, IMG submission 194512) | Bulk soil microbial communities from the East River watershed near Crested Butte, Colorado, United States - ER_DNA_186 | ecosystem: Environmental > Terrestrial > Soil > Floodplain | place... | reverse complement strand
CACCTATGGCCCCTTCCAGCGGTCCGTGGGCGAGGGCGGCGTCGTGGCGATCTTCAGCCGGCTGTCATTGCTCGGCGAGCCGCTCCGGATCTTTGGCGACGGGACGCAGACGCGCGACCTGCTCTATGTCTCGGATTGCGCGCGGTTCGTCTGCGACGCGCTGTTGTCGGACGCGGCGACCGGCCAGATCCTGAACGCGGGAACCGGCACCGACGTCAGCGTCAACGATCTGGCGTCCGCGATCGAGAGCGACGGCTCACGGATCGTCCACGTCGAGCATATCCACCCCCAGAGCGAGATCGCGGTATTGCGGTGCGATCCGCGCCGGGCGGCCGAGCTGCTCGGCTGGCGGCCCGAGGTCGCCCTCGACGACGGTCTGGCACGCGTCCGAGCCTGGATGGCGGGCCGGCTGGCCGCCCAGCTGGCAATCCGATGAGCGGCGCCGAGGGCCGTGCCCGCGCGCCTGCCGTCGCGCGATTGGCGATCGACGGCGGAGAGCCGGTTCGTCGCGAGTTCCTGCCGTATGCGCACCAGTCGATCGACGACCACGACATCGCGGCAGTCACGGCCGCCCTCCGCTCCGACTGGCTGACGACCGGGCCGCGCGTGCCGGCCTTCGAGCAGGATCTGGCGGCGTTCACCGGCGCCCGCCACGCAGTCGCCTTCAGCTCTGGGACCGCGGCCCTGCACGGTGCCGCGGCCGCGGCGGGCCTCGGCCCGGGGGACGAGGCGATCACGACGCCGATGACGTTCGTGGCCACGGCCAACGCCGTCGTCTACGTTGGGGCGGAGCCGCGCTTCGCCGACATCGACCCAGGGACGCTTCTGATCCGGCCGGACACCGTCACCGCGGCGATCACTCCGAGGACGAAGGCGCTGCTGCCTGTCGACTACGCCGGCCAGCCGGCCGATTATGACGCGCTCAGGACGATCGCCGATGGCGCTCCCGGCGGGCCGCTGACGATCATCGCCGATGCGTCCCATTCGCTCGGCGCGACGTGGGGCGGGCGATCGGTCGGGACCCTGGCCGACATGACCGTCCTGAGCCTCCATCCGGCGAAGATCATGACGACCGGCGAGGGCGGCGCCGTCCTGACCGACAACGATGACTACGCCGACAGGCTGCGCCGGTTCCGCAATCACGGGATCGCGACCGAGCTTGCGGCCCGCCGTGACTGGACGTACCAGATGGTCGATCTCGGCTACAACTACCGGCTCACCGACATCGGCGCCGCGCTCGGGTCGAGCCAGCTCGCGCGGATCGAGACGTTCCTTGCCCGCCGCCGCGAGCTGGCGGCCCACTACCTCCATCGCCTCGCCGGGCATGAGCTCCTAGACCCGCCCGTCGTCCTGCCCGAGGCCGATCCAGCGTGGCACTTCGGCTTCGTCCAGCTCCGTCTCGACCGACTCCGGGTCGACCGCGGTGCGGTGTTCCACGCGCTTCGGGCGGAGGGGATCGGAGTGAACGTCCACTACATCCCGGTGCATCGCCACCCCTGGTATCGCGAGGCGTTCCCGGGCGTCTCGATGCCGGTCGCCGAGTCCGCGTACGACCGGCTCCTTACCGTGCCGTTGTTCGCGTCGATGACGACCGCCGACGTCGACGACGTGGTCGCCGCGCTCGACAAGGTGACGACGACCTACCGAGCAGCCTGATCGGCCCGATGCAGACGATCGCGGTCATCCAGGCACGGATGAGCTCGACGCGCCTGCCGGGCAAGATCCTCGAGTCGATCGAGGGCCAACCGCTCCTCGCCTGGACGATCGCGGCAGTCCGGGCCGTTCCGGAAGTCGATGATGTCGTCCTCGCCACCAGCGACCGCCCGGAGGACGACGCCGTGGCGGATGCGGTGCGGGCCCTCGGAGTGCGTGTCCACCGCGGCTCCGTCCACGACGTGCTGCGTCGCATTGCCGACGCCGTCCGGCCGCTCGAGCCGGATGTCGTCCTCCGTCAGACCGGAGACAACCCGTTCGCCGATCCCGAAATCATGTCCGCCCAACTCGTCCGCCTCGACGAGGGGCCGTTCGATTACGTCGGGATCGCCGGCCTGCCGCTGGGGATCGGTGGCGAGGCCGTCCGTGCCGAAGCCCTCTGGATCGCCGATCGAGAGGCGACCGAGCCCGCCGACCGGGAGCACGTCCTGCCCTTCGTCTATGCTCGGCCCGGGCGGTTCGCGATCGGGTCGCTGACCGCGCCGCCGGCCTGGCGCCATCCGCGGTACACGGTCGACACGCCGGCCGACCTGGTCTTCGCCCGAGCGGTCGCGGCGAGGCTGCCCGGTCGTCGGCCGCCGGCTCGTCTCGCGGCGCTCGAGTCAATCGTCGCCGGCGGGACGGGTCTCGCGGAGCTGAACGCGACGGTCAGCCAGCGGAGTCATCACGAGGCCGAGCTGAACCGGCCCAGGAAGTCCGAGGAGAGCTGAATGGACGTCGTGCGGATCGGCGATCGCGAGGTCGGCGGCGGCGCGCCCGTCTACGTCATCGCCGAGGCGGGCTCCAACCACGACCGCGACCTCGACCAGGCCAAGCGGCTCATCGACGTTGCCGCGGCGGCCGGCGCAGACGCTGTGAAGTTCCAGACCTTCACCGCGGACCGGATCGTCGCCGAGACGACGACCCGAGCGAAATACCTCGACGACCTGCTCCCGCCGGACAAGACGATGTCCGACCTGTTCCGGGAGCTCGAGCTGCCGCATGAATGGCACGCCGCCCTGTTCGAGCACGCGACGGCCGCCGGTCTCGATTTCCTCTCGACGCCGTTCGACATCGAGGCCGTCAACCTCCTCGACGAGATCGGCGTCAAGGCCTTCAAGGTCGCGTCCTACGAGCTCTGGCACCTGCCCCTGATCCGCGAGATCGCATCGCGCGGCAAGCCGATCATCTGCTCGACGGGTATGGCCGACCTGGCCGATGTTCAGGACGCGGTCGACACGGTCGCCGCGACAGGCAACGACCAGCTGATCCTGCTTCACTGCGTCGTCAACTACCCGCCGCCGTTCAGCGACCTCAACCTCCGGGCGATCGAGACGCTGCGAACCGCATTTCACGTGCCCGTCGGCTACAGCGATCACAGCTCCGGGATCACGGCGCCGATCGTCGCCACGGCGCTCGGGGCCGCGGTGATCGAGAAGCACTACACCTTGAGCCGCGACCTGCCGGGGCCCGACCACCGGTTCGCGATCGAGCCGGACGAGCTGACCGCGATGGTCCGGGCGATCCGCGATGCCCACGACGCCCTCGGCAGCGGGATCAAGCGAATGGCGCCCGCCGAGGCAGATCTGTACGTGACCGCGCGACGGAGCCTCTTCGCCGCTCGGGACCTGCCGGCAGGCATCGAGGTGACCGCGGAGGACGTCGCCGTCCTGCGACCCGGCACAGGCATCGAGGTTCGCGACCTGTCGAAGGTCGTCGGCCGGACGACCCGCCGGCCGGTCGGGCGCCACGAGCCGCTCGCCTGGGACATGTTCTAGATGCCGTTCCGGCCCGCATGACGACCGTCCACCTCGTCACGGCGGGCGGACCGGCGGACGGCGGCGGCCACCTCTCGCGGTCGGTCGCGATGGCCGAGGCACTTGCCGGGACCGGCGCGACGGTGAGTTTCGAGATTCTGCGGGGCGCGCCGACGGAGAGCCAGGCCGATCGGCTTCGCGAGCTGGGCGTCGGGATGGGAGCGGCCGACCCGAATGCCGTGATTCTTGTGGACCTGCCGAATCCGAACCAGATCCTCGGTCGGTGGCCGGCGGAGCGGCTGGCCCTGTTCGATGATCGCGAGTGGTTCGGCGGCTCCGCGGCACTCATCATCCAACCCTCGCTTACCAGCTGGAGCGGATCGGCCGACGCGAGACGTGTTCTCGAGGGCTATGACTACGTGCCGATCCGGACGTCGCTCCGCCGGTATTCCGACGAGCCTCTCCCCGAGGCCACCCCGGCCGAGGTGGTCGTCAGTTTCGGAGGCAGCGACCCCGAAGACGTCGGCGCCCGGGTTGTCCCGGCCATCGCCGCCGGCCGCTCGTGGTCGACCGTCGCAATCGTTGGACCGAGCTATCGCGGTGACCTCGTCGAGACCTGGACTGGAGGCGCCTCAAAGCGCCTCAACGTCCTGCGCGACCCACGCGATCTCGAAACTCGCCTGGCGGCGGCCACCCTCGTCGTGAGCGGCGCGGGGACGATGAAGTTCGAGCTCGCGTTGCTCGGCCGGCCGATGATCCTGCTTGCCGTCGGCGACGACCAGCTTCCGGTCGGGCCTCCGTTTGCCGGAACGGGCGCGGCGGAATATCTGGGCGACGGTCGGACGATCGATCCGGCGACGGTCGTCGCGGCGGTGACGAGGCTGATGGCGGATCAGCAGGCCCGGGCATCGATGGCGGCCCGCGGCCGCGCCGTCGTCGACGGTCGCGGCGCCGAGAGGGTCGCCGCGGCGGTGCTCGAGCTCACGTCGCGAAGGCGTGGCGCGCCGCACCCGACGGATGCATCAACGGGATGACCCCGCGGAACCCGGGCACCCCTCGCCTGGTGCTGCTGTACGGCCTCCTGGCGCTGCTCTCGTTTCCGACCCTCGAGACGATCCTCGCGGGCCCTCGCGGGCTCGGTTACAACCTCGACGTATTCGATCTCGCCGGCGGCGTGCCCCGGATCGGGGCGACCATCAGCGAATGGACGCGGTATGGCCTCAGCTGGTGGGACCCGTATTTCGGCGCCGGCAACGACATCCTCGCCCAGCATTCGATCGCCCCGTTCGCGCCGGACGTCGCCCTTGGTTTCCTTCTCGGCCCATTCCTGGCGTACGCGATCACCGCCTGGCTGATGGCCGCGGTCGCGGGTATCGGGATGCACCTGTTCCTGCGCGACGTGCTGCGGCTGCCGTTCGTCGCCTGTCTCATCGGGTCGCTGGTCTTCCTCCTCGGGTTCTGGCATTACATCTACGGCTTCGGCGTCCTCGGCGTCCCGCTCGGACTGTGGCTGGCCGATCGGGCGATTCGGCCGGCACCTCGTCGATGGCTGGCCGTTCTGGGCTGGATCGGGTTCGACGCGTTCCTGCTCTACGCGAGCCTCTCGCAGGTCGTTCTGATCTCGGGTCTTCTCCAGCTCGGCTGGCTGCTCTTTGCGACGCCGAACGGACCCCGCCTGATCGTCCGATTCGGCTGGTGGGTGGCGGCCTGGGCCGGCAGCCTCGCCCTCAACGGCCCGGTATTGCTCGCGCAGCTGACCTACCTGCCGATCTCGGAGCGAGCGGCGTGGAACCTCGCCGACATCTATGACGCCCAGCCGCTCCACGCGATCGCCAACACGCTGTCGCTGTACAGCGGCGTGCCGTTCGGCCTGCAGGTCGCCCCCGGGATCGGCGGCTCCGCAGACCGCTACGGAACCTTCTTCCCGGGTGTCGTCGGGCTGGTCCTTCTGGTGATCGGCATCGTCGTCGCCGCCCGACGACCGCTCGACCGCCGGACGGTCGCCATCGTCGCCCTGGTCGGACTGATCCCGCTCATCGACCTGGTCTCGGTCCTGGCAACCCCCATCCAGCAGGATTTCGGCTTCCTGCGCTCCTTCCAGCTCGTGCGCATCCGCCACCTCATGCCGTTCGCGATCGCTGCGACCGTGGCGATCGGAGCGGCAACTGTCGGTGGCGAGACCGGACGAAACTGGCTGCGGTCGATCGTCGCGATGCGCAGGATCCGGGCGATCGGCCTAGGTGGCGTGATCGGCCTCGTCGTCGGAATACAGGTCGTCCTCGCGGCGATCCGGCTCTCGCGGGCGGTTCGGCGCCCGAGCGGCCTCGCGACGTCCGACATCGGTTGGCTGCTGGCGCTCGTGTCGATTCTCGTCGGGATCGTCGTGGTCGCCCTCGCGGTCGTGGCACTCCGCCGCGGCCGCCGGATGGGCACGACCATCGTCGCGGTCGTGTTCGTCCTGTTCATCTCCGATCGGGTCTTGTTCGCCCACGGCGAGCGCCTCTCGAGCGGCGCCCTCGGGACCTACGAGCAGGAGATTGCGATGACCTCGGGCCAGGCCTTCATCCTCGCCCAGGGCGCGCCGGAGCAGAACCGCGTCCTGACGATCGGCGATGCCGGCGATCGGATGGGGGCTGTCGGGCTGTTCCAGGCCGACGGCTACCAGCCCATCCATCCACTCGGGTTCCACGACCTGTTCGGCGCGCTGATCGCCCCGCAGCTCGCCGCCGACCCGGCCCTCTATCGCTACTTCTGGAGCTGGGGCGTGCGGGCCTACAGCTTCGGATCGGTCATCGATCCGGAGGTCGCCGACCTGCTCGGCGTCCGCTGGATCTACGTCCACGGTGCGCCCGGCCCCGGGGATGGCTACATCGAGCGGTTCCGTGACAGCGACGTGGTCGTCTACGAGAACCCCGACCCCCTGCCGCGGGCATTCGTCGCAACGGCCGTGGCGATGCAGCCCACACGTGCCGACCTCGTCGACGCCATCGGCCGGGCGAGTCGCGACGGGCTGGCAGTGACGGCCTGGATCCTCGGCGACGACGCGGCAACATTCGGCCCGAACCTGCCGATCGGCGGCTCGTCCGGCCAGGGCAGCCAGGCCGCGGGCGGAAGCCCATCGCGCGCGGCGCAGATCACGGCCTACACGCCGGACCGGGTCGAGGTGTCGGTGCCGGACGGTCCGGCCGGCGTCCTCGTCGTGACGGACACCTTCGGGCCGGGCTGGCAGGCATCGGTCGACGGCGCCGCCACGCCCCTCGCTCCGGTCGACCTCGCATTCCGCGGGGTCGCCCTGGCGGCGGGTCCGCATGCCGTCGTCCTTCGCTATGTCCCGGTTGCGACCTACGTTGGCCTCGCCCTGGCGGCTCTGGCCCTGGCGGCGACGGTCGCCGGTGCCGTCTTCGTCCGGCGATTCGACCGCCGCCGATCCACAGTCCAGTTCGGCTACCCTGCGGAAACGAGAGATTGACCAATCCGCCGGAGGGGCGATGAGGGCCGACACGACGCGAGGGGCGCGGTGGCGCCGCTGGCCTGGCGATCGGGCCCGCGAGGTGCTGGACGGCTCGCTGCGTCGCTGGCCGTGGCTCACCTGGCTCGCCCGCCCGCGGGCCGTCGTCGTCATCGTCGGCGCGCTGATCGCCGTCGTGGCGTGGCCGAGTCCGCCAGCCGAAATCACGGGTCTCGATCCGTCGTGGCGGGCGGCCCTTCACCTGGCAACCGCCGACCGGATTGCGTGGGGCCCTGACCTCGTCTTCACCTACGGCCCACTCGGTTTCCTGACCGTTCCGTGGCCGATCTACGACCTGACGTCCGTCCTTGCGATCCTCTTCTCCGGCGCAGTCTTCTCGTCGCTTGCGATGACCAGCCTCGCCATTCTTCGCAGGTCCCTGCCGCTGCCGCTCGCGGCACTGGCCGCATACCTCCTGGTCCGAGTGGTGGCCATCGCCCTGCCACCGGCAGAGCAGGCGGCCGTCCTCGCCGTTGTCCTGTCGGTCGAGGCCCTTCGCCGCGGCAAGGCCGATCGGCGCGTCATCGTGCTGGCCGGTGTCGCCGCGGGCATCGCCCCGCTCATCAAGTTGAGCCTGGCGATCTCGCTGATCGCGGCTGTCGCGATCGTCGTCCTCGCCCTGGCACCTCGCCGACCGAGAACGTGGCTCGCGTTCGTGGGGATTGCCGTCGCCTCATTCCTCGTCGGTTGGCTGGGGACGGGCCAGGCGATCGAAAACGTGATCCCGTACATCCGGGGTTCCATCGAGATGGTCGCCGGCTACAACGAGGCGATGACACGCCCCCTGATCCAGGCCAAGCTCTGGGAGCTGCCGGCTCTCGGCGTCGGCTGGGCGATCGTTGCTGTTGGTGCGTGGCTCGTGGCACGAGGGTTGCCGCGGCCTCGCCAGTTCGGTCTTGCCGGCCTCGTGCTGATCGTCCTCTTCCTGCAGTGGAAGCTGGCGCTGCGGCCGTTCCCGACCTACGTTGCCGCGACCGCGGCGGGTGCCCTCATCCCCTTCCTTGGGGCGTTTCGTCGACGCGAGATGGGCCTCGCGGTTGCCCTCGTCCTCGTCCTGAATCTCGGCGTCACGGAAACCCGCGCAGACGTGTTCCTCGCGCCGAGGCAGTCCGCCCGGACCGCGATCGGCCAGCTGTACGCCGCCGTCAGGCTCGACCAGATCGATGCCCGCGTAGCAGCAACGCGCCTTGCGATTCGGAGCGAGCTGGCCATCCCGACAGCGGTCGTCGACGCGCTCGCCGGGCAGACGGTCCACGTCGAGCCGTTCGAAGCGGACGTCGCGGCGGCCTATCCCGATGTTGTCTGGCGACCGCTGCCGGTGTTCCAGAGCTACAACGCCTACACCGCGACGCTCGACCAGATGAACGCCACCATGCTGGCGTCCGATCGCGCTCCGGCACGGATCCTGCGCGAGTTCTACGTCGACCCGGGCATGACGATCCACGGGCGTTTTCGGTGGTTCGAGTCACCCGCCACGAACGTCGAGATGCTGTGCCGCTACCGGGAGACCCTCGCCACGGAGCACTGGGAGGTGCTGAGCCAGGGACCCGATCGCTGTGGCCCGCCGGTGCCCCTCGGGACGGTCGAGGCGCACGTCGGGCAAGCCGTGGCGGTTCCGCCGGCGCCGGCGGACTCGATGGTCGTCGTCAGTGTCACGGGTATTGGCGGCACGCCGGGTGACCGCCTCCGGACGCTGTTCCTTCGAGCTCAGGACTGGTTCGCGCGCCTTGATGATCGGAAACCGTATCGACTGGTCACCGACACCGCCCGAAACGGGCTGATCCTCGCGGTCCCGGCCTGGGCCGACTACACCGGCCCCTTCGGCTACGGTCCGGCGGTGGCCCGGATCACGATCGGTCGCAACACGGCGATGTCAGCGGCCGGGCAGGTCCTCACCTATGAGTTCCTGGCCATCCCGATGACCCGGCCCTGACGAAGCGTCCGACGTCTCCGGTGGCACGAGCCACGAGGTGAGGTCGGCCGCGATCCGCGGCGCAGCGGCGCCGGGCAGGAAATGCTGGCGGACGAAAGCCTCCCTGGCGGCTCGGGCCGCCGGGTCACGCCGCACGCCTCCGGCTGTATCGAGTTCTCGAAGCAAGTCGACCCCGTCGCCGACCGGCCTGGCGACGCCAGCCTTCACGTAGTCCAGCAGATCGCCACCGACGTCCGCGGCCGCCAGGAGGTTCGGCGTCCCGACCAAGGTCGCCTCGCTGACGACGGTCGAAAAGCTGCCGAGATGGGCATCGGCCGCCGCCAGCAGGCGGTACAGGTCGATCGCCTTCACGACGGTCATTGGTGGGGCCGGCATGCCGCGCGCCGTGGCGATGCCGCCGACGAGCCGCTCGTAGCGAGCTCCGTCAGGTTCGGCGGGATGGAGCTTGATCACGAGATGGATGCGATCGAGCGGATGATCGAACAGGCGGCCGAGGGCCGGCATCACCCCGAACCGCGACAGCACCGCGGCTGCCGTGGTCGAAACGACGACGAGCCGATCCGCATCGGCCACGCCAAGCTCGCGCCGGACGGCGGCGCGGGTCTCGACTCGCCTGACCAGCCCGGGCATCGGAGGGACGAGGTCGAGACGCGGCGAGCCGCTGACGACGACCTCTTCCGGGCGATACACGCTCTCCCCGTTCAGGAGGCCGGCCTCGTAGTCGCCGAAGACGTAGGTTCGGGCCGGCAGGACGAGTTCGGGTGACCTTGCCGGATAGCGGTAGCCAACGTGGAAACGATGGATGATCCCGTGCTGGACCGCCGCCGACGGGATCCCCTCGGCACGGGCCGCAAGGAGCCATTCCGGCCGCCCGTATTCGTTGACCAGGAGGATTCCCGCGGGACGCAGGCGCCGGAGGAGGCGGCGCATCCGGGGAAGATCCCGGAGCCGCCCGGCGAGGGCCCCTCGGATCCCGGCCACGAGCTCCGCCCGCAGGAGCGGCCCGAGATCAACCCGGCCAACGACGAGCGGAGCTGAGATGGCGGCGACGCGGGCGGCCGCCTTCTCGATCCCGGTGCCAATGGCGACGTCCGTGGGTCGCGAGAATCGGGTCGCGAGCAGCTCGCCCGGGAACGTCCGGGCCCCGCCAGCGGCGGTCAGTCGGGCCCAGTCGTCGCCGTCCGTCGTCCCGCCCAGCACGAGCACGATCGGGTCGAGCGCGGAGCCGGCAAGCGCATCGATGACCGGATCGAGGAACGGATTGCGATCGCGCGGCCCGTCGGCGGTCGTGACCACCTGGCGGTCGCCGGGCGCTACGAGGACAAGGAGGCGCGGCGGTTCCGCGACGAGCCTCCGGAGGCGACGATCGATCCGGGCCCGTCGGACGGCCGTTCGGATGCGGGCCGGGAGGTGGCGAAGTCGGGCGATCGGTCGCCTGTCCGCCACGGGTCGGGGAGCCGCCGCGGAAATGCCAGAATCGGAGGCGGCCGCGCCCGACGGCAAGACACGGACCTCAATGTCGAGCGTGGCAGCCTCGAGCGCCGTCATCTCGGCGAGCGCGGTCTCGGCGGCCGGAACGACGATCGAGGTGACCGAGCCGTCGGCCAGCGACCGCTCGAGGACCGCGAGCCAGGCCAGCCGCTCGTGCAGCCAGCGCCACAGGTGAAGGCGGCGGTGGTACCAGGCTGACAGGCCGTCGACGGTGCTCGCCTCGACGACGCCGGTGCCGGCCGCCCACCCGTCGAGCAGGCCGAGCGACTCGGCCAGCAGGTTCCGCCCGGCCAGCGCTTCGACGATGAGATCCCGAACGGCCACCACGCCATCGAACCCTTCGGACGGCGCGGTCCAGGCCTCGTCGGTGACGATGAATCGGCGGCCGCGACGATCCCTCGGAAGATCGTCCGGCGAGACGACGAAGACGAGCTCGAGCGCCATCGTCAGCCGAGCTGCAGCTCGAACTCGGCGCATGGGACGCCGGCACACGTTGTCTGGTCACGTTCGACGAAGCCGGCGCCGGCGAACAGGGCGAGCGACGCCGGGTTGTCCAACCGGACGCGGGCGAGGAGGGTGCTGATTGGAAGCGCATCGTCCGCCTCGGCGATCGCGGCGATGAGAAGAGTCCTCCCGAGCCCGGCACCGCGGGCTTCGGGGGCGATCGAGATCGAGATCTCGCCAACCTCATGGGCGACGATCACGACCCGGACCTGTCCGACGGGCCGGCCGTCCGTCTCACCGATCCAGAAACCCGCCGTCGGCGACGCGAGGATGGTCGCAAGCCAGCGAAGATGGCCTTCTGGCTCGATTGGTTCGGGGTGAAACGAGGCGGCTCGAGTGGCCGGATCGTTCGACCACTCGAGCAACAGATCCGCGTCCGACCCTGTCGCACGCCGCAATTGCACGACCGGCCGCCCGCCCGTCACGTCCGCTGTCCCGAGCTCAGGACGCCATGTACTCGTCGATGTCGGCCCGTCGCGCGGTCGAGATCAGGCCGTGCGAGAAGTCGGTCAGCTCGATCCCGGCCGCCGGCAGGACGTCGCGGACGACGGAGTCGATGAACTCCGAGCTCTCGCGGAAGTGGAGGGTGGTCTCGACGATCTCGCCGGTCTCGGGATGGCGGACCTCGACGATCGGGTTCAGGCGATGCTCCACGTCCAGGCGGTGGTAGCGCTTGCCTTCGACTGTCTCCGTGCCGTATTCGTTCTCGCCGTAGAAATGCTGGGTACCGGCCTTGAAATGGAGGTCCGCCCCGATGACGTGGATCGTCCTCGCCCCGAGGAGCCCAGCGAAGTGGATGGCCTGCATCGTGACCGTGCCTGGGCCCAGCCCGGTCTCGCCCGGTGGGCCGACGACGAGCCCTTCCTCGCCCTCGGCGTTGCGGTAGTGGCGGATGTCGAACGGGGTTTGATAGACGTGACGGATGAGGAAGTAGTTCGGCTGGTCATCGGCAAAGCCGGACTCCTCGGCGAGGCGAGCCCCCGACTCCGAGACGCAGCGAATTACGCGCGGATCCGTCCTGAATCCGTACCAGTCCCAGAGATGGGCCTTGCTCTCCACCGACAGGAAGTAGTCGAGGTTGCGGAGGTGCTCGACACTCCCGTTGAGCCCGATGACGACGTCCCACTTGTCGTGGAGCCGGTCGTCGTACGGCAGCACGGTCTTGGCCGACGGACCCGTGCCGACGATCAGCACCCGGCTTCCCGGATGTCGTCCTTCGAGGGCGGCGACGGTCCGTTCCGGTGGAACCTGGTGCTCGTACAGCCACGCCTTGCGGCTGCGGCGTCCCGGCGGGAGGTCCGCCCTGGTCACTGCCGCGCTGGCCGAACCGCCGACAAGTCGGCGGACACGGCGGGCGATCCGGCCCGGGAGCGAGGCGGTCATTCGTTTCCTCGAGGGGGTCGCAGCGAGGGCGGCGACGGGCGGCCGTAGCGTAGCAGCGGCCCATTGCCGACGTTCCCGCCGGCGCGGGAGGTCATGCCCGCACGGCCCAGCCGGCCCCAAGGCGGAGCACCTGGCGCGACCCGACGGCCCGGCCGCGGGAGCTGTCGGTCGTGTCGACGACGAGGTTCGCTGTCGCGTAGACCGCGTCCCAGTTGATCGCCGCATGGGCGGTGACCACGACGACGACGTCGGATGATGCGAGCAGGTCCGCCAGCGCCGTGGAACCCGTCTCGACCCCGTCGCTCGCCCGGAACGAGTCGACATGCGGATCGTGGAACGACACCTCCGCCCCGCGCGCCCGGAGGCCCGCGATGACGTCCGCCGCGGGTGAGTTGCGCGGGTCGCGGACATTCGGCTTGAAGGCCACCCCGAGGACGCCGACCCTGGCCCCCTTGAGCGCGCGGCCCCGGTCGTTGAGCGCCTCTGCGACGAGGTCGACGACGTGCCGCGGCATCGCGAGATTGATGTCGCCGGCGAGCTCCACGAAGCGGTCGACAAAGTCGAATTCGCGGGCTCGCCAGGCCAGGTAATAGGGGTCGACAGGGATGCAGTGCCCGCCGACGCCCGGTCCGGGCGTGAAGCGCATGAACCCGAACGGCTTTGTCGCCGCGGCGTCGATGACCTCCCAGACGTCGATGCCCATCCGCTCGCAGAGCAGGGCCAGCTGATTGACGAGCGCGATATTCACGTTGCGGAACACGTTCTCGAGGAGCTTGGCCAGCTCGGCCGCATCGGGCGAGGACAGAGAGACGACCCGTTCGTTGATCCGCCCAAGCAGCGCGGCGGCCCGGGCCGTCGCCTCGGGTGTCAGCCCGCCGACGAGCCGGGGGATCGCGCGACCGGCGCTCGCCGGATCGCCTGGGCTCACCCGCTCCGGTGCGAAGGCGAGGTCGAAGTCAGGGCCGGCCACGAGTCCGGATCGTTCGAGCTCGGTCCGGAACGGACCGCCGGTCGTGCCCGGGAACGTGGTCGACTGGAGGACGATGAGCATGCCCGGCCGGAGGTTCTCCCGCACCAGGGCGGCCGCGCTCAGGACGGGGCCGAGATCTGGATCCTTGGTCGCCGTTATCGGCGTCGGTACGCAGACGAACACCGCGTCGGCGGACTCGAGCGCATTCTCCTCGGGGCCAACGATGCGGAAACCCTTGCTGAGACCGCCCCGAAGGCGCGCGTCGTCGACGTCGTCGATCGGCGATCGGCCGGCAAGAAGGTCCCCGACGCGCCGCTCGCTCGCGTCGATCCCGACGACATCGAGCCCGGCCTCGAGGAAGGCGAGCGCGAGGGGCAATCCGACGTAGCCCAGGCCAACGATCGCGACGCGCGTATCCGGGGTCACGGTCCCTCCGAGCGGGGTGCGGGCCCGGCCTGCGGCCCGGGGCTCTCGGGGGAGGATAGTGCGTCACCGGCGACGCGTCCGATGAGCGCCGTGAGGCGGTCGGCCTCGTGCTCCCACGACAGCGCCTTGACTCGGGCGAACGTGCGTTCGATCCGCTCCTCGCGAGCCGCAGGCGAATCGACCAGGGCGAGGATCGCCCCTGCCAGCGACTCGGGATCGCCCGGCTCATACGTCGTTACGGTGTCCGCCGGAAACGTGCGCTCGACCATCGGCAACCGGGATGCCACCACCGGCCGGAGCATCGCCCCGTATTCGAAGATCTTCGTCGACAGCGAGAAGTCCGTGAACGGATCGCGCCGGGTCGGCGCGACGCCGATGTCGGCCGCCGCGATCGCGGCGGGCACATCCTCGAGCGGGATCCGCCCGTGGAAGGTCACGCGTCCCGCCAGGTCGCGATCGCGGGCCCGCTGGCCGAAGGCGGCCTCCGCGTCGCCGCGCCCATAGATCTCGAGCTGGACGGTGAGGTCGGGCCGTCGTTTGCGCAGGAGGGCGAGCGCCTCGATGACGATGTCGAGCTCGTAGATCGGCGTCACGGCCCCTGCGTACACCAGTCTGAGCGTGCCATCCGCCATGAAGGCACGGGTCGGCTGGCGGGCCGCGTCGAAACGTTCGAGCGACGGGCTGTTGAGGATGACCGTGATCTTCTCCGGCCGGACTCCGAGCGAGACCAGTCGTGCGGCGAGCGCGTCGTTGACCGTCATCGCCGCCGTTGCCAGGCCGATCGACAGCCGCTCCTGGACGAGGAGCAGGCGATGAATCACCGGGTTCGACGCTCGTGGAAAGCGCATCCGGAAGAACTCGGGCATTGCCTCGTGAAGGTCGATGACGATCGGAACACCGACGACGCGGAGCGGGAGCGCGGCCAGGACGAGAAAGTCCGGCAGGGTGTGGACGATGACCGCCCCAAAGTGCCGGCGCCGATGGGACCCCCTCGCCGACCAGCCGGCCCGGACGAGGAACGCGAGGTACTCCCGGAGGTACGTTCCGAGGCCCGCTCCCTGGTGGCGCTGGACGTCGAGACGCCGCAACCGCACGCCCTCGAGCTCCTCCTCCGCCGGCAGCCCGGGACGCCGAAGGGCGAACACGTCCACGGCGCGGCCCCTGGCGACGAGCGATTCGGCCTCCCGCCGGACCCGCGAGTCCTCCTCGTAATAGGCATGAACGAGCATGCAGACAGGGCGCAGGGGCGACGGCGGTGGGATCACTCGGGCCATGCTACCGGCTTCGGGATGGGCGTCGGGTCGAGTCGGAGGAGCGTTCTCGTACACTCGGCCAATGGAGTCACGCCGGAACGCCGACCGCGCCGTCCCGGCTCTCCTGATCGCCGGCGCCGCCGTCGTCTTCATCGTGCTGGTCGTTGCCGGCGGCGCGTTCTACCAATCGTTCGACGAGGCAAAGTACGTCGGGCTGGGGCGGAATCTCGTAGCCGGACGCGGCTACACGACCGTGTTCGGATCGCTGTTCCTCACCCACCCGCCGGCCTGGCCTCTGATCCTCGCCGCGCCCGAGGCGTGGTTCGGGATCGATCCTCTGACGGTCGGCCGGTTCCTCAACGTCCTCAGTGGGGCGGGCCTCATCGTCCTGTCCGGCCTCCTCGCCTGGCGCATCAGGCCCGCCGCCGGTGGCCTCGCTGCGGTCGCGATGCTCGGGGTGACCTACCTGAGCGACCTGAGCCGGACGGCCCGGCTCGACGTCCCGGGTGCGGCGATCGCGGTCCTCGCGGTGCTCGTCGGGACGTGGTCGATCCGCCGCGACTCCGTGCGCGGGGCCCTCGTGGCGGGCGCCATCTTCGCGGTCGCGTTCCTCATCAAGGAGACGTCCGTCGTGTATCTGGCCGTGCCGACGCTCGCCGCCATCTTCGATGGCCGATCGGCGGCCCGACTGGCAAGGCTCACGGCCGCAATCGCGCTCACATTCGCGATCGGAACGTCCTGGTGGTTCGTCGTCGTCGCCGAACAGACCGGACGCGTCTTCAGGACATCGTTGCCCGCCTGGGTGCTCGTGCCGCTGGGTATCGGCCTCGGCGCGGCGATCGTCCTCGGGTTGGCGGCGCCGGCGATCCTCGCTCGGTGGTCCCGCCGCGTCACGAACCCGAGCGGCGTCGGCGGCGGGGACACGCCCATCGGGCGGTTCTCGCCGGCAGTGGTCGGCGCCGCCGCGACGATCGTCTGGGTGGTGATCCTTCTCGTGCTGCTCGCACGGAGCCCCGAGCTCGGCGGAGCCGGCCTCATCGACCCGGCCCAGATCCGGGCATGGCTCGTCAGCTGGCAGCGAACCATTGCCTTCCCGGTCCTGTTCGCGGCCTCGGGGCTCGTCCTGGCCGTCGCCCTGACGCTCCGGGCCAGGGGCCACGCCCGAGGACTTGTGCCGCCTCCTCCCACTCCCCTGCTCGCCGCCCCTGAGCTCGTTCCGGCGGTCGTCGTCAGCGTGCCGTTCCTCATCTTCGTCATCGCGACCGGCGAGCCGCCGCGCAACGACTTCGCGCCCCTCGCAGTCGCATTTGCCCTGGCAGCTGGCGGCTGGCTGCTCGTCCTCGAACAGCTCATGACCCTCCGTCCGACGCGGATCGCGGCGATCCTGATGATCGGGCTCGGAGCCGTCGCGGGTGTTCTGGCCGGGCTCGCGCTCGCGGAGGTGTTCGCCGTCCGGGGAGCCGTCGTCAAGGGTGCGGGCGTCGGCGCCGCTTCCGGTGCCATCGTCGTCGGCCTCCGCGCGGCACTCGAGCGGCGGCGCCCGGGCGCCGCGGCCGCGCCCGCTGTGTCGATTCCGGTGCTGCTCGTGATCGCCTTCGTGGGATCGGCACTCCTCCTCACGATCCAGGTCCATCGCCGGCCGGGCTCCGCGGAGACCGCGGCGGTCAGGACGGCCGTGGCGACGATCGCGGCCTGGGTCAGGAGCGCCGTCCCGACGAACGAGACCCTGGCGGTCGGCTCGTTACTGGGCAACGAGACGGCGATCGAGCTGCCCGAGTACCGGATCGTCAAGCTTTCTGCCCGCGAGGCAACGCTGTCGGCGGCCGCGCCGCTGGGTTTGAGCATCGCCCCCGGGGATGCGATCCAGGACTGGCTGTCGGTTGATCCGCATCCTCGCAAGACCTCGATGTTCCTGGCGATCGACGCCGGCTCCCTCGTCCAGGCACTTCGCTCGAACTCGATCGCCTACTGGATCTACGTCACCGGCGAAACGACGGCTGCTCCCACGATCGTCCCGGCGCTGACGCCCGCGCACGGCTTCGATGTCGCGGCCCACTGGACCTTCCCGGCCGCTGGACGAACCCTCGACGCGTGGGTGTTCCGCATCGCGGCTGACCGCCTCGGGTTCGGGGACGCCCCGATCCGGATCGCGCCGGCGGCACTGACCCGCCTCGTCGGCCTCCTGGCGGCCATCCCGGACGGGCCCGCCATCGCGACGAGGCTGACGACCAGGATCCTCGTCGATCCCCAGGATTCGGCCGGGAGCCAGGCGGTGCTCGAGCTGCGAGCACTGGCCGCTCGCTAGGCGGTAACCCTCCGTCGGGTCGCTCCGTCGTTCGCTGTTGGCCGTCGCGACGAGGAGCCGTGCTACCGTACCCCGCTGTATGGACCTCACCCGGGAAGCGCCGATCTCCTATCACTCCTCGGCGAAGCGACCCGGCGCGCTGGGGCTCGTCAGCCAGGCCATTCGCGAGATCCGGTCCCGACGGCGGCTGATCCGGTACCTCGTCCTGGCGGACCTGAAGAAAAAGGGCGCCGACACCGTCCTCGGCAACGTCTGGTGGGTCCTCGACCCCCTTCTCCAGATGCTCGTCTACGTCCTCCTCGTGTCGGTCATCCTCAACAAGTCCCAGCCGGATTACCCGCTCTTCATCTTCGCGGCGATCCTGCCCTGGAAGTGGTTCACGACCGCGATCACGGACGCGATCTACTCGGTGTCGTCCCAGGATCGGCTGATCAAGCAGCTCCAGTTCCCGAAGATCGTCCTGCCGACCGCGGCGACCGTGGCGGGGGTAGTCAACTTCGCGTTCGGCTTCATCGCGCTAGGCGGCCTGCTCCTCCTGTTCTATCGGGAACGGGCGACGCCGTATCTCGTCCTCCTGCCGCTCATCGCGGCCGTCCAGTTCGTGTTCACGCTCGCCATCGCGTACGCAGTCGCCGCGATCAACGTGTTCTACCGCGACGTCGGCAATGTCAGCCGACACGCGCTGCGGCTGTGGTTCTACCTCTCGCCTGGCCTGTACGGGGCCGCGACCCTCTCGACGCTCGCCGTCAACCACAAGCTCTTCATCCAGCTCATGTCGTTCAACCCGTTCTTCGCGCTGTTCAACGCCTACCGGTCCGTGATCTACGACGGCCAGCCACCGGACTGGACGAGCCTGTCCGTCCTGCTCGTCGGTTCGCTGGGCTTGCTTCTCCTGACCACGATCCTCTTCAAGCGGGTCGAGCCATCCTTCGCGAAGGTCCTCTGATGACCTTCTCGACCGGCACGAGCGACATGCCTTGGGCGATCGATGCCCATGGCCTCGGTGTCGAGTACAACCTCCGGTTCACGAAGAAGACGACCCTCCGCCAGACCTTCACGAACATGTTCGGAGGCTCGGGAACCGCGAAGTTCTGGGCGCTGCGGGACGTCTCGTTCCGGGTGGAGCACGGCGAGTCGCTCGCCGTCATCGGGCCGAACGGAGCCGGCAAGAGCACGCTCCTCCAGACCCTCGCGGGGATCATCGTGCCGTCGGCCGGCTCGGTCGACGTGCGCGGCTCGGTGTCAAGCCTGCTGACCCTCGGCGCGGGTTTCGACCAGGAGCTGAACGGTCTCGACAACATCCGCCTCGCCGGCGCCTTCCTCGGGATCGAGCACAACGATATGGAGGAGCGGCTGGCGCGAATCGTGGAGTTCGCCGACATCGGCCAGTTCATCGAGGCGCCACTCAAGACCTATTCGTCGGGCATGCGGGCGCGGCTCGGCTTTGCGATAGCGACGTCGGTGGATCCCGACATCCTGCTGCTCGACGAGGTCCTCGCGACCGGCGATCAGGTCTTCCGGGCGAAGAGCAAGGCTCGCGTCCTCGAGCTGGTCAAGGCGGCCAAGGCGATCGTCCTCGTGACCCACGACATGGCCTGGGTCACGGAATACTGCAACCGGGCCATGCTCATCGAAAAGGGCCGGGTCATTCTCGAGGGCAACCCGGCCGAGGTCGTCGCCCTCCACGAGGAGCATTCCGAGCGGACGAGGGCCGAAAAGGCCGCCGAGGCCGCTCGGCTCATGGGCGCCGCGGCGACCTAGCCTCCGGGCCCAGGCTCGGCGACAGGACCGCCCGCGACGAGATCCTCGGTCAGCGCGAGGTAGCCGACCACCGCCGTCTCCCAGTTGTACCGCTCGAGCGTGGCCTCGAGCGCGCGCTGACGCATTGCCGCGAGCTCGGCAGGCGGCTGGTCGAGGACCTCCGCAAGGCCGCGGGCCAGGTCCGCCGGGTCGGCCGGATCGGCAATCGAGCCCAACCGGTCGGCCTCGACGATCGCCCGCATGACCTCCAGATCGCGGCCGACGACGACCGGTGTCCCGGCGGTGAGGCTCTCCCAGAACTTGTTCGGCGTGGAGAGCCGCTGGTTCAGCGAGTTCGCGGGCACTGCGATGATCGAGACGTCCGCCGACGCGGTCCACGCGGGAACGTCATCCGGATGGACGGCGGGGAGCGTGTAATGGCGCCCGGCAAAACGCGGCTCTCGGTCGCGGGCCCGGAGCTGCTCTGCCCACGGGCCGAATCCGAGCATGACGAGCGCCGCGTCGCGGACCGCGAGGACGGCCTCCGCGGCCTCCTCCAGCCCGCGTTGCCGACCCAGACGGCCGAGGAACAGGACGATCCGCCGCTCCGCTGGAATACCGGCCGCCGCCCGGATCAGGTCCGGGCGAGGATCAGGTGGAATCCAGCGCGGCTGGCAGTTGAGGAGGACAGTCGGGCGAGTCGAGAGCGACCAGATCCGCTCGATGTGGTCGGCGATCGGGTCGTTGACGGTCACGATCGCGTCGGCCCGGCCGACCCAGCGTCGCTCACGGAAGCGGTAGGTCGCGAGGATCGGCCGCGGTACCTGGCTGTAGTTGTTCGAGTCGAGAATGACGTCGATGACGTCGTACACGACGCGCCCGGCACGGCCGCGCTTCCGGGCATCGGCGGCCAGGTCGTTCGCGATGGCGATCGTCAGAATCCCGAACGCATGGTAGAGGTCGGCCGGCGGCAGCTCGCGAAGGAGCGTCGCCCACCAGCCACGCACCGGCAGCGGCCAGAACGCGGTCTTGCGAAATCGATCGAGGAGGAGGGCGGGGATCCGCCGCGAGCGCTTCGCCGAGGTCGCTCCCTTCGGACGCTCGGCCCACCCGACCCACCGACCGGATGGAACGTAGCGACGGACGAGGATGTCGCCGTCGCGTTCCTCGGGTTCGGCGCCGTCGGCGGCCAGCGCGGCGATCTCGACCTCCCAGCCGGCCGCGGCGAGGCTGCGGGCGACACGCAGCCCGCGCGAGTAGGGCGCCGCCGCGTTGGCGACGAGGAGTACGGCCCGGCGGCCGACAGCCTGCCCGCTCACCAGCTCACCACGACCGCCCCGTGAGGCGCGAGTACTCGGCCAGGAGCCCATCCATCTGGCGTTCCCAGTTGTAGGTGTCGCGCGCGGCTGCCGAACAGCGAGCCCGCCACGCGCTCATCTCGTCCGCCGGCGTCGCGAGCACATCGCGGAGGGCCGCGGCGATGGCCGCCGGGTCGGTCGGGTCGACGAGGATGCCGCAGCCGGTCTCGCGGATGATCGGGGCCATCCCGGGCAGGTCGCTCGCGACGACCGGGACACCGGCGGCGAGGGCTTCGAACAGCTTGTTCGGCGTGGTCAGGCGATGGTTGAGGGTTGTTGGCTGGATGGGCATTGCGACGACGTCGGCGCTGGCGATCCAGTCGAGCAGCTCAGTCGGCGGAACCGCGGCCAGGATCCGCACCCGGCCCGCGGTCGCCGGGTCGGCGACGACGCGCTCGAGCTCGGCCTGGAGCGTCCCGTAGCCGAGGAGCACCAGCGTGGCCCCGGGCACGTCCGGTATCGCGGCGATGAGCTGCTCGATGCCCCGGTCGCGCGAGAAACCGCCCTGGTAGACGACGACCCGTGTTGCCGGGTCGAGGCCGAGGG
>Ga0307305_10000163_pt1 | contig 20866 bp, 18 predicted proteins | sample ER_DNA_186_FD_194512 | JGI IMG/M metagenome (GOLD analysis project Ga0307305, IMG submission 194512) | Bulk soil microbial communities from the East River watershed near Crested Butte, Colorado, United States - ER_DNA_186 | ecosystem: Environmental > Terrestrial > Soil > Floodplain | place... | reverse complement strand
GACGATCGCGATCAAGGCCACCATCAGGGCATACTCCACGGCCGTCGCGCCCCTCTCTTCCAAGGCACGGCTCCGCACGTCGTTCCACCAGACGTTAACGCCCGTGTACACACGAAGGAACATCTGTCACCCCTTTTCCTGCCGTTCACCCGGCACCTTCATCGGTACTCCTCCAAGTACCGATCCCGCCGGTCCCTCGATCCCTCCGACCTTCTCCCCGAAGGACCGAGCGGCCGGCGACCCGGCCCGCTCTGCACTTACGTGTTGTCGACCGCACTTCCAACCGTGCTGAACTTGTTGCTGGCGGCCTTCCCGAGGAAGGCAACCGCCGCGATGATCACGACCGCGATCAGAGCCACCATCAGTGCATACTCAACCGCCGTCGCGCCCTTCTCCTCCTGCGCGCGAGCCCGGAGATCGTTCCACCAAACGGTTACGCCCGTGTAGATCTGCAGGAGCATCTCGCCACCCTTCTCCCTCCACCAAACCTGCCCGGGCCAAACCTCATGGGTCCTCGACCGCCGGACCCTCGATCCCTCTGGTGCACACCAGAAGGATCGAGCGGCCGGCGGGCCGGTCGCTCGATCGGGTGTTTAGGCGCCGTTGACGGCGCTGCCCACCGTGCTGAACTTGTTGCTGGCGGCCTTTCCAAGGAACGCCACCGCTGCGATGATCACGACCGCGATCAGCGCCACCATCAGGGCGTACTCAACTGCCGTCGCGCCCTTCTCCTCCTCGGCGCGAACCTTGAGGTCGCTCCACCAGGTCGTCACACCCGTGTAGATACGCAGGAACATCTGTCACCCCCTTCCTCCGAAGCCCGTCTTTGACCGGTTCTCAGGTACCTGAACCCGGGGGCGCATGCTACTCCGCCCGCAGGAACCTTAGATGGAAGCACGTGGCGCGGGAATTCCGACTTTCCCGGAGATGCTCTACGTATTCCTACGTAGACATCGGGGATCAAGCACATCGCCAGATCCGACGAAGACTCGCAGTACGATGCGCCTCGCCGTGACCGAGCCGAGCTCTCCCCCGATCGCAGCGGTCCGGCGGCGACCCATCGATCTGGCGTGGGCGTCCTTGGTGATCCTCGTTCCCGTCGTCGTCGCGCTGTTGTCGCGGATGGGAACAACCGACCTCACCTATCACGTGCGGGCGGGCGACGGCATCCTCACCACCCACTCGCTGCCCAGGTTCGACACCTACACCTTCAGCGTCTACGGACATCCATGGCTCGACCAACAGTGGGGAGCGCAGATCGTCCTCGCCCTGGGCCACCGGTACGGCGGCTGGGCCACGCTCGCGTTCCTTCAGGCCGTCCTGGTCGGAGCCTCGTTCTGGTTCGTCTATCTCGCCTGCCGCGCCCGGGGCGCGTCCGTCCGGACCTCGAGCCTCCTGACCGTGGTCGGGTTCCTCGTCGCTTCGCCGACCCTGGCGATGCGCCCACAGCTGGTCGCCTTGCCCCTTTTCGCCGTCGCGCTCTGGGTGCTCGCTTCTCGGGAGATAGCCCCACGTCGCCTGTACCTGATCCCGGTGCTGGCTGCCGTCTGCGCCAACGTCCACGGGAGCTTCACGATCTTCCCGCTGATCGTCGGGCTGGCGTGGATCCAGGACGCCCGGCAGCACGTTCCGGGCTCCCGGCGCCTGCTCTGGGTGGCCCTGGCCACGGTCGCCGCCACGCTGCTGAACCCGTTCGGCGTCGATGTGTGGCGGTACGCATACGACCTCTCGACCAACCCCATCATCCGGGACACGATCAGCGAATGGGCTCCCGTCACGGCGACCGACGTTTCGGGCTTGTTCATGATCGGCTCCGCGCTCGCGGTGGTCGCGATCCTCGCTCGGCGCGGCGCGCAGACGCGATGGACGACGCTGCTCTGGCTGGCTGTGTTCTTCATGCTCGCGATGTCCGCGCAACGGGCGATCGTGTGGTGGGCGATGGTTGCTCCGGTGATCCTGGCCGAGCTGTTCCCCGCGGCCGCCGTCGAAGCCCCGCCGTCCGGCAGGGAACCCAAGGCGCCCGCCATGGGCATCATCGCCGCGATGCTCGTCGCCGTCGTGATCCTGCTCCCCTGGTGGCGCCCGAACGATCTGCTGAGCCAGGCTCCTCCGGGCGTGACGGAAGCCGTGCTCGATCACGTTCCGCCGGGAGCCCGGATGTTCGTCCATCAGCCGTGGGGCTCGTGGTTCGAGTACCGCACGCCCGACCGGCCGGTCTTCGTGGACTCTCGGATCGAGATCATCCCGAAGGACGTCTGGGACGAATACGGACAGGTCGGATTCGCCGGCGCCGATTGGCGGGAGGTTCTCGCGAGGGTGAACCCGGACGTCATCGTCGCCGCCGACAACTGGGACTTGCTTCCGGATCTGGAAGCGGACGGTTCCGGCTGGACGTCCGTCTACAAGGACGACGACGGCGAAGTGTTCGTTCGGTCGTGACTACTCGGCTGAGCCGACGCTGACCATCCCGGAACGGGCGGCCATCCGGATCGCGGAGAGCCGGTTGCCCACCCCGAGCTTCCCGTAGATCCGTCCGAGGTGCGTGGTCACCGTCCGTTCGCGGACCCCCAACCGCGTCGCGATCTGTCGCGCGGTCAGGCCCTCGGCGGCGACCGCCAGGACCTCACGCTCGCGACCGGTGAGACGGACGTCGAGGTCGCGGCGCAGGTCGATGCTGTCGGCGATCTGGCCGACCGCGGCAGCGACCGGCCCCTGGAGGACCATCTCACGGTCGGCGACCTTGATGATCGCGCCCAGGAAGTCGTCCGGGTCGATGTTCTTGTCGACGTACCCATCGGCGCCCACGAAGAGCGCACGGCTGACCATCGTCGGGTCGGCGTTCGCTCCCATCGCGAGGATCGCGTGAGTCGGGAAGCGCTCGCGAACGGTGCGGATCAACCACGAGGCATCGTGCTCGCCCTCGAGCCCCAGACCTACCAGCACCACGACGCGCGAGCGGCGGACGCGCGCGAGCGCGTCGACCCCCTCACCACCGTCGCCGGCCTCGGCCAGGATCTCCATGTCGGGCCGCCCGTCGACCAGGAGAGAGAGTCCTGCGCGAACGACGGGGAGCGGGTCGATGAGGACGACGCCCAGCTTCCGACGGAGTGCCGGGGGTGAGGCTGCCTCGGGGGATGGTCGCCTGCTCATCGATGTCGTACTGCCATGAGGGTACTCCAGAACGCCGATAGGACGGCCGCCGGTTGCGGTGTCCCGAAAGACGTATCGGCAGGTCAGCGAGGGCGCCTGAGCCCGGCTACCGCAGCTCGATGAGCCCGAGGGACGCCGCCCGTGAGACCGCCTGGACCCGGCTCCGAACGGCGAGCTTCCGGTAGAGGTTCGCCACGTGTGTCTCGACCGTGCGGGGCGAGATGTCGAGCCGCCGGCCGATCTGCTGCATCGTGAGGCCTTCGGCGAGGAGCTCCAGGATCTCCCGCTCTCGGGACGTCAACGACGCGTCGATCTCCGAGCTCTCTCGCGCCTGCCGGGCGAAGCGACCGAGCTCGAGGACTGCTGCCTGCTCCAACGCCGGATCGATCACCCGCTCGCCGTCGAGGACGCGGCGGATCGCGTCCCCGATCCGTCGGAGCCCGTCGGGCTTGATCAGATAGGCGTCGACGCCGAGTCGCATCGCGCCCAGCACCGTGGCACCGTCGGTTCGCTCCGAAACGACGACGACCAGACCGCGGAAGCCCTGGTCTCGCAACGATCGCAGGACATCGACGCCGTCGGTCCCCGGAAGATCGAGGTCGATCACGGCAAGCTCCGGCGTGAGCGACGTGGCCGCGGCGACGGCGGCCGGGCCATCTCCCGCCTCGGCGACGATCTGGACGTTCGGAAGCGCGTCGCATGCGAGCCGAACGACGCCGAGGATGACCGGATGCCCGCCCACGACGAGGACGCGTGCGGGGCTGATCGACATGTTCGGAGGCTACCCGGCGATCGCGATGCGCGCGACGCCTCAGGCGCTCGCAGGCATCGCGATCGCCCCGAAGCGCCAGGCCAGCCTGACGGCCTCAACCTTCGAGTGCACGCCAAGCTTCGCCAGGACGTTCTTGACGTGGCTCTGCACGGTCATCGGGCTGATGCCGAGGAGAGCGGCGATCTCGACGGTACTCCGCCCATCGGACAGCAGTCGGAGCACTTCGAGCTCGCGGGCCGTCAGCGAATCGAGGTTGGTGGCCCCGTTGAGGCCGGCACGGACGGAACGCAGCCGGTCGACCAATGAGGACAGGTGGTCGTCGGGAAGCACCAGCTCGCCGGCGATCGCTCGCCGGATCGCATCCTCCATCTCCCCGGGTGCACCCCACGAAGGCAGGAGGCCACTGGCCCCTGCGGTCACGATCGCCGACCCGAGCTCGGGGTCCTGCTCGGTCGTGGCGGCGATGACACGGACGTCGTGCACCGCCTCGCACACCTCCACCAGGGCCGCCAGACCGTGCCCGTCGTCTCGCTCCAGATCGACCACGATCACATCCGGCTCGGCACGGAGGGCCGCGACGCCGGGCGCGAACGGCCCGAGCACCCGGAACGGGGTGCCATGCCCCCACGCCAGCCGGAGGCTCTCGACGAGCCGGTTGTGGTCATCGACCACCGAGACGCGGAGGCGACCGTCCATCCTGTATCACCATCGGCTGCCGCGGCCGGGTTCTGAACGCCGATGTGGGAGCCCGCACGGCCGTGCAGACTGGTGGTGATGACCGAACGCCAGGCGAACCGGCTCGCGGGAGCGTCCAGCCCGTACCTCCTGCAGCACGCCCACAACCCCGTGGATTGGTTCCCGTGGGGAGACGAAGCCTTCGCCAAAGCCCGGGGCGAGGACCGCCCCGTGTTCCTCTCGGTCGGCTACGCCGCCTGTCACTGGTGCCACGTGATGGAGCGCGAATCCTTCGAGGACGAGACGACCGCGAAGCTCCTGAACGAGCGGTTCGTCGCGATCAAGGTTGACCGTGAGGAGCGGCCGGACGTGGACGGGATCTACATGGACGCCGTCCAGGCGATGTCCGGGAGCGGCGGATGGCCGATGTCGGTCTTCCTCACACCGGAAGGCAAGCCGTTCTACGCGGGCACGTATTTCCCGGATGAACCCCGCCACGGGCTGCCGTCGTTCCGACAGGTGCTCGAGGGGATCGCCGACGCTTGGACGACGAGGCGCGACGAGGTGGAGGTCCAGAGCGGCCGGGTGATCGAGTCGATTCGGCGCGCCGGCGCCTTGGAGGCCTCCGACGAGCCGCTCACCGGCGGCGTCGCGGACGAGGCCTTCCAGACCCTCCGCCACGCGTTCGACCCGCGGTGGGGCGGATTCGGGGGCGCGCCGAAGTTCCCGCAACCGATGACGCTCGAGTTCGTGCTCCGGCAGGCGATCCGGGACGTCCCCGACGCCCTGGAGATGGTGGTGCTCACGCTCGATCGGATGGCCGGGGGTGGCATGTTCGATCAGGTGGGCGGCGGATTCGCCCGGTACTCCACGGACGGGGCGTGGATGGTGCCGCACTTCGAAAAGATGCTGTACGACAACGCGCAGCTCGCGTTGCTCTACGCGCGCGCGTGGCTCGTCACCCGGAACGATCACGACCGCGAGATCGCTTCGCGAACGCTCGACTACCTGCTACGCGAGATGCGTCATCCCGAGGGCGGCTTCTTCTCGTCGCAGGATGCGGACAGCGAAGGCGTGGAGGGGAAGTTCTTCGTCTGGTCGTGGGAGGAGCTCGTGTCGCTCGTCGGGGAGGAAGCCGCGGAGGCGTTCGGCGCGACGCCCGCAGGCAACTGGGACGGGACGAACGTGTTGCGTGCCCCGGCGGGGAGCGGCAGATGGGACGAGGCCGCAAGGCGGTTGTTCGAGGCGCGCGAGGAGCGGGTGCATCCGGCCGTCGACGACAAGATCCTGACCGCCTGGAACGCGCTCGCGATCCGCGCCTTCGCGGAGGCGGGGCGCATCTTCGACGACCGGACCTATGTGGAGGCCGCCGTCGGCTGCGCAGCGTTCGTCTGGGACCACCTGCGGGATGAAGACGGACGGCTGCTCCGCTCGTGGCGGGAGGGGGCCGCCAGCGTGCTGGGCTTCGCCGACGACCATGCGCTCCTGGCGGGCTCGTTCCTCACCCTCTACGAGACGACCGCCGACGTCCGTTGGTTCGTCGCGGCGCGGGAGCTGTGCGACACGCTGCTCGACCGGTTCGCCGACCGGGAACGCGGCGGCTTCTTCCAGACGGGTTCGGACGCCGACGAGCTCGTGATCCGTCCAAAGGATCTCTACGACAACGCGGTCCCGAGCGGCAACTCGGCGGCTGCCGAGGCGCTCTTTCGGCTCGCCCTGTTCACCGGCGAGGCGCGGTACGAGGACGCCGCCGTGTCGGCCCTGCGACTGGTTCGCGACGTCCTGTCGTCGGCACCGAGCGGGTTCGCACAAGCGCTCTGCGCGCTCGACCTCTACCTCGGCCCCTCCTACGAGGTCGCGATCGTGGGGGTCCCGGAGGCTCCGGACACCAGAGCCCTCGTCGACGAGGTGGTCAGGACACAGTGGCGGCCGAACCTCGTGCTGGCGGTCGCATCACCCGAGGGCGTCGACGCGACTGAGACCGTCGCGTTGCTCTCGGATCGGCCACCGATCGGCGAGGATGCGACGGCGTACGTGTGTCAACGGTTCGTCTGCCGCTTGCCGGTCACCACACCAACCGCACTCGCCGATGCACTCGACGCTCGGCCATAGCGCTCGGCGAAGAGCCACATCAGCGGCAGTGCGATCACCAACAGGTTCCGGACAACGAGCACGCTCTGAGCGAGCAGAACCCGTTCCGGCTCGTACACGACGAACAGGACCCCGGTGAGGACCTCGACCGACGCCACCATCCAGAAATGCCGGCGATCGCCTTCAACCCATGCGACGGCAGCCCACGGCAAGAGCCACGCCGCGTACTGGAGCGAGAAGACCGAAGAACATGCCAGCAGCGCGCCGATAACAGCGACCGACGCCGCACCGAACGCGGCGCGTTTGCGCCTCATCGCCACGACCCAGATGGCAACCACCAACCCGGTTAGCACGACGAGCAGGGCGCCGGATGCGGATGGCGAAACGGAGCCAACACGCGGCGCACCGGCCTCGATCCGGATCGGGCCTCCGGTCGCGATCCACACGACCGTTCCGACGGAGCTCTCGACCTCCCACCCGTTCGCGTGACGGAACGTGAGGACATCGGTGAGACCGCTGATACCTGCGATGGCGACCCAAGCCGCGACCAGTCCGCCCCCCACGAGGACCGCCCACGCGAACGCCCGCTTGCATCCTGCGACGAGGAAGCCTGGGACGAGGACCGCCGGCCAGAGCTTCGTCAAGGCGGCGATCGCCATCGTTGCCCCGCCCGCCCGTCGTGACCCTCTGATCGCGAGCACCGCCCCCCAAGCCGCAAGCGCCACCGGAACGAGATCGAAGCGCGTATAGATGAAGACGAGCAGCGGCGCGCCGAGCCACAGGTAGCGCTCCGCGGCCCGTGTGCCCCATCCGATCCGCACCGCCCACCACGTGGCGACGTCCGCTGCGAAGGCGAGCACGGCGACCCGGGCAGCGGTCGCCACTGGGTCCGTGGACATGCCGAATCGAACGATGAGGGTCTCGACCGGCGCGTACTCGACCGCGAAGTCCCGGTACGGGAGGCCCCCCTGGTGCTTGATCTCGGCGAAGCGAGCAAGGTCATCCGTGGGTCCGGACGTCCTGCCCGCCTCGATCGCAACGACGAGCACGACGATCCGAAGAGCGAGGAGCGCGAACGTCATCGGCCGCACCCCTCGCGAGAGGCCATCCGTCACGAACGCATCGTATGTGGCGCGGCATCGCGGGGCCGCACGTTCGCCGTGGTAGACAACGACCGAGATGGAAGGAGCAACCGGCGACGCGACCCCAGCCACGATCGAAGCCCGAGCCGACGCGGCGCGTCTCCGTGACGGCGTGGCTTTCTGTGCGGTCGTGTTCGCGACGGTTCGTGTCACCCTTTCGCTCCTCGCCGTGGTGACGGTTGGGGCGGTTCATCCGCCGAGCTCTGCCGGCTCAGGCGTGGCCGTCCCTGCTACCGCCGGTTGGCACAACGCGATCGACGGAACCGACCGGTGGGACGCTGGGTGGTTCGAGCGGATCGCCCGAGATGGATATCGCCCGGATGACGCGAGCGCTGCCTTCTTCCCGGGCTACCCGCTGGCGATCCGGGGCGTCACATCGGTCCTTCCCCTTTCGGAGACCGATGCCGCTCTCGTCGTGTCGAACCTCGCGTTCCTCGGAACGCTCATCGTCTTGTTCGCGCTTACGACGTTCGAGTTCTCGATCGACACCGCGCGACGAACCGTGCTCCTGCTCGCGCTCTTCCCCGTGAGCTTCTTCTTCCTCTCTCCCTACAGCGAGTCCATGTTCCTGTTCGCATCCTTGCTCACGTTCTGGTGGGCTCGTCGAGGTCGGTGGGGCCCGGCTGCAGCGGGCGGGTTCGTGGCGGCGCTGACGAGGAGCGTCGGCGTCCTGTTGGTTCCTGCGCTCCTGCTCGAAGCCTGGAGCATCGATGCACGCGAGCGTCCGCGTGCGATCGTGGCATCGCTCGTCCCTCTGCTCGCTCCCGTCGCCTATGCCGCCTACTGGTTCGCGAGCGCCGGCGATGCCCTTCGTCCGTTCCACGCGCAAGACTCCTGGTTCCGTTCGCTGGAGCTGCCCTTCGTCACGTTGGGGAACGGTCTGTGGCTGGGACTCTCCGGCATCACGGATCGACGGGGCATCTACTGGAGCGTCGACCTGGCGCTCACCGCGGTGGTGTTGATCGCGATCGCCCTCGGGTGGAACCGGATCCCGAAGCCGTACCTCCTGTACGTCGTTCTCAGCCTCGTCCTCATCCTTTCGTACCCGTTGCCGGAGCGTCCCCTGCTCTCGGTGCCGAGGTTCGTCGCCGTGCTCTTCCCGGCATTCTGGGCGATGGCGATCCTCGCGAAGGGCTGGCGGTTCCCCGTGACACTCGCGATATTCGGCGTCGGATCCGTCCTGTTATCCGTTGCATTCATGAACTGGGGGTACATCTTCTGAAGCGCGTCCTGGGTTCCCACCTCACCTTGATGCTGATCGTCACCACCCTCACGTTCGGCCTCGGGACCGTGCAGAAGGCGCAGTGCCTCCGGCGTCAGTGGGTCGAGGACAAGTCCGGCGTCGCGTTCCTCTGCGACACGGATATCCCTCACCTGTACGTCTGGGAGCAGCTCGCGGGCGGGCGCTTGCCGTATCTCGACCCTTGCACAACCCCCGCGCGCGATCGCCAATGCGACGAATACCCGGCGGGAACGATGTACCTGATGCGTGGTGTCGCCACCGTGACCGGCGACGGCGGAGACCCATACTGGCGTTTCTCGTGGGCGGCAACCTTGATCCTGTATCTCTGCGCCCTGTGGATCGCCTGGAGCCTGGAGCGGATGGGTGCCCGAACCGTCCTGTTCGCAGCCGCACCGGTCCTCGTCACGGCGGGAACGCTCAACTGGGATCTGGTTCCCGTGGCGTTCGCGACCGCGGGAACGCTTGCGTTCCTGCGGGGGCGGGACACACGGTCTGGAGTTCTGTTGGGGTTGGGAGCGTTCGTCAAGCTCTATCCAGGGCTCCTCGCGATCCCGTTCGCGTTGGAACGCTTGCGAGCGGGCGCGAAGGACCGCGCGGCGCGCTTGGTCGCTGTCACGGGCGGCGTGTGGCTCGTCGCGAACCTTCCCTTCGCGATCCTCGGATTCGCCGGCTGGGTCTGGTTCTTCCGATACAACTCGCGCCGTCCCCCGGACTTCGACAGCCTTTGGGAGGTGCTCTGCCACGTGCATCTGTGTCCGCCAACGCCGGTCGTCAACATCGCGTCCGTTGGTTTGGCGGCCGCGGGTACGTGGTGGTCATGGCGTGCAGCGAAGCGGCGGTCGGAAGGGTTGCCGATCTGGATCTCTGCTTTCCCACTCCTCGTGATGGTGCTGCTGACCGGCAAGGTGTGGTCGTCGCAGTACAGCCTGTGGCTGCTCCCCTGGTTCGCCGTGACCAGTGTGCCTTGGTTCTTGTTCCTCGAGTACCAGCTGGCTGAAGTGGCTGAGTACCTCGTGCGATATCACTACTTCGGGACCGTGATATCCGGTCATGGGATCTCGTATTGGGTGCTCGGTGCCATCGTGCTGATCCGCGCTGCCTTACTACTGCGTTGTCTGCTGAGCTGGGTCCGTCACCCAGACCCGGTGATCGCCTCCGCAGCGGCTCCCGCTGCGACCGGGGTGGTCGCACCTTCCCCCTGAGTCTGGCCTGTCCGAGGCCTCGTGAGGTAGGCGACCAGATACAGGGCGGCGACGACGAACAGGAGCGCGCGGAACCCCACGAGCAGCGACAGATATTCGAGCGTTCCTCCCAACATCGCGCCCAAGAGATTCGCCCCGAATGCAGCCGTCGGGTCGGCCGTATCCCTGAACCGCTCAGCGAAGATCAGGTTCGCCACGAAGATCGGGAAGAACGCGAGCGTCGTGGCGAGCAGGAACCTCGGGACGACCGAGAAACCGAGGAGCGCATCGGTTGGAACCAACCATGCGACGAGGAGTCCGAGGAAGAGCAGCCCGAAGAGCAATAGCGGTCGTCCGATGTGGATCCGACGCTCGACCTCGATCGCAAGCAAGACGATCGCCAGCACGCCGGCGAACACCAAGGCGTTGACGAACCACGTGGTCCCGAACAGCAGGGCGAACTGGACGACCGCCTTCGTCTCGAGCAGGAGGAAAGCCGCTCCCATGAAGAAGAGGTCGACGTAACGAGCCATCGGTTTGAACGCGCCGCCAGCGGTCCACACGCCGATCAGCGAGGCCAGGAGGACCAAGAACAACGTCGCCAGGTACTTGCCCGGGATCGTCCGGCTCCGGAGGTAGAGGAATGGCCGATCGTCAACGGCGGGAGCGACGACGGTCCGTCCATCAGGATCCCAGACGGTGGAGCATCGAAGGGACGACTGATCCGATCCGTCGACGAAGACGCTGAACTGGCCAACGTCCGTCCCGACCTTCTGCCCGAGATCGAAGCACGGTCGGTTGCCGAAGACTCCCGTCAACGTTCCGGCCAATCGATCAGCCAGCCACTGCTCTCGGTAGAAGTTGTACATGGCGAATGCTCCGCCCGGCGCCAGATGATCGCGCGCGGCCTCGAACGCCTGCTCCGTGAAGAGATAGCTCTCGAGTCGAAGGGCTGACTGACCCGCGAGGAGGGTCAGGGAATCTGGGAGCGCGAAGATGATGAGGTCGTAGGAGTTGTGCGTCCGCTCGAGGAACGCCCGGCCGTCGTCGATGATCCGGTGGACGTGTGGGTCCTGGTACGGATGGCTGGGATGGAACTCGACACCGATCCGCATCAGCTTGGGATCGATCTCGACCGCGTCCACCGACTGCGCCCCATGGGCAAGAGCCGTCGCGACGTCGTTGCCGTTGCCCGCTCCGATGACCAGCACACGGGATGGGGGACTCGCGAGCCGCTTGTAGATCAGATCGTAGTCGGGGTCACTTCCGACAGGGACCGCGGTTTGATGTGGGACACCGTTCGCATCGATGAAGGTGGTGTCGTCCCTGTGTCCGATCTGCAGTCGGTAATACGGCGACCAGATCGTATCGGCTGACAGTGCGCCGATCACAAGGACGGCAACGACCGAAGCAACGGCCACCCATTGCATCAAGTTGGGCGGATGGAACAAGACGATGAACAGGGCCGCGATCACGACCCCCCACGCGATCGGGTTCAGGCCGGCGAGCGCGAGGCCCGAGAACGTGACGATCCCCGCGATCGATCCGAGGATGTCGAGCCGGTATGCCTCCAGCGCCGGGAACCGAGCGAATCGGGTAGCGACCCCGTGGGCGACGGTGGTCATGGTGAGCGCGGTCGCGATGAAGACGAAGGGCAGCATCAACCAGACCGGCAACCCGCGCGTTTGGACACCGAAGTACACCAAGTCACCGCCCGTGCGGTCGATCGTCGCTGGGAATCCGATCACCAGGCCCAGGAAGAGAGCCAGAACGACCGGGGCGAAACGGAACAGATCCGGCTGCTTGTGGGCGCGGAGGAACCCGATCCCGATGCCGAGGAAGCTGCCCAGCAGGATGAAGTTGGCGAAGTAGGAGAGGTACACGACGTACGCGCCCGCCCAGCGGATCAGGACCAGCTCGACGAAGAGCATGAGGAACGACGCTAGGAAGAGCTCGAGACGGTCGCGCGTCATGGTCAGGAACCCTAGAGGCTCATCCCGGGGACTGCTATCACCCTGGTTTCGTACCCTTGTGTGTCGGCCGAAGAGAGGACTCAAGAGATGACTACCGCCACCTTCGTCACCACCCATGGTTCATTCACCGCGTCCCTGATGCCGGACCACGCACCGAAGACGGTCGAGAATTTCATGGGCCTCGCGCAAGGGTCGAAGGAGTGGACGGATCCGCGTGATGGAGTCCAGAAGGCGGAGCCGCTTTACCCTGGAACGGTCTTCCACCGGATCATCGACGGATTCATGATCCAAGGCGGGGATCCTACGGGGACGGGAACCGGCGGCCCGGGGTATCGGTTCGAAGACGAATGCCCACCCGGCGGCCCCACGTTCAATCAGGCGGGCCGATTGGCGATGGCGAATGCGGGTCCCGGAACGAACGGAAGCCAGTTCTTCGTGACGGTGGCAGAAACGCCCTGGCTGAATGGGCGTCACACGATCTTCGGTCAGGTCACCGAGGGATACGACGTGGTCGAGGCGATCTCGAAGCTCCCCGCGGGCTCCCAGGATCGACCGGTCGATGACGTGGTCATCCAGCGCATCGATATCAACCCCTAGGGCCACAACAGCCGCTGTTCTCCGATCACGATCGGGGTCCGAGCGGTCGAACCCTTACGTACGCCACGCCCTCGCTCGTGCGCGCGAGGAGACGCCAAGCGGGATCATGACTGATGACGGCCATCAGCCCGCCCGCCCAGGCAGGGTGCAGGATCACCACATCCACATCCCATCGAGCGAGGACCTTGTCCCACCCTTCACGGCCATCCGACACCTTGAAGTAGTCGTTCCAAACCTGGTCGGGGAAGAGCTCGATCCGAGGATCCACGAAGACTGGAAGCTGTGGCGCGGAGAACTCGGTCCAGGATCCGTAGACCTCAGAGGTGAAGACATGTGTGCCGGCCGGAACGGCTTCCGCGGTGGCGGCAACGAGATCTTCGGGCGCGAACGTGAGGACGTCCGGTCCCCCAGAAGCCGGATCCACCCCCCTCCCCACAGGGAGCGAGATGGCGAGCAGCACGCAGAGCGTCAGAAGGAACACCGCGTTCAGCAACGATCGCGTTGGTGGTCGTTCGAGGGCGCCCTGGATCGATGGAGCGACCAGGACGGGGAAGGCGAGGGCCCACCACACGACACCCCTGATCGCCGTCATCCCCAGCAGAGCGAAGAAGGCGAGTGCGAATACCGTCCGCCAGGAGGCGCGTGGTTTCGAGGTCGCAAGGATGGCGAACACCGCGAGCACGGAGAAGAGGAATACGAAACCGATCGGGGTACGCGCCGACGGCGGGGCCCATTCGGCTACGCGCCCCGAGACCGTTGGGTTGCCGACAACATCCGCCACGTATGACCACACGCGTATCCCGAACGGGTTGACCAGGGTCGCGATGGCGCTCACAACGCCCACGGTCGCTACCCGTCGGGCCGTGGCACGGCCCGCCGCGTAGTCCTCGAGCCAGGCAAAGCCCAGGAGGACGAACGCAAGGATGAAACTGCCGTGCACATTCGCCCAGGCGAAGGTCAAAACGGGCACGAGCCAAAGACGCTGTGGCGACGCGCGCCTGGTCACAACGACCCATTGGATGATGGCGAACAGGAGGATGCCGATGAGTTGTGGACGCATGGTCAGGATCTGAACACCGACCAGGTAGCCCGCGAGCGTCAGCAACGCCGAGCTCACGGTGCTCGCGCCGGCGGCGCGGCATGCAAGGAACACGAAGAGCGAGACCGCTCCCACGCTGAGCCCCCAGGTCACGGCGATCCCGTCCCAACCTCCAGCCCGCCAAACCCCGGCTAGGAAGACCTCGGCCGCCCACTGCTGGTTCAGCCACGCGTGCCCGGCAACGGTGAACGTGAAAAGGTCCGTACTCAGGAGATGGTGAGTGTCCAGCATGAGCCCGCCGGCCCTCACCTGGTACGCAAGGTCAACAGCTTGCGTGCGACTGAGCCATGTCGCAGCGATGGGGAGAGCGATGACGATCGCGGTCCACAGAGCGTCGAGAGAGACGCCAGATCGGGCGGGAAGGAGGCCTCCGCCGCGCCTGCCGTCCACGGCCGCTCATCTTAGAGGACGCCGCGCGAAGGATGCGAGGTGGCGACGCACGTGGAACCTTCATGTCGAGTGGTACTGACGACGATGAAGCGACCGTCGCGTCAGCTCGTACTCATCGGTCTGATCGCGATCCACATAGGGATCGCCGGCCTGCTCTTGGTCCGAAGCCAACAGCTATTCGGAAGCGACGGTGTCGTCCGGTACTCAGAGATCTCCTCACGGGCCGGGACCCCGTACCGAGATTTCGATGTCGAGTTCGCCCCGGCAGACGTCCTCGTCATCGAGGTCGCAGCGAGCGCCGACGTCGTAGCCACCTATCGGCGGGTCGTTGCGCTCATGTTGGTCGTCGACCTCGCGTGCGCCACAGCGATCGCGTATGGATGGGGTTGGAGAGGGGCGACCGTTTATCTCCTCCTCACGATGCCGATCTTGCTGATCATCTATCTCGGCACTGATCTCATCTGGGTCATGCTCGCGACGCTGGCGTTCGCACTGATCCATCGGGGGCACGAACGGTTGGGCGGATCGACGCTGGCGCTGGCGATGCTGGGCAAGGTTTGGCCGATCGTCTTGATCCCGCTCCTTGTCGTCACGAGAAGGAAACAGGCGCTCGGGGCCTTCTCCATCGTTGGACTCATCGGAGTCGCTCTGTGGGTCGTCCTCGGCGGTATGGACGCGCCCCGCCAGGTTCTGACGTTCCGAGGCGCTCACGGCTGGGAATTCGAGAGTCTGATCGGCGCTTTGGTGTGGATCATCGGGAGGAGACCCACGGCCCTCGACCGCGGGGCACCGCGCGTCGGGGCGATCTCGCCAACGGATCGCGTGGTGTTGATAGGGGTCGTCGCGGCCGGGCTCTGGTTCGCTGGGCGGCGAGCTCGAACGTGGAGGGGCGACGTTGCCGGCGTTCCCGCGCTTGCGTCTGTTGCGATCCTGCTCTGCGTGTCACCCGTCTTCAGTCTCGAGTACGCGGCTTGGCTCATCCCCTGGGCTGCCATCGCTGCCACGGAAGATCCCGGCGCAACCTATGCACTCGCCGTGGCTGCGGTCGAGGCCGCAACCGGACTCCTCGCGATCCTCTACGTCGGTTTCGCCGCAGAGAGCCTGAGCAAGATCCTCCTCATCCTGCGGAACGGCCTCTGCCTCGCGATCAGCATCGCCTGGCTCATCGGGATGCCGAAACGTGGGTCCCGAGATCTCGATCCCGTTCAGGACGGTCAGTCGGATCGATAGCGCCGAGGACCGTGTCCTATCCCCCGTCGCTGGATCCCGTCGAGGAGACGGTGCGCCTCATGTGCGCAACGGCATGCGTCACCCACGCAGGGTCCATGCACGGCCGCTCGACGACGATGAAGAAGCCGGCGCTGAGAACGAGAGCGAGCAGGAGCAGTGCCGCGTACAACGGCCACAGCCAGTAGCCGTGCGTCAGGCCGTTGGCGTGGAGCACCTTGGCGCCGAGGACGAGGACCGGGTAGTGCAGCAGATAGATCGAGTAGCACATGCCTCCGATGATCGCGATCCACCTCATCGAAAGGACCCGCGTGAAGACCCGCCCGTGAAGGGCGGCTGCGATCGCGAGGCCGCCCAAGACCGGGAGCGTCACACGCCACGTCGGCGGGTGAACACGCAACGCGACGAAGAAGAGCGGGAGGCACGCGATCCCGACGATGTCGAGATACGCGCTGTTCCGGGGACGTTCCTGGAGATGGGTGACGTGGATCTCGGCGAGGAGCCACCCAACCAAGAAGAACGGGAGAACGTCCAAGAGCGCGATCCTCGAAAGGATGTCGATGCCCAACCAGACCTGCACGACGAGCGCGCCGACCAGCGCGATCGAGATCAGGAGCAACCGCTCCCGAGGAGTCCCCCGACAGAGCAGGACGGCGAGGAGCGGTACGACCAAGTACCACTGAACCTCGGCCTCGAGCGACCAGAAGACGCCGTCGATGGGGCTCAGTTGCCCGTACGCAGCTTGATGCGAGTACGCCAGCGTCGCAGCCAGATGAGGAGTCGTCGACGGTTCGTGGAGCGCGATCGATACGAGGAACAGACCGATGGCGACGATGATGAACGGAGGCTCGATCCTGGTGACCCGTCGAAGGAAGTACGCAGACAACGCGATCCGTCTCGCGCCCATGACCCGCCACCTGATGAACGGCAGCGCGAGCACGAATCCGCTCAGGATGAAGAAGAGGTAGACGCCGACGTGACCGTATTGCAGGAAGCCGACCGATGCAGGGTCCTGGCTCGATCGCGCGAGGATCGGTCCGAACGGTGGGACGATCACGAGTCGCCCGGATGACAAGCCCCCGACCGCTAGAAGATGGACCGCGACCACGATGCCGATGGCCAGGAAACGAGCACCATCCACCTCCGGCATGTATCGACCACTCGAGGTTCGGCGAGACAAGCGATCCGCAAGCTTCGGGCGGCGAACCGACTCATTGCGTGACTCGGTGCGGACGAGGGTGGCGCTCATCTGGTCAGCCCTGGCCTTCGGTACATCTCACGTACAGCCTCCAAGGACCGAACGTCGCCGAAGCGCATAGGCCGTTCAGATCGATGCTCCCTTCCGATGGGTCTCGCGGAGCGGGGCTGCCCCAATCGTCGTACCTCGTGGTGACCACGATGACGTCGGCAGTCGACATATCGCTCTTGAGGCGAGATCCGGGACGATCGGCCGTTCCCGGGTTCATCTCGAGGAAGTACGTAGCCGGAGTGAGATCCGGAACCAAGTGGTAGAGGAACGTGTCGTTGTAGACCGTGTTGGACAGATCGCTCGGCCCGACGAAGATCCTGTCACCTGGCTCCGTGGAAGCCTCGATCGCCGACAAGAGTCCGGACAGCTGGTCCACCTGGCTCTTCAACGGCATCGGGACCGTCCTCCCGTTGAACGTCAGGGGGTACGAAGGGGGATCCCCGACCCCGATGGTCTGTCCGATGGATTCCATGGTCCCTCGAAGCGCGGATCCCCAGCTCGATGCCACGACGATCAGACACGCGATCGGAACGGCCAATCGACGACGCTCTTCGTCGAGCAACACCGTGATTGCTGCCGGCATGAGCGCAACCGAGACACAGCCCGCGGATGCGAGATGGAAGTCATCCGCTCGCTGGAGCGCGTACGGAAGCAGCGCGGCTGAGAACCACGCGCAAGCCAGGAGACTCGTGTCCTTCGAGCGTCGATGCGATACCCATGCGGAGCACGCAAGGAGGGCGGTCGACCCGAGCACGAGCCAGAGGAGCGGCGATGTCCATGGGATGGGGAACCTTCGCCCCGGATTGATCCTGAAGATCGAGTCCACGATCGTGCCCTCGATCACCGCCCGCGGGCCGGCGAGGACGATGAGCGGGACGTAGAGCAACGATCCCGCAAGGACACCGATGGTGAACCGCCGTGATCGACCGATCAGGACCAAGGCAGCGATCACGATCACGAGATCGGGTCGGAACACCAGGGCGAGACCGCCTGCGATGCCTCCGAGGAACAGAGACCTCCGCTCGGTGATGGCAACGAGACTCCACGCCGCGAACGCGAGACCGCCGAACCATGCGTAGGCGACCCCCCACGTCCCCACCGTGAGCAGGGTCGCTATCAGCGCGGCCGCGATACCGACCGCAAGCCCATGGCGTCGTCCGATGAAGAAGAGGGCGAGTACGAGCGCGAGCCGGTACAACAATCCAACCGTGCGCTCAACGCCGACCGTGATCCCGAAGACCCTGTAGACGCCGGCCAGGAACCACAGATTCCCGGGGCCGTACATCGTCTCGAAGTCCTTGTTCGGGATAGCACCCGCGAGAACACGTTCCGGGTAGACGAGGACGCTGCCCTCCTCCATCGGGATGACGGGCTTGAGGAAGTCGGCTCTGACGGGAAGGAGGAACACCGCTACGACGACGCCCAGCCCGATCACGGTTGCCTTCGTCCTCGAAGCGCGCTGATCGTAGGAGCCCAGCGTCGGCCCCATCAGCCCCAGCTCGGGGGCTCGACGCCGAGCTGTTCGAACGTGCAGGACCGAGGATCACGGTCGGACCGCCAGCGTTCGAACCGGGCTGCATGCCGGAACCGTCCGTACTGGACCCGGTCGAACGACACCTCGCACACGAGCGCTGGCTCCAGGTCGACCCACTCCGTGTCCCGGCCGGCCGACCACCGGCTGGGACCGCCCGGACCGCGCCCTCGGCCGAAGCTCTCGCCACCCTCGAGGGGCGCCAGGAGCTCTCGGAGCTCGCGACGCTCCGCCGCTTTGAACGACGAGGTGTGCCCCACGTAATGCAGGACACCGTCGCCGTCGTACAGACCGAGCAGCAGGCTCCCGACCCCTTTCCCGTCCTTCGCGAGCCGGTAGCCGCCCACGACGCAGTCCGCCGCGGTGCGGTGCTTCACCTTCACCCATCCGCGTTCGCCCGAGAGGTACGCCTGGTCCTCACGCTTCGCGACGATCCCGTCCTGGCCGACCCCCGCTGCATCGGCGAACCAGGCCTCGGCGAGCGTCACGTCCGCCGTCCACGGCGCCACGAGCAGCTCCGGTCCGGGCGGGACCGCGTTCAGATCATCAGGCATCACGCCGGCGCCGGCCGACGCAGCCAGCTTGGCGAGGCGCTCACGCCGCGTCTGCAACGGCAGTGCGCTGAGATCCTCATCGCCCTCCCGCAGCAGATCGAACAGGATCAGCGTCGCGGGGATCTCTCCAGACAGCTTGCGGACCCGCGACTCCGCCGGATGCAGCCGGAGCTGCAGCTGGTCGAACTCCATCCCGGTCTCGCGGATCACGAGCAGCTCGCCGTCCGCGACGAAGGCTCCGGGCGGCCGCTCGGCCACGAGCTCCACGATCTCGGGGAAGTAGCGGCCGAGCGGCCGCCCGTCGCGGCTCACCAGCCGGACGTCGCCGTCCTCGCCGACCGCGACGATCGTCCGGAACCCGTCCCACTTCGGTTCGTAGGTCCATCCCTCGCCTCGTGGGATCTCGGACTCTGAGGTGGCGAGCATCGGCGCGGGAAGGTCTCCCGCGATCGTTCGTCGAGGCATGCCGCATGGTAGGCCGCGACCGCCCCCCGGCGCTTGCACCCGTCCGCGGCGTGCACGACCATCGGCCGATGGATGAAGAGGGGCAGCAGCCCGAGCCGTCGCAGCAGCTTCCGAAGCCGCCCCCGCAGGATCCGGGGCAGCAGCCCCCTCCCGGTTTGGGGGGAGCGCCGTCGGCCCGGCCCGTACCCCGCGAGGGCAACGCCAACGCCGGATGGTTGACGCTCACCGGAGGCATCCTTGTCATCGTCGGCGTCTTCCTCCCGTGGATCACCGCGACCGCCTCGGCCGGGACGTTCTCGGCGAGCGGGAAGGACGCGAACGAGTGGGCGTTCCTGATCCTCGGTGGCTTCGCGACCGTCCGCGGTCTTTCGATGGCGAAGCCCGGACTCTTCCGCTTCCAGCTGGGAACACCCTTGATCGGCGGCGTGATCCTCGCGGTCCTGGTCGCGCTGCGTTGGAACGACCTTCAGAAGGCACTCGAGGATTTCCGTTCAGTCCCGGGCGTCACGGCTTCGGTCGGGATCGGGTTCTGGGCCGTGATCGCCGGGACCGTCCTCGTGCTGCTCGGCGGCGTTCTGGCGATGCAACGCCGCCGGATGTAACACGCGTCAGCCCGGCGAGCGGGCTCGCCTTCCCGCCCGGACCCGCTCCTGCTGAGAGAGCAGCACCTTCCGGAGCCGGACGTTCTTCGGCGTGACCTCGACGCACTCATCCTCGCGGATGAACTCGAGCGCCTGCTCGAGCGAGAGCTGCGTCTTCGGTATGAGCCGCACGAGCTCCTCCGCCGTCGACTGCCGGACGTTGGACAGCTTCTTCTCCCTGGTCGGGTTGACGTCCATGTCGTCGGCGCGGACGTTCTCGCCGACGATCATGCCCTCGTAGACCTCCTCGCCGGGACCGACGAACAGGAGCCCGCGCTCCTGAAGGTTCAGCAGCGCGAACTGCGTGGTCTGGCCGCGGCGGTCGGCGACGAGCGAACCGGTCGGGCGGGTCCGCAGCTCGCCGTGCCAAGGCTCGTACCCCTCGAACACGTGATGGAGCTGACCGGTGCCCCGCGTCTCGGTCATGAACTCCGTCCGGAACCCGATCAGCCCACGCGCCGGGACGACGTATTCCATCCGGACCCACCCGGTGCCGTGGTTGACCATCTGCTCCATCCGCCCCTTCCGGAGCGCGAGCAGTTGCGAGACGACCCCGAGGTACTCCTCCGGAGCGTCGATCGCCACGCGCTCCATGGGTTCGTGCGTCTTGCCGTCGATCGTTCGGATCACGACCTGCGGCTTGCCCACGGTGAGCTCGAACCCCTCGCGGCGCATCACCTCGACCAGGATCGCGAGCTGGAGCTCGCCCCGACCCTGGACCTCCCACATCTCGGGTCGTTCGGTGTCGAGCACGCGGATCGAGACGTTGCCGATGACCTCCTGATCCAGGCGCGACTTCAGCAGCCGGGCCGTGACCTTGGTGCCGTCCTGGCCCGAGACCGGTGCCGTGTTGATGCCGACGGTGACGCTGAGCGATGGCTCATCC